>OGQK01000149.1_pt1 | contig 47226 bp, 46 predicted proteins | sample 1553221 | NCBI WGS metagenome assembly OGQK01 (sample SAMEA2579996, study PRJEB22360) | human gut metagenome | biome: human gut; feature: human-associated habitat; material: faeces | place: Denmark | collected 2008/2010 | reverse complement strand
GTCTTCGGCAGAAAAAAATAAAATTTTTTTTGTCCTATACTTGACACATCCACATATGCTGAGACATACGTTTTGCACCAGATGTGCAGAAGCTGGTCTAGATATCAAAGTTTTACAAATGATCATGGGACATAGTGACATAAGCATTACAATGAACATATACAATCATGTAGATGCTGCAAGAGTACAGAATGAAATGAAAAAGCTTGAAAATGTAATGTAATAATCAGAGCCATTCCCTTTATTGGGCGTGGCTTTTTATTATGATAATTTTTGTGACAAACAAAAGAAAATAGACGCAACCAGACGAAACATTGTTTGGCGTAGAAACACCGGAAATCCTTGAAAATAAAGGATTTTTGCTATATGATGAAACAAGTTGAACTCTATCATTGCGTAATAAAAAGAAATCCTGTATAATACCAAACTGTAATATTGTATCATTCAGCGGATTGAAACGTACGCTGTGAATTATCAAGATAAGTCAGGAGGATATAAATACATGCGAGTCGATGCGGACGATTTTGCCCGACCTTGCAGCTGCGGGAGGGAGCACCACATAGACGTTAAGGAAATTGTGATTGAATCAGGAGCCATCGGGAAACTGGAAGAAGAAATGTCAGACGGAGATCTGAGAGAATATATTTCCCCGCTTCTGATCTGTGACACAAACAGTTACAAGGCAACAGAGGAACTGATGGAAGACATCTACGACCGGTGCCAGGTACTGATCCTGGATGCCGAAGGCCTTGAGGCAGATGACCGGGCCGTGGAAATCGTAGAGAATTATATGGAAGAGGACATTGATCTCGTTCTTGCGGTAGGCGCAGGTACGATCCATGATCTCAGTCGGTTTGTGGCCCATCAGTACCGGATTCCTTTTGTCTCTGTGCCCACCGCAGCCAGTTCAGACGGATTTACTTCTACAGTAGCAGATATGACATGGAATGGTGTGAAAAAGACAGTAGCAGCATCTGCGCCACTTTTTGTTTTTGCGGATACGGACATTTTTGCAAAAGCACCGAAGAGACTTACCGCTGCCGGTGTGTCGGATATTCTGGGAAAATATATTGCTCTGGCAGACTGGAAAATAGCCAGTATTCTTTCGGAAGAGTATTACTGTGCAGAGGTGGTAAATCTGGAAACAAGAGCTGTCCGGACTGTGAAGGATAATCTGAAGGAGATTGCGGCTGGCGAAGAAGAAGCATGTGAGAAGCTGATGTACGCCCTGGTGCTGTCAGGGCTTGCCATGCAGATGACCGGGAGTTCCAGACCTGCATCCGGAGCAGAACATCATCTGGTACATCTCTGGGATATGGAAGTTGTGAACGGGCATCTGGATGCGCTCCACGGTGAAAAAGTTTCCGGGGGAACCATGCTGGTACTTCTGGAGTACAAGAAAATTGCGGATGCCATCCGAAGAGGAACCTGCAAAGTCCATACCTGTACAGAGGAAGACCAGGAACTCCTTAAGGAGACTTTTGGAAAAAAAGGGATTCTCGGAGCACTCGAAAAAGAAAACACTCCGGAACCTCTGGATGATGTGAGCACGAGAGAACTTTCCGATGCGCTTCCCCGGATCCTTAAGATCATTGACGCGCTTCCGGCAGTTACAGATATGCAGGAGATGATGAATACAGCCGGATGTGTAAGTAGAGTCCGGGATATCGGACTGCCAGGCGAGGTGATCGAAGAGAGTCTTTTGCTTGCACCGTATACAAGAAGAAGGCTGAGTCTTTTAAGACTTCGAAAGATGCTCACATACTGATCAGAAAAGATCACAATAAGTTCTGTTGACTTGGCATAAATTTCAGGAAAGGCAGTGAGGAATGGTTTGATGAGAGTAGGAATGGGATATGATGTACATAAGCTGACAGAAGGCAGAGATCTGATCCTTGGAGGGGTAAACATTCCCTGGGAAAAAGGTCTTCTTGGCCATTCTGATGCGGATGTACTGATCCATGCGATCATGGATGCGCTTCTGGGAGCTGCGGCTCTTGGAGATATCGGGAAACATTTTCCGGATACAGATCCTGCATATAAGGGAATTTCCAGTGTGAAACTTCTGGTACATGTTGCCGGGCTTCTGAAAGAAAACGGTTATGCGGTGGGAAATATTGATGCCACGATCATTGCCCAGAAGCCAAAGATGGCACCACATATTCCGAAGATGAGAGAAAACATTGCAAAAGCACTTGGAATTGAAATATCACAGCTGAATATCAAGGCAACCACAGAAGAAGGCCTTGGCTTTACAGGACAGGGAGAGGGGATTTCTTCTCAGGCGATCTGCTCCCTGTATAGAATCGGGAAATTGGAGGAAGAGTAACATGAAGATTTTTAACACACTCACAAGAAGAAAAGAGGAATTCGTACCTCTGGAAGAGGGCAAGGTAAAGATGTATGTTTGCGGACCTACAGTTTACAATCTGATCCATATCGGAAATGCCCGTCCTATGATTATTTTTGATACGGTACGAAGATACATGGAATATAAAGGATACGAGGTTAATTATGTATCCAACTTTACAGATGTAGATGACAAAATCATCAAAAAAGCCATTGAAGAGGGTGTTTCCGCAGAGGAAATTTCCACCCGCTATATCAAAGAGTGCAAGAAAGATATGGCAGACATGAATGTAAAACCTGCCACAACCGCACCTCAGGCAACACAGGAGATCCAGGGCATGATCGACATGATCCAGACCCTCATTGACAAGGGATACGCATATCCGGCAGCTGACGGAACCGTATATTTCCGTGTAAAGAAATTCAAAGAGTACGGCAAGCTTTCCCACAAGAACCTGGATGATCTCCAGTCTGGTTTCCGTTCCCTGAAGGTATCCGGCGAGGATCAGAAGGAAGATCCGCTTGACTTCGTACTCTGGAAACCGAAGAAAGAGGGCGAGCCGTCCTGGCCGTCACCGTGGTGCGACGGACGTCCTGGCTGGCATATCGAGTGCTCTGTCATGTCCAAAAAATATCTTGGAGAAGAGATCGATATCCACGCAGGCGGAGAGGATCTGATCTTCCCACATCACGAGAATGAGATCGCACAGAGTGAGTGCTGCAATGGCAAAATTTTTGCAAGATACTGGATGCATAACGGTTTCCTGAACATCGACAACCGCAAGATGTCCAAATCTCTCGGAAACTTCCGTACTGTACGTCAGATCGGTGAGCAGTATGATCTTCAGGTTCTCCGTTTCTTTATGCTGAACGCACATTACAGAAGCCCGCTGAACTTCAGTGCGGATCTGATGGAAGCAGCCAAGAATTCTCTGGAGCGTATCTTGGAGGCTGCAGGCAAGCTCAGCGATCGTAAAGACAATGCGGCAGCAGAAAATATCACAGAGGAAGAACTTGCACTTCTCAAAGAGGCAGAAGGCTTTGTTACCAAATTTGAAGCTGCCATGGATGATGATTTCAACACTGCAGATGCACTTGCTGCCATCTTTGAGCTTGTTAAATTTGCCAATACGAATGTAAACGAAAACAGCTCAAAAGAATTTGCGGCAGGTCTTTATGAGGAACTTTTCAAACTCAGTGATGTGCTGGGACTGAAGATCGAGAAGAAAGAGGAAATCCTTGATAAAGAGATCGAGGATCTGATCCAGGAGCGTCAGGCTGCAAGAAAGGCTAAAGATTTCAAGAGAGCAGATGAGATCCGTGACGAGCTTCTGAAAAAAGGTATCATTTTGAAAGATACAAGAGAAGGTGTGAAATGGCAGAGAGCTTAAGGGAGCTTAAAGAGCTGTTTGATCTCAAAGACGCGGATCTTCGTACCTATTCACCACTGACACTGGCTTATATCGGGGATGGTGTTTATGAACTGGTGATCCGTACCATCCTCGTAAAAAGAGCAAACTGCCCGGTAAACCGTCTCCACAAAAAAGCCAGCAGTCTTGTAAAAGCGTCCGCGCAGTCGGGTATGATGGAGATCATTGAACCGCTTCTGACAGAAGAAGAAAAAAGCGTATACCGGAGAGGAAGAAACGCCCATTCCGCTACCATGGCCAAACATGCGACCATGGCAGATTACCGGCGTGCTACAGGTTTTGAGGCGTTGATGGGATATCTTTATCTGAAAGAGGATTTTTCAAGGATACTGGAGCTGGTCCACGCAGGACTTGAGAAGGAGGAAGTTTAAAGTGACTGAAATGATAGAAGGAAGAAATGCGGTACTTGAGGCATTTCGTTCCGGCAAATGTGTTGATAAACTGTTTATTCTGGATGGCTGCCAGGACGGCCCGGTCCGTACTATCGCAAGAGAAGCCAGAAAACATGATACCATTGTGAAATTTGTTCCGAAGGAACGTCTGGATTCCATGAGTGAGACAGGTGCTCATCAGGGCGTGATCGCACAGGTTGCGGCTTACGACTATTCTACTGTGGAAGACATCCTGAAAAAAGCAGAAGAAAAAGGGGAGCCTCCTTTTATTATTCTTCTTGATAATATTGAAGATCCCCATAATCTGGGAGCAATCATCCGTACTGCCAACCTTGCCGGTGCCCATGGAGTGATTATCCCGAAACACAGAGCAGTAGGTCTGACAGCTACCGTTGCAAAGACTTCTGCCGGTGCCCTGAATTATACACCGGTTGCCAAGGTTGCCAATCTTGGACAGACCATTGACGAGCTGAAAGAAAAAGGAATCTGGTTTGTGTGCGCGGATATGGACGGAGAAGTGATGTACCGCCAGAACCTGACAGGACCCATCGGCCTTGTGATCGGAAATGAGGGAAATGGCGTCAGCCGTCTTGTAAAGGAAAAATGTGATTTTACTACCGCGATCCCGATGAATGGAGACATTGATTCCCTCAACGCTTCTGTAGCAGCAGGAGTACTTGCATTTGAGATCGTGAGACAGAGAATGGCGAAATAACAGATACAGCTTAAGCTGTTCGGAGAAAAAATGTGCCGATATAATGAGACAGAGGACGAAGTTCTCATCCAGAGACTTCGTGCCGGAGAATCCATGATTGCAGATTATCTGATGGAAAAGTACAAAGGTCTGGTCAGAAAAAAGGCAAGAGCCATGTTCCTTATTGGCGGGGATACCGATGACCTGATCCAGGAAGGTATGATCGGACTGTTTAAAGCAGTCCGGGATTATCAGCCTGACCGGGAATCATCCTTTCAGTCCTTTGCGAATATGTGTATTGACAGACAGATCTACAGTGCGATCAAAAGTTCAAACCGTCAGAAACACCAGCCGCTGAATACGTATATATCCTTAAGTGACAGGGAAATGGAAGAAAATCTCAGAGATTCCTGTGCGGAACATGATAATCCGGAAGCAATCCTGATTGACCGGGAAAATGTAACAGCGCTGAAAGAAGAAATGAAAAAGAGCTTAAGTTCTCTGGAAAATCAGGTGTTTCAGCTGTATGCTGCAGGAAACGGCTATGTGGAGATCGCGGAAATCCTGGGCAAAACGCCGAAGGCTGTTGATAATGCCTTGCGAAGGATCCGCAAAAAAATGAAACGCTGTTTTGGAGAAAGTTAATTCCCCTCTTTTCTTTTGGATATAAAAGTATTAAAATGATGTTAAAAACAGCGGAACAAGAAAGGAGACCAATTATGGCAAAGATCAATAAATACTGGGGACTGGTTGCAGTAGGAGCTCTTACCGCGGCAGCAGCAGGAGCTATTGCAGCGATTATATCCAGAAAATCTGTATGTGAAGACGATTTTGAAGATGACTTCGATGATCTCGATGATATTGAAGAGGACGAGAAGAAAGAAGAAAAAGAAGAGAAAGAAGTCTTCCAGGACTGGGACAAAACCGCATCTGAGACTGTAGAAGTTTCCAAAGAGACAGAAGAAGATGCAAAAGAAGCGCCAGCTGAGGAAGAAGAGACGGAAGCGGAAACAGAGGAAACTGCAGCTGATGAGGCAGAAGAAAAAGCAGAAGAGACAACGGAAGAATAAAGAATAGAGAAATCCCACAGAATTGCCGGATAAAGCGAGTTCTGTGGGATCTTTTTTGTTTATAATAGTATTTAAGATAAAAAATAAAGCTGCTGACGGGAATCGAACCCGTGACCTCCGCCTTACCAAGGCGACGCTCTACCGACTGAGCCACAGCAGCTTGTTTTGCGACGCGACGTTTGTGCCGCTCACAGTTGAATATATTATCAGATGAGTAGAGAATTGTCAACATATATTTTGTAAATTTCTTTATTTTTTTTCGTGCAGATAAATTTTTTAAAAAACTTTCAAAAACTCCAAATTTATGATAAGATAAAACATCAGGACGATATCTAGGAGGGAGAATCATGGACAACGAGACAGTTTCCAAAAACTTTATTGAGAATATTATAGACAAAGATCTTGAAGAAGGCGTTTATGACACTGTGCATACACGTTTTCCACCGGAACCGAATGGTTATCTTCACATCGGACATGCAAAATCCATTCTTTTAAACTACGGACTTGCAAAGAAATACAACGGAAAATTTAACCTTCGTTTTGATGATACAAACCCGACAAAGGAGAAATCCGAATTCGTAGAATCCATCAAAGCTGATGTAAAATGGCTTGGTGCAGACTGGGAAGACAGACTTTTCTTTGCTTCTGACTATTTTGACCAGATGTATGAAGCTGCTGTGAAACTGATCAAAAAAGGCAAAGCTTTTGTCTGCGATCTGACTGCAGACCAGATCCGTGAGTACAGAGGAACTCTTACAGAACCAGGTAAAGAGAGCCCGTACAGAAACCGTACTGTAGAAGAGAACCTGCAGCTTTTTGAGGAAATGCGCGAGGGTAAATACGGAGACGGTGAAAAAGTTCTCCGTGCAAAGATTGATATGGCATCTCCGAATATGAACATGCGTGATCCGGTTATCTACCGTGTAGCCCGCATGACACACCACAACACAGGAGATAAATGGTGCATCTATCCGATGTATGACTTCGCCCATCCTATTGAGGATGCGATCGAAGGCGTGACCCATTCCATCTGTACTCTGGAGTTTGAGGATCATAGACCGCTTTATGACTGGGTTGTAAAAGAACTGGAGTATCCACATCCGCCGAAGCAGATCGAGTTTGCAAAACTGTACCTTACAAACGTTGTTACAGGTAAACGTTACATCAAGAAACTTGTTGAGGATGGAATCGTAGATGGCTGGGATGATCCGAGATTGGTATCCATCGCTGCACTTCGCCGCCGTGGATTCACACCGGAATCCATCCGTAAATTCGTAGAGCTCTGTGGTGTTTCCAAGGCTAACAGCTCTGTAGACTATGCAATGCTTGAATACTGCATCCGTGAGGATCTGAAACTGAAACGTCCACGTATGATGGCGATTCTTGATCCGATCAAACTTGTGATCGACAATTATCCGGAAGGACAGGTTGAGTACCTGGAAGCTCCGAACAATATGGAGAATGAGGAACTTGGAACCAGAAAGATCCCGTTCAGCAGAGAACTTTATATCGAACGTGATGATTTCATGGCAGAGCCGCCGAAGAAATACAAACGTCTCTATATCGGAAATGAAGTCCGTCTTATGAATGCATATTTTGTAACCTGTACAGGATATGAAGCAGATGATGACGGAACGATCCGTGTGGTTCACTGCATTTATGATCCGGAAACCAAGGGTGGAAACGCACCGGACGGACGTAAAGTAAAAGGAACCATCCACTGGGTAGAGGCATCCAACGCAGGCAAGGTTGAGGTAAGACTATACGAGAATATCGTAGATGAGGAGAAAGGTGTTTACAATAAAGAAGACGGATCTCTCAATGTAAATCCAAATTCTCTTACTGTGACAAGTGCTTACGTTGAGCCGGAGCTTCTGAAAGCAAAAGGCTACGACAGCTATCAGTTTGTCCGCAACGGATTCTTCTGTGCAGACATCCATGACTCCAAAGAGGGCGCACCGGTATTTAACCGTATTGTGTCTCTTAAGAGCTCTTTCAAACTGCCGAAGGCATAAGATCAAAACCGTAATCATATATAACAGACAGTACGCCGGGATATCTGTACATCCCGGCGTATTATATTTTATAATCCGGAAGAAATTCTCTTTTGACAATTCCGGTTGCACCTCCTTCCGTAAAAGGTTATACTGATAACACAGAAAGAGAGGAATACACACATGAAAAAGATCGTGCTTGCTTCCGCGTCTCCCAGGAGACGGGAGCTTTTGAGCCAGGTGGGAATCATATTTGAGGTAAAACCTGCCAGTGGGGAAGAACGTATCACCAGCACAGAGCCCTCGAAGGTGGTTGAGGAACTTTCCTGTCAGAAGGCTATGTTTACCGCACATGCACTGGAAAAAGAACAGGCGGATGATCTGGCGGATATCCTTGTAATCGGAGCGGATACCATAGTCTCCTATGAGGGAAAGATCCTCGGTAAACCTTCAGATCCGAAAGCAGCAGTGGATATGCTGAGTATGCTGCAGGGAAACACACATCAGGTATATACGGGTGTGACAGTTCTTGTAAGAGAAGAAGAAAGCTGGAAAGTTCATACGTTTCATGAATGCACAGATGTAATTTTTTACCCGGTAACCCAGGAAGAGATTACAGAATATGTAAACAGCAAAGATCCCATGGATAAGGCAGGAAGCTACGGAATCCAGGGCGCCTGGGGAGCTTATGTGAAAGGAATCCGCGGCGATTACAACAACGTAGTCGGGCTGCCTGTGGCACGGCTGATCTATGAGACAAAGAAACTGGGAATAAACCTGAGAGGATGAATGACAAAATGATAAAAGCTTGTATTTTTGACCTGGATGGAACAATTGCAGATACGCTGGAATCCATGGCATATGTGGCGAATGAGATCATGGAGAAATTTTCCCTGAAACCACAGCCGGCAGACAATTTCCGCTATTACAGCGGAGAAGGCGCAGACATGCTGATAAAAAGATGCCTGATCGATGCAGGAGATCCGGAACTGGTCCATTACGAAGAAGTCCGGGAACTTTACCGCAAAAAATTTGATGAAGATCCCCTGTATAAAGTTGTACCATATAAAGACATGCCGGAAACCCTTCAGAAACTGAAAGATGCGGGACTGAAAATGGCAGTATGCTCCAACAAGCCACACATTGCGGCACAGAAAGTCGTAAAAGTAATCTATGGGGATGTTTTTGACGAAGTAATGGGACAGCAGGAGGGAATCCGAAGGAAACCAGCACCGGACGGCCCGTTAAAGATCGCGGAAGAATTCGGAGTGAAACCGGAAGAATGCATGTATATCGGAGATACAAAAACAGACATGCAGACAGGAAAAGCAGCCGGAATGTATACGGTAGGTGCGCTCTGGGGATTTCGTGGCCGCAGGGAACTTGAGGAAAACGGTGCGGATATTGTGGCAGATGGCCCGATGGATCTTTTTACCATATATCAGGAGAAAAGTTATAAATAAAGGAGGATTTTTAAATGTACAAAAAAGAATATGTCCAGACATTTCTGGAAAAACAGGGACAGCTCTTTGATGAGCCGGTAGCAGATGATTTTGAAGAGGCAGAGGCATTTCTGGAAGACTGTATGGCAGTTGTTCTGGATTCTCTGAAAGATGTAAAGAAATATCTGGATGGAATGGGTGCAGATGTGGAAGGCCTTTCTCTGAAAGAACTGGAAGAAGAGAGTGAAGTGTTTAAACTTCCGGATGGAAAATATATGATTGTTGAAGGCTGATGGAAAAATATGTCGGAAAACAAGAATTACATCCCCGAAAATTAAATATGGTAAACTTACATCAGCAAAGAAAGGTCTGCAAAAATCTGACAGAAACGCAGAAAATTAAAAATGATGTAAAGGAGGATGGAATATGAAGAAAAACAGAGTACTGGCAGTCATTATGGCCGTGCTTATGATGGTTACATTACTTCCATCTATGGTATTTGCCGCTGCAGCTCCCCAGGGAGCACTTGATGGCAAACTGAAAATTAAAGGAACAATTGCAGTAGGCGTTACCTTAAGCGCAGATTATTCCAAGGTAAAACCAGAAGGAATTACAGATGATTATGTGAGTTTTTCATGGTCTCTGAAAGACGGTGATCTGCTTACAGAAGTAGGAACCGATAAAACCTATAAGGTGGAAGAAAAGGATCTGGGACTTCCCATTGTTCTTAAAATTACAGGTAAAGAAGAAATGGGAATCAGCGGTGAACTTACGGTAACGACGCAGGAAGTTTCCGCGACGGAGGAAGAAGCAAAAGCTCTTGCACAGCAGAAGAAGGAAGAAGCTGCCGATAGTGAGAGCGAATTGGATGAAACTTCAGAACAGGATTCTACAGAAGAAAGTACAGAAACGGAAATTTCTCCGGCAGCAGACCAAAATACAGAAACAGATGAGAGTGCACAGCCTGATGAAAGTACGGAAACCGAAGAAAGTACAGAAGAAATCGGCACAGATGAAAATACGAGTTCTCAGGAAGAAGTATCCAATACAGAAGAAAAACAGGATTCTTCTACAGAGACTTCCGAAATTATTGAGGTTGGAGGAAACCAGGAGGAAAAGACCGAGCAGGCCGAAGAACTTACCTATTCGGCGGCGGCTTCCACAGAAGACGGAAGTGGTGTCCTGAACTTCGGATCTGTTGAAGAAGGATATACGGAAGTACCAGGAGAACAGTATGTTATTATTACCAATAATGGAACCGGAGATCTGAATTTTAAAGAAATTGCGCCGGAGAATTTTATGGCGCAGGATATTAACGAGCAGCCATTGAAAAGTGGTGAATCAGTTACCGTATGGGTGAAACCAAGAGAAGGGCTGAAAGCCGGAGAATATAAAGATCTGATTACCTATCAGACAGAAGAAGGCGCAGATGTTTTCTTTGAGGCAGATTTTTCAGTGGAAGCAGGAGAAAAAGACGATAAAGCGGACTCTGGAAAAACAACCGAACCAAAAGAAAATGAAGATAAAACCTATAAACTTACCGTAGACTCCGAAGAAATTTCTTTTGATGATCTGACAGCAGGTTATGATAATGTTGAAACAAGAACTGTTACAGTCAGAAATGATGGTACAGAGACAGTGACGCTGGTACAGCCGGTTTCCGAAATATTTGACATTGCACCGGTCAGCGCAGTGGAAAGTGACGGAAATATTCAGCTTGCCCAGGGGGATGAGCAGATGTTTACCGTACAGCCAAAAATCGGTCTTGAAGCAAAAGCAGATTCTTACACAGAAGATCTTGTCTTTGCCTCATCGGATAACAATGCATCGGTAACAGTAAAAGCATCGGTAACTGTGAAAGAAGAACCTCAGAAAATAGTATCGGTAAGCGTTAATCCGGAAAAACTGAATTTTGAAAGCCAGGAACAGGGATACAGTACAGCGCCAGAAGCGCAGACAGTAACAGTTGAAAACACCGGAACAGAAGCGGTTCGTTTGGTACAGCCAACCGCCAGAAACTATGAAGTAGGTACAATTTCGGCGGAAGTGATTAATCCGGGAGATTATGCTACGTTTACCGTACAGCCGAAGACAGGTCTTGCAGCAGGCAGCTACAATGGAACAATTCAGATAACGGATAAAGATGGAAACATAAAAGATGGAGTTTCCGTATCATTTGAAGTGACAGAGCCTGCACCGATTTATAATCTATCTGTCAGCCCGGAAAATCTGGAATTTGGAAATGCAGAGGAAGGATACAAAAATATTCCAGAGGCACAGACGGTTACCGTTACCAATACCGGAAACACAGCAATTACATTGCAGCAGCCTTCCGGTATGAATTATACAGTGGGCAGTCTTTCCAAGACAGAGATTAACGCAGGAGAAAACGCTACATTTACTGTACAGCCGGCAGGTGGCCTTTCTGCATCTGAATATGTGGAAGACATTGCGGTTTCCAGTAGCGCGGATGTGGAAGTTTCTGTAAATGCACATTTCACTGTCACAGAAAAAAAGACGGATAATACGAAAAAAGGAAATAATCTGACAGGAATAAAAAAACCGTCTGACATTAAAGATCTTCCAAATGGTACCGAGAAGACACAGAAAGCACTGAAACTTCCGGAAACAGTAACAATTAAGACAACAAAGGGAGAACAGAAAGCTTCTGTAACATGGGATGTAAATGGCTGTTCTTATAATCCGTCCTCTGCGGACAGACAGACATTTAATGTAAAAGGTACTGTCAAACTTCCAGATGGGGTAAAAAATCCGGATGGAATCAGCACAGTGATTGCAGTAAGTGTGACTGTAAACGGATACAGTGGTTCCAAGGCAGCTGCTTCCGATAATAAGATCACAGGAATTGATCCGGATGGCAAGTATGATACCAACACGAAGATTACTTTTACAGCAGTGGGAGCAGGAATGGATAATGCCAGCCCGCGTAAGGGAGATACCAGATATCTTCCGAAAAGCTGGAAAATTACAGAGGAGCGTACATGGGATGCAGCACCGTACACAGCAACATTCCGCGTAAGCAAACCGGGTAATTACACCTTAAAAGTTACTTTTGGACAGCAGAAATATGATGGCACCAACTGGAAAGATACAGGTACACAGTCAGAAAGTACCGTTGCTTTTGCTGTATCACAGGCCGAGATTCTTACAGCAACACCGAGTCCTGCAGTTACGCAGTCAAACAAAAAATCGGCAGTGCAGACAGGAGACAGTACACCGGTTATGACATTTGTGATTGTTCTGGTTGTTGCAGCAGTATGCATTGGTGGTATTCTTGTGTATCGCAGAAAGAAAAAATAAATAAATTATACGCAGATAGCGTCCCCTCGCATGACTTGATGTGCGAGGGGATTTTTACATGGAAAATACAAAATTGTTACTAGCACTCGAAAATGGTGAGTGCTAAATTTTCCTTGACTTTTGTAAAAAGTCGTATTAGTATATATTTAGTCAGTCGGATAAAAGAATCCGCAGGATGATAAAGTAAAGACAGAAACAGTTTTCCGGTTCTGCCGGGAATATAAGGAATAAAAGTAAAAGGAGAGTGACATACATGTCAGCAAAACATGGAAGTTTATCAATCAACAGTGAAAATATTTTCCCGATTATCAAGAAATGGTTATATTCAGACCATGATATTTTTGTAAGAGAGATGATCTCCAATGGATGTGATGCAATCACCAAGCTGAGAAAACTGGAAGTTATGGGTGATTACACATTTCCGGACGGATATAAACCGGCAGTGAATGTTATTGTGGATCCGGATCAGAAGACTCTGAAGTTTATTGATAACGGTATCGGTATGACGGCAGACGAAGTAGAGGAATATATTACTCAGATTGCATTTTCCGGTGCAACAGAGTTTCTTGAGAAGTATAAAGATAAGACAACCGATGATCAGATGATTGGTCATTTCGGACTTGGTTTCTATTCCGCTTTTATGGTTGCGGACGAAGTTCATATTGATACTCTTTCTTATAAAGAGGGTTCCACACCGGTTCACTGGACCTGTGATGGTGGTACAGAATACGAGATGGCAGATGGAAATAAGACAGAGCCTGGAACAGAAATCACTCTTTTCCTTAATGAAGAAAGCCTGGAGTTTGCAAATGAATACCGCATGCGTGAAGTAATTGAGAAATACTGTTCTTTCATGCCGGTAAATATTTATCTTTCCAAGGCAAACGCAGAGCAGGAATATGAAACTATTGACGAAGCAGATCTCCGTGACGACGATGTAGTAGTGGAGCATATCCATGAAGAAGCCAAGACAGAGGAGAAAGAGAACGATAAAGGTGAGAAAGAAGTTGTTGAAGTTTCTCCTGCCAAAGACAAGGTAAAAATTAATAAACGTCCGGTATCGTTAAGTGACACACAGCCATTGTGGATGAAACATCCAAATGAGTGTACAGATGAAGAGTATAAAGAATTTTACCGTAAGGTATTTATGGATTACAAGGAGCCACTGTTCTGGATTCATCTGAATATGGATTATCCGTTCAACCTGAAAGGTATCCTGTATTTCCCGAAAATCAGAACCGAGTACGATTCTATTGAGGGAACAATCAAACTTTATAATAATCAGGTGTTTATCGCAGATAACATTAAAGAGGTAATTCCGGAATTCCTTCTTCTTCTGAAAGGTGTCATTGACTGCCCGGATCTGCCACTGAATGTATCTCGTTCCGCACTGCAGAATGACGGTTTTGTCAAGAAAATTTCCGAGTATATTACAAAGAAAGTTGCAGACAAACTGACAGGAATGTGCAAGACTGACAGAGAATCCTATGAGAAATACTGGGATGATATCAGTCCGTTTATCAAATTTGGCTGCATCAAGGATTCAAAATTCGGTGAGAAGATGAATGACTATATTCTCTTCAAAAATCTGGATGGCAAATATCTTACCCTGAAAGACTGTGTTGAGGAAAATAAAAAAGAAGAAGCCAAAACAGAAGAAGAGAAAACTTCGGATGAATCCAAGAAAGAAGAAAAGGAAGAACCAGAAAAGACAGTTATCTATTATGTTACAGATGAAGTACAGCAGAGCCAGTATATTAACATGTTCCGCGAGGCAGGAAAAGATGCTGTAATCCTGAAACATGTGATAGATTCTCAGTTTATTTCTCATCTTGAGCAGCAGGATCAGGAAATTCAGTTCAAGAGAATTGATGCGGATCTTACAGAAGAGCTTCGTGAAGATGGCGAGACAGATGAAACAACAGTAAAGACTCTGACAGATGTATTCCGCAAAAACCTCGGCAAAGATAAACTGGAAGTAAAAGTAGAAAAACTGAAAAATGAAAATACTGCAGCGATGATTACACTTCCAGAAGAGAGCCGCCGTATGCAGGATATGATGAAGATGTACAATATGTATGGAATGGATCCGAATATGTTCGGAGGACAGGAAATACTTGTTCTGAACGCAAATCATCCACTTGTGAAATTTGTGGCAGAAAATCAGGAATCTGAGCATGTTCCGGTGATTTGTGAACAGCTCTATGATCTGGCAATGATGAGCCATAAACAGCTTTCTCCGGAGGAAATGACAAAATTTGTCAAGAGAAGCAATGATATTCTTATGGTTCTCACAAAATAAATAACGGAATCAGGAACAGAGAGGGCTTTGCCTATTAGGGCAGAGCCTTCTTTTTTTATAAATAGAATAATTGTCTTTTTTATAACAATATACGCATCTTTAACACAATTTTGGATATTATGGATATATAATACATATTAATTAAATTCTTAGGTAAAAATGCTGTAAAAAAATGAAATCAGTATCTAATATGTAAAAAATAAATTTTCAGAAGAAAGCGAAAAATACGAATAAGTGTCGTATTATATATGAGGAAGTGAATTTAAAAAGAGAAAAAATAGAAATAGGGAGGAAAGGTGTATGAAAAACATATATGGTCTGATAAGAAGGTTGGGAGCGAATTCGAAATATAAAGGATATTTCTTCACGGCGGAGGCTGTGAAGATTTCAATGGGTTATCAGTATAAACCGTTACGGATTACAAAAGACATTTATCCGTGTCTGGCCAGAAAATATAAGTCAACGCCAACAAATGTAGAACACGATATTCGGACACTGGTAAATGTCTGTTGGGAGGGAAACAGAAGACTTCTGGATGAAATTGCAGGATATCAGTTAGAAGATAAACCGACGAACAGTGAATTTATTGATATGCTGGCGTATTACCTGAGAGAAATGGAAGAAACCAGCTGACTACAGTTTTTCAAAAATTATCTGGTTCTGAGTCAGAAAGTTAAGAACCATATCATCCCAGAGCTGTTCCGGCCGTTTGTCCATGGAAAAAGTCCGAAGAGAGGTTCCGGTGGTACAGAGAAGACTTCCATTTTTAAACTGAAGATTTAAAAATAATCCGTCAATCTGCTCGGAGGAAATTTCAGAATCTGTATTTCGTATTGCGGCTTCCACTCCGCTTCTGCTCAGATGAAGCACGATTTTAAAACTTAACGGTGTACGTTTTCCGCGGATTACAGACCAGCAGAAGGGTTTTGTGTCCCTCCAGAGAGAATGCGTCCGGCCGTGTTCTGTGATTTTGTTCAGACTGTCTGTATCAAAGAAATCTTTTTGAAGTCTGCCGTCGATGGTGAAAGTATTAAAAGTAGTGATCACTGCTTCGGACAGGCAGAATTTATCGAATACTTCTCCTATAAAAAGCTTGTTTGTAAAATCCCGGATATCTGTGATTTTTAATGCCAGCATGCCGCACTTCCTTTCTTTTTTGATTGCGTGTAGATATTATATCTCAGATACAGAAAAAAGGACAGACTTTTTAAAAAACTCTTTTCAAATACCTGTTTATGTGATACCATAGATGTGGTATTGAATACTACATATAATGGAAAAGAGGACGATATAATTGAGTTATAAGATTGCGATAGATAGCTGTGGAGAACTCCTGAATGAATGGAAAGATGATGAGAGAATAGAATCTGTACCGCTGACACTGATGGTTGGTGGCGAGAGTATTATAGATGATGAAACTTTTGACCAGAAGGACTTTCTGAAAAAAGTTGCTGCATGCCTGGAGTGTCCGAAATCCGCATGCCCGTCGCCGGAGCGTTATATGAAAGCTTATGAGTGTGAAGCAGACCACATTTATGCAGTGACACTTTCTTCTGAGCTGAGCGGTTCCTACAACAGTGCGGTTCTTGGAAAGAGTCTGTTTCTGGAGGATAACCCCGGGAAAAAAATTCATGTATTTAATTCCAAGTCTGCATCTGGTGGAGAAAGCCTGATTGCCATGAAGATTGTGGAATGTGAAGAAAAAGGACTTTCTTTTGAGGAAGTCATAGAGACGGTAGATAAGTATATTGAAGAAATGAGTACATTTTTCGTACTGGAAAATTTGGAAACGCTGCGTAAGAATGGACGTCTGAGCAGGGTAAAGGCTCTGGTAGCCAGTGCACTGAAGATCAAACCGGTTATGGGATCTACTCCGGAGGGAAGTATCTGCCAGTTTGACCAGGCAAGAGGAATGAATAAGGCGATTGTAAAGATGGTGGAGCTTGTTGGAGAAAAAGGAATCAATATCCACGAAAAGATTGTTGCCATCACATACTGTAACTGCCCGGAAAGAGCGAAGATGCTGGAAGAAGCTATCCGGGAGAGACTGAATCCTGCGAAGATCGTTGTTATGGATACTGCAGGAGTCAGCAGCATGTATGCGAATGATGGAGGCGTTATTGTTGCTGTCTGATCTTGCGGCAGTGCAGGTCCTTGGCTTATTGTTCAGAAAATTATCACATTTCTTTCTGGAGTTGCTGCTTTTCTTTTGAAAACAGATGTGCTATAATAAACGGAGTATTTGAATCGGCAAAGGAGAACAACAATGAGCCAGAAGAAAGTTGACAAATATAAAAACAACAAATTTGGACGAAGCAGTGTTCAGAAGAAAGAACGGGTGGAATTTGTTCTTGAGATGGTAGCGTGGATTCTGATCGCGGCACTGTTTGTAGGCTGGATCGGCTATTCCGCTTATGCGAAGATCCAGGCGAAAGAGGCCAGTGTGAAAGTAGATACAGTAATGGATACATCAGCACTGACAGATTATATTTCAGGATTATCTTCAGACAGCGCCGAGTAAAGGCTTGTTTGATGACAGTAACCAAAATAAAATAATTAAAGATGAAGAAATCTCCAGGATGTAGGAATGAGCATCCTGGAGATTTTTTACGTAAAACAATATAATAAAAAACAGGTCTGCTCTGAAGCAAACCTGTTTTGACTTATACGTTTTTTATGGTTATAGATTTATCGGGTAAATTATAACTTTGTAACGTTAGCAGCCTGCATTCCGCGAGCGCCCTCTGTTAAGTCATAGGATACAGCCTGTCCCTCTTCAAGAGATTTGAAGCCTTCACCGTTGATTGCGGAGAAATGTACGAATACATCCTGTCCGTCCTCACCTGTGATAAAACCATAGCCTTTTTCTGCGTTGAACCACTTTACAGTTCCCTTGTTCATTTTGTGTTACCTCCATAAAAATAAAAAAGTTAAAATAGCCTTCTGATGATAATAAAAAATCACCAGATTTTACAGACTATATTCATGTAAATATAATCTCTAAAAACTAGTGATTTTACATTAAATATCTTGCCATGTTCTGATTATATAACCCGTGTTTTGAAATGTCAAGGAGAAAATTCCAACAATTTCAGTACATAAAACAGGACTGAAACGCTTTGTAAAAAAATTCTTTATAAAAAGAGAATTTTCGTGTATGATATAGTAGATATGGAAAATAAAAAGATGAGAGGAGAACATAAATGGGGATTCTGATTCGAGGAGGCCGGATCGTGGATGCGGCTACAGATACGGATAAAACAGGCGATATTTATCTGGAAGACGGGATCATCACGGAAATTGGCCAGAAGCTGAAAAAGAAAGACGGCGACCGTGTGATTGATGCAAAAGGAAAGCTGGTCATGCCGGGAATCATCGACCTTCATGTCCATTTTCGTGATCCGGGACAGACACATAAGGAAGACATTATGAGCGGTGCAGCGGCAGCTGCCCATGGAGGCGTGACCACAGTAGTTGCCATGCCAAATACAACTCCTACCATTGATAATCCGGACAGAGTAAATTATGTACATAATAAAGCGGCCCAGTTTTCCGGCATTCATGTGCTTCAGGCAGGTGCTGCCACGAAGGGTGAGAAGGGAACGGAGCTTTCGGATATCGCAGGAATGGTAAAGGTCGGTATCCCGGCAGTTTCCGAAGATGGTAAATCAGTGATGAATACAGCACTCTGTAAAGAAGCAATGAAAATTGCGGCAGAATGCGGAGTTCCGTTTTTTGATCACTGTGAAGATATTGACCTGCGTGGGGACGGATGTATGAACGATGACGAGAATGCCAGAAGACTGGGACTTCCGGGAATCTGCAATGCGGTGGAGGATACCATTACGGCCAGAGATATCATTCTGGCGCTGGAAACAGGTGTGCATCTTCACCTCTGCCATTGTTCCACTTATGGTGATGCCGAGATGATGAAGTTCGTAAAAGAAAAAGGATATGATAATATCACGGCAGAAGTGTGCCCTCACCATTTTATCCTTTCATCTGATGATATAAAAACCGATGATCCGAATTACAAGATGAATCCGCCTCTTCGTACACCGAAGGATGTGGAAGCGCTGAAACAGGGGTTGAAAGATGGTACCATTGAGGTAATCAGTACAGATCACGCACCACACAGTGCAGAGGAAAAAACAGGTTCCATGAAGAATACGCCATTTGGAATCGTAGGACTTGAGACAAGCCTTCCGCTTACCTACACAGAGCTGGTAGAAAAAGGTGTGATTACATTAAAACAGATGGTGGAGAAGATGTGCCTGAACCCTGCAAAGATTCTGGGACTCGAAAGCGGAACGCTGCAGGAAGGCCACCCGGCAGATGTGATTATTGTAGATACGGAGCAGGAGTATACTATCGATAAAAATAAATTTGTTTCCAAAGGTCACAATACGCCATTTGACGGATGGAAAGTAAAGGGAAAAGTTCTTTATACCATCTGTGACGGAAAAATTATATTTGAAAATCAGGAGGAGAAATAATCATGATTAACAAACTGATCAGCAACATTCGCAAAACAAATGCACCAATCGTTGTAGGACTGGACCCTATGCTGAATTATATTCCGGAACATATCCAGAAGAAGGCTTTTGCAGAGTTCGGGGAAACCTTGGAAGGTGCTGCAGAAGCAATCTGGCAGTATAACAAAGGAATTGTGGATGCCACCTATGATCTGATTCCTGCAGTAAAACCACAGATTGCCATGTATGAGCAGTTTGGTATCCCGGGGCTGATCGCATACAAGAAGACCGTTGATTACTGTAAATCCAAAGATCTGGTTGTGATCGGTGATATCAAGAGAGGTGACATCGGATCTACATCTGCAGCCTATGCAGTTGGACATCTGGGACAGGTTCAGGTAGGCTCCAAGAAATATGCAGGTTTTGATGAGGATTTTGCTACAGTCAATCCGTATCTTGGTTCTGATGGTGTGAAACCTTTTATGGATATCTGCAAAGAGGAGAAAAAAGGTATTTTTGTTCTGGTAAAAACTTCCAACCCGTCAAGCGGTGAGTTCCAGGATCGTGTTATTGATGGCCGTCCGCTCTATGAGCTGGTAGGCGAGAAAGTTGCACAGTGGGGCGATGAGCTTATGGGCGACGAATACAGTTATGTAGGCGCTGTTGTAGGTGCAACTTATCCGGAAATGGGAAAAGTATTAAGAAAAATCATGCCGAAGACATTTATCCTTGTTCCTGGATATGGGGCACAGGGTGGAAAAGGAGCAGATCTTGTCCATTTCTTTAATGAAGACGGACTTGGAGCTATTGTAAACTCTTCCAGAGGAATCATTGCTGCATACAAGCAGGAAAAATATAAAGAGTTTGGTGCTGAAAATTACGCAGATGCCTCCAGAGCGGCTGTAAAAGATATGATCGCGGACATCAGCGGCGCACTGGAGAACAGATAATACAGGAGGCATTTTATGAGCACGTCAGAAAATAAGAAAACAAAAAAGTCCTGTAAGATTCTAAGCCAGGAATGTATAGGTACAGATATTTACAGCATGTGGCTGGATGCGGGGGAAATTGGGAAAAATGCAGTGCCGGGACAGTTTGTATCTCTTTACAGCCGCAACGGCAGCAAACTTCTTCCAAGACCCATCAGTCTCTGTGAGATCGATAAGGAAGAGGGAAAACTGAGACTGGTATATCGTGTTACCGGAAAAGGAACTGGTACGGAGGAATTTTCCAGACTTCATGCAGGAGTACCTGTTGAGACATTGGGACCTCTTGGAAATGGTTTTCCACTGGATGCAGTAAAAGGCAAAAAAGTATTTCTCATGGGCGGTGGAATTGGAATCCCGCCAATGCTGGAAACTGCCAAAGAGCTGGATGCAGAGAAGATCATGGTTCTTGGATACAGAGATGAGCTGTTTCTGAATAAGGAATTTGAAGCTTACGGAGATGTCTATGTGGCAACGGAAGATGGATCTGCCGGAACAAAGGGAAATGTCATGGATGCTATCCGTGAGAATGGCCTTGAGGCAGATGCGATCTTTGCCTGTGGACCGGCGCCAATGCTCCGTGCCATCAAGGCATATGCCCTTGAAAAGGGAATTCCCTGCTGGATTTCCATGGAAGAGCGTATGGCCTGTGGTGTAGGGGCGTGCCTTGCCTGTGTATGCAAATCCAAAGATGTGGATGCCCATTCCCATGTGCATAACAAGAGAGTATGTAAAGATGGACCGGTGTTCTTAAGTACGGAGGTAGAGTTATGAGCAGAATGAAGGTAAATCTTGCCGGCGTAGAGCTTAAGAATCCGGTAATGACAGCGTCCGGAACATTTGGTTCCGGAGCGGAATACAGTGAATTTGTGGACCTGAATAAACTTGGCGCGGTTGTGACAAAAGGTGTGGCCAATGTACCGTGGCCGGGAAATCCTACACCAAGGGTGACTGAAACAGCGTCCGGAATGCTCAATGCCATCGGCCTTCAGAATCCGGGAATCGATGTATTCTGTGAGAGAGATATTCCGTTCCTTAAGAAATATGACACAAAGATCATTGTCAATGTCTGCGGAAAATCCACGAAGGATTACTGTGAGGTTGTGGAACGCCTTGGAAATGAGCCTGTGGACATGCTGGAGATCAATGTTTCCTGTCCGAATGTCAAGGAAGGCGGGATTGCCTTTGGCCAGAATCCGAAAGCTCTTGAAGACATTACGAAAGAAGTTAAGAAATATGCAAAACAGCCGGTGATCATGAAGCTGAGCCCCAATGTTACCGATATTACCGAGATGGCGAAAGCAGCAGAAGCCGGTGGTGCAGATGTGCTTTCCCTGATCAATACTCTGACAGGAATGAAGATCGATATCAACCGTCGTACATTTGCGCTGGCAAATAAAACAGGCGGAATGTCCGGCCCTGCAGTAAAACCGGTCGCTGTCCGCATGGTATATCAGGTGGCAAATGCGGTATCCCTTCCGATCATCGGGATGGGTGGTATCGCAACCTGTGAGGATGCACTGGAGTTTATCATGGCAGGCGCTACTGCCGTATCTGTGGGAACCGCAAACTTTTTCAATCCTTATGCAACAGAAGAAATTGCGGAGGGAATCCAGGCATTTCTTGAAAAAGAGAAGGTTGAAGATATCAATGAACTGATCGGTGTGGTGAAATAACGGGAATTTCCATAATTTGCAATTCTGTTATACATATGTTAGAATGAACGCGGATAAGCAAAGTGATTGCACACACGAATCACAGCAGAACAAAGAATGAATATCCGTTTTGCTGTGTACATGAAAAATATGGAGGATTAAATAAATGGAACAGTATAAGCAGGAATTTATTGAGTTTATGATCGACTGTAATGTCCTGAAATTTGGAGATTTTACTACGAAATCGGGAAGAAAAACACCATTTTTTGTAAATACAGGATTTTACCGCACCGGTGCACAGCTTCGTAAGCTGGGCCAGTATTACGCAAAAGCGATCGAGAGCAAATTCGGACTGGATTTTGATGTGCTGTTTGGACCGGCATATAAAGGAATTCCTCTTTCTGTGGCAGCAACCATGGAAATCAGTGAAATGTACGGAAAGGATATCCGTTACTGTTCCAACCGTAAGGAAGTAAAAGACCACGGAGATAAGGGAATCCTTCTTGGCAGCCCGATCCAGGATGGGGATAAAGTAGTGATCATTGAGGACGTTACGACTGCCGGAACATCCATTAAGGAAACACTTCCGATTATTAAGGCACAGGGAGATGTAAATCCGATCGGTCTTGTGGTTTCTGTTGACCGTATGGAACGTGGTCAGGGAACCAAGAGTGCTCTGAAAGAGATTGAAGAGAATTATGGTCTTCAGACTACAGCAATTGTAACCATGGCGGAGGTGGTTGAGCACCTCTACAATAAAGAATACAAAGGCCGTGTTGTGATCGATGATAAGCTGAAAGCAGCCATCGATGCATATTATGAGCAGTACGGTGCAGAATAATACTGGTACAGAATATCATAATAAAAGAGCAGCGGATTCCGAATGTCCGCTTTTACTGGGAGGACACAGACTTATGAATGAAAAAATTTATAAAACCATGGCGAGCAGCGGGGCGGGAAGTCTTGCACTCGGTATTGTCGTTCTGGTGACGGGACTTGTCACAGGGATTCTGATGATCGTGAACGGTGCGAGACTGCTCAAAAGAAAATCAGAGATTTTGATCTAGGAAAAATATAAACAAAAATTCCGGAAAGCCGCACTCTGTTTCGTGTGGCTTTTCGGGCATTTAAGCAGGGGAGAATATTGAAAAAGGGGACAAAACACAGAGTAAAAAAACTCGGGACAGCTTTTTTTGTGCTGTATGTCCTGATACTTGTATACCTTCTTTTCTTTTCAGAAGGTTATGGCCGGGTAGCAGACGCGGAAAGAGAATTTCGATATAATTTTGTTCCGTTTGTTGAAATCAGGCGTTTTTGGGTCTACAGGAAACAATTAGGGATGTTTGCACTTTTTACAAATATTTTCGGAAATGTGCTGGGATTTATGCCATATGGGTTTGTTCTTCCGGTGATAAACCGAAGAATGCGAAATGGCTTTTTTATTATATTATCCGGTTTTTCCATCAGTCTGACGGTGGAGGTGATCCAGCTGATCACCAGGGTCGGATGTTTTGATGTGGATGATATGATACTGAATACTCTGGGCGCGGCACTGGGATATGGAATTTACGCAGTCTGCGACAAAATTAGGAGAAAACATTAATGGCAAGAAGATATCGATATGCATTTGCAAAAAAAAGAGAAGCTGCGAAAGGAAAGTGGTCCGTAGGACTGGCAGCAGCTTCCCTCGTGCTGTTTATTGTGGCAGTTGTGCTTGCACTTTTTCTTGACGGAAAGCTCGGGGGCCTGATTGGCGGAACCGGGCTTTTTGCGATGCTGCTGTCAGCATACGGCTTTGCACTGGGCCTTTCCAGCTTTTCAGAGGAAAACCGGAAACACCGGACAAGTATGATCGGATCGATCTTAAACGGTGTGATTCTGGTAATCTGGCTGGGACTTTTTTTATCAGGAGTATAAAGAATGGAAGAAAAAGAACGATTAAAAAAACAGCTTGATTTTATCCTGGAAGTGGATAAAGTCAAAAATATTTTCCGTCAGACATATCTTGCAGACGGAAACAGGAAAGAAAATGATGCGGAACATTCCTGGCACCTGGCATTAATGGCAGTGCTTCTGAAGGAGTATTCCAATGAAGAAGTGGATCTGTCAAAGGTGATTCCCATGGTACTGGCACATGATCTTGTAGAGATCGATGCGGGAGATACCTATGCATATGATGAGAAAGGCGCAGCTACCAAGGACGCCAGAGAGCGAAAAGCAGCGGATCGGATTTACGGACTGCTGCCGGAAGATCAGGGACAGTGGCTGAAAGCGCTTTGGGAAGAATTTGAGGCTTATGAGACTCCGGAAGCAAAATTTGCCCATGTACTGGATAACTGCCAGCCTCTTTTTCTGAATGATGCTTCCAACGGAAGAAGCTGGGAAGAACATCAGGTAAAGAAAAGTCAGATCTATAAGAGAAACCGGAAAACAGGAGAAGGATCTGAAGTGATCTGGGAATATATGAAAGAACTGATCGACAAACATATTGCCATGGGGCATGTGATCGATGATGAAAAAGATGGGAGATGAAGTTTTGGACGAATGCATGAGAGAACGTTACGGACTTGCAAAAGAGCGGATCCGTGAGATCAGAACGGAAGAAACGGTGAAAGAACCGTTTGGAGATTTTTTCAGAAAGATGGCACAGTTTCTTTCCATGACAGCAGATGTGATGGATGAGGAGTCTGTGGAACTTACCCTGGAGGAACTGAAGGAGCGAAATCATCACTTTTATCAGGATATCCTCCCGGAAAACTATGAAAGCAGTTATGGAAATCCGGCTTATGCAGTAAATAAGCTGGGAGATTATGGAAAAGCTTTCAGTTTTCTGTATGCAGAACTTGCCGGGACAGTGGCTTATGCACATGAGAAAAGGCTGTGGGATATGACCGTATCCATGGAACTGTTTCTGGAAGTATATTCTGCATTTTGTGAGGAAGAGCTTCCCGAGGCTGCAACCGTAGAGGGAATCCTTCGTTCCTATGTGAATGATTACTGCCAGGATATGATGGAACAGAGAATTCGGGAAGGGGTAGATCCGGAACTTGACTTTGCAACAGATATCATCCTGAATTCTGATCTTTCTGATCTGAGATATCTGTATCGCTATGGTGAGTTTGTTTCTGAGAATGAGACAGGAGTGGCAGAGTTTCTGAATTCTCTTTCCCAGGAAGAGATCGATAAGATGGCTTCCACTTATACAGAAGGCTATCGGATCGGATTTATCACCGGACGAAAAGATATTACAAAGAAGAAAACTGTAAATATCCGTTACAGCCTTGGATTTGAGCGTATGGTAAAGGCAGCGATCCTTCAGTTTGAAAAAATGGGACTGAAACCGGTGATATATCGTCATGCAACTCATGCAGTAAATAAAAGAGGCGCAGTACGTGTGGGCTATACCGGCGGCGTTGCCAATCCGCAGTACGATTACGATCATCGTCAGGACAGTGCACTGTTCCTGGACGGAGATTTTGTGCAGCGAAAACTCCGTGCCATGCAGACTTCTTATGAGAAGTACAGAGAACTGGCAGAGGTACATGGAGGCCCGGCCTGCATTGACACGTTTGGAGAAAATCCGTTCTCTCCGGTAAGCAAACCGGAAGCTTACGCATTAAGTGAGGCACAGCAGAAACTGCAAACAGAGCTTGACAATGAATCCGGACAGATCGTAAACCGTTACATTAAAGGTGATGAGAGAAGTTTTACCATTATTGCCTATCCGGTTCCTGAGATCGGTGGAAATTATGAGGAAATTTTCCGTGAGATCGTAAAGATCAATACTCTGGATTATCATCTTTATCAGGAGATCCAGCAGACGATCATCAATACTCTGGACACCTGTGAGTGGGTGGAGGTCAAAGGCCGTGGAGATAATGAGACGGATCTTCTGATCCATCTTCATGAGCTGACAGATCCGAAGAAACAGACGAATTTTGAGAACTGTGTGGCAGATGTGAACATTCCGGTAGGAGAAGTTTTTACCTCCCCGCAGCTTGCAGGAACCGGTGGGATCCTTCATGTGAAAAAAGTTTATCTGAACGGGTTGCAGTTCCGTGATCTGAAACTGGTATTTGACTGTGGTCAGGTGATCGATTATACCTGCTCCAATTTTAAAACAGAAGAAGAAAACCGGAAATATATCGAGGATAACATCCTCCATCATCATCCAAAGATCCCGATGGGCGAATTTGCCATCGGTACAAACACCACAGCTTATGTGGCTGCATTGAAATACGGAATTGCGGATAAGCTTCCGATCCTGATCGCAGAGAAAATGGGACCGCATTTCGCAGTAGGTGATACCTGCTACAGCTGGGCAGAAGATACACCGGTATACAATCCGGACGGAAAGGAGATCATTGCCAGGGATAATGAGATTTCCGAGATGCGTAAAGATGATGTAAGCCTTGCTTATTATGGATGCCACACGGATATCACCATTCCTTATGATGAGCTTGGAAGTATCCGGGTGATCGATGATGAGGGAGAAATGATCTCCATTATCGAAAATGGAAGGTTTGTTCTTCCTGGAACCGAGGAATTAAACCGTCCTTTTGAGAATCTTCCATTAAATATTAATATAAGTTAATTAGTAAATTTACAGTTTTTCCGATCGTATTGACAGAAAGTGAGAATATACGTAGAATAACCATAACAATAATAACAATAGTCAAACAACTACAGGTAAACATTCAGTTGGTGTACCACGAAAGGAGAACACAATGGCAAAAGTAGGAATTGTAATGGGTAGTGATTCAGATATGCCGGTTATGAGCAAAGCAGCAGATATCCTGGAGAAACTGGGGATTGATTATGAAATGAAGATCATTTCCGCACACAGAGAACCGGATGTATTTTTCGAGTATGCAAAGACAGCAGAAGAAAAAGGCTTCAAAGTAATCATCGCAGGCGCAGGAATGGCAGCTCATCTTCCGGGAATGTGCGCGGCGATCTTTCCAATGCCGGTGATCGGTATCCCGATGCATACAACATCTCTGGGAGGAAGAGATTCCCTTTACTCTATCGTACAGATGCCAAGCGGCATCCCGGTTGCCACAGTAGCGATCAACGGCGGTGCCAATGCGGGGCTTCTTGCAGCCAAGATCCTTGCAACTTCTGACGCAGAGCTTCTTTCCAGACTGAAAGCGTATAGCCAGAATCTGAAAGAACAGGTTGAAAAGAAAGATGCAAGACTCCAGGAAGTTGGATACAAGAACTACTAAAATTTTTTACCATAAAAATAAAAGAGTGTTGTCATAAGGAGGACATTATGGATTACAAGACTTCAGGCGTAGATATTGAGGCAGGATACAAATCAGTAGAGCTGATGAAAAAACACATTGCCAAGACAATGAGACCGGAGGTACTTGGAGGAATCGGTGGATTCTCAGGTGCATTTTCCATGGAGAAATTCAAAGATATGGAAGAGCCTACTCTGGTTTCCGGAACAGATGGATGCGGAACCAAGGTTAAGGTAGCCATGGTTATGGACAAGCATGATACCATCGGAATTGATGCCGTGGCCATGTGCGTGAATGATATTGCATGTGCAGGCGGCGAACCGCTGTTTTTCCTGGACTACATTGCCTGCGGTAAAAACTATCCGGAGAAGATCGCTGAGATCGTAAAAGGTGTTGCAGAAGGCTGTGTACAGTCCGAGGCAGCGCTGATCGGTGGTGAGACAGCAGAACATCCAGGGCTCATGCCTGAAGATGAGTATGACCTTGCCGGATTTGCCGTAGGAATTGTTGACAAAAAGGACCTTCTTACCGGCGAAGCTCTGAAACCTGGCGATGTTCTGATCGGCATGGCTTCAACAGGTGTTCACAGCAACGGATTTTCTCTTGTACGTAAAGTATTCGACATGACAAAAGAATCCCTGGATACTTATTATGATGAACTTGGAACAACTCTGGGAGAGGCACTGATCGCACCGACCAGAATCTATGTAAAAGCACTGAAGAGCATCCGTGAGGCCGGAGTGAAGATCCATGCATGCAGCCATATCACAGGCGGTGGATTTTATGAGAATATTCCGCGTATGCTGAAAGAGGGAACCAGAGCTGTTGTCAAGAAAGACAGCTATCCGGTACTTCCGATCTTTAAGCTCCTTGCAGAAAAAGGAAATATTGATGAGCATATGATGTACAATACATATAATATGGGCCTTGGAATGATCTTGGCAGTAGATCCGGCAGATGTTGACAAAACAATGGAAGCTATCCGCAAGACCGGTGACAAACCATATGTGGTTGGAAGCATCGAAGCAGGAGAAAAGGGAGTGACCTTATGTTAAAGATCGGTGTTCTTGTTTCCGGCGGAGGAACGAATCTTCAGGCGATCATGGATGCCATTGATGCGGGAGAGATCACAAATGCAAAAGTGGATATTGTGATCAGCAACAATGCTTCCGCTTATGCGCTGGAAAGAGCCAGAAAACATGATGTAGAAGCGATGTGCATTGCACCGAAAGACTATCCGGACCGGGAGGCTTTTCATAAAGCACTGCTTTCCAAACTTCAGGAGAGGGGAGTAGACCTGATCGTTCTTGCAGGTTATCTGGTTGCGATTCCGCCGATGATGGTGGAAGCATATCCGAACAAGATCATCAATATCCATCCATCCCTGATCCCGTCTTTCTGTGGAAAAGGTTTTTATGGACTGAAAGTTCATGACGCAGTTCTTGCAAGAGGAGTAAAAGTGACGGGTGCTACCGTTCATTTCGTAGATGCGGGTACAGATACAGGCCCGATCATTCTTCAGAAAGCAGTGAAGGTAAAAGACGGAGACACATCCAAGGAGCTTCAGAGACGTGTAATGGAAAAAGCAGAATGGAAGATCCTTCCGGAGGCCATCAATCTTATCGCCAATGACAAGATTACAGTAACAGATGGAATTGTTTCTTTAAAGTAATCACAAAACAGATGAAACAAAGGAGTAGACAGATGAAAGTATTGATCGTAGGAAGCGGCGGAAGAGAACATGCAATTGCATGGAGTGTTGCAAAAAGCCCGAAAGTTGACAAGATTTACTGTGCACCGGGAAATGCGGGAATTGCAGAGTATGCGGAATGTGTAGATATCGGAGCAATGGAATTCGAGAAACTGGCAGCTTTTGCCAGAGAAAAAGAGATCGATCTTACCATCGTGGGAATGGATGATCCTCTTGTTGGCGGAATTGTAGACGTATTTGAAGCAGAAGGGCTGCGCGTATTCGGACCGCGCAAAAACGCTGCTATTCTGGAAGGTTCCAAGGCTTTTTCCAAGGATCTTATGAAGAAATACGATATTCCTACTGCAGCTTATGAGAATTTTGATGATCCGGAAAAAGCTCTGGAATATTTAAGAATGGAAGCAAAATTCCCGATCGTTCTGAAAGCAGATGGCCTTGCACTTGGAAAAGGTGTTCTGATCTGCCAGGATCTTTCAGAAGCAGAAGCCGGCGTAAAAGAGATCATGGAAGATAAAAAATTTGGAAATGCCGGAAATACCATGGTAATTGAGGAATTCATGACAGGCCGTGAAGTTTCCGTACTTTCTTTTGTAGATGGAAAGACCATCCGCACCATGACATCCGCACAGGATCACAAACGTGCCAAGGACGGAGACCAGGGACTGAATACCGGTGGAATGGGAACATTTTCCCCAAGTCCGTTCTATACTCCGGAAGTAGATGAATTCTGTAAGAAATATATTTATCAGAAGACTGTAGATGCTATGGCGTCCGAGGGACGTCCGTTTAAGGGAATTATCTTCTTCGGACTGATGCTTACCGCAGATGGCCCGAAGGTACTGGAATATAATGCAAGATTTGGTGATCCGGAAGCACAGGTTGTTCTTCCACGTATGGAGAATGATATCATTGAGGTGATGGAAGCCTGCGTAGACGGAAAACTGGATCAGATTGATCTGAAATTCGAAGACAATGCGGCAGTATGTGTTGTTCTTGCAAGTGATGGATATCCTGTAAAATATGAAAAGGGTATTCCGATTCAGGGATTTGAGAACTTCAAGGACAAAGATGGATACTACTGTTTCCATGCTGGAACCAAATTTAAAGACGGCCAGATCGTTACAAACGGAGGCCGTGTTCTTGGTATCACTGCCAAGGGAAAAACGCTGAAAGAGGCAAGAAAGAACGCATATGCTGCTACTGAGTGGATCAGTTTTGCAAACAAATATATGCGTCATGACATTGGAAAAGCGATCGACGAGGCATGAATTGGTCAGTTTTCACAGGCACAGCTTGACGAAAACAGGGATTTCATTGTACAATAGTAACAACTATGAAACACAGTGAGTAGTTACGAATAATAAAAAGCTGGATGCCATTTCTTTGCTGAAGTGTCGCATCCAAGTGATGAGGCAGAGAGGACAGAAAAATGGGAATCAGTGTAGAAGAAGCAATTCATGAACTCAGAAACAGGGAAGAAGTATTTGTTGCATATTCACAGGCAACCAAGCTTCCGTATGTAACCTGTGATGATGAGACATTTAATGATCAGGCGAGAATTTTTGCCACAGAAGAAGAAATAAAAGAATATGGAAAACAGCTCCTGGAGGATAAGATCCTTCTTATGGGCATGAAATATGAGAAGAAAGATTTTCCGAGACTGTATGGAACGCTGTATGCAATCGGAGTAAACAGTGTAATCTGGATTGACGGAGAAGAGCAGATTGAAATAGAAATTGGAAAAATCGCAAAGCAGAGAGATATGAGTAAAATCGAGCCGGCGAAGAGACCGCTTCTGAATCCATCTCTTGAGCTTTCCGGTATTTACTTTATGCAGGAACTTCGCCGTCCGGTAAAACAGGAAGAACACAAAAATATCCGTGAGCTTGAAGAAGAGCTGATCGCGAATTTACGAAAAGCAGAATTTCTGATTGCTATCAATGCAGAACAGGAAGAAGACGGAAAACTTCATATTCCATATCTGAAAAACAAAGAGGACAAGATTCTGCAGCCTGTATTCACAGATGTTATGGAGTTTGAGAAATTCGGAAGAGGTAAAAATCTCCGTGTTGCAAAAGTAACCATGGACAAACTTCCGAGCCTGATGATTCCACAGGCAAACGCTTATGTGATAAATCCACTGGGCTTTAATCTGATTCTGAACAAAGAACAGGTAGAAAAGATTGCAGGGATCAGCAAATAAAAACAAAAAATTACAGCAGGCTGCCAGGATGAAACTGGGCAGCCTTTTGCTGTTGTAGAGGAGAGATTGCCCTATGGTGATAGAAATCGATTTTAACAGTGATGAGGCGATCTATATGCAGATCACCAATCAGATCATAATGGGGATAGCTACATCAAGACTTCATGAGGGGGATGCTCTGCCCTCTGTACGGCAGCTTGCAAGTATTGCAGGAATTAATATGCATACGGTAAACAAGGCATATGCACTGCTTCGGCAGGAAGGTTTTGTAACCATTGACAGACGGAAGGGCGCTGTGATCTCCATTGATGCGGATAAGGTCAGAGCTCTGGAAGAAATGAAACAGAATCTGACAGTGGCAATGGCATGGGGATGTTGTAAAAATGTAACAAGGGAAGAAGTTCACCAGCTGGTGGATGAGATTTTTGACGAATATGACACAGACAGATAGGAGGAGACATCATGCAGGAACGATATACAAAACAGGCGGAGAATGTTCTTGTTCTGGCAAAACAGGCAGCCAGCTCCTGCGGACATAGTTATATTGGCACGGAGCATCTGTTGGTCGGTCTTGTGGAAGAAAAAGAGGGAACTGCTGGAAGAGTGCTGGAAGAATTTGGTATTCAGGCAGATAAAACCCTGGCACTGATTGATGAACTGATCGCACCGCCGGGAAATACGGCAGTTGCACAGAAACCGGGATTCAGTCCCAGAACAAGACGGGTTCTGGAAAATGCATATGCGGAAGCGGAGGCCATGCATTTTGAGGAGGCAGGCACCGAGCATCTACTGCTGGCAATGTTAAAAGAAACAGACTGTGTAGGTACAAGACTTTTGTATACCATGGGAGTGAATATCCAGAAACTTTATGCGGCAGTTCTTGCTGCTATGGGAATGGACAGCGATGCTATTGCGGAAGAATTCCAATCTGTAAAGGCTTCCAGAGGAAAAAATGGAAGTGCCACACCAACGCTTGACCAGTACAGCAGGGATCTTACAGAAATGGCGGAAGAGGGCAAACTGGATCCGGTTGTGGGAAGAGATAAGGAGATTGCCAGACTGATCCAGATTTTAAGTAGAAGAACCAAGAACAATCCATGCCTGACAGGAGAACCCGGAGTCGGAAAAACAGCTATTGTAGAGGGGCTTGCACAGCGGATTGTCACAGGAATGGTTCCGGATACTGTAAAAGATAAACGTGTGGTAGTTCTGGATCTTTCCGGAATGGTAGCAGGAAGCAAATATCGTGGAGAATTTGAAGAACGTATTCGAAATGTCATTGACGAAGTAAGGGAACAGCAGGGAATCCTTCTTTTTATTGATGAGATTCACACAATTATCGGCGCCGGTGGGGCAGAGGGTGCTCTGGATGCCTCTAACATTCTGAAACCTTCTCTTTCCAGAGGAGAGATTCAGCTGATTGGGGCGACGACTCTGGAGGAATACCGGAAATATATTGAAAAAGATGCAGCTCTGGAACGCCGTTTTCAGCCTATTACAGTAGAAGAGCCTACGGAGGAAGAAGCAATTGAAATTCTGAAAGGCCTGCGTCCATACTATGAGAAACATCACGGGGTAGAGATTCTGGATGAGGCACTTGAAGCGGCGGTAAAAATGTCTGTCCGTTATATTAATGACCGTTTCCTTCCGGACAAAGCCATTGATATCATTGACGAAGCTGCTTCCAAAGTGCAGCTAGCTGGATATCATCCGTCGCCGGAGGCAGAGGCGCTGGAGCGGGAAATTCACGATATTCTGAAAGAAAAAGAACAGGCGGTTGTAAATGCAGATCTGGAACATGCGAAAGAAGCGCAGGCCAGACAGAACGAAGCGGAAGCAGAACTTGAAAAACTCCGCAGAAAAGCAGATCGCCGAAACAGACGGAAAGCTCTCACTGTTGGAGAGGCAGCAGTTGCGGATATTGTATCCGACTGGACTAAAATTCCGGTACAGAGGCTGACAGAAGGAGAATCCAGACGTCTGGCAAATCTGGAAAAAGTTCTAAAAAAACGTGTAATCGGCCAGGATGAGGCGGTTTCTGCAGTTGCCCGTGCAGTAAAAAGAGGTAGGGTAGGCTTAAAAGATCCGGCAAGACCAATCGGTTCTTTCCTATTTCTGGGACCTACCGGAGTTGGAAAAACGGAACTTTCCAAAGCACTGGCAGAAGCTGTATTTGGAAGTGAGCAGGCAATGATTCGTGTAGATATGTCTGAATATATGGAAAAACACAGCGTATCCAAATTGATCGGATCTCCTCCGGGATATGTAGGATATGAAGAAGGCGGACAGCTCAGTGAAAAAGTGAGAAGAAATCCGTACAGTGTAATTCTTTTTGATGAAATCGAAAAAGCGCATCCGGATGTGTTTAATATTCTTTTACAGGTGCTGGATGATGGCCATATCACAGATGCTCATGGCAGGAAAGTGGATTTCAAACAGACGATTATTATTATGACTTCCAATGCCGGTGCACAGGTGATTATGGAACCGAAGCATCTTGGCTTTATGTCCGGCGACACAGAAAAACAGAATTACGACCGAATGAAAAACGGAGTTATGGAAGAAGTTCGAAGGATGTTTAAACCGGAATTTCTGAATCGAATTGATGAGATTATGGTATTTCATTCTCTCAATAAAGAGAATATCCGCAAAATTGTTACGATCCTGCTCAAGAATCTGGAAAAACGATGCCAGGAACAGCTGAATATCACTCTGAAAATTACAGGAGCGGCAAAAGATCTCATTGCAGATGAAGGTTTTGACAGTAAGTATGGTGCAAGACCACTGCGTCGTGCAATCCAGACAAAAATCGAAGATGAAATGGCAACGGAAATTCTGGCAGGAAAGATCAAAGCAGGAGATACGGTACAGGTAAAAGCAAAAGATAAAAAAATCTGCTTTTCTATTACAGTTTCCGGGGAATGAAACCGGAGTTTTTGAAAAGTATAAGAATTTTGTCACTTTCTATGGCAAAAAGAAAAAAAATAAGCTATAATTAACATCATCTTAAAGATACAACAAAAGAATTTCAGGAGGACATAAGATCATGGCAGTGGTACAGGAATTGATCCGTACAGAAGATAACGGTACTATCAGTTTTGGAGATTACGAATTAAACCAGAAATCCAAACTGTCGGATTATCAGTATCAGGGAGATATGTATAAAGTAAAAACATATAAGGAGATTACCAAGCTTGAGCGCAATGGAATGTTCGTATATGAGTCTGTTCCGGGAACAAGTGTATTTCATCTTCAGCAGGATGGAACTACAATGAGCTTTGAGGTACAGGGCTTTGAGGACTCTCAGATCACAGTAGAACTTGAAGCTGAGACAGAATATCAGGTATTTATCGATGGAGCGAGCACAGGCACCATGACTACAAACCTGGGTGGCAAGCTTTCTTTCAGTGTTGAACTGGATGCGAACACCAAAGCAGAAGTAAAAATCGTAAAATGCTAAAAAATAAAAAAACAGTATATTTCTGCCAGGAATGCGGGTATGAATCGGCCAAATGGATGGGGCAATGTCCTGCATGTAAGGCATGGAATACATTTGTGGAGGAAACGGTTTCTTCTAAAAAAACCGCTTCCTCCGGCGTAAAAGTATTGCAGAAGAAGACAGAACCTGTAATTTTAAAAGATATCAGCCTTTCGGCAGATGAACGTCAGAGCTGTGGAATCGGTGAATTGGACAGGGTACTGGGAGGCGGAATTGTTCCTGGCTCCCTTGTTTTGGTGGGTGGAGATCCCGGAATCGGTAAATCTACCCTGCTTCTTCAGGTCTGCAGAAATCTTTCTTCCCAGGGAGTATCCGTATTATATATTTCCGGTGAGGAATCTCTGCGGCAGATTAAATTAAGGGCGGACAGACTGGGGAATTTTAATGATAAACTGAAACTGTTATGTGAAACCAATCTTGAAAATATCCGTGAAATCATAGAGCGGACGAAGCCGGATGTGGTAGTCGTGGACTCTATTCAGACAATGTTCCATGAAGATATTACTTCTGCACCGGGAAGTGTTTCACAGGTAAGAGAATCGACCAATGTTCTGATGCAGATTGCAAAAGGCATGGGTGTATCTATTTTTATTGTTGGCCATGTGACAAAAGAAGGTAATGTGGCCGGCCCCCGTGTGCTGGAACATATGGTAGATACCGTGCTTTATTTCGAAGGAGACAGGCATGCTTCCTATCGAATTCTGCGAGCGGTAAAAAACCGCTTTGGATCGACCAATGAGATCGGAGTTTTTGAGATGCAGAATACAGGGCTGGAGGAAGTGAAAAATCCTTCCGAGTTTCTGCTGAATGGAAGACCGGAGAATGCATCCGGTTCCGTAGTAGCCTGCTCTATGGAAGGAACCAGACCGATTCTGGTGGAGATTCAGGCACTGGTGTGCCAGAGTAATTTTGGGATTCCCAGGAGAACGGCAGTTGGTACCGATTTTAATCGTGTAAATCTTCTTATGGCAGTATTGGAGAAAAAAGCAGGAGTTCATCTTGCATCTTCTGATGCTTATGTAAATATTGCCGGAGGAATGAAGATGACGGAACCGGCCATTGACTTAGCAATCTGCCTGGCAATTATTTCCAGTGCCAAAGATATTGTTATTCCGGATTCTGTTATGGTTTTTGGAGAGATTGGCCTAAGTGGCGAAGTCCGGGCTGTCAGCATGGCTGGACAAAGGGTGCAGGAAGCAAAAAAACTGGGATTTGAAACGGTAATCCTGCCGGAAGTGAACCGGGCAGCAACAGAGAGCATGAAAGGAATCCGGCTGATATATGTGGCCGGGATTCGTGATGCGATTTCATATATAATGAGGTAAACAAATATGCAAAAGGTTTTGTCAGTTATCATTCCAGTGTACAATATGGAAAAGTACATCCGTCAGTGCCTGGAATCGCTGATGATCAGAGAGATTCTGGATAAAATAGAAATACTGGTGGTTCTGGACGGATCGACGGACCGGTCTGAAGAGATTGCAATGGAGTATGTGGCAGCACATCCGGATTCTGTCCGTGTGATCAGTAAGCCAAATGGCGGACATGGATCGGCGATCAATACAGGAATGGACCATGCTGCCGGAGAATATGTAAAGGTACTGGACAGTGATGACTGGGTAAATAAAAAAGCTTTTATCAGGCTTGTGGAAGGCCTGGAAAAATTTCACACAGATATTGTCTGGAGCAATTTTTTCTGGGTTTATGAGCAATCCGGGAAAATGAGTATTCAGAACAGACATCCGTTTCCGGGTGTGGAATATGGCAGGAAATATGATTTTCATGAAGTTGCGGAAAAAACATTTGTAAAGATGCATTCCATGACAATTCGAACAGATCTGGTTCGAAAAACAGGAATGAGAATTGATGAAAACTGCTATTATGTAGATGTGGAATTTGTAATGTATCCGATTCCGGAAGTCAAAAGTATTGTATTTCTGGATGAATTTGTATACATGTACAGACTGGGGCGCCAGGGTCAGAGCATGACACTGGAAAAAATGCGAAAGAATCACAGAAATCATGAGAGGGTTCTGAAAAGCCTTCTGAAATATTACCGGAAACAGAGAACAAAAGGGGCCGACAGAGAATACCTGGTATATCTTGAAAATGGAATTTCCAATGTTTTAAGCAGCCATTTTAAGATCTATTTGAGTTTTCCGTGCTCTGTAAAAATGTGCCGCAGACTGCGGAAAATGGATGGAAAAATTCATGAGAGTTATCCCGATATTTATAATGCGGTAGAAAATAAATTTGTATGGGCTATCAGAAAAAGCGGATATCTGTTATACTATCCAGGACACTTTATTATGAGGCTTAGGGAGAAACTAAATGAAGTATAAAACAGTACAGACAATGATGCTTCCTGACAGTACAGAAGAAAATCATGGACTTTATTATCAGGGAACAGAAGGCGTACATGTAATCAATGAAGAAAAAAAATCATTATACATACCGGAGAACGAAAAAGCAGAACTGTTTACATATTTTAATGGTTTTTATCCGGGACAGTGGTCAGAGTATACCGAACTGAACGGGCTTCATGTGGAGGTTACGGTTTCCGGAAATTGCAAAGTAGCGCTCTGTTATACAGATGGAAAAAAAAGTGCTGTATACGAGGAACGAAAATGTATCACCGAGGGAGATACGGCTTCTTTTGAAATGCCTGATCCGGAAAAATTTTCGGCCGTCTGGATTCGAGTGGAAGGACTGGAGCAAGGATGTTATCTCCGGAATATTGTTTTTGGCTCTGAAGTGGAAGTACAGCAGGATGTTCAGATTGCAGTAGTGATCTGTACCTGTCGCCGTGAAAAAGAGGTAATCGGAAATCTTGAGAGGATTTCCAGAATGGAGCAGGAATATCGTCCGAAAGTTTTTCTTATAGATAATGGAAATACACTGACAGAGGAAATGATTCCGGACTGGGTACATCTTGTTTTGAACCGGAACTGTGGAGGCGCAGGTGGATTTACAAGAGGTATGATCGAGGCGCTGAAGATTCCGGAGTTTACTCATGTAATCCTGATGGATGATGATATTGTCCTGAATCCGGATGTGCTTAAAAAAACAGAATTATTTTTATCTGTTGTAAAGAAAAAATGGCAGAAGGCACCTCTTGGAGGTTCACTCATAGAAAGGGATGTTCCATGGAATCAGTTTGAATGCGGAGCATTATGGAACCGTGGAAAAATTCAGGGCGGCAGACAGAATCTGGATCTTCGGAAACCGGAAACTCTTCTCGAAAATGCAAAGATCGAGAACTGGGATTACGGTGGATGGTGGTATTGCTGTATACCGGTACCGTCAATCCGTGAAAAAGGACTTCCACTTCCTGTGTTTATTCACAGAGATGATATTGAATATGGAATTCGTATGGGCAGCCTGATGACTTTGAATGGAATCGGAGTCTGGCATGAGGTCGTAATCAAAAAACTTCCGCAGATGGGAGAATATTATGATATCCGAAATATGGCGATCTTAAATGCTATTCATTATGAGGACTGGACCAAACGTCAGTGGAAAGCCTTTCTGATGAAATGGGCAGCAGGAAATCTACTGAGAGGAAGATATTCCTATATTTATCTGAATATCTGTGCGATGCTGGATTTTCTGAAAGGTGAAAAATGGCTGGAAGACACAGATGGCGTAGAGATTCAGCAGAATGTTGTCAAACGTCTTCCAAAACTGGAAAGACTGGATAAAAAAGAAAAGAATGTATTCTACACAACTCCGGATGTCAGTGTTTATACTGCAGCCAGAAAAAAACGTGTAGTTTATGAAGATTCTGCGGGACTTTGCCTGAAAGCAGACAAAAATCTTGCGGAAACAATACGTCTGAGCATATATTTGTTACTGGCATTGAGGAAAACAGACAGGTACTTTGAAAGAGCCAGGGAAAGCTATCGCAAGAACTGGAAGAAACTGATAACAGAAGAATTCTGGAATAATTATTTGGAGATTGATAAGAATGAGTAAGAATTACAAACTGCAGAATATCCTGTTCTGCGACAATGACAGACTGGAAGCATACTGGGAAATGTTCTTCAAAAGCAGCCGTCCGGTATATGACAGAGAAAAGAAAACAATTGTTTTAGGTGCAGGCCAGGTAATTGATTTCTGCACATATTTTAACTCTATTTCACTTCTGAAATGGAAAACTTATACTTATGCGTCAAAATTAATACTGAAACTGCGTGTAAAAGGTGAAATGGAGATTATCCTTACAGGCTATGAGAAAAAAGATACGCAGTATATCCGAAAAGTTTTGCACAGAGCAAAAGTTTCTGCCGCAGAGCCGCAGGAGATTAGTCTGGAATATCCGGAAAATAATCTGATGCTTGCTGGTTTTGAGATCCATACACATGGAATATGTGTGGTTTATGGTGGAGAGTATGATACAGAAATCGATGAGGAACAGGTACGTCATGTATCTCTTCATCTTTGCACTACTACATTTAAGAAAGAGGATTATATCCTTCCTAATATTCAGCTTCTGAAGGATACCGTACTTGCAGGTAACGATAGCCTGGCGAAGAATCTTTGGATTCATGTAGTGGATAATGGACGCACACTTCCGGTAGAAGAGCTGGAAACAGAACATGTAATGGTACATCCCAATCTGAATGTAGGCGGGGCTGGTGGTTTTACACGAGGTATGCTGGAGGCAATGGACCATAAGGAGAAGCCGACACACGTTCTCCTCATGGATGACGACGTTATGATCCTTCCGGAGAGTCTGATCCGTACCTATAATCTTCTGAAGATTGTTCGTCCCGAGTATGAGCATCACTTTATCAGTGGAGCAATGCTTTTCTATGAAGAGATGAATTACCTGTATGAGGATGTTGGATTTATGGATCATGAGGGAACTTATGGACCGATTAAAGACCGTGTAGACACAAGAAAGATGGAAGATATCCTTCGTTGTGAGGAAATGTTCCATCAGCCGAAGAATGCTTATGCAGGATGGTGGTATTGCTGTATCCCTGCAGAATTTGTACGTAAAGATAATTTACCGTTGCCAGTATTTGTACGTGGTGATGATGTAGAATACAGCCTGCGTAATAAAGCAAAATTCATTACACTCAGTGGTATTTGTATCTGGCATATGGGCTTTACAAACAAATTTAACGGAGCAATGGAATTTTATCAGGTGCACAGAAATACACTGATGCTTCAGGCAGCCAGTGGAGTATGCCAGAATGTGGATATTATGACCCGTATCCGTAAACTGATTCGTGTAAACCTTCTTCGCTTTAACTATGATGGGGCGGAGCTCCTTCTTGATGCGGTTGAGGATTACATGAAGGGATATAAATTCTTCATGAAGAATCAGGGTGAGAAACTTCTGAAAGAGAAATCTCAGAAAAATGAGAAGATGGAACCACTTTCTAAGTTTCCGGAAGCACCAACAAAGGTACTTAGTGTTTATGCACAGGATCTTCCACGTAAATCACTGGAGACATTTCTGTACAGGATTACTTACAATGGGCATTTTTGGCCAACAAAATGGCTGAAAAAGTCAGTTGTTCCAGTGGCTTATGACTGGTATTATTCACCGCACAGATATTTTTTCAGAAGGAAACTTCTTGCAGTGAACCCATATCTGAAGCAGGGTGCATACAGAGAAATGGATAAGAAGAGATTTTTTGAGCTGTTCAGCAGGGAAAGAAAGCTTTTCAACCGTTATGCTAGGATTCATGAACGTTTGGAGAAAGAGTACAGAGATCACAGAAAAGAATTTACTTCAGAAAGTTTCTGGAGAAAATATTTGGAGATAGATAAATGAGTGTAAAACATATAGGGGATTTAAAAAAAGACGAATGCTATGGCTGTACAGCTTGCCAGTTTACCTGTCCTTTCGGGGCAATTAGCATGCAGAATGATCATGAGGGATTTCGTTATCCTGTAGTGGATGAAGAAAAATGTACAGGATGTGGAAAATGCCGAAGAATATGTCCAGGCTTACATGATAAAGACAGAAGCAATATCGCATCACCAGAATCTTATGTAATATGGGCGGATGATAAGATCCGCCTAGACAGCAGTTCAGGTGGGGCATTTACACTTCTGGCAAAATACATTTTCTCCAAAGGAGGAGTTGTCTGCGGAGTTGTGATGGATGAAAAATTTCATGTTTATCACACTTTTGCAGAAAATGAAACAGAGCTGGAACCTATGCGTAGATCTAAATATGTAGAGAGCGAATTGGGCGAGGCTTATCCAAAAGTAAAAAAATTGCTGGATGAGGGAAGAACGGTATTGTTCACAGGAACGCCGTGTCAGGTTGCCGGTTTAAAAGCTTTTCTCGGTGAAAATACAAAAGGTCTGTTTACTGCAGATCTTATGTGCCATGGACCGACATCTCCAAAAGTTTTTGAGCAGTATTTAGATGAAACTTTTAATGGACGTGAAAATATAGACAAATTTTATTTCCGTTCAAAACGCTATGGTTGGAGCGGAACCACCTGTGAGGTTATCCTGAAAGACGGACGAACATATATGGGATCCGGTGTGCTTGATCCATTTGAAATTGGATCTTTCAAGAGTCTGTTTCTCCGTCAATCCTGTGAGGATTGTAAATTTGCGGCAATTCCTAAACAGGCAGATATTACGATCGGTGATGCATGGGGAATTTCGGCATATAAAGAATCACTTAATGACGATGTCGGAACATCCATGATTTTAATCAATAATGAAAAGGGCAGAGAATTATTCAATGGAATCAAAGATAATGTTAAATTTATCGAAAAAGTTCCGTTGGATGCATTGAAGAGAAATCGATTTGGTGCTCAGAAAATGAAGGTTCCACCACAGAGAGGCCGCTTTTTTGAAATGATAAATTATACAAGTGTTCATAAAGCGGTAGATTATTGTATGAAAGGCCGTTACGACGTGGGTATTGTCGGCGTATGGTTTGGCAATAACTATGGAAGTATTGCGACTTATTATGGTTTGTACAAACAGTTGGAAAGCTTGGGCCTTGCAGTGCTCCTGATCGATAATGAAGGTTTAGGAAAAACCCCGGCAGATGTTGTGGCAAAGAGAAACAGCCGCGTTTTTGCAAGAGAACACTGCCATGTAAGCCGGAAATATAAACTTTCTGAAATGGGACTTTTAAATCAGGTTTGTGATGCGTTTGTTGTAGGATCTGATCAGGTATGGAACTTTGGAGTAGCCCGGAATTTTGGACGGAGTTTCCTGTTGAACTTTGCAAGACCTGAAAAGAAAAAAGTTGCAGTTGCATGTTCTTTCGGACATAAAAGAGATTACAGATCAGATCGGGAGAGAATTATAACAAGTGATCTTCTGAAAAAGTTTGATGCGATTTCTGTACGGGAAGAATCAGCAGTTGATATCCTTGATAATGTTTTTGGCGTGAATTCCACCAGGGTATTGGATCCTGTATTTTCAACAGATCGAAAAGTATATGATGATGTTGCAAAAGAATCACAGCGTTCAGAAAAAGAGCCGTATCTGTTAGCATACATTCTTGATCCAACACCTGAGAAACGTGAGGCTGTTAAACATCTGGCAGAGAAAAAAGGATTGAAAGCGGTATTTATTCTGGATGGCGAAACAGGAACTTTCAAGAAAAACAAAGAAAAAATGGGTGATGAGAAAGTCCTCGAAAATGTAACTTTCCCGGATTGGGTCGCTTATTTTAAAAATAGCAGTTATGTTGTAACGGATTCCTGTCATGGTATGAGCTTTGCTATTTTATACGAAAAACCGTTTGCAGGTATTGGAAATGAAGCCAGGGGTATGGTTAGATCAGAATCTCTGGTGAAATTGTTCCATTTAGAAGATAGACTTGTGAAAAATTCCAAAAATATTATAAATAATGGAACATTATTAAAAGATATTGATTATGCATCTGTGAATGAGATTTTAGAATCAGAGAGAGAACGCTCCAGAAAATGGCTGGAACATGCAATGTTTTCTGAAAAAGTTGTAAAAACATATCAGGCTTATCCTGTCAGGGTGGAAGCTGATCAAGAAAAGGAATTAGTTGTAACTAAAGAAGAGATTGAGCAGGTAAAACCTACATTTTGGCGGGGACTTTTATATCGTCTTCCAATTGGCATGCAGAAAAAAGCTAAAAAAATGGCGAAAAACTATGTTACACAAAAAGAAGAAAAGAATGTGTAATTAAGGAGGATTCGTAGTGAATCAGGAATTTTTACGAAAAATATATGACAAAATGTCACCGGAAACTCAGGTGAAAGCAAAGAAAATCGTAAAAAAATATGGAAAAAGAAAAACAGAGTCTGTGGATACAAAGAAAAAAGTCCCAGAATTTGTACCTGCAAAACTGAAAAAAGCAGATGATATAACGGTTGCCGCAATTTTTGAACAGGATTGTTGTGGATGTGGAGTCTGTGCAGAAATTTGTCCACAAAATGCAATACAGATGGAAACGGATGCGGAAGGGTATGTATATCCTCAGATTGATACAGATAAATGTGTGAAATGTGGAAAATGTTTAAAGCATTGCCCGGCCGTTCAGGTGAAATATGAAAATAGTAAGGAGCCGGAAAGCTATGTTATGATGGCTGAGGATGAGATTCGCAGAAAGGGATCAGCTGGCGGATGCTTTACACTTCTTTCTAATATTATATTGGAATCCGGAGGGTATGTCTGTGGAGCGGCATATAAAAACGGAACATCCGTAGAACATGTCCTGATCCGTAAAAAGGAAGATCTTGATCAGATTCATAATATAAAATATGTTAAAAGTGATATTAGGGCTGTTTGTCCAGAAATTGAAAAACTTTTAAAAAAAGGAAAAACGGTTCTGTTTTCCGGAGTGCCTTGTGATGTTGCTGCGTTATATGCGTTTTTAGGTCAGGAATATGAGAATCTTATTACTGTAGATATTTTTTGCCATGGGCTTCCATCACAGGAAATGTTTGAAAGATACTTAAAAGATTCTTTTCCGGATAAAGAAGTTGAATCAGTAAAGTTCAGAAACAGAGGGGCATTTGGATGGGCCAACACGATCAGTGTTTATTTTAAAGATGGAACAAGCTTTTTTGAGAGATCATCAACAAATGCATATCTGAGAGCAATGTTTATCGGATTGAGCAGACGACCTGCATGTAGCTCCTGTAGATTTTTGGCTATACCACGACAGGCAGATATTTCTTTAGGGGATTTTTGGGAAGCAGGCGATATAAAACGGGAATATTCGGATGGAATTGGAACATCGGCTGTACTTGTTAATTCGGAAAAAGGAAAAAAACTTTTCGAAGTTGTAAAAACTCGAATGAAAATGGTACAGAATATTGAGCTTTCTAAATTGTTAGATAAGAGCAGACGTGAAGGTGAGATCAATAAGCCGAATGGTGCTCATCCATCCAGAAAACGCTTTTTCCAGCTGTTAGAAACATCTTCATTCAAGAGAGCCACAGAGTATAGTCTGCGGGGAAAATATGATATTGGTATTATTGGTCTGTGGTATGGACGTAACTATGGAAGTATGGTCACTTATTATGCATTGCATCATGAATTAACTTCCATGGGACTGTCTGTTCTTATGATAAATAATCCATTATCCCGTGAAGGCGATACCATGACAAAAACCGATCCACGAAGATTTGCAAGAGAACATTATAATATCAGTCCAATTTATCCTATGCATAAGCTTAAAAAATTTAATGATCTTTGTGATGGATTTATTGTTGGATCGGATCAGTTATGGAATTATGGACTCAGCAGAATTTATGGACAATATTATTTCCTGAATTTTGCAGATGATAATAAGAAAAAAATAGCTTACGGTACTTCTTTTGGTAAAAGTGAGTATAGAGGTCCGGAGCCATACAGAGAACTTTCGGCATATTATCTTCAGAGATTTGATGCTGTTTCTGTACGAGAAGAATTTGCGATTGAGATGTGTAAGAATGTGTTTGGTGTTGATGCCACATGGGTAACAGACCCGGTATTCTTCTGCAAGAAGAATCAATATGCAGAGATAGAAAACGTTAGACCGGAATGTGCTGAGGGACCATATATTTTGGCATATATTTTGGACCCAACAAAAGAAAAAACAGAAGCACTTCTCAATGTATCTAAGAGAATGAACAAAAAAGTAAAAGTTATTCTTGATGAGGCACCAGGACAGCGAGAACGAAACAGGCAGAATATGAGAATTCCTGCGGGGGTGCCGATAGAAATTCTTAATGAAGTAGATTTGCCGGAATGGCTGTATTGCTTTGATCACAGTGATTATGTTGTGACGGATTCATTCCATGGTACTTGTTTTGCGATTATCTTTCAGAAGAATTTTAGTGCGATATCTAATAAAAAACGAGGAAGCCTTAGATTTGCGTCACTTCTTGGCGGATTTGGGCTTTTAGATCGTCTTACAGAAGATGCTACAACAATTATTGGTCATCCTATGGTTGAGGAACCAATTGATTATGTAAAAACGGAACAATTGATTGATGCACAGGTTGAAAAGTCAAGAGAATGGTTGCGTAATGCAGTATTTTCTGAGAAAAAAGTAGATAATTTTACAGTATTTCCAATGGTAGATAAGCGCAGATAACAGATGATTTTTATAAAATAATAGACTAAGATTAATAATAGTGGCTGCTGTGCTTGGTGATGATAGCATGGCAGCTACTGTTGTATAGAACGAGGATGAAAGATATGGGAATTGGTAATTTTGGAAACATGATGAAGATTATGAATGCTTGGAATACTTTTAAACAGAATCACCCGAAATTTCCTGCTTTTTGTAATGCGGTATCCAAGAGGGGAATCCGGGAAGGAAGTATTCTTGAAGTAACTTATATCAGCCCTGAGGGGGAAAAATTGACTACGAATATTAAAGTATTACCCAGCGATATTGAGTTGTTGAGAGAGATTTCAGGAGGAAATTAGAAGACTTTTTAGAGCTGGGTTAGGGAGTTGTGAAGTAATGGAAAAGAAAAAGAGAGAAGAGTTTATAGATATTGCGAAGGGAATTGCAATTTTGTGTGTTATTATAGGACATACATGGAAAAATGCCTATCCTGCGGATAAAAGACTTATGGTATTTATTTATTCTTTTCATATGCCACTGTTTTTCATTTTATCAGGATGGTGTTTAAAAAGTACGGATGTAAAAATCAGTTCTGTAATAGTAAAAAAGATTAAACAATTAGTGGTACCGTACGTAGTTATTAATTTTATCCGTACGATGATAATGAGCCCTGAGCTGTTTTTAAAAACAGAATTCTGGCGTTCACTTTTTTATGCTGCCGGAAGAGATATGCAGAAGGGAATTGATGGAAAACCTGTAAGTCAGATTGGTATGACCTGGTTTCTGATGTCGTTATTCATGTGCCAGATATTGTATCTATGTGTAAAAAAGATATCTGAAGAATATGAAGTTTCAATGTGGTTGCTGATAATCTGTCTTGCAATGATGGCTTCACAGTTGAGGGATTATTTTTGGCTGCCGTTGGGAATACAGGCGGGTGTGTATGGAATGTTCTTTTATCATTCGGGATGTGTGATGAAAGAGAAGAAAATATTCGAAAAAGATCTGAAAAAATTACCGGTGGGAAGTATTTTGATTGGTTTGTTTGTATGGCTGCTTGATATTAAAGTGGGGTGTGTTGGGGTACATCAGGCTTCCTATGGTGGAATCATTTCTTTGGCGGCTCCTGTTTGTGGTACATATTTTGTAGTAAAGTTATCGCAATTTATTTATGTGAAAGGTGCAAAGATCAGCAGATTTTTGAGTTGGTGTGGAAGATTTTCGTTGTATATTTATGCAATTCATGCTTTGGATGTGATTGGGCTTTCGGTTATTAAAAGGATGGTGTTGTGTGTATTTGGGCTTCCGTCAAAAAAGGGAGCTTTGTTGTATTGTGTGATTCGTATTATGGTGGTTGTTATTGGTGCAAGGGTGCTTACGGTGGTGAGTGAAGTGTGGCGTATGCGGAGAATGCATCGAGCTGGGTAGGGACTTTGTTGGGGGATATAATTAAAGCTCCGGAAGGTGGAGAGAAAGAGGTACGCCAGAGGGAGAGGATATCGGCCCGAGCAGGGACTCCGTCGGGGGATACAACTAAGATTCCGTGAGATGGCTAAAAGCATTGCGGCAGGGCCAGAACTCGCCGTTGGCTCAAACAGCTGACCCTGTCGCAATAACGCCCTCTCCCGCAACCTAAGTTGTATCACCCCTCCTCCGCAACAGCCCGAACCGATATCCTCTCCCTCTGGCTGACACTTCCAACCGGCAGGGAAAACATAAAATCCGGGCAGGGGACGGAAGCGGACGCGGGGCGTCCTGTCCTGGGAATTGAATTGGGGCTTTGGGATGAAATTTCGAAAAATCCAAAAAAATTTGAATTTTATGGTTGACAAGCATAACTCCCAGTGTTATTATAACTGAGCTGTCGCAAATAATTGTTTTTGAAAAACAAACAATTAAAAAGAATTTCAGAAAAATGAAATTCAC
>OGQK01000148.1_pt1 | contig 47574 bp, 34 predicted proteins | sample 1553221 | NCBI WGS metagenome assembly OGQK01 (sample SAMEA2579996, study PRJEB22360) | human gut metagenome | biome: human gut; feature: human-associated habitat; material: faeces | place: Denmark | collected 2008/2010 | reverse complement strand
TGTAATCAGAGGGTCACAGTCCCTCTGTTGAAGGACTAACCGCCTACCGTTATGGCAACACCCATATAATAATTATATCAGCTTTGGTAAGGAAACACAACCTGGATATTTAACAATAGAATAAAAAATATTTTAATAATAAAAACAGAAACAACTAATTCGGAAGAATTAGTTGTTCCTGTTTTTATTGTTTATATGTTTTATTTTTTATGTAGATTATCTGCCATTCTTTGCAATAAATTCCTCAACCTCTTCGCGAGTTGGCATCACGCGGAGAGCACCCTTGCGGGTAGTGATAAGAGATGCGCCTGCGTTTGCGAAGGTAAGCATTTCCATCAGGTTCTCGTCGGAGAGGTCTTCCAGACCGTGCTCCAGAACATAGTTCAGGATGCTGGCACAGAAGGTGTCTCCGGCACCTGTGGTCTCAATGGTGTGCTCCTGAAGGAATGGAGCGCATTCTACGCGGCGTCCCTTGTAATAAGCACGGCTTCCGTCTTTACCCATGGTGATAAGAACCAGCGGAATGTGATATTTCTCTTCAATCAGTGCAGCACCCTTGTCGTAGTCTGTGGTATCGAAAAGGAATTCCACTTCGTTGTCAGAAATCTTCAGAACGTCACATTTGGTAAGACCGTACTCAATCTCGACACGGGCATCCTCAAGGGATTTCCAGAGTGGCGGGCGCAGATTGGGGTCAAAGGTGATGATACAGCCGGCTTCTTTTGCTACCTCAATGGCATGACGTGTAGCTTCACGTACGCCCTCATGGGTAGAAGAGAGAGTTCCGAAATGGAAAATGCGGGAATCGCGGATCAGGTCGTCCGGAACCTCATCCATAGTCAGCATCATGTCAGCACCTGGATTACGATAGAAAGAGAAGTCTCTGTCTCCATCCGGATAGGTGTGGACAAATGCCAGTGTGGTATGTACTTCTTCATCCATAATAAGAGCTCTTGTATCAATTCCAACTTCTTCAACAGCAGCCTTCAGCTGGTTTCCGAACATATCCTTTCCAACTTTTCCGATAAAAGCGGTCTTCTTGCCAAGGCGCTCAAGCATAGCCAGAACATTACATGGAGCTCCGCCCGGGTTCGCTTCCATGATCGGGTTGCCCTGCGCGCTGGTTCCATTCTCTGTGAAATCGATGAGAAGCTCGCCAAGTGCAGTTACGTCGTAGTTTCGATTACTCATTGAAAAATCCTCCTTAGGTGTTTTCAAAATCATATACCAATAATTTAACGCAGAGGGGTGTATTTGTCAAACAAATTTCTTTCTTTTTCCCGCTTAAAATGGTAAAATAGAACTATCAAAATTATGGTCGGATCGACGGGAAAATATAACAATATTAACATATTTTCCGGAAATCCGACAGTCCGTGAAAATTGGCGGGGAAATGGAGAGACTTATGAGCAAAACAGTATATGATTATATGGACTGGCCAGAAATTGAAGCGGTTGTATATGGGGAAGAGACAGCGCCAAGAGATGTGATGGGACCGAGACTGACACCGGATGGTGTGCTGATACAGGGCTTTTTTCCGGAAGCCAGAGCTGCGGCAGTGGTTACAGGGCGCACGAAATATGAAATGGAGCTGGAGGACGAGGCAGGCTATTATGCAGTGCTGATCCCAGGCAGAAGAATTCCGGATTATGAATTTCAGGTAGAGTTTGAGAAGGAGACGAAGAACTTTAAGGATGCCTACGCATTTGGCAGACTTCTCACAGAAGAGGATGAAAGAGCCTTCCTTGGCGGCGTATATTATGAAGCCTATAAGAAAATGGGTGCACATCCCATGGTGATGAATGGGGTAGCAGGCACTCATTTCGCAGTGTGGGCACCCAATGCAGTTCGGGTAAGTGTGGTTGGCGAATTCAATAATTGGGATGGCAGAGCACTCCCCATGCATAAGATGCCCATGTCAGGCCTTTTTGAACTTTTTATCCCGGGAGTAAAGGCGGGAGATGCCTATCGTTATGAAATTAAGGCGAAAGGGGATGTGCTCCTTCAGAAGGCAGATCCTTATGGAAACAGAACCCAGCCTGCACCGTTGTGGAATTCTGTTGTGGCAGATGTTTCTGATTTTATATGGAACGACAGCAGCTGGATGGCTGAACGTAAGAAATACGACGACCGCAGGCAGCCGGTTTCCATTTATGAGACAAGTCTGGGACAGTGGAAATCAGGAAAAGAGCTGGTGGCTTTTGCGAAAGAAAAGGGATATACTCATGTGGAACTTCATCCGGTTATGGAATTTCTGGAGGATGGCTCAGACGGATACCCTACATCTGCATACTTTGCAGTCAGCACACGTTATGGCACACCAGCAGAATTTGCAGCGCTGGTAGATGAGCTTCATCAGGTGGGAATAGGCGTGATCCTTGACTGGTCACCGGCTCAGTTCCCGAGATACGCAGGCGGTCTGGAGAAATTTGACGGAACGCCCCTTTATGAAGTGAAAGACCCGGAAATGGCAGTCCACCCGATGTGGGGCACCATGCTTTATAATTATGACAGCCCTATGGTAATGGATTTCCTGATTTCCAATGCCTGTTTCTGGCTGGAGGTTTTCCATGTGGACGGTCTTCGTATGGATGATGTGGATGCCATGCTTTATCTGGATTATGGAAGAAAGGATGGATGGACGCCGAATATGTATGGCTCCAATGAGAATCTTCAAGCCATTGAATTTCTGAAGCATCTGAATTCTATTTTGAAGAAGCGTGATCCAGGGGCACTTCTGATCGCACAGGAGGATGGTCTGTGGCCAGAGCTGACTGACAGTGTGGAGAATGATCACATTGGATTTGATTATAAGTGGAGTGGCGGATGGACAAGAGATTTCCTCTTTTATCTGTCTGTGGATCCGATTTTGCGGAAGAATTATCATGATCAGCTGACTTTGTCCACCTTATACGCATATTCTGAGCATTATATTCTGACTCTTGGAAGCAGAGACGTAGGAAGTCTGGAAGAATTTATGGCGAAGCTGCCAGGAGATGAGAAGCAGAAGCTGGCTCAGGTGAGAGAGGCTTATTCCTATATGATGGTGCATCCTGGCTGTAAAATGATGGCACCGGGGACTGATATGCCGGAGGGACTTGCCAAATGCATTCAGGCGTTGAATACCCTTTATAAGAGTTTGCCTGCTCTTTATCAGATGGATGATGAGTATGACGGATTTGAGTGGGTTCAGCTGATGAAATACGAGGAGAATGTGATCACTTTCCTGCGTAAGACAGAGAAACCAGAGGAAACGCTGCTTGTAATCTGTAATTTCGCCGCAATACCCTACGAGAATTACCAGGTGGGCGTGCCTTTTGCAGGAAAATATAAAGAAATCTTTAATAGCGATGCAGTAGAATTCGGCGGAGAGGGTGTAGTGAATTCTCGTGTGAAGACAGCAAAAGCAGAAGAGTGCGATGAACGGGAGTATTCTATTAAGGTGAAGCTGCCGGCACTTGGTGTGAGCATTTACAGCTGCACTCCCGGGAAAGCCCCAGCCAGGAAGAAAGTGACCGCAGCGAAAACTGCGAAAGATAAGACTGCGAAAGATAAGACTGCAGGAAAACTGGTAAGGACTGTGAAGGCAAAAACTCCAGCAAAGAAGTCAGTAAAGGAAGAAAAAGCTACGAAAGTAGAAGAAGCTGTCAAGGCAGAGAAAAAGGCAGAAACAGTGAAGAAAAGAGCCACAGTAAAAAATGACAATAACAAAGCAGACAGAAATAGCAAATGAGAAATAAATAGCCAATAAGTAATAAAATAGCAAAAAAGACTGTATTTACATATCTGAATTTCAGATGTGAGGAATGCAGTCTTTTTGAATCTTTTTACAATAAGCAAGTAGCGAAGCAGATCAGAAATATCCGATTGATGCAAATAAAAAAAGCTGGAAATGAGACTCGAACTCACGACCCCTTCATTACGAGTGAAGTGCTCTACCGACTGAGCTATTCCAGCTTGTGATAAACACAACTGATATTATACCGTATTTTGCAAAAAATGCAAGCACTTTTCCAACAATCCACTCAAATTATTCCTACTACAACTTCCAACACCCCTGTTCTCACCCCATCATTTCTTCCCAGCAGAACTTTTCCTACGAGAAGTCACCTTCTTCACAACCTTCACCGCATCCTTCACAGCAGAAGATTTTTCCACCACCGTCATTTTCGCCTTATCAATACGTTTCCCCTTACTTTTCTCCGTAGTCTTTTTCACAGTTTCTTTCTTCACACTCTTCTTCTCCGGCATGCAGCTAAATACCGCCACACCATAAGCCGGAAGTTTCAGTTTCAGCGAAAACTCCCTGTTGTCACACTCTACATGAACAGCCGCTTTCGCCCGGGCATTCACAGCACCCTGTCCGCCATACTTTCCACTGTCACTGTTAAAAACTTCCTTATATTTTCCTGCAAAAGGCACACCAACCTGGTAACTGTCATAAGACACCGGTGAAAAATTACATACCGCAAGAACCGTCTCCTCCGGTTTCTCTGTTTTACGAAGAAATGCAACCACATTCTCATCATAGCTGGTAAACTGGATCCATTCAAAACCATCTGAATTTCCATCCATCGCATACAAAGCAGGACAAGACATATAAAGTTCATTGAGATCATGGATATACGTTTTCAGTTCTGGCATGATATCTCCATCCGGCGCAGTCATCTTCACACCAGGATGCAGCATCAGATAACCATATGCCGCACGCAGCTGAGCATTCTTCTGCTTGGAAGATCCCGGAAGCTTTTCCAGAAACTCCCTCAGCGTACCCACATCTCTTTTTCCAAGAGTCAGTACATAATGTTCACTGTACGCATACATCATGGAAAGCGTCAGCTGATCATAATAATTCCGTCTTTCCAGGGGCTCCGCTTCCAGATAAGAAAGAAGATCTTTTGTCCAGCCCCCACTCCATTTATAGTCAAATCCCAGATGATCATTTTCCACACTGTCTGTAAGCTGCGGCCATAAGCCATCCTCCTGTGCGATCAGGAGAATGCCCGGATCCTGCTTTTTCACAATCGAATTCAGATGTTTCAGAAACTCCAGTGCCTGAAGATTCTCATTGGAACCATAAAGATTCGGGGTCCACTGTCCTGCTTCTCGTCCGAAATCCAGATACAGCATCGCATCTACATCATCCATACGGAATCCGTCCACATGGAACTCATCCAGCCAGAAAAAGGCATTGGAAATAAGGAAATCCTTGACCATAGGACTTCCATAATTATAAAGCATAGTTCCCCACATTGGATGAACCGCCATAGCCGGGTCCTGCACTTCATAAAGAGGGGTTCCGTCAAATTTCTCAAGTCCGGCATCAAACCGTGGGAACTGTGCCGGTGCCCAGTCCAGAATCACTCCAATCCCAGCCTGGTGAAGATCCTCCACCAGCGCACGAAAATCTGCCGCTGTTCCAAAACGGGTCGTTACCGCATAATACGAAGACGTCGAATATCCGCCTGAGCTCTGGTCAAGATACTCCATCACCGGATGAAATTCCACATGGGTATAACCGGTCTCTTTCAGAAACGCCACCAGTTCACTACTGTTTTTCCACTCTGTTACATCTGTTTCATAAATAGAAACCGGAACTTCACGGCTGGCAAACTTTTCACGTTCCTTCATCCACGCTTCATCCTGCCAGGAAAAATCTCCCAGATCTGTCACTACCGAAATCACTGACGGAGCTCCCTGTGTCCCATTTCCATAAGGATCTGATTTTCGCTGTACATTGCCTCCTTTGATCTTAATCTCATACTGATAGGAAACGCCCGCCTGCACGCCTGGAACAAAAAGTTCAAAAATTCCGGACATTGGCATGCGATGCATCGGAAGGCGTCTTCCATCCCACCGGTCAAAATCACCGACTACACTGACACGGATCGCATTGGGCGCCCAAACAGCAAAATAGGTTCCCTTCACACCGCCACAGATACCTGGATGAGCTCCAAGCTTCTCGTATGCCTTGTAATAAACACCGGCACAGAAAGCTTTTTCCTCCTCTTCCGTGATCTGGCATGGACATTCATAGGCATCATAGAAAGTTTCTTTCATGCTTCCCCTGGTCACACGGAAGCGATATTCCGGAATCCTTTTCAGCGGAAGCATTACCGCATAATAACCGGCCTCATCTTCCAGGATCATAGGATAACTCGTTTTCCCTACAACTACTTCTGCAGCATCCGTTCCCGGAAAAAATCCCTGAATCAGAACACCATCCTCTGTTACCATCGGCTGCATCACATCACGGGGTGACGCCTCCTCACCATAAACAATCGCCTCAATCCGGGGCCAGTCCATATATTCATACGCTTTATCAGCCATAATCGTCTCCTCCGTCATATTTGTTGTTTTATAGACTCAGTTTATCACTTTTTTACTGAAAAATAAAGATAACTGTTCTAATCTTCGCAAAAAGTAATGCATGTAACCGGTAACAGAACAGAAAATAATTCAATTTGGTTCTTCCCAAAATCAGGTTCAACGCTTATAATATGAGACAGAATATGAAACAAATACCCTATCAGGAGGAATCATCAATGGAAAACAAACTGTATGATGTAACAGCTCTCGGCGAGCTTCTGATCGACTTCACAGAAAACGGTGACAGTTCCCAGGGCAATCCTACTTTTGAGGCAAACCCTGGCGGAGCTCCATGTAACGTTCTTGCCATGCTGAACCGCCTTGGCAAAAAAACTGCATTTATCGGAAAAGTCGGAAATGATATGTTTGGCAAACAGCTGAAAGCTGCCGTAGAAGAATGTGGCATCGATACCAGGAATCTTGTCATGGACGATGAAGTTCATACTACCCTTGCTTTTGTACATACTTACCCGGACGGAGACCGTGATTTTTCTTTCTACCGTAATCCAGGTGCAGATATGATGCTGACAAAAGATGAGGTAGATGCCGATCTGATCCGCAATTCCAGGATCTTCCATTTTGGCACGCTTTCTTCCACTCATGAAGGTGTCCGTGAAGCAACCCGCTACGCCCTTGATGTGGCAAAAGAAGCCGGATGTATCATCACCTTTGACCCGAACTTACGCCCTCCGCTCTGGAAAGATCTGAACGATGCCCGTAAAGAAATCGAATACGGTATGGAGCGCTGCGATGTACTGAAGATTTCTGATAATGAAGTAGAATTTCTTTTTGATACTACCGATTATGACAAGGGTGCTGCCCTTATCGAGGAAAAATATCATATTCCCCTTGTGCTGATCACACTTGGTAAGGATGGAAGCCGCGCTTATTACCGCGGACGAAAAGTTGAGGCTGCTCCTTTCCTTCAGGAAAATACTATTGAAACTACTGGCGCAGGGGATACGTTCTGTGCAAGTACTTTGAATTATGTCCTGGAGCATGGGCTTGGGGATCTCTCAGATGAGAACCTGAAAGAGTTGCTTACTTTTGCCAATGCGGCGGCTTCTCTTATCACTACGAAGAAGGGTGCCCTTCGCGTGATGCCTGCAAGGGATGAAGTTCTTGACTTTATCGCGTCTCGTAAGTAGTGTATGTTATTCTTTTATTAATTTGATTTTTACTTTATTGGCTTTGAGAAGCTGAGGAAACCGCAGGGGGAGAAAGCACTCGGAGTTACGAAGCCCGCTTTTCTCCCCCTGCACCCCCTCTTTCCGGGCACGTACCGCGGAGGCGGCGCTTCGCGCCTGTCCGCAAACCGTTGTGTGTTCTACGTATTTTCTTTTCTTTGTTATATCTATATTTTTATCAGTAGTCTTATTGTATAGTTTATAGTGAATGTTCTTGCTGCCTTCCCAGAGTCATCTATCCCATTATTTAAATCATATAGCACTGAAATAACTGGTATATCAAATGCAATCTTTACCACTCCAATCCACTTTTATATCACTCAAAAAAAATCCGCAGATGTGCCCCGCACATCGAGACCCACCAACACCCTCCCGCCCTCACTCTCGGCTCAACCTTCCGCATCCAACACCGCCCCATACCTATAACGGCCTCACAACTTTCCACCCTCAACACCCCGTCAGGCCGTTCTCCTCCATCGGCTCAGCCTCCCCCATCCAATACCGCAGCATACAGACACAAGTCAACAAAGCTCCCACCTTCCACAACCAAGCACTCCTCCCAAAAAAAGCCCGAGGGGTGTGCAGAGGGGCCGCGGCTTTGCGGCCCCTTTGCGATTTTCCTTTTCTCAAAAAAATACTGTGCCCCGTTCGCCAAAAAAACGAACGACACACAGTATTTTAAAAAAAGTATTTCTAAGATCTTGTTACTTTACTTAACAACACGCACTCTGTACATACCCTCAATCTCCTTGAGTTCATCCAGTGCCTTAGCAGACGCCGCACTCTCAAGATCAATAAGAGTATAAGCAAACTCCCCTTTACTCTTATTCGTCATATCCGCAATATTCAGTCCCTCAGATCCAAGGATCTTGGTAACCTGACTGATCATATTCGGTGTGTTGCTATGTGCAAGAGAGATTCTTCCAACAGCCACACAGGTACCCATATCACAGTTCGGATAATTAACTGAATTTTTGATATTACCATTCTCAAGGTAATCGCGGATCTCCTTTACAGCCATCTCTGCACAGTTTTCTTCAGATTCCTCTGTAGACGCACCAAGATGCGGCGTTACTAGAATACCCTCGCGTCCTGCAACTGTCTCATTTGCAAAGTCAGTTACATACTTCTTAACCTTGCCACTCTCAACAGCCTCGATCAGCGCATCCTCATCAACAAGAAGATCTCTTGCAAAATTCAGAAGAACTACGCCGTCCTTCATCTTATCGAAAGCTTCTTTGTTGATCATCTTCTTAGTGCTGTCAAGAAGCGGCACATGAATGGTGATATAATCGCACTGGCTGTAGATCTCATCCAGGCTCTTGCTGTGCTTGATGGTTCTGGACAGGTTCCATGCCGCATCAATAGAAAGATATGGGTCATAGCCATATACTTCCATGCCAAGACCGCATGCTGCGTTTGCCACCATGGCTCCAATGGCTCCAAGACCGATGATACCAAGCTTTTTGCCGCTGATCTCGCATCCTGCGAACTGTTTTTTCTGCTTCTCGGCAAGCTTGCCGATGTGCTCTTTATCTTTCTCCTGTGCAACCCACTCGATACCTCCTACGATATCTCTGGATGCAAGGAGCATACCTGCAAGTACCAGCTCTTTTACACCGTTTGCGTTAGCTCCAGGCGTGTTGAATACAACAACACCCTTCTCTGCATACTCCTTAACCGGAATATTATTGACGCCTGCACCTGCACGTGCAACTGCACAAACGCTCTTCGGCAGCTCCATGTCATGCATTTTTGCACTTCTTACAAGGATTGCATCACACTGGTCAGCGGTCTCTGTTTTTTTATAATTATCGCCAAAAAGTTTCAGACCTTTTTCAGCGATAGGATTCAGGCAATGATACTGGAACATTATGCATTCTCCTCCTCGAATTTTTTCATGAATGCAACCAGTGCCTCTACGCCGGCCTTTGGCATGGCATTGTAGATGCTGGCACGCATTCCGCCAACAGTACGGTGTCCTTTCAGGTTTACAAGTCCTGCTTCAGTTGCCTCTTTAACAAACTTGGCATCCATTTCCTTGTCACCGGTTACGAACGGTACATTCATAAGAGATCTGTCTTCCGGAACTACAGTTCCTTTGAACAGCTTGCTGGAATCCAGGTAATCATAAAGGATTTTTGCTTTTTCCTCATTGCGCTGTTTCATCACTTCCAGACCGCCCATCTTCTTCAGCCATTTAAATACTTTTCCGCATACATAGATGCAGTAAGCATTCGGCGTATTGTAAAGAGAGCCTGCGTCTGCATGTGTCTTATAAGTAAGCATGGTTGGGGTTCCCGGAAGAACATCCTCTGTGATCAAGTCCTCACGGATGATCACGATAACCATGCCTGCCGGTCCGATGTTCTTCTGAACACCGCCATAGATAATACCATATTTGCTTACATCCACCGGCTCAGACAGGAAGCAGGAGGATACATCTGCTACCAGGGTCTTGCCTTTTGTGTTTGGAAGTTTTTTGAATTTTGTGCCGTAAATGGTGTTGTTCTCACAGATGTATACGTAGTCTGCATCCGGGCTGATCGGCAGATCACTGCAGTCCGGGATATAGCTGAAGGTTTTATCTTCAGAAGATGCGATCTTGTTTGCTTTTCCGTATTTCTGAGCTTCCTGATAAGCTTTCTTTGCCCACTGTCCTGTTACGATATAATCTGCGACCTTGTTTTTCATGAGGTTCATCGGGATCATGGCAAACTGCTGGGATGCTCCTCCCTGAAGGAAAAGTACCTTGTAGTTATCCGGAATGTTCATAAGCTCGCGAAGATCTTTCTCTGCAGTATCAATGATCTCCTGAAAAGCTGCACTTCTGTGGCTCATTTCCATAACAGACATTCCTGTGCCGTTATAATCCATCATCTCATCCGCTACTTCTTTGAGTACTTCCTCTGGAAGCACTGCCGGTCCGGCAGAAAAATTATACACTCTACTCATGTTTCTTCATATCCTCCTCGTCAAATACATCATCAAGGTTCGCACCAGCCGGTACCATCGGGAACACACTCAGATCCTGATCGATCCAGCAATCCAGAACGACAGGTCCCTCTGCTGCCAGTGCCATCTTAAGTGCAGGCTCCACATCCTCCATCTTTGTCACACGAATGGCTTTTGCACCCAGCGCCTCTGATAATTTCACAAAATCAACGGCGTCATCCAGTACTGTGGAAGAGTACCTCTTTCCATAGAAAAGCGTCTGCCACTGACGCACCATTCCCAGTACATGATTGTTCATAACAATCTGGATCAGCTGTCTGCCACAGCGTGCAGCTGTTGCCAGCTCATTCATATTCATACGGAAGCATCCGTCACCTGCTATATTTACAACTGTTTTTTCCGGTCTGCCCATCTTCGCGCCAATTGCAGCGCCAAGGCCGTAGCCCATGGTTCCAAGGCCGCCGGAAGTAAGAAGAGTTCTCGGCTCTTTGTATTTATAATACTGCGCCGCCCACATCTGATGCTGTCCAACATCTGTGGAGATGATCGCATCACCGTTGGTCAACTCATAAAGCTTCTCTATAATATACGGACCTGTAAGCTGTGTGTGATCATAATTCAGCGGATATTTTGATTTCAATTCCTGGATATGTGCGATCCACTCCGGATGTTCTTTCTTCGGAATTTCCTCCAGAAGGCGTTTCAGCACTTCCTTCACATCACCAATCACACTGGCATCCACTTTGATATTTTTATTGATCTCCGCAGCATCCACATCGATCTGAAGGATTTTTGCATTATGTGCAAAAGTTTTGGTATTTCCTGTTACACGGTCACTGAAGCGTGCACCGAGAACAATAAGAAGATCGCACTCTGTTACGCCAAGATCGGAAGTCTTGGTTCCGTGCATACCTACCATACCTGTATAGAGAGGATCTTCTCCCGGGAAGGTACCCTTGCCCATCAGAGTATCGCAGACAGGAGCCTGGATCCTGCGAGCCAGCTCACGTACTTCCTGGTCAGCACCGGAGATCACACATCCGCCGCCAACAAAAATAAACGGTTTCTCTGCCTCTCTGATCATTTCCAGTGCCTGATCAATATCTTCTTTACGGATACTTTTGATCTCACGGTTAACCATAGCCGGATGGCATGGCTCATATTCATATTTCATTCCTGTGATATCCTTCGGGACATCCACAAGCACCGGGCCGGGTCTTCCGCTTTTTGCAATATAAAATGCTCTTCTTAACGTATCTGCGAGATCTTCGATATTCTTTACGATGAAACTGTATTTTGTTACAGGCATTACGATACCTGCGATATCAACCTCCTGGAAAGAATCTCTTCCCAGGAGTGGTCTTCCTACGTTTGCAGTAATGGCTACCATCGGTACGGAATCCATGTATGCAGTCGCGATCCCTGTTACCAGGTTAGTTGCTCCTGGACCGGAGGTTGCCAGGCAGACACCTACCTTTCCGGTCGCTCTTGCATAACCGTCAGCAGCATGGGATGCACCCTGCTCGTGGGAGGTCAGTACATGTGTGATCTCATCTTTGTATTCATATAAGGCATCGTAAACATTCAGGATCGCGCCGCCCGGATATCCAAATACGGTATCAACGCCCTGTTCCTTCAGACATTCTACGATGATCTCTGCACCTGTAAGCTGCATATCTTTCGTTCCTCCTTATTTTGCTTTCGGTACTTCCAGGATCGCACCACGGTTTCCGGATGTTACCATGGAAGCGTATCTTGCCAGATATCCGGTTGTCACCTTCGGCTCTCTTGGCTGCCATTTTTCTCTTCTAGCCTGCATCTCTTCATCTGAAACCTTGATCTCCAGTTTCAGCTCCGGAATATTGATGCTGATGATATCGCCTTCCTCAACCAGTGCGATCGGGCCGCCTACTGCTGCCTCCGGTGATACGTGTCCGATAGCGGCTCCTCTAGATGCACCGCTGAAACGTCCGTCGGTGATCAGGGCTACGGAAGAACCAAGTCCCATTCCCACGATGGCAGATGTAGGGTTCAGCATCTCTCTCATTCCAGGGCCACCCTTTGGTCCCTCATAGCGGATAACCACAACATCCCCCTCTACGATCTTACCGCTCTTGATGGCAACAATTGCGTCATCCTCGCTGTCAAATACACGTGCAGGACCTTCATGTACCAGCATCTCCGGTACAACAGCAGAACGTTTTACAACACCACCATCCGGTGCAAGGTTTCCTTTCAGTACGGCAAGTCCGCCTGTCTTTGTATACGGATTGTCGATCGGGCGGATAACCTCCGGATTCAGGTTTACACAGTTTTTGATATTCTCACCTACTGTTTTTCCGGTTACTGTCATACACTCTGTATGGAGAAGTCCCAGCTTGTTCAGCTCATTCATGACCGCATAGACACCACCGGCCTCATTAAGATCTTCCATGTAGGTCGGGCCTGCCGGTGCAAGGTGGCAAAGGTTCGGGGTCTTCTCACTGATCTCATTTGCAAAGCTGATATCAAAATCCATTCCGATTTCATGTGCGATAGCCGGAAGATGAAGCATACTGTTTGTGGAGCATCCAAGTGCCATATCTACTGTAAGTGCATTTAAAACTGCCTCTTTTGTCATAATGTCTCTTGGGCGGATGTTCCTTCTGTACATTTCCATTACCTGCATTCCTGCATGTTTTGCAAGACGGATACGCTCGGAGTATACGGCCGGGATGGTACCGTTTCCTTTCAGTCCCATACCGAGAACCTCTGTCAGGCAGTTCATGCTATTCGCAGTGTACATACCGGAACATGATCCGCAGGTCGGGCAGGTTTTGTTTTCGAATTCTTCCAGATCATCTGCTGTGATGGTTCCTGCTGCATAGGAGCCTACTGCCTCAAACATGCTGGAAAGGCTTGTTTTGTGTCCTTTTACATGGCCGGCAAGCATCGGACCGCCGCTTACGAATACAGTAGGAACGTTGATCCTTGCCGCTGCCATCAGAAGGCCAGGTACGTTTTTGTCACAGTTGGGAACCATGACCAGGGCATCAAACTGATGAGCCAGTGCCATGGCCTCTGTGGAATCTGCGATCAGGTCACGTGTAACAAGGGAATATTTCATTCCAACGTGTCCCATTGCGATTCCGTCACATACTGCGATCGCCGGAAATACAACCGGTGTGCCGCCAGCCATTGCAACGCCGAGCTTTACAGCATTTACAATTTTGTCAAGGTTCATATGTCCCGGTACGATCTCGTTATAAGAACTTACGATTCCTACCAGTGGTTTGTCCATTTCTTCCTTTGTCATTCCAAGGGCATTGAACAGGGAACGATGTGGTGCCTGCTGTGTGCCTTTTCTTACGGTATCACTTTTCATTTTTAAGGTCTCTCCTTTTTATTCTTTACGATAGGATCCGGTATCTGTTTATAGACTTCCTCTTCCAGGTACCGGGTTTTTCTGTTCTGTTTCGTTTTCTTCTCTCTGTCCCGCTTCATTTATGCAATGGCATCTGCGATCAGATCGCCCATCTCTTTGGTTCCGACAAGCTTGCATCCGTCAGACATGATATCTCCTGTTCTGTAACCCTCTGTAAGAACCTTCTGTACTGCTGTTTCCACAGCATCTGCTTCTTTATCAAGATCCAGAGAATATCTCAGCATCATAGCAGCGGAAAGAATGGTTGCGATGGGGTTTGCCTTGTTCTGGCCTGCGATATCCGGTGCAGAACCATGGCTCGGCTCATAGAGACCAAGCTTTGTCTCATTTAAGCTTGCGGAGGAAAGCATTCCGATAGAACCGGTCACCATACTTGCCTCATCAGAGAGGATATCTCCGAACATGTTTTCTGTAAGGATAACATCAAACTGCTTCGGATCACGTACCAGCTGCATTGCACAGTTATCAACCAGCATATGCTCCAGTGTTACATCCGGATAGTCCTTTGCCACATCCTCTACTACACTTCTCCAGAGTCTGGAAGAATCAAGAACATTGGCTTTATCTACACTTGTAACCTTATTTCTTCTCTTACGTGCGATCTCAAATGCCTTAATGGCAATACGGCGGATCTCATTCTCATTATAAGAAAGAGTATCTACTGCTGTGCGGACTCCGTTCTCCTCAGTAGTCTTTCTTGCTCCGAAATAAAGACCTCCTGTAAGCTCTCTTACGATGATCATGTCAAAACCATCTCCGATGATCTCATCACGGAGCGGGCATGCATCACGAAGCTCATTGTAAAGATAAGCCGGACGAAGGTTTGCAAACAGGTTCAGCGCCTTACGTATCGCAAGAAGACCTGCCTCCGGGCGTTTGGACGGCTCCAGCTTGTACCACGGGGATGTCTTGGCATCGCCGCCAATGGAACCCATCAGTACTGCATCAGAAGCTTTTGCCTGGGCAATGGCTTCCTCTGTAAGAGGTACTCCGTGAGCATCAATGGATGCCCCTCCTAAAAGAACCTCTGTGTATGAAAATTTATGACTGTATTTCTCACATACTCTGTCTAAAACTTTTTTGGCCTCGGCAACAATCTCCGGACCGATTCCGTCTCCCGGAATCAGGGCAATCTTGTACTCCATTTTATTCACTCCTCCGATTTCCCCTGTGCTGTAAAATTTTAACGCACTGGTGTGGATAATTGTTATTATCATAACGCACTTTTCGACGGATTTCAACCTATTAAATAGATAAAGTTATTTCCGGAATGCAAAAAATAAACGGCAATTCCCTGTTTCTGCCGCCACAGAGACCTACTTTCACAACAGAAAAAAGAAAAACTGCCCTACCATTTCCGGTACAGCAGTCTTTCTTTTTCTATTATATTCTGTTTTTACTGATGATCTTCTCAGAATTTTCCGCTGGAGCCGCCGAAGGTATCACCGGAAGATGATGTATGAGTGCTGGAACCACCGTTACTATCCTCATTTTTCGGTTTTGCGGATTTTGACACTGTACTGTAGAGGTAAAAATCATTACTTCTGGTCACCTCCATACTGCCCTGCCGCACATAAGAAGCAGCCTGATCTTGTTTTCGCACAGTTTTCAGCTTTCTTCTCATATTTCCGGTCACCAGTAAGCCTGCCACAAGCCCCACAGCAAGAGCGATCAGCAGATTTGTTCCCACATCAAAAGGCTCATCCGGAAGGTTTTCCACATCATATGGCTCTGCCTCATCTGCCTGCGTGATAAAATCATCGCATTCCGTGGCAAACTTCTGAAACGCTTCGTTATAATCTCCGTCACTTAAATAAGGCTTCACCTGATCCATGATATAGGACTGTCCGGCATCCGTAAACACTTCTATCGCATATCCGTGTGTTGCAATGGCCCAGTTACGGTCTCCCATATCCAACAGGAATAAAATACCGTCACCATTTTCCCCCTGTCCATATCCATGGTCAATAAAATAATCCTCTGCATACGCCTGGGCTGTTTTTCCCTCAAGACTGTTAACGGTAACGACCACAACATCTACCTGATCCCGCTCACTGATCTCATCCAGAGTACTGCTCAGGCTCTCCTGCTGCTCTGCATCCAGAAGTCCCGCCTGGTCATCCAGACGGCTTACGGTGCCTGCCCATACCGGAAAAGCACATGCCAGGCACAAAAGGATCGATATCAAAAATGCGGATATTCTTTTTTTCATGGCATCCACCTCCCTACAAAGCCCAGATCAGATACAGGATAATATACGTGATCACACCCACGACCCCCGTTGTTCCCAGGAACCATCGTGCAAAAGCGTTCTTGTCTGTAGGCAGATTTCCCACAAATTTCCCTGTCTGACCATTCATGGCAAATATGTAATTATCACCCTTCCACTTCGTCTGCAGGATCCATACGGGATATAACGCATATTTCGTGATTCCATTATGAAGCCGGATACTGGTATTTTCCGGTACCACACTGGCGTATCCTCTCACCGTATCCCGGAATGCAGCCTCTGTGCTGCGGCGGATACGCTCATTGGCACGTTCCTCACACTCGCTGGCTGTCACATCATATTTATCTGCAAAATATCCAGCCAGATATGCAGTCTGAAAATCCACCGCTTCTTTGAAATCAAAAGGCTCTATAGACTCCATCAGATCATTTTCCATGCTGGCAGAGCCATCCACCGGTACATGATCAAAACCAAGCGAACCACTTCTGTGTACCGCATAATAGCTGGTCTCCGTATAATCATAATCGCTATCGCTCCAGAACCGGGTCTTTGTTGCACGGTAACGGATATCTGCATCTGCGTCTGTGTCATACAGCCAGAACGGAACGTAGATACCCTTAACCTCACTGATATGATTCTCCGACTTAAACGCTTTCGGGAGAAGGCGCTTACCGGTAAGATGCTTTTTCAGTCTCTCCTTCGCCGCTTTCTTGTCCAGCTTAAACGGGATCACATAATCCGGCTTCAGCGCACCGGACAGCTGCCCGGTCATCACTACCGGACTTCCACAAAACGGGCAGGCCGTTGCTGCCGTATTGGCATCTCCCACGATCTCACCGCCACAGGACTTGCACACATAGGTACGCAGACTCTCACTCTCTCCGTCCTGCCACTCACTGCCGGCCTCATCCGACCAGCTCATATCCTCAGACTGCTCTTCCTCCACAGTCTGGGCATATTCCGATAATGTCCCGACATCAAACTCCGTATCACAAAACGGACACTTCATCTTCTGCACAGAACTGTCAAACTCTATGGAGCCACCACAGCACGGGCACTTAAACTCCTGCATCTTCGCCATATATTCACCTCAATTCATCATTCTGTATCCAACAACCGGCAGGAGTTATCCTGTATTTTGCTCCTGACCATCTCTCTTTCTGATCTATACCGCATCCTCCGGTCCGAACGGATCCCCACACTCTGGGCAGAATTTCGGCGGATTCTCCGGATCTGCCGGTTCCCATCCACACCTGCTGCAACGATACTGCATCTTCTTCTCCGGCTTCTTCGCTCCGCAGTTCATACAGAACTTTCCTTTATTCACCGTACCGCAGGAACAGGTCCAGCTGTCCTCCACCGGACGCGATGCACCACACTCCGGACAGAATTTCCCCGAAGAAACCGCACCACAGCTGCAGGTCCAGGAACCAGCCGTAGCCCCTGCTCCGTTCCCTGCCGGCGAAACCGGCTGCGCTGTCTGCTGCTGTACACTCTGCTGCTGCGCCTGCTGCTTCTGACCCATCTCAAACAACTGCTGAGCATTCAGACCACCTGCATTAGCAGCCATACCCATGCCCATAAAGCCAGTCATAGCCCCTGCTGAATTAGAAGCCGCAGCCTTCATAGCATCCGCCTGGGCCCCGGTCAGAGTAGCCGCAGCCATAGCAGGATCACGCATCATAGCCGTACGCTGAGCCTGCTTGATCATCTCGGCATCCTCATCCGGCAATGTCACAGAACCAAGTGCCACACTGACCACCTTAAGCCCACGAAGCTCCTCCCACTTGGCAGAAAGCACCTCATTCATGGCATTCTCCAGCTCCGTATTATGAGTCACGATCTGATTCGGACGCAACTCCAGCTCCGAAAGCCTTCCGAAAGCAGGCTGCAGCGCACTGATAAACTCAGCCTTCAGCTGTCCGTCCAGCTCCTCCCTGGTATACTCACGCTCCACATTTCCACACACATTCGTATAAAAAAGAAGGGGATCCGCGATCCTGTAGGAATAAACACCATGACACCTCACAGCCACATCCACATCCAACCCGATCCTGGAATCTACAACCCGGAACGGGATCGGATTAGCAGTACCAAACTTGTTATCCACAAGCTCCTTGGTATTAAAATAATACACCCTCTGATCCTTACCCGTATCACCGCCAAAAGCAAACCGCTTCCCGATCGTATCAAAGGTCTTCCTGATACCGTCACCCAGACTACCAGAAAAAATACTCGGCTCCGTAGAAGCATCATACGTATACTCTCCCGGATCCGCACAAACCTCAACAACCTTCCCCTGTTCCACGATCATCATACACTGCCCATCCGCCACAGCGATCCCGCTGCCGCTGGAAATAATATTATCACTCCCATGCTTATTGGAAGACCTGGAAGAAGACCTCTTCGTCCCCTTCACAACCATCACTTCTTTATCCATAGCCTCACAGTAAAAAAACTCCTTCCACTGATCCGCCAACGTACCACCCGCTGCACCCACAGCCGCTCTGATAAGACCCATAAATCCAACCCCTTTCTGAAAATTCATTCTTATTTACAATTTTACGATATTCCAAAGCCATCGTCACTCTCATTTCTGATAGTAACATCATTATTACACGAATTTTACCAAAAATCCACTTATTTCTATACAATATTACAATTGTCATATTCCCATCACATCCACAATCTCAGCACATCCACACAGTCCATCTGCGCTGGCATCAAAGGCTATTCTCCCATCACATCCGCAATTCTAGGCACATCCGCAACCCCAGGCTGACAGCGCAGCGCCTCAGCCGTCCCCCCCCCCAACCAAACACAAACTCAGCCATTGCAGTCGTCCAGCGCAGCGCTGACGACCCACAACCAACCGTCAAACGACACTATTTCTCACCGGAAGCACCAGCCGGGGAAGGGGATGCTGGATGGCTCTGCTTCTGCAGGAGGGGAGCTGATTCTTGGACGGCGGGAATCTGCGTTGTTTTTCAAAAGTCCGCTGTCTGAGCGGCAGCAAGCCGCGAGTTCGGACTTTTTAAAAACGCTTTTAGCAGATTTCCGGCGTCCTAGAAGCCAGCCCCCGACGAAGCCGCAGACCATCCAGCATCCCCTTCCCCGGCGTCCCTTCATCCGTTCATCCCCTCCCCATCCCATCCACATACAAAAAAAGACACCGCGTCACAAAAAACGCAGTGCCTTCACATATTCACGTTATTGCGAAAAGATCATCAAGCAGAAGCCTGATCAGCCTTCTCAACCTCAGCAATCGCCTGCTTCCTCATAGGAATACGGCAATTCTTATTATTACCAAACTCAACAATAACATCTTCCTCAGTCATATCAATAACAACACCATAAAAACCACTGGTAGTAACAACACTGTCACCAACCTCCATGCTGTTCAACATAGTCTGAGTTCTCTTCTGCTCCTTCTTCTGCGGACGGATCATCATAAAATACATAATTCCAAACAGAACTACGATCCAAACAATACCAAGACCCGCGCTAAGTCCGCCAGCTGCTGCTGTAGATGATGCGATCATTCCAAATTCCTCCTGATAAAATCAATTCTTCTTATGCGGTCACCCGCCGTTTCTGACCTATAGCAGCTCCCGCCACTATAAAAAATGTCACTTCGTACTATCATACACAAAAACCAAAAAACCTTCAAGAGTTTTCTTATAAAATCAAAGTAATTTACGCAAATTTTATAAATAAAAACTACCGGTTCCCGTTAATCTTACCTTCCTCGAACCCTTCCAGACGCATCTTCTTATAAGCCGCAAAATTTCCGGCATCCAGAGCATCCCGGATCTCTTCCATCATATGATTGTAGAAATAAAGATTATGCAGTACACAAAGCCTCATACCAAGCATCTCTTTCGCCTTCAGAAGATGACGGATATACGCCCTGCTGTAATGACGGCAGGTCGGGCACTGGCACTCCTCATCGATCGGTTTGGAATCCAGTTCATACTTCGCATTAAAAAGATTCATCTTGCCATGGTTTGTATATACGTGACCATGACGACCGTTACGGCTCGGATATACACAGTCAAAAAAGTCAATACCTCGCTCAACACCCTCCAGGATATTGGCCGGAGTACCAACGCCCATCAGATACGTCGGCTTGTTCTGCGGAAGATGCGGAACCACCTCATCCAGAATCCGGTACATCTCCTCATGACTCTCTCCAACTGCAAGACCACCAACCGCATAACCGTCCAGATCCATCTCTGCAATCGCCTGTGCATGTTCAATACGGATATCTTCATAAACCGCACCCTGGTTGATACCAAAAAGAAGCTGATCCTTGTTGATGGTATCCGGCAGGCTGTTCAGACGGACCATCTCATCTTTACATCTCTGAAGCCAGCGGGTTGTACGCGCTACAGACCGCTGCACATAATCCCTCTCCGCCACACTGCTCGGGCACTCATCAAAGGCCATGGCAATGGTAGATGCCAGATTGGACTGGATCTGCATACTCTCTTCCGGTCCCATAAAGATCTTGTGGCCATCAATATGAGAGTTAAAATACACACCCTCTTCCTTGATCTTACGCAGCTTTGCCAGGGAAAACACCTGGAATCCGCCGGAATCGGTAAGGATCGGTCTGTCCCAGTTCATAAATTCATGAAGACCTCCCAGCTGCTTTACCACCTTGTCGCCAGGGCGCACATGAAGATGATAGGTATTGGACAGCTCTACCTGTGTACCGATCTCATGAAGATCCACAGTGGAAACCGCACCCTTAATTGCTGCAATTGTTCCTACATTCATGAAAACAGGAGTCTGGATCGTTCCGTGGACCGTCTTAAACTCTCCTCTTTTCGCTCTTCCTTCTGTTGTAATCAGTTTATATTCTGCCATTTCATTCCCCTTCTAAAAAACATTTTGGGTCATCTAGTTCCGGTTCTCTTCCTAAAAAGCAGCCCAAACTGCCTCCTGGCACAGTCACTATCCGGAACTTTTAGTCAATATCATAACACATTTTTTTCTTTCCTGCTACTGATTGTTAAACTTTTACATTGCCATTTTTTAAACGATATCGTATAATATAGAGTATTCGCTTAAAAATCCTTTTAATAAGAAGAAATCACTCCCGCCTGACAGTAATGCCAGAGTCGGGCAACCCCTGTATAGATACAGCAAGGAGGAAATCAATTTTTTATGAAGAAACACACACTTGGAATTGACATTGGTTCCACCACTGTCAAGATCGCGATCTTAGACGAAAACGATACCCTTGTCTTCTCCGATTATGAGAGACATTTTGCAAATATCCAGGAAACACTTGCGGATCTTCTTCAGAAAGCAGAGGATCAGCTCGGTGAACTTACACTCTGCCCGGTTATCACAGGTTCCGGCGGACTGACACTTGCCAATCACCTGGAAGTACCTTTTGTCCAGGAAGTTATCGCCGTATCCACTTCCCTGCAGAAACTGGCGCCGAAGACAGACGTTGCCATCGAGCTTGGCGGCGAGGATGCCAAGATCATCTACTTTGAAAACGGAAACGTCGAGCAGCGTATGAATGGTATCTGTGCCGGCGGTACCGGTTCCTTCATTGACCAGATGGCATCTCTTCTCCAGACCGATGCACCGGGCCTCAATGAATATGCCAAACATTACAAGGCACTTTATCCCATTGCGGCACGCTGCGGTGTTTTCGCAAAGACAGATATCCAGCCGCTGATCAACGACGGAGCAACCAAGGAAGACCTTTCCGCTTCCATTTTCCAGGCAGTTGTCAACCAGACCATCTCCGGTCTTGCCTGCGGTAAACCGATCCGCGGACACGTTGCATTCCTGGGCGGCCCTCTTCACTTCCTTTCCGAACTGAAGACCGCTTTTATCCGCACCCTTAAACTGGATGACGAGCACATTATCGCGCCGGACAATTCCCATCTGTTCGCAGCTATCGGTTCCGCCCTGAACGCGAAGCAGGACGTAACCGTATCTCTTATTGAACTGAAAGAACGCATGCGTACCACCATCAAACTGGACTTTGAGGTAGAACGTATGGAGCCACTTTTTGCCACAGAGGACGACTATCAGGCTTTCCACGACCGCCAGAGTGCCTACAAGGTAAAAACCGGCGACCTTTCTACATATAAGGGAAAATGTTTCCTGGGAATCGACGCCGGTTCCACCACTACCAAAACTGCACTGGTAGGCGAAGACGGAACACTTCTGTACTCATTCTACAGCAACAATAACGGAAATCCGCTGAAAACCACCATCGGTTCCATCAAGGAGATCTATGAACTTCTTCCGGAAGACGCCGAGATTGCTTTTTCCTGCTCCACCGGTTACGGCGAGGCACTGATCAAAGCGGCTCTTCTTCTTGATGAAGGTGAGGTTGAGACTGTTTCCCATTACTATGCAGCTGCTTTCTTTGATCCGGAAGTAGACTGCATCCTGGATATCGGCGGTCAGGATATGAAATGTATCAAGATCCGTAACCAGACGGTAGACAGTGTACAGCTTAACGAGGCATGTTCCTCCGGCTGCGGTTCCTTTATCGAGACTTTCGCAAAATCCCTGAACTACACCGTACAAGACTTTGCAAAAGCAGCTCTTTTTGCAAAACATCCTATTGATCTTGGAACACGCTGTACTGTATTTATGAACTCCAAGGTTAAGCAGGCCCAGAAGGAAGGCGCTGAGGTTTCCGATATCTCCGCCGGCCTTGCCTACTCCGTTATCAAGAATGCCCTCTACAAAGTGATCAAGGTTTCCGACGCTTCCGAGCTTGGCAAACACATTGTTGTACAGGGTGGTACCTTCTATAACGACGCGGTTCTCCGCAGTTTCGAGAAAATTGCCAACTGTCAGGCTATCCGCCCGGATATCGCCGGAATCATGGGTGCCTTCGGTGCCGCTCTGATCGCAAGGGAACGCTATCAGGAGGGTGAAAAAACTTCCATGCTTTCCATTGATCAGATCAACAGCCTGCAGTACACCACCTCCATGGCGAACTGCCGCGGATGTACCAACAACTGCCGTCTGACCATCAACAAATTCTCCGGCGGCCGCAAATATATCAGTGGAAACCGCTGTGAGCGCGGACTTGGAAAAGAAAAGAACAAGGATCATATCCCGAACCTTTTCGACTATAAATATAAGAGAATTTTTTCCTACGAGCCACTTTCCGCAGACAAGGCATCCCGTGGACAGGTCGGTATCCCTCGTGTTCTGAACATGTTTGAGAATTACCCGTTCTGGTATACTTTCTTTACCGAACTGAAATACCAGGTGGTGCTTTCTCCGACTTCCACACGTAAGATCTATGAGCTGGGTATCGAGTCCATCCCAAGTGAGTCCGAATGCTATCCTGCAAAACTTGCTCACGGACATGTCACATGGCTGATCCGTAACGGTGTGAAGTTTATCTTCTATCCGTGCATCCCTTACGAGCGCAACGAGTTCCCGGATGCAGTCAACCACTACAACTGCCCGATCGTTACTTCCTATGCGGAAAACATCAAGAACAATGTGGACGAACTTAACGATCCGTCCATCACTTTCCGCAACCCGTTCCTGGCATTTACTTCCGAAGAAATCCTTACAAACCGCCTTGTGGAAGAATTCCCGGACATTCCTGCCGCCGAGGTAAAAGCTGCCGCCCATAAAGCCTGGGAAGAACTTGCAGCCGTACATACGGATATCCAGAAAAAGGGTGAGGAAACCCTGCAGTACCTGAAAGAAACCGGCCGCCGCGGAATCGTTCTTGCAGGCCGTCCATACCATATTGACCCGGAAATCCACCACGGTATCCCGGATATGATCAACAGCTACGGAATCGCCGTATTTACCGAAGACTCCGTTGCACACCTTGGACATCTGGAGCGTCCCATCCGTGTCAACGACCAGTGGATGTATCACTCCCGTCTCTACTCTGCCGCAAATTTTGTAAAAACAAGAGAGGATCTGGATCTGATCCAGCTGAATTCCTTCGGATGCGGACTTGATGCCGTTACCACCGATGAGGTTTATGAGATCCTGGATGGAAGTGACAAGATCTACACCTGCCTGAAAATCGATGAGGTCAACAACCTGGGTGCGGCAAGGATCCGTATCCGTTCCCTGATCGCTGCCATCCGTGCAAAACAGGCACAGAATAAAAAAAGGAACATCAATCCGGCTTCCATTGAGAAGATATCCTTTACCAAGCAGATGCGTAAGGAGTACACCATTCTCTGCCCGCAGATGTCTCCATTCCACTTCGGAATCTTTGAGGCTGCTTTTAAAGCATCCGGCTATAACCTGGAAGTCCTCCCCAACGACAACAAGCATGCTGTTGATGTGGGCCTTAAATATGTAAACAACGATGCCTGCTATCCGTCCCTGATGGTTGTGGGACAGATCATGGATGCTCTTCTTTCCGGTAAATATGACCTGAACAAAACTGCAGTCATCATGTCTCAGACAGGCGGCGGCTGCCGTGCCTCCAACTATATCGCATTCATCCGCCGTGCTCTGAAAAAAGCCGGCATGGAACAGATTCCGGTTATCTCCCTCAACTTAAGCGGACTGGAGAGCAACCCTGGCTTTAAGCTGACACTGCCGCTGATCAGGCGTATCGTTTACGGTGCCGTATTCGGTGATATCCTGATGAAATGCGTATATCGCATGCGTCCTTACGAGCTGGAAAAGGGTATCGTAAACCGCAAGCACAAAATCTGGGAGCAGCGCGTCATTGCCTTCGTAACAGGCAGCAGCGTCAGCCATGGTACCTTCAAAAAAATGTGCCGTGAGATGGTCCATGATTTTGATACGATCCCGATCTCCGATGAGAAAAAGCCTCGCGTTGGTATCGTAGGTGAGATCCTTGTCAAGTTCCTGCCTGCTGCCAACAACCACCTGGCAGATCTTCTGGAGGCAGAAGGGGCAGAACCGGTTGTTCCGGATCTTATTGACTTTATCTGCTACTGCTTCTACAACCAGAATTTCAAGGTTGAAAAGCTTGGATTCAAGAAATCCAAGGCAACCATCGCAAATCTTGGTCTCAGAGCCATCGACTGGCTGAGAAAAACAGCAAATGAGGCTCTGGAGCAGAGCCGCCACTTTACACCGGCCGCAGATATCCGTGATCTTGCAAAAATGGCTGCGCCCATCGTTTCTGCCGGAAATCAGACCGGTGAAGGATGGTTCCTGACCGGAGAGATGATGGAGCTGATCCACGGCGGTGTTCCGAACATTGTCTGCATCCAGCCATTTGGCTGCCTGCCGAACCACATCGTAGGAAAAGGTGTCATCAAGGAAGTTCGCCGTGAGCATCCGGAAGCCAACATTGTTGCCATCGACTACGATCCAGGTGCCAGCGAAGTAAATCAGCTGAACAGGATCAAGCTTATGCTTTCCACAGCACAGAAGAATCTTCATAAAGACGATAAAAAAGACGCATAACAAGAAATGCAGGTTACAAACATCTTTTTCCCAAAAACAAATTCAAAGCTGCACAGCCGCAGGATCCCTGCCGGCTGTGCAGCTCTTTTTATTTCAGATATGATTCCTGTCAGACAGATTTTTTCTCTGATCCATCACTCTTCACAGGAGGCTTTGCACGGAGCATCAAAGCTCGGGTTAAAGGCATAGAAATTTTTGGCATCCAGCTGCTCCTGCACGGATCTCAGTGCTTCACCGAAACGCTGGAAATGGACTACCTCTCTTGCCCGAAGGAAACGGATGGGATCTGCAACCTCCGGGATATTTTTCACCACCCGGAGGATATTATCGTAGGTGGAGCGTGCCTTCTGTTCTGCTGCCAGATCTTCAAACAGATCCGTGATCGGATCACCCTTACTCTGGAATTCGCAGGCATTAAACGGCACTCCTCCTGCAGACTGTGGCCAGATTCCCACTGTATGGTCAATATAATACGGCCCAAGTCCGCTGTTCTCGATCTCTTCCATGGAAAGATCCTTTGTCAGCTGATGAACAATGGTAGATACAATTTCCAAATGGGCTAATTCTTCCGTGCCCACATCATTCAGCACCGCTGCGACCATCCGGTTCGGTGCGGTAAATCTCTGAGAAAGATACCGCATGGAAGCGCCAATCTCGCCATCGGGCCCGCCGTACTGACTGGCGATGAACTGTGCCAGTTTTGCATTGGGCGTCTTGATATTTACAGGATACTGGAGTCTTTTTTCATAATTCCACATAACTATCTGCACCCTCCTTCCTGTTCCCACGGAAACGGCTGCTCCATCCACTGCCAGGAGCTAAGATTGCTGTCGTTTCCGGTATCGATGGTCAGCGGACCATAAAATTTCGCATATTTTTTCAGAAGTTCATTTCTTCTGGTGCTCAGTTCGCTGTAATACTCAAGAGCTCTTTTTTCCCTTGGATGTGTATCTAGGAAAAGAAGAAGGTCATCAATGGCAAAGCTTACCTGGTCAATGGACTGTAACAGTTCTTTTTTTGAAGTACAGTTTCCGGACATCATCTACGGCCTCCTCTCCTGCCACAGAACGGCTTGCAAAGCTCAGGAAAGATTGTTCCAACCTGAAGCGCCTTTTTCAGTTCAAACGTAGGTGCAAATTCCTGGCATGGCACATAAGCCATTGCAGGAACCAGATGTTTAAGATGCGAATACATCTCCTGGTCAGCACGGTTTCCGGTTCCCGGCATGTTACAGCTACAGGTTTCCTTCGGCATGTTCTGCTTCATGCTGTTGCAATGATTCCCGTTCTGGCTGCCGTGATTTGCCATATCTGAAGATGAACAATCGTTCCGGGCTGCCATCCCGCCATTCATCCCGCAGGTATACTGATATGGCCGGCATCCCGAACGATTCATCTGAAATCGGTCCATAAGCGAAATCCTTTCATTCATGATCACGCTATATTTTATGACAGTTTTTTAAACTTGTGAAAACAGAAATGTTCACTTTCCTTCACATATATCTATCTTTCTGCCATTTTTTTCTATATATACAGGAAAATATTACTGTTTAAAAATCAGATATACAGTGCTATAATATCCTTGCCTATCTTTACACGGATGGGCGCTTTTACTTATGATTTGTAGCCCTGACCGGCTATTGAAGGAGGAAATTATGCAGGTAATTATTGTAGGCTGCGGAAAAGTCGGTAGAAATCTTGCAGAGCAGCTTCAGGCAGAGGATATTGATATCACTCTCGTCGACGTTATTGCCGACAAGATCAATGATCTCTGCGAAAATATCGACGCTATGGGAATCGTCGGTAATGGTGCCAGCATCAATACTTTAATGGAGGCAGGCGTTGATACTGCAGATATCCTGATCGCAGTTACCGCTTCTGACGAACTGAACCTTCTCTGCTGTCTGATCGCGCAGAAGGCCAACCACTGTCAGACCATCGCCCGCGTCCGCAACCCCATTTATGAAAAAGAAATCGGATTTATCAAGGAACGTCTTGGCGTTACCATGATCATTAACCCGGAGCTTGCCGCTGCTCAGGAAATTTCACGGCTTCTCCGTTTTCCATCTGCAATCAAGATCGACACCTTTGCACGTGGCCGTGTAGAACTTCTCAAGTTTAAAGTTCTCCCGGAATTCAAGCTGGACGGAATGAGCGTTTCCCAGATCTCGGATGCTTTCCGAAGTGATATCCTGGTCTGCGCGATCGAGAGCCGTGACAATGTATCCATTCCTGGTGGTGATCACATTATACACGACGGAGATATGGTTTCTATCCTGGCCTCTCCGCTTAATGCAGCGGCATTTTTCCGTAAGATCGGTCTCAAGACCAATCAGGTCAAAAACTGCATCATTGTAGGAGGAGGAACTATTTCCTACTATCTTGCCCATGCACTTCTGGATATGAAGATCGGTGTCAAGATCATCGAGCAGAACAAAGATCGCTGCGAGCACTTAAGCGAACTGCTTCCGGATGCGACTATCATCAATGGTGACGGAACGAACCGTTCTCTTCTTCTCGAAGAAGGACTTTCCGAGTCCGAATCCTTTGTCACTCTGACGAATCTGGATGAGGAGAATGTTTTCCTGGCACTTTTTGCCAAAAGCATCTCCGATGCCAAGCTGGTTGCCAAGGTCAACCGTCTGGAATTTGATGATGTCATCGACTCCCTGGATATCGGAAGTGTCATCTACCCGAAAAATATCACTGCTGATTATATCCTGCAGTATGTCCGCGCCACTCAGAACAGCATCGGCAGCAATGTAGAAACTCTTTATCATATTCTGGATGGCAATGCAGAAGCACTGGAATTTGCGATCCGTGAGGAATCTGCCGTAACTTATATCCCTCTTGCAGAGCTGAATCTCCGCAAGAATCTTCTGGTGGGATGCCTGAACCGCAACGGCCGCATCCGCATTCCCCGTGGTCAGGATATGATCCAGGTGGGAGATACTGTGATCATCGTAACCACTCACAAGGGGCTTCGCGACATCACAGATATACTTGAAAAATAGAGGTACTGACAAATGAATTATTCGATTATTATTTATATCCTGGGATGGATCATGAATGTGGAGGCTGTCTGTATGCTGGTTCCCGGCATCACTGCCCTTATCTACCGCGAAAAATCCGGTATTGCCTTCCTGATCACGATCCTGGCATGTCTGGCCATCGGTGTTCCTCTGGTCAGCCGCAAGCCCTCCAAAAAGGCATTCTACGCCCGTGAAGGTCTTGTTACCACTGCCTTAAGCTGGATCGTTCTCAGTATTGTCGGCGCTGTACCTTTTGTACTCAGCGGAGCTATCCCCGATCCGATCGATGCTTTTTTTGAGATCGTTTCCGGTTTTACCACAACCGGTTCCAGTATCCTTTCTGATCCGACACAGATGCCTTACTGCATCAACATCTGGAGATGCTTTTCCCACTGGATCGGCGGTATGGGGGTTCTGGTATTTATCCTGACACTGCTGCCCCTGGCAGGTGGCTATCATATGAACCTTATGAAGGCAGAAAGCCCTGGTCCTTCCGTAGGAAAGCTTCTTCCAAAAGTCCAGTCAACTGCCAAGATCCTATACAAGATCTACATTGCACTCACTGTTGCACTGATCATCCTTCTGCTTCTTGGCGGGATGCCTCTTTACGACAGTCTCTGTGCGGCATTTGGAACTGCAGGAACCGGAGGCTTCGGAATCAAAGCTGACAGTATGGGAAGCTACAGCTTATATATTCAGATCGTCATCACCATCTTTATGATCCTGTTTGGCGTTAACTTCAATGTCTATTTTCTTCTTCTCACCAGGAAGTTTTCTCAGGCACTGAAATCTGAAGAGGTTCGCTGCTACTTCTTTGTGATCATCGCTTCTGCCCTGATGATCACTTTCAACGTCCGGCATCTGTTTGACAATGTGTGGGAAGCACTTCAGCAGGCATTTTTCCAGGTTGGTTCCATTATCACCACCACCGGTTATGCCACTACAGATTTTAACCAGTGGCCTGCGGTATCCAGGACGATTCTGGTACTGCTTACCTTCTGTGGTGCCTGTGCCGGCAGTACAGGCGGAGGAATCAAGATTTCCCGTCTTCTGCTTCTTGCAAAATCCGTCCGCAAGGAACTGCATCTTTATCTGCATCCCAATGCAGTAAAAAAGATCAAAATGGACGGAAAAGCGGTGTCTCACGAAGTTATGCGTGCCACCAATATTTATATGATCGTTTATCTGATGATCATGGCTGCATCTATCTTTATCATCAGTTTTGATGAATTTGATCTTGTGACAAATTTCACAGCCGTAGTCACCACTTTAAACAATGTAGGTCCCGGTCTTTCCCTGATCGGCCCTACCGGAAACTTCGGAATCTTTTCTCCCCTGTCCAAGCTGGTTCTCTCTTTTGACATGCTTGCCGGACGACTGGAGTTGTTCCCGATTCTGATTCTTTTCCTCCGGGAAACCTGGAAAAAATTCTGACAAAAATAAAACCGGAGAAACGGACTTCTTTTTTATCCGTCTCTCCGGTTTTTATTTTCTGCATACAGGCATAATCGTTATATTTCAAGCATATTCTGTCATGTTTGCGTCATAAATCGCATTTTTTCACATTTATTTCAAATGTTAGACACACTTTCTTCACATTTTTCCTGTATATTATTAGCCATAGAAGGTGATGAGCTTTCTATAATATTTTTCTTTTTCATACGCGCCGGTACGAAAGTACCGGCCTCCTTCCATTTATGGGGTATTTTTTTCCACCCCTTCGTAATCGAATTCCGGAATGAAGCTTTCTGAAGCAGTTTCCCCTTCCTGTATAAATCCATTCTGAATTCCCATCTCTACAGCAGTATCCAGAACTTTTTCGTATTCCCGTTTTGTTACTTTTCTGTTTAATTCCTTAAATTCTCCAAATTCCCTCACCGGTGTATACTGATTCATAATACTGATGTAAATCTCTTCCCCGTAGGTTTCATGAAGATAGCGCAGAACTTTCCTGGAATTTTTCGTATGTCCTGGCAGTATCAGATGGCGGACAATGGTTCCTCTCCTGATATACCCATCTTCTCCAAACTGACAACTTCCACTCTGGCGTACCATCTCTTTAATCGCGGCTTTTGCCCTTTCCACATAGTCCGGTGCATGAGAAAACTTCTGTGCCAGATCCGGTTCCATATATTTAAGATCCGGAAGGTAAATATCCACATATCCTTCCAGCAATTTCAATGTTTCCAGTTTTTCATAACCACTGGAATTATACACTACCGGCAGATCCATTCCCTGCATTCTGGCAAGTTTCAGTGCCTCTATAATCTGCGGTACGTAATGTGCACCTGTCACCAGATTGATATTGGCAGCACCTTTTTCTTTCAGTTCCAGAAAAATTTCTCCAAGCCTTTCCACACTTACCGCCAATCCTCTGCTCCCAATGGCAATATCATGATTCTGACAGAAACAGCAGCGCAGCCCGCATCCGGAAAAGAATACCGCTCCGGAACCTTTTGTTCCGGAAATGCAGGGTTCCTCCCACATATGCAGTGCTGCTCTTGCCAGATAAATTCTCTCATCCATGCCACAGAAGCCTTTTTTCCCTGCACCCCGGTCTGCCAGGCATTCTCTTGGACAAAGAGCACAAGCTGACATAATTTCTTCCGTACAGTGCGCGCTCCCTGCCATACTGCTGATTTTATTTTCATTCTCCACTTTCACTTTTCTCCTGATCTTTCTTCCACTATCGTTATTTTCTGTTATCTAGTACTAGTTTAGCACATCACGTCTGCTGCCAACAAGGCTTTCTCTGTTTACACTATATCCTTAATATAGTACAATGGATTTCATGGAATCTTAAGAATTTACCCCTTTCGTCTTAATTTCCGGCTGCTATTCTAATAACATCAGGGAGGTACAAAAAAGTGGCTAACATACTTGTTTGCGATGACGACAAAGACATCGTGGAAGCTATCGAAATCTATCTTACGCAGGAAGGCTATCACATTCTGAAAGCCTATGACGGACAGGAAGCACTGGATATCCTGAACAGCGAAACTGTAGATCTGCTGATCATCGATGTGATGATGCCCCGTCTCGACGGGATCCGGGCAACGGTCAAGATCCGGGAATGCAATCCTCTGCCCATCATCATCCTGTCCGCAAAATCTGAAGACACGGACAAAATCCTTGGCCTTAACATCGGTGCAGATGACTATATCACCAAACCTTTCAATCCTCTGGAGCTGATCGCCAGGGTAAAATCCCAGCTGCGCCGGTACACACAGCTTGGCTCCGCTGCACCGGCAGCATCAGAACACATCTACACAACCGGAGGTCTTACGGTAAACGATGACAAAAAAGAGGTGCTGGTAGATGGAGAAGCGGTACGGATGACGCCCATCGAATATAATATCCTGCTTCTTCTTATGAAAAATCCCGGACGTGTTTTTTCCACCACGCAGATCTACGAGAGCATCTGGAATGAAGATGCTCTGGCCGCGGATAACACGGTAGCTGTCCACGTCCGTCACATTCGCGAAAAGATTGAGATCAACCCCAGGGATCCCCGCTATCTGAAAGTTGTCTGGGGCCTGGGCTATAAAATCGAAAAACTGAGCCGGTGAGCCAGCCGACCATGAAGTATCTGTGCTTCAGAAAGGGGTATTATGAATAAAAATAAACATACGGAAAAAAAACGTTCATTTATGCGCATTCCTGCTCTTGTCCTTGCACTTATCCTGCCTCTGATCATGGTCTTTTCAGCGGCACTGGTGATCCAGGCAGGTATCCGGATGGACTCTGCCGAGGATCTTAAAACAAAGGATTATTTCCAGACCTCTGCTTTTGCTGACAGCTTTTACTCAAAAGCTTCCACGATCCTGTCCGGAATCTCAGCCAGAGAAATCCTGGATAAAACAAACGAAGCTGCATACATTGATCTCGGAGAGCTTTATAACGGAGATTCTCTCTCCTTCAAAAACACCTCCGGACTAGCCTATTCCTTCAATGATCTTAAGGAATGGAGCTCACAGACGATCCATTCCAATGATAGCTGGATCGTCCTGAGCCTTACCACCCCGGAGGGTGAAACAAAATATATGTACTATTCCGATTTCAAAAAAGCTCTGGAAGACGGAACCCTGCAGCTAAATGCCAACTCCGGTGCCCTGAAATACGAGGGAATTTCCCAGAAAGACTGGACTGAGCGTATTCTTTCCTCTCTGAGCGCCGAATATGCAGACGGCGGCATCCAGTCACAGGAACCTCTGAAAAACATCACAGACAAAAACGGAAACGTGGTTTACACAGATGTGGCAAATATGCTCACTCCGATCCTTGAAATCCCCTGTGCACCGGAAGGTTACGACAGTCTCCTGGATTACATGAATTCCACCTCATCCAAAACCAGGAATTTCAAAGGGAACCTGAACGATGCCTTTGAGCAGCTGGATAATGCCCGGGATCTTTTTTCCAGCTGGACAGAAGCTGCTCAGACACTGGAGGAGTACAGCAGTGATAATTCCAATATCCATTATGCCTATACGGATAACACCTCACAGAAAATCTTCACAAATACAGATGCAGCCTATACTTCCGACCTGACTGATATTTCCGGTTTTTCAGACAAAAAGCCTTACGTGTTCCTAAGTGTCAACGAAGCTGCCACAGATGAGAAAAATGCCCGGAATGGTCTTATGAATCTGAACCTTTCCGCTGCTGCAAACTCTTCTGTAGGAAGCTGGATCGATCTCCTTCGAAACTCCACATACGATGAAAACTGCAGTTTTCTTGCCTGGATCGATGATACCAGCCTTCCTGTACAGGATTCCATTAAAACTGACAGACAGCATTTCCTGACTTACCGTACTTTATTTATCCCGGCTGCTGTGATCACCATGATCAGTTTTCTGCTCTTTATCATAGATTTTATCTGGCTTACTGTCCACACCGGAAGAAGAAATTCCGCTAGCGGTAATACAGACACTGCTCAACCAGAACTGAACTTTTTTGACAGGATCTATACGGAAGCAGCAGCAGGACTTGTGTGTATCCCGGCACTTGGTGTATTGACCGCAGGACTGAGCGTGCAAGCTTCCACCTATAACCTTGTCTCCTCCCTGATCATCCTGGGTATCACGATTTTCCTGATCACGTGCCTGTTCTGGATCGGCTATTTAAGCCTGATCCGCAGGATCAAAGCTCGCACCCTGTGGAAAAACAGCCTGCTTCGCAAATGCCTGAAGCTTCCCCGTCTGTGTCTTTGCAAAGCCGGTAAGCTGATCGATTTTTTCTCCAGGAATACCATCAGCAGAATACGCATGATAGTGGGACTTGGCGTATTTCTATTCCTTGAATTTTTCTTCAGTGCCCTGCTCGCGGCATCTGATGGATGGTTCCTGATGTTTTTGCTTCTATTCCTTCTGGATCTGGGTGCGCTTTTCTGCGTCTACAAAATTGCTCTTGGGCGTGAACTCCTCCTTGATGGCCTGAAACGGATCACCGATGGAGAGCTCACTTACAAGATCCCGGAAAAGGAACTCCGTGGTGATCAGAAGGCAATGGCACAGTATATCAACCGCATTGGTGACGGGCTGGACGCTGCCGTGGAAAAAAGCCTCAAAGATGAGCGTATGAAAACCGAATTGATCACCAATGTCTCCCATGATCTGAAAACGCCGCTGACTTCCATCATCAATTACATTGATCTGCTGAAAAGGCTGAACCTCAAAAATCCGGAAGCACTGAAATATCTTGAGATCCTGGACTCAAAGGCACATCGTCTGAAAAGTCTGACCGAAGATGTAGTGGAAGCTTCCAAAGCCAGTACCGGAAATCTTTCTCTGGAAATGACGGAACTGAACTTTGTGGAAATGCTTTACCAGGTGATGGGTGAATTCGAAGAACGGATGGAAAACAGACATCTGACCCTGATGACACATCTGCCTGATTCTCCTGCCATGATCTATGCCGATGGCAGACGGATGTGGCGTATCCTTGAAAATCTTTTCGGCAATATTCTGAAATATGCCATGGAGAACACAAGGGTCTATGCAGAAGTTCTTCTGGAAAAAGATCAAGTCATCTTTACCCTGAAAAATATTTCCGCACAGCCTCTGAACATTCCGGCTGAAGAACTGACCGAACGTTTCATCCGCGGCGATGTTGCCAGAAATACAGAAGGCAGCGGACTTGGATTATCCATCGCACAGAGCCTTACCCAGCTTCAAGGTGGCACCTTTAAACTTTATCTGGACGGTGACCTTTTCAAAGTCTGCTTAAGGTTTCCACAGAAGATCTCTCCCACAGCCTTATCCGCACCGGAAGATCCACATTCCGAAACACCTTCTTAACCATTCATAAAAAAACAGCAGCGGAAGCCCTGATGATATGATGAATCAGGAGCCAGGCTGCTGTTTTTCTCTTATTTTTGTTCTCTTTTACACTTTAATGGTGATCTCACGGTCTGTCCGGTTATATTTATAATACCGTACTCCGGCTGCATCCAGCATTTTTTTGGATGCAATCACGGAAGGGGTATCTGCATATTTATCGCAGTCATATACTACCGTTTTGATTCCTGCCTGAATAATTGCCTTGGCACATTCGTTACATGGAAAAAGTGACACATAAAGCTTGGCTCCTTCCAGACTTCCGCCTCTGTAATTCAGAATGGCATTCAGCTCACTGTGCGTCACATAAAGATATTTGGTATCCAGAGGTTCCCCTTCTCTTCCCCACGGAAACACATCGTCAGAACAGCCTTTTGGAAATCCATTATATCCCATTGACAGGATCTTGTTATCTTCACTTACAATACAGGCACCTACCTGTGAATGCGGGTCCTTGGAACGCATACCGGAAAGCATGGCCACTCCCATAAAATACTCATCCCAGGAAAGATAATCCTTACGTTTCTGTCCTTTTTTATCCATAAGCTTAATCCTCGATCATGTTGATCCTTCTGATATGACGCTCATCACCGGAAAACGGTGTATCCAGGAATGTGTCCACAATCTTCAGAGCAAGTCCCGGACCTACCACACGACCTCCCATAGCCAGAATATTGGCATCGTTATGAAGTCTTGTCGCTTCTGCAGTAAAGCAGTCCGTACAAAGTGCGGCACGGATTCCTTTGAATTTATTTGCTGTGATGGAAATTCCGATTCCTGTACCACAGATCAGAATACCTTTCTCACACTCACCGTTTACAATAGCCTCGGCAACTTTTTTTCCGTAAACCGGATAATCTACAGATTCAGGACCATTGCATCCGTAATCTTTATACTCCAGATCTCTCTCTTCCAGATGTTTTTTGACCTCCTGCATCAGCTCATATCCGCCGTGGTCACATCCCAGTGCTATCATTTTTCTTCCTCCTCAACGTTGATAATTTTATGACCAGCCGCTTTCAGTAAGCGGTTCATGATCGCCTGTCCCATTCTTGGTGTAAAAAATGCCTCTGAATAAATGGCACTTACATTACAGCTGTCAAATTCACGAAGCACTTCATAAAGATGATGTGCAATGGTTTCTTCCTGCTCTCTGCTTCCAATACTCTTTATAATACCATGTGAATATCTGCTTTTTGTTTCATCCGTTGCAATAATTCCTACTATCTGTCCATTCTCCTGTGCAGCCAGTGCTCTCTTTTCAATTTCTGCAATAACCCGTTCCGTTGGGCCTTCCACAATTGCAAGATCCGCTTTCGGAGCATAGTGGCGGTATTTCATTCCCGGTGCCTTCGGATGTACCTTGCTGTCCGGTTTGATCAGTCCTTTATCCATCCGTACCTCACCCAGCGTTTCCTGAAGCATTTCCAGGGAAATATATCCTGGCCGTAGTACGACCGGTACCTCTTCCGTAAAATCCACAATGGTAGATTCCAGTCCGATATTCACCTGTCCGCCATCAATAATCATATCAATGGCATCTCCCAGATCTTCCGCTACATGTCCTGCTGTGGTAGGGCTCGGTCTTCCGGAAGTATTGGCACTTGGCGCTGCAACATATCCCCCGGCCGCAAGAATCAACTCCTGTGCAATCCGGTCACTTGGAAAACGTACTGCCACGCTGTCCAACCCGCCGGTTGTTTCCTTTGGTACAATATCTGCCTTCGGAAGAATCATGGTCAACGGTCCCGGCCAGTATTTTTCTGCCAGAATCCTTGCTTTCTCCGGAACCTCCGTGACAATCTTATCCAGGTCACGGATATCTGCAATATGTATGATCAACGGATTATCTGATGGCCTTCCCTTGGCCGCATATATTTTCATAGATGCTTTTGGGTCCAGTGCATTTCCTCCGAGACCATATACCGTCTCTGTAGGAAATGCTACAAGGCCTCCGTTTTTCAGGATTTCCCCGCCTCTGGCAATTGCATCCATATCGATATGTTCCGCTGTCATAACTGCTATTTCTGCTTTCATTTTACGCTCCATTACTGTCTGATATAAATTCCCTGCTCTTCAATAAAATCTTCCAGATCCTGCAGTGCATCCTGCGCCCAGGTTTCCGACTTCTGAAAAGCTTCCGGGAAAAACATTTCTTTTTCAATTTTTTTACCGGTTTCTGTCTTAAATATCTTTTCCGCACTTGTTTTTATATGTTCTCTGTCAAGTCCGTCCTCAAAATAGTTTACAAGAAAATCTGCTTCCACAAGAATCTGGTAATCCATTCCATCAATATTCTTGTAGGTGTGATGATGCCCTACCAGATATTCTACTCTTCGGATTACCTTTTCCTGAAAGCCAAGTCTCCCCAGCATTTCCCTTGCAGCTGCCGGACCTTCTGCTTCCTGCGTCTTTCCATCCGAACGGCCATATTTTTCCATTCCGATCTTAATTCCAATATCATGAACAAGCGCCGCAGCTTCCAATGTATACATTGTGCTTTCATCCAGCCCCTCTCCCTGGCCAATCAGCCTGGAAAAACTGTGTACCTTCACAAAATGCTGAATATGTTTGGGATCACCCTGGTAATAGCGGATCATTTCCATATAAAGCCTGTCAATTCTGTTCATAAATCTTCCTCCTCCCGCTATAATGCCGCAGAAGCAACATTCTTCCTCATAAATTTACCTGTAATATGTCTATTATAGCGTTATCACAGAAAAATTGTCAATCTTTTGCAGGCTTTCCTGCGAATCATCCGAAGATTTCTGTTTATCCCTTTACTGTCCACTTACTTTTACAATATAGGTTCCTGATGTCACATCCACATAGGCAATACTTCCAAGGCTCTGAAGCAGGCTGTCATTGAGATCGGTACCATACTTTTCTTTTTCCTGTCCACCTACAAAAATATAGGAAATGTCATATTTCTTTACAAGAGATTTCACGGTTTCCACATCGCCGGATGTATAAATAGTCTGAATATCTGCACTTTTCTGATTAAGATCCGGCACGTCGTTTCTCCACAGCCACTCGTGAACATACCAGCCAAGTACCGTAGGAAGGCCTGTCGACGCAGAGACTCTTTCATATCCGCTGTAACTGTCACCATTGGCTTCCAGCACAACCGGAGATCCCTCAATATTCTGTTTCAGCCAGCGAATTGCTGCCGCATCCTGCGGAAAATCGGTTTCCAGAAATGTAGTTGCATTCAGTCCCTGATATTTTGACGGATTCCATACTTCCCCAAACCAGGAATGTACTGCATTTCCAAAGTATCCCACTGTCCAGATCAGCACAAAAAGCCCTATGCCTGAAAGGACTTTGACGATCTTCTGTCTTGAAACTACCAGCATTCTGTAGATTCCATAGCCCATAGTCATTCCAAACAAAATATATGCCTGATACGTAAGTTTGAACATGGTGTTCGCTCTGGCATTTCCGTTTTCATAGATATCTCTTACATACACAAGTTCCGGAATGATAATCAGTCCGATGGCACAAAGCCCCATAATTACCGCAAAAAGATCCGGAACTGTAACCGCTTCCAGAAGTCTGTACTGGCTTTTATGCTTCATGCCTCTCAGTTTTTCCACAAGAATGGAAACAATCAGCAGAACAGTCAGTACTACCGGAAGGCCCCAGAGAATCAGAAGCTGATACCAGAGAGAGTGATGCTGTGCCAGTGCAACTCCCTGTACCATCGTTTCAAATTTCAGAGTAAACGGCAGAATAACCAGATAGGAAATCACAATAATCTCTGCAGCCTGCAAAACAGTCACAGAAAGAATTCTGGTGATTTTTCCGCCAAAACGGATAATATTCGCAATCAGGACAACACCGCCGGTTACCACAAAATAAATTACAAAATCCCAATAGTTTGTCCACTGGAACATTCCAAGAAGCACTGCAGCCAGAAGAATATGCGGCATCAAAAGCTGTCTGAGCCAGAAATCTCTCAGGTCCTGTTTTTCCGGTTCCGGTCCTCTGCTACGAACTTTTTTAAACCACGCATAAAGAAGCCCCACCAGAAATGTCACAAACATCACATTCACCACATGGGCGTGAAGATCTCCCAGAACAAAAGAATAGCTCGGGAACTCATGAATGGTTTTGTCGCTTTCATTCAGCGGATTATAGCCTATATAACGGGTGGCATCCGGAAACCAGTAACTGGCACTTTCTTCCACTCCCTGTATTTTATGGATCAGTGGCAGAACACAGCGATAGACAATATAATGTACATTTCCCGCAATGGAAACGGAAATGCCTGCAGTCACTCCCGCAAGAGACGGCAGATATTTTTTCTTTCCGCTCATACGCCCGTAGAGCCTGTCCTTGGTCATCTGGCGTACCAGAGAAAATGGATACACAAACGCAAAAGCAGCCACAAACGTACGCATCAGATTATAGGTTACTTCCACTCTGCTGCCTGTAAGCTTCGTAAGAAAGACTGCAAAATACTGACCACCGTAATAATAATTAATGGTTCCCTGAGAGTACCAGAGATCCCTTGCCGGCAGTGTTTTGCTCCGCATCATGGCTTCCATAAATCCGTAATCCATAAATTTCTCTGTTCCATATGCCTGAGGACGAAATCCTGCCAGATATGTCCAGAGAAGAAAAATACCGAAAAACAGAAGCTCCTCTCTGAAAATCAGGTGCATTTTCCCCGTTGGAATACATTCAATTCCATGTTTCTGCTGTACATGAAACAAAATAACACAGATTACCCCACAAAATACGGACACTCCCGCACAGGATGCAAAAGTAAATGGAAGAATTTCCACCGCCACAAGAAACCAGGTAAGAAATCCTGTTATGGCAATTGCCAAAACTTTCGAAAAAAGCCATCCTTTATCTTCAAATCCATCAAAAAGTCTTCCGGTCAGCGGCATTGCAATCATTCCCATAAAAAGGGCCAGAAGCCACCAGGTCCAGAAAGTCCATACATCTCCGCCAAGAAGATAGGCAGAAAGAGCGATCAGAACCACCGCCGCAACTGACTCCGGAAGTATTTCCCTGATTTTTACTTTCATCTTTCTGTTCCTCCTGTATCAGATTCTGTGACGCAGGCGCATGAAATCATGAAATGCCTGTTTGCCTATTGGTATAATTCGCTTCATATTAATAGAATTTTTTCCAGCCTGACGTGGACGGAAGGTGATCGGGATGTATTCCACATGCAGATGATGTTTCTCATAGATCACTGTCATCAGTACATTGGACAGGAAAAATCCGTCCGGAATCCGTTTCAGTACTTTTTTAAGCTGCTTTCCGTTCATCAGCCGGTAAGGAGTATTCGCATCTTTTACCCACGTTTTAAATATGAGAAACAGCACAAGGCGGAGAACTCTTGTCACAAAAAGTCTTGAAATTCCATCTTCTCTTTTTTTCCGGTATCCGATAAGAAGACCACATTCTTTTCGTTTTTCCCAGAACTGCCAGAATTCCTCCGGAAGCGTCTGTCCGTCAGTATCTGTCTGAAAAACATAATCTGCTCCGGCGTCAACCGCATAATGATACCCTCTAAGAATAGTTCCTCCATGACCTTCATTGGGCTTGTCAATTCCGATAAGACGGTCATATTTCTCCTGATATTTCCGGATCTTCTCATATGTTCCGTCCTTACTTCCATCATTTAGGATCACCAGACGGCTGTCTCCTCCAATTTTTTCCACAACCGGATACCACTGTTCAATCACAGCTCCGATATTTTTTTCTTCATTATATGCAGGCATAATAATGTACAAACTGTCATGTTTCATAAACTCTTATTCTCCCATCCTCCGACTTATAAACCAACGGATACGTCTTCTTTATAATATCTTCACGACATTCCTGCTGCTCAAATTCCATATCTTCCTCAAACAGAATGTACGTGATTTTTTCCTTTTTCACTGTTGTTTTCAAAACCTGCGGATCGTCTGTTGTGTAAATCATTACCGCCTGCCCGGCTCTGTAATTTGTATCGTATCCTGCTGACCAGGCATAATAAGGCCATCCACAGTAAAGCATCGCACCTGACATGGTAACTTCATTCATGGTATATTCCGGTGTCAGAAGAAGATCGTTTTTCTTGAGGTTTGAAGAAAGCCAGTCTGTAAGGCTGCTTTCCATATCTACGGTCATGCGATGTGCGGAATCATTATCCAGCAAAATTACCACAAAATCATAAACACCCGTTCCTATCAGGCAGATACATAAGATTACACAGGCCACTTTACAGCTCCACTTCTTCCATTTCGTTTTCCCTGACAGAAAAATATTCCTTACTACCCATCCCCAGAACACCGTAACAAACGCATAAGATATCATCACATATTTATGGTTCACATTGATATCCGGAGTCAGTGATATCAGAAAAGCAAACAGCATCGGAAGAAGAAAACCTCCAAGAATTACCCTTTCACTTCTCTTCAGAAAGACAGCAACAACAACCAATCCGATAAAGAAAAATCCACTGATCTGAGCCAGATACCAGAGTACACCGGTTACCGTGGCATGATCTGCCAGAAATCCCCAGTAAAGAGAAGGGCTCATAACACTTCCGGATACAAAAATCTTTGACTGAAGTTCCGAGAAAAAAACAGCCAGCGCCGCACAAATAGCATAATCCAGCTTTCCATCGGAAAATACCGCAAAACCGGCTAGAATTAAAAGTCCTCCAATGAGTGCAGCCCCATTCCAGAAAGCAGTAAGCCCCAAAAACAAGCCCATCAGAATTGCTGTATCCACATTTCTGCAAATCCATGCTTCTCTGGTAAAAAAGCAATTTCGAATCCACAGAATTCCTTTCTCTTTACGGCCACTTCCTGCTTCTACCCAGTCCATAAAAATCCATATGGCCACAGCCACTATCAGAAGACCAAAAGCAAGATGCCTCTGATTCAGATATACATTAAAATTCCAGAGTCCCCAGTTTTCATTGGTTGTATATCCAATAAATACCGTATTTTCTGTCAGCGCCTGTATAAGATTTCCAGTTCTGATATTCTCCCACAAATATCTCCAGAACGCAGTTCCGCTCCGAAAAAAAAAGAACAGCAGAGAAAATGCACCTGCCCAGAAACTGAAAAACATCCGGTAACTGATTGCATAAAGCACCATAAGAAATCCTACCAGCGACAGAATACTTACCAGATTGTATCCCAGATCCAGCCGAAGTCCCAGATATTCCAGATTTCCTACCAGAAACTGAAACATAAAATGGTACTTCACATCCTGTCCTCCGTAATGAGGATACTGTGTAGGAAAATTATTTCCTCTTGAAAAAGAGCGCATCATTGCAGTATGAGGTGCATAATCACCATATACAGAAAAACCGGAATACAGCACTCCGTCTTTCATATGAAAGACATAAAACATAATCCAGGTTACAAAAAACGCCAGTATCACAAACAGACATATTTCTTTTTTCAGGATCCATCTTCTGGTAACCATATTTCCTGCTGAAAATACTGTTTTTCCGTTCTTACGTTTCCGGTGAAAATTCATCAGAAAAATCAGTGCCGTTACCAGCATCACCAATAAATTCCCATAAAAAAGAGGATGTTCTGTTCCCACACATACACTGAATATCCAGGAAACAATATATACTGCCCATGTCAGCATCAGCGTACCTGTTCCAAAAGCAGCCGGAAGGATCACCCATATCCGATTTCCTTTTTCAGTTGTCTGGTGCGGAAACAGACATCCCACCATTTCCATTCCTGTTAATATACATAATATAAGATAGATAATTCCAAACATAGGATTCTCCTCAATTCACGTAAAGTATATCAGAATCGCCTTCTTATGAAAAGACTATTCACATTTTTTTCAATTTTTTTCAGGCACCTCCTGCTTCTCTAAATATGTACCAATTCCATCTGCAACTGCATTTGCAACTTTTTCCTGATATTCTTCACTTTGCAGAAGTGCCGCTTCATCCGGATTGGTAAGGAAACCACATTCTACAATATTAATTACCCCGCTGCTTCTTTTAAGCAGATAATACGTCCGGTTTCCCTTGGCAGCTCTTGGCCGTGCAACAGAAAGCTGATCATTCATCTGCTCCTGAATGGAAAGTGCAAGTTCCTTCCCCTTTTTTGAATCTTCATAATAAAATACCTGCGGACCTTTTACCTGTGGATCGCTGTAACTGTTCTGATGAATGCTTACCGAAAGTACCGGAGAATATTTCTGAATCATTGCAATGCGATTTTGCAGATCCTGTGCCTTCATATTCTTTGTATTCTCTTCATAAAGGCCCCTGTCTTCTTCTCTTGTCATCACTACTGCAAATCCTTTTTTCTCCAGAATCGCTTTTAATTTCATGGAGATTACCAGATTAATGCCCTTTTCTTTCAGATCATTGACACCAACCATCCCGGAGTCCACACCTCCGTGCCCGGCATCAATCAGAATCACCTGGCTGTTTTTTATATTTCCGGATACATCCGCAAGTTTTCCTGCTGTTTCTGCTGCCTCCCTGGACAAAATATAAAAACAGACCAGCATGAGCACTGCCATACCAAGCTCTACATAATGCTTTTTCAACGCAAAGCACCCCCGGCATATTTATTTTAATATATGTTGCCGGGGATGTTTTTATCATTGTGTCGTATAATATTTTTTTCTGTTTATGACAGGTTTTCTGTTATTACACTCCAGATTCCACTGTTTTCAAATCCGAGTTTCCATTCTGCCACACCAGCAAGTTCATATTTGCTGATCAGTTTTACTTTTTCTGCAACAGACTGTGCATCTTCCAGCCAGATCTGGTATGTAGCCCCATCACCTTCGTAGGTTCCATAATTCTGACTTGTAGTCTTGTCCCAGTAAGTCTCTGCTCCATTCTCGCTGATTACCTGCTGTGCCTGATCCATTCCGATCGCCTCACTGGTAAGAGCACCACCATCTGTCGTTTTCCAGAGCCTTGTATAGAATGGAATAGCAAGGATGGTTCTCTTGGCCGGAACTTCTGCAAGGGTATCTTTAACTCCCTGCTCCACCCATGGAAGTGATGCCACGGAACCGGCATCCGAACCAACATAGTGTTCGTCATATCCCATAATAATCACATAGTCCACAACTTTACCCTGTTCGGTTCTGTCATAATGACTTGTGAAATCCTCAGGTACCGGATTGTCCACAGAAAGTACCAGATTGTTCTCATGACACTGAATGGAAAGTTCTCTCAGAAACTGAAGGAAATGAATTCCCACATCTTCACTTAAGGACTCAAAATCAATATTAATACCATCCAGGCCGGATTTCAGTGCATATGTGACCAGATGATTCTCAAGATTCTGTCTGGAACTGGTTTTGGAAAGTACCGTCGTTGTACTCATATTTTCACTGAAGTTATCTACCAATCCCCAGACTTTCAGGCCTTTTTCATGCGCCTGCATAACGTATTCTCCGGACGCAAGGCTTGATACATTTCCGTCATTATCAGAGACAGAAAACCAGGTCGGTGAAATCACATTCACTCCCGTCATATTCTGCACGGCATCTGCAAAATAGCTGTTGGCGTCTGTACTGGTAACCTGATGCCATACCATATTTACCGGTTCATCCATGGTAAGATAAGAATATGCTTCCGCCTTAAAATCTCTCTCATAATTTGTGGTATCCGCACTGCTTACCTTTTTTTTCTGAATATAGCCGATATAACCGTCATCAGTCGCTACCTGATCCCAGTCCTCTCCTTCATCCAGAAGCCTAAGGACCGTATCTTTAGGGATTTTTGTAAGAATTTCCGACTTAATCCCTCCGCGATACCGGATTACTGTATCTTTCTTTACAGTTACTGTCTGTATATTGCTAAATTTATACTGTATCGCCACCCTTGCAGGGTCTTCATATATATAGGAATCAATATCTGTATACTTTTTTACATAATCCAGTTTCAGATAAACTGTGTCATCTTTCAGCCATACATTTCCGTCTGCCTGCTCTGATGCCGCTTCCTCCGTAAGACTAGTTGGTGTTGCATACAGAATCTTCTTATTTTCGCTGTCCCAGTAATATCTCTGATTCAGATACCCACTTACTACATCCAGTGGAAGATATACATCGTTTCCCGAAAACAAAGCTTTCTGCTCCAGTTTCTGTGTTCCAAGTATCAATGCAGCTTCTCCATCTGCATTATGACCATAATATTCCGTCAGATCCATCTGTTTGCTGGTTGGAATCAGCTTGTTAATTCCGTATACAGCCCCTCCGATAAGAGAGACCAGAACAATCAGCAGACATACCACAAAAACCGGCATATGTTTTTTTATCATTATTTTTTTCCTTTCGGTATAGAATGTCACAATTTTTTTTTATTATAACATATTTCCTCTGGATTTCGTTACAAAAATCGACATTTAATATTTTTTTACACTTTATTTATAATTTCGGTTCCCCACATGGTATGTATGAGTTCAGGGGAACTTTTTCTTTCCGGGGAACCGCTTTCTCTTTCGTGTCGATCCTTAACATTTTCGGATAAAATCAAAGCTTACACAGGCGATATGCCCTTCTTCATCTTCTGTATAATCCCGCATATAGACTCCATCTTCCGCAATCTGACAGGCTTTTGCGATTTTTTTCGGAGTGCTTGGTTCTCCGTTCAGATAAAGAGAAACACCTTTTTCCCGGTAAATCTCAAGTTCTTTACGGAGTGCCTTTGCAGGATTCTTTTTTACCCGTGATATATTTTCCGTATCCCGACCTCCTTTCCTGGTTTGATTTTCAGAAAACACCAGCAATGGTTCATGAAAAGCTGCACAGATCCCGTTGTAATATATAAAAAATTAAAAGGGGGAAATTTCTTATTCTGTGTTATGGCAGAATCGCCGATGAGTTTTACACAGAAATTTATCTTCAGAAAAAGTATGACTTTAAGTTATCTTTGTTCTCTTACTGCTTTTACAGATCTTGCAGCTTTTCTGTTTTTATTATACCTTTTTTCTTTTCAGATGCAAGCCTTTTGTTCAATTATAAAATTTTTTTTATTTTTATCCCGGAATTTTCTTTTTTCCCATTGATATGCATCTTTACATCTTGTGTACAGCTGTTATATAATACAGTATGTAAAAGATTAAATTTATTGACCATAGGATGTGATTATATGAAAATAGAAAAGATCAACGACAATCAGATCCGCTGCACACTGACGAAGGAAGATCTGGACAGCCATCAGATCCGTATCAGTGAACTTGCTTACGGTACCGAGAAAGCCAAACGGCTCTTCCGTGACATGATGCAGCAGGCTCAGATACAGTTTGGTTTTGAAGCTGATAACATTCCGCTGATGATCGAAGCGATCCCCGTAAGCGCAGAAAGCGTCATCCTCATCATCACCAAGGTGGAAGATCCGGAAGAACTGGATACCCGTTTTTCCAAATTTGCTCCTTTTAAAGGAAATAAACCAGCAGATACTGTTGAGATCGATGGAGCCGATAATATCATTGATATTTTCCAGAAGCTCTGCGAATCCAAACTCAAAAATCTCCCGCAGAAACCGGAAGAAAAGAAATCCGAACCAGCAGCACAGAATCCGGAAAACCCGGACGCTTCACAGGCTTCCGAGAATTCTATACGGCTGATCCGTCTGTATTCCTTCCCAGGACTTGACGATGTCATCGCCGCTTCTCATGGAATGAACGGTTTCTTTACCGGAAACAATACTCTTTACCGTGAAGGGGAAGACGGAGGATATCAGCTGGTTCTTCACCAGTCTGACTGCACACCGGAAGAATTCAACAAAGTATGCAACATTCTTTCCGAGTATGGAGTTGGCCGTGCATTTACTCCTGCCGGGGAAGCCTACCTTCGGGAACATGGCACCCTGATTGCGGAGAATGCACTTCAGAAACTTCTCGAACTTTAAATAAAAAAATAAACCGCTGTCAGAAATACGATCATCCTTGCTTTGATTGATCCATATTTCCAACAGCGGTCTTTTTTTTCAGTAAAACAGCAGATGCTGCTTACTCACCAAGAAAATCATTGATCTGTGCTACGAGAACGTCAGCGTCCAGTCCATGAACCATAGCTGCCTCTTCCAGAGACTCCATCTGAGAAGACGGGCATCCAAGGCAATGCATTCCTGCTCTCATCAGGATTGGTGCAATATTCGGATCTACTGTGAGAAGTTCTCCGATCAGCATGCTCTTTGTAACCTTTGCCATGATTGTATTCTCCTTTACTGATTTATCGAAATGTTTCTGATGTTTCCATTCCGTTCTGTTATTATAATACGAAACCTGGCCGGAATCAACGCTTTCCTCATCCCTTTCCTTATCGTATTACATTGGTTTCCTTATTTTTATTTTGTATATAAATTTGTACTTGTATTCTTTAAACAGATATATTAGAATGGGAATAGAATCCCTGGTAGGGGATACATACAATACACCATTTTAAAGGAGGATATCAATTATGGCATATGTAATTTCTGACGAGTGCGTTAGCTGTGGAACATGCGAGGGTGAGTGCCCGAACGAGGCTATTTCTCAGGGAGATGAGCATTACATGATCGATGCAGACGCTTGCGTTGACTGTGGAACATGCGCTGAGGCCTGTCCAGTTGGTGCTATCTCTGCTGAGTAATGCACCATTAGCTTAACAAGCTACCGTAATGAATGAGGCTG
>OGQK01000142.1_pt1 | contig 48877 bp, 46 predicted proteins | sample 1553221 | NCBI WGS metagenome assembly OGQK01 (sample SAMEA2579996, study PRJEB22360) | human gut metagenome | biome: human gut; feature: human-associated habitat; material: faeces | place: Denmark | collected 2008/2010 | reverse complement strand
ATCCGTTGTGGACAGCTACTGCAACTCTGGCAGGTGGAAATGTAGTTCATTATATCTGTGACGAACAGTCTGACTGGTATCCGGATATTGAGGATATCAAGAGCAAGATCACACCAAGGACCAAGGCGATCGTTATCATCAATCCTAATAACCCTACAGGTGCGGTATATCCGAAGGAAATCCTGGAGCAGATCGCGGACATTGCAAGAGAGCATGAGCTGATCATCTTTTCCGATGAGATCTATGACCGCCTTGTTATGGATGGATACAAACATACTTCCATCGCTTCTCTTGCACCGGACGTATTCTGCGTGACATTTTCAGGACTGTCAAAGTCTCATATGATCGCAGGTTTCCGTATCGGATGGATGATCTTAAGCGGAGCCAAGAACAAGGCCAAAGGTTATATAGAAGGAATCAACATGCTTTCTTCCATGCGCCTTTGCTCCAATGTTCCGGCACAGTCGATTGTACAGACTGCACTGGGCGGATATCAGAGTGTCAATGAGTATATCCAGCCAGGCGGACGTGTTTACGAGCAGAGAGATTTTATCTATAAGGCTCTGAATGATATTCCGGGAATTTCCGCTGTAAAGCCGCGTGCGGCATTTTACATATTCCCGAAGATCGATACCGAGAAATTCAATATCTATAATGATGAGCAGTTTGCCCTGGATTTCCTTCATGACAAGCAGGTTCTCATCGTTCCGGGTAAAGGCTTTAACTGGAACCAGCCGGATCATTTCCGTATTGTTTATCTGCCGGATATCCGTCAGCTGGATAGGGCAATGAAGAAGATGAAAGAGTTCTTTGCTACATATAAGCAGGTCTGATCACCAATACAAATATTTTCGGCATAGACCAAAACGGAAAAAAATGCTATAATCATATCTGAAATATCCCGGTCATCAGGGCCGGGATATATGAAATAAGACCAGAATTGCTTGAGAGGGGAATGAGGAGGGACCGTTATCGGACAGCAATAAAACAGAAATCGAAAGGGGAAATAACGGATGAGCAAATTCAACATGAAAGTGACACCTGAGATTGAGAAACTTACGCAGATCTGTCGTGAGAATGATAAACTGGATCTGTCTTTATATGGCAAGTACGATGTCAAGCGAGGTTTGCGTGACCTGAATGGAAAGGGTGTCCTTGCGGGACTTACCCAGATTTCCAATGTCCAGGCAACCAAGATCGTGGATGGGAAAGAGGTTCCCTGTGCAGGTAAGCTTTCTTACCGGGGATATGATATCAAGGATCTGACAAAAGGCTTCATCAATGACCGGCGTTTTGGTTTTGAGGAAGTAACCTATCTGCTTCTTTTCGGAAAACTTCCGAATCAGGAAGAACTGAATGAATTTTCCGGGATTCTTGCGAATCAGCGCCAGCTGCCGCGGAATTTTGTAAGGGATATCATTATGAAGGCGCCATCCAGAGATATTATGAATGCTCTGTCAAGAAGTGTGCTGACACTTTATTCCTACGACAAAGATCCGGATAATATTGAACTGGAGAATGTGCTCCGTCAGTGTATCAATCTGATCAGTGTTTTCCCGTTGTTATCTGTTTATGCATATCAGGCCTATAATCATTATGAGAAAGGTAAGAGCCTTTATATCCATCAGCCGAAGAAGGAACTTTCCACAGCAGAAAATATCCTGCGCCTTTTAAGACCGGATAAGAAATATACGGCACTGGAGGCGGAGATTCTGGATATTGCTCTGATCCTTCATATGGAGCATGGCGGCGGTAACAACTCTACCTTTACTACACATGTGGTTTCTTCTTCCGGAACCGATACGTATTCCGCAATTGCGGCAGCCCTGGGTTCTCTGAAAGGCCCGAAACACGGTGGCGCCAACATCAAAGTTGTAAAAATGTTCAATGATATGCGTAAGCATGTGCATGATTACAGTGATGAAGAGGAAGTCAGTGTTTACCTTAAGAAACTTCTTCACAAGGAGGCCTTTGATAAACGTGGGCTGATCTATGGTATGGGACATGCGATCTATTCTGTTTCCGATCCACGTGCAGAAGTATTTAAGGGGTATGTGGAGCAGCTTGCAAGAGAAAAAGGCAGAATGAAGGATTATCAGCTGTATGCTACGGTAGAGCGCCTTGCGCCAAAGGTTATTGCAGAGGAGCGTAAGATCTATAAAGGTGTCAGTGCCAATGTGGACTTTTACAGTGGATTTGTTTACAGTATGCTGGATCTGCCCCTGGAACTCTACACACCGATGTTTGCCATTGCACGTATTGTAGGCTGGAGTGCACATCGTATGGAAGAGCTTATCAATGTGGATAAAATTATCCGTCCTGCATATAAGAATGTTCTTCCGGAAGCAGAGTATATTCCTCTTGGTGAGCGATAGGAAAGGCAATGGAAAATGACAGAATATAATGAGACAGCACTGGTACTGGAAGGCGGTGGAAACAGAGGTGTTTTTACTGCAGGAGTACTGGATTACCTGATGGAACAGAAAGTGGAATTCCCATATGTAGTGGGAGTATCAGCGGGCGCCTGCAATGCCATGGATTATGTATCCGGGCAGGTAGGGCGTACCAGAAGATGTATGATCGTGGAAAATAAGGAATACAGTTATATCAGCCTGAAAAATATTCTGGATAAGAAAAGTCTGTTTGACATGGATATGATCTTTGACAGGTATCCCAATGAGATTTTCCCATTTGATTTTGACGAGTATTTTAAATCGGACATTGAATGTGAGATGGTTGTGACGAACTGTCTTACAGGAGAAGCAGAGTATCTGTCCGAAAAGCAGGACAGACGGAGACTTATGGATATCTGCAGAGCGTCCAGCAGCATTCCGGGAATGAGCCCGATGGTAACGATAGACGGGCAGCTGTATCTGGATGGAGGGGCGGCAGATTCCATACCTCTTATCCATGCCATGAAAAAAGGCCACCGGAAAAATGTGGTCATTCTTACCAGAAATCAGGAATACCGTAAGAAAAAACCAGGTAAAAGCAAAGCCGTATATGTGGCTGCTTTTAAGAAGTATCCGAATCTTTTAAATACATTGCTCAACCGTTATCAGGTGTATAATAAGACCCTGGAACTGATTGAAAAATGGGAAAAAGAAGGTCATATTTTTGTGATCCGACCGGAAATCGAGACCGTTTCCCGTACGGAACAGAATGCGGAAGCATTAAGCGGATTTTACAAGCATGGGTATGAAGTAATGAAAGATCGTCTGGGTGAACTTTATGATTACCTGGAAAAAGAAAACTGAGGTGGAATAGATGTTCAGAAGTTTTTTTCCGGATGAATATCTGGATTCTGCGTATGTAATTGACTATGAGAAGCTTTACAGAGAAGGATACAGAGGGCTTCTTTTTGATATTGATAATACCATTGTCCCGCACGGCGCACCGGCAGATGAACGGGCAAGGAAACTGTTTGAAAAGCTGAGGGGGATCGGGTTTCGATACTGTTTTGTATCCAATAACCAGAAACCCCGCGTAGAGCCTTTTGCCAGGGCCGTAGAGGGAAATTTTATAGAAAATGCCCATAAACCGGCTGTGAAGAATTACAAAAAAGCCTGTCAGGTGATCCAGACAGAACCTGACCGGACAATTTTTGTGGGGGATCAGCTGTTTACGGATATTTACGGAGCGAAGCGGGCGGGGATCCGTACGATTCTTGTAAAACCGATTCATCCAAAAGAGGAAATTCAGATTGTGCTGAAACGCTATCTGGAGAAAATAGTACTATATTTTTACCAAAAAGAGGAGGGGAAGAATTCATGAACCATATTGTAATTATCGGCTTTATGGGTTCAGGAAAGACACGAGTTGGAAAGAGGCTGGCGAAGGACCTGGGACTTCCGTTTATTGACGTGGACAGACTGATCGTGAAGAAAATGAACATGTCGGTAAAGGAGGTATTTGAACGCTTTGGAGAGCCGTTTTATCGTGCACTGGAGACAATGGCAGTTAAAGAGCTGTCTACAGATGGTGAGCGTAAGGTAATCTCTGTCAGCGCTGGACTGCCTCTGCAGGAGCAGAACCAGAAATATCTTCAGAATATGGGGACGATCATCTATCTGAAGGGATCTGCGGCAACACTGATCAAACGTCTGGAAGGAAGCAACAATCCAACACTGGAGGGAGCTGAGAACAAAGAGGACAAGATCAAGAAACTTCTCAAGCAGAGAGATCCTGTTTATGAGAAGTTTGCAGACATTAAAGTTGTCACAGGAGTGAAGCCTTTTGACGAACTGATTGCAGAAATTGAAGAAAAATTAAGGGCTTAAACAAAAAAACAGTTGAAAAATGACAAAAGGTATTATAGAATAATCCATAGCGAAAAAGAACCGCATATATTAAGGAGGAAATATTTATGATTTCAGCAGGTGATTTCAAAAATGGTATCACACTTGAAATTGATGGAAACGTATGTCAGATCGTTGAATTCCAGCATGTAAAACCAGGAAAAGGCGCAGCCTTTGTAAGAACAAAATACAAAAACATTATTACAGGATCTGTAGTGGAGAAATCTTTCCGTCCTACAGAGAAATTCCCGGCTGCACGTATTGAGCGTGTAGATATGCAGTATCTGTATCAGGATGGTGGTTTATACTACTTCATGAACACAGAGACATATGACCAGGTTGGTCTTACAGAGGAGCAGGTTGGCGATTCTCTGAAATTCGTTAAGGATAACGAGATGGTTAAGGTTTGCTCTCATAACGGCGAAGTATTCGCAATCGAGCCACCTCTTTTCGTAGAGCTTGAGGTTATTGAGACAGAGCCAGGATTCGCAGGAAATACAGCACAGGGTGCTACCAAACCGGCAACTGTTGAGACAGGTGCACAGGTTCAGGTTCCGCTGTTCGTAAACCAGGGCGACAAACTGAAAATCGATACAAGAACAGGAGAGTATCTCTCCCGTGTATAATGCGATACAATAAAAAAACCCGCGCAAGCGGGTTTTTTTAATACATTTAATCTTTTCTGAGATTTTTCAGAAACTGGCTGGGTGACATTCCTTCGTGGGATTTAAATACCCGGCTGAAATAAAAAGCATCGGAGAATCCTACCATTTCAGCCACATCTTTGGTGAGGATATCCGGGTTGTTCTGCATTAATGTCTTTGCCATTTTCAGGCGCAGTTCACTGATATATTTGCTGGGAGAGATCCCGAATTCTGATTTAAAAAGTGTGGAGATATATTTTTCATTGTAACCAAAAATATCCTGAAAGGATTTCGTTGTGATCTGCTGAGTGAAATTCCGGTCCAGATAGTTCCGTACCTGGCGTGCAAGAGAAGGGAGTTCTTCACCTGGTGTTTTGATGTGGAAACCGCAGATCTTGTCAGTTTCATATTGAAGTTCCCGTTCCAGTTCTTCGTAAGAATAGCAGGTGGAAACGATCTCTGCAACATCAGGATAGACAATGTCCCTGTGGCAGTTCTGGATCACAGCAGAGATGTAGTACCTGAGATCAGCAGTCAGCTGGAATTGGGAGATATTTTTTCTGTTTTCCAGAGTGATCAGAGAATGGATCATATGGTAGAAACAATCCTGGTCAGAGCTGGAAGAAATCCCTGCACAAAGCTGCTTGACTTCCTGGGAAATAAGTATCTTCTGATCTGAAACGGAGCTGCAGATTTTTATGGAACTGCTTCCGAAACAGTTGTGGAACAGGGCAAAAAGGTATGTATCTTTGATAAGATCTGTTACAGAAGATCCGTCAGAGGCTCGTGCCAGGATAGTATTCAGCCAGATATCTGATTCCTGGTCTTCTGTGTTTGCGGATAATAAATGTTGGATCTTTTCTGCAAGGGATAAAAGATCCGGCTGATCGGAAGATGCATAGACCAGCGCATAAACCTGTTCGTTCTGGTGCCGTCCGTAGAGAAGATGAATGTAAACAGGGTATTCCTGCTCCAGCTGGAAAAGGATCTCCGGGGAAAGAGGACGGAACCTGGAATCGGGGATAGTTTCACCGTAAACACTGGAACACAGCGGGCCTTGAAAAACAAATACAAAAGAACAGTGAAAACCATTCATAAAATCAGGATCACCTGCGGAAAGTTTGTCACTTCGGACAGCACATTGCAGATATTCTTTCTGAAGCAGCCGGGTTTCGGATTTTTGCTGTTCCAGGCAGGAGAGAAGGATGTCATCCAGAGTTTTGAGGTCAATAGGTTTAAGCAGATAATCAGAGACGCCAAGATGGATGGCTTTTCTGGCATATTCAAAATCAGCATATCCGGTGAGGATCACAAAGCGGGTGTGAAGGTGGTTCCTCTGCACTTCTTCGATCATATCCAGTCCGTTCATCACAGGCATGGTAATGTCTGTGAAAACCAGTTCCGGTTTCAGTTCCAGAATTTTCTGAAGACCGTCCCTGCCGTTTTTGCAGATACCGGAAATCTGAAAATCCGGGTAATTTTTGGTGATGAGAAGAGAAAGCCCCCTGGCAATGGCCGGTTCATCTTCGATGATAAGTACGTGTATCATAATTTCTCCTTTATATGTGAAAGAAATTTTTTGCATATGTTCTAATTATAGCATGAATAGACCTGAAAACAAGAAAAAAGTCCATACGAAAGTCGCTTTTTCTCCATGTTGTATATACAGAAGGTATGATATGATAGGAAAAAAAACAGGGAGGAAGAATATGAACTGTTTATGGTATACAGAAGCAGCAAAAAGCTGGATCGAAGCATTGCCTCTTGGTAATGGCCGGATGGGAGCTATGATATCCGGTGAACCTTTTTGCGGACAGATCCAGATGAATGAGGAGAGTATTGTCTATGGAGGACCGCTTGACCGCATCAATCCGGACGCGGCGAAGTATTTCCCGGAAATCCGGAAACTGGTGCTGGAAGGAAAGATCCGGGAAGCTCAGAAACTGGAACTTTTTGCATTGTCTGGAACACCTCAGAGCGAACGGCCGTATCAGACCATGTGTGATGTGAATTACAGCATAGATCACGAAGAGGGAGAGATCCAGAATTACAGAAGAGAGCTGGATCTGGAAAAAGGTGTTGCAAGTACTTCGTTTGTACATAATGGAGCACAGTACAGAATGCGATGTCTGATCTCTGAAAAAGAAGATTTGATGGCAGCGGAGTTTTCCACAGACAGAGAAGAAGGTCTTGCCATGTCTGTTCTGATAACAAGGGGACGATTTTACAACTGTGCAGGAAAAGCCGGTGAGGACAGTATTTATATTGATGGAGATCTGGGAAAGGGTGGAAGTGAATTCTGCATTCAGGCCCGCGCGGTGTCAGAAGGCGGAAGTGTACAGGTGATCGGAGAACACCTGGTGATCCAAAATGCTTCCAGGGTGATTTTTTATGTAAACGGAGTGACTACTTTCCCTTACCGAAAAAAGAAGGTCGAGGATCCATACAGCTACCTCAAAGAACAGCTGGCTTCTTACACAGCAGAGGATTTTGACCGAATACTGGCAGAACATGTGGAGCAACACAGCAAGGTGTTTGACCGTTCTGTTCTGAAACTGAAAGAGGATGAAGGTCTGTCCGGACTTCCAACAGATCAACGCCTGAAACGACTCCGGGAAGGTAAAAAAGACAAAGGGCTGGCAGCTCTTTATTATGGATACGGAAGATATCTTCTTATGGCGAGCAGCCGCCCGGGAGGACTTCCTGCCAATCTTCAGGGAATCTGGTGTGAGAAGCTGGAGCCTACCTGGGATTCCAAATATACCATCAATATCAACACAGAAATGAATTACTGGCCAGCAGAGATCTGTAATCTTTCCATGTGTCATGAGCCGCTTTTTGACCTGCTGGAACGAATGGTGGAGAATGGAAAGAAAACAGCGAGGGAAATGTATGGATGCAGAGGTTTTGTGGCACATCATAACACAGATATCTGGGCAGACACAGCACCGCAGGATCTGGCACTGGCAGCGTCATACTGGGTAATGGGCGGCGCATGGCTGGCAGCACATATCTGGAAGCATTACCGCTATACCATGGACCAGGCTTTTCTGGAGAGGATGATGCCGGTTCTGGAAGAGTGCGTGTTGTTTTTTAAAGATTTCATGATCGAAGATCAGGGTGAAATGGTGGTGTGTCCTTCTGTTTCTCCGGAGAATACCTATTATCAGGCAGATGGAACAACGGGAAGTGCTTGCGCAGGCTGTACCATGGATACCGGAATCCTGAGAGATATTTTTCATGCCTATCTGGAAGGAAACAGGATCCTTGGGAAAAAAGCATCTCAGGAAGACTGGGTGCATGAAACTCTTGATAAGCTCCCTTTGTACAAGGTTGGAAAATACGGTCAGCTGTTGGAATGGAGAGAAGATTATGAGGAGTGGGAACTTGGGCACAGACATTTTTCGCATTTATATCCCCTGTTTCCGGCAAACCAGATTAATGAATATGAGAATCCGGAGCTGGTAAAAGCATGTGAGAAATCTCTGGAGAGACGAATGAAATTTGGTGGCGGTCACACAGGCTGGAGCTGTGCATGGCTGATCAATCTGTATGCAAGACTTCAAAATGGAGATAAAGCAGAGGAATATATCGATTATCTTCTCAATAAACTGACAGCACCGAATATGTTTGATCTGCATCCGCCACTTGAGCGGATTTCAGGTATTCCGTGGGTATTCCAGATAGACGGAAATTTCGGCGGAGCGTGCGGAATTGCCCAGGTGCTGCTCCAGAGCCATCTGGATGAGATATTCCTGCTTCCGGCTCTTCCGAAAAACTGGCAGGAGGGAAGCGTCACAGGTATTTGTGCAGAAGGCGGTTTTGAGGTGGATATGACCTGGGAAAAGGGCAGATTTTCTCATGGGTGGCTTCTTTCGAAACATGGGGAAAAAGCAGTTCTCAGATGCAGAGAGGAACTGGAGATATCCAAAGATGGAATAAAAGTTCCTGTGATCATAGATGAAAAAGAAAGATACGTATTTGATACAGAGAAAGACGCGATCTATCAGATCAGGAGTAAATAAAGTTTAAGGAAAAAAGCCGGAGGCTTCCCTGTCAGGAAGTGCTCCGGCTGAATAATTTTTCGGGCTTTAACGGGCCGCCGATGGTGACGGTCGTAAGGTTGTCAGAATCATTTTTGGAAACATGGAAATATTCTTCGCCGCGGTAATAAATATGAAAACGGAGAATGGTATTTTCCAGGCCATAGCCCTGATGGCGAAAGGTGTTTTCGTAATCCATATCCTGGTTTCCGGTAAAGGTGAAGCCGGAGAGTTTCTGGTGAAGAGCAGTAAGCTTTTCTTCAGGAAACGGAGCTCCGTTGTTGGAGATGGACAGATACCACCGGGTGTCGTCACAGTGGGAACGTATGGAAATCTTCCAGGGAGGAGGAATCTCCACGCCGGCCTGGTGGAAGCCATGCTGAAAACAGTTTTCAATAAGAGGCTGAAGAATCAGCTTTGGCACAGTAATGGAATTCAGGGACTCATCAAGCTGCCATTCGTATTCCAGATCGTCTTCGTAGCGTATCTTCATAATATAGAGGTAATGTCTTGCATTGTCGATCTCTTGGGACAAAATAACGGACTGCCCTGTGTAGGAGAGGGAATAGCGAAGAAGCTGGGAAAGCTCTGTGCACATGTTGGAAACATCCATATTTCCAGAGGCCAGCCCTGTCATTCCGATGACAGAAAGAGTATTGTACAGAAAATGCGGGTTCAGCTGCGCTTCCATGGCGTCATAGTGGGCAATCAATGTCCGTTTCCGTTGTTCTGTAAGACGCTGGTTCTGGTCGTAAATTTCAGAAAGATATCCCTGGATCGCATTGGTGAGAAAGATGATCTCATTATCGCTGCTTCCGGAAATAGCAGAAATATTTTCCCCGGGATCAAGAACTGTCAGCTTATCTGTCAGCTGTCGAAGTGGCTGTGTGAGGTTTCGCGTCAGTACCATAAGGAAGGTGGACATAATTATGAACATGATTACAAAAAGCAATGTGCTGATTATGAGAAGCCGTTTTATGGAGGCTGCAAATATGGAAGAATTCTCACTGAGGATCACCGTCCATCCGGTCTTATCGGAAAGGTGATAGCTGGAAACAGAAAGATTTCCGTAGGAAAAGCTGCCACTGTCAGGAGAAATCTCGGAAGCGGAACGCCAGCTGGCCAGAAAAGTCCTGCGGTTCAGTGAGGATGCACTTGTGTAAACCAGATTATCAGCATCATCCAGAATGGTGATATCATAATCTTCAGGAGTATCAAAACCGGAGAGAAGTTGTCTGGTCAGGGTATCCATATCAAAATCAGCAATAAGAAGTCCGTACTGATGATAAATATCCCGCATGGAACGTACAACAGAAATTACAGTTCGGTTGTTTTTCCAGTAATCCTTGTGAGGAGGGACATATAAAACATAATTAATGTTATCTATAACGTCTGTAAGATAGGGATTGTTCTCCAGAACGGTTTTTTTTGTATAACTGGTACCGTTTGGGGAAGAAGTTCCCAGATGGTCGTAATATTTGCTGACATAATTAAGGGATATATCCAGGTCTGAAGACATCAAGGTAGTGCGGAACCGGTCCTGAAAAGCAGATCTGGCTGTGATATGGGTAGGCAGGTAGTTGTTTTCGCCCTCAGGGATATTTCTGGCAGTATCAAGGAGTGAGGCGTTTAGCTGCAGCTCTTTCAGCGTATTATCTGCATCATTGAGAAGGGTGTCCAGATTGTTCTGTATCATGGATGCACTGCCGCTTAATGTACTGCGCATGTTCTCCCGCAGGGAATTTGCCGAATAATAATAGAAAAACAGCGAAAAACCGACAAGCAGAAGGGAGTTTAGCAGGATGCAGGAAATGAACAGCTTTTTTTGAAAAGAAAATTCATGGAATTTCATGATCGTTCCTCCGGAAGATTTCTTGTATCTATTTTATATGAACAGCGAAAAAGAAACAAGGAAAATTGTACAAATAGATGGAAGAATGTAAAAAAGGAAAAAAGTACATGTTGGATTAAACAAAAGTCCATGGATTTTCCGAAGGCAGTTTTATATAATATGACCATATTAAGAACGAAAAAACAAACAAAGGGAGGAAATTTACAATGAAGAAAAAAATGTTTGCAGCACTTATGGCAGCGTGCATGACGGTATCTGTATTCGGGAGCGTGGTAACCGCCAGCGCAGCAGATGGAGTAACACTGACACTTTACGGAAATGCAGATGACCTTGCAAAACCGTACATGCAGAAGATCATTTCTCTGTGGGAAGAGTCTTCCGGAAACAAGATTGACCAGCAGGGTCTTGATACAGATAATGCAGAGACCATTGCACTGACAAAATTTACAACAGGTGATATCCCGGATCTTTACATTCATTTCGGAAACAGCAACCTGAAAAACTTTAATCCGGAAGAGAATTTTGTAGACTGGTCCGATGCTGACTGGGTGTCCGATATTCAGGACTCAGTTCTTCCACAGGCAACCTACAATGACAAAGTGATCGGACTTCCGTTCTGGGAAGCATCCAACTCCGGCTGCTTCTATAACACAAAGATCTTCGAGGAACTGGGAATTGAGCAGCCTACAACACAGGAAGAATTCAATGCAGCCTGTGATACACTTCTGGAGAGCGGAGTACAGCCGATTTACCTTGCAGCAGCTGATGCATGGCCAATCCTTTATCAGTTCGCACTGGATCCTGTACTTGAGGAGCATCCGGAATATATCGAAAAACTGAATGCAGGAGAAATGTCCTACGCAGATATCCCGGAATTCACAGATATGTGTACCTGGTTTAAAGAAGCAGCAGATAAAGGATACTTTGGAAAGAACTTTGCATCTGATACATGGGATTACACAAGTGAGGTTCTTGGAACAGGTGAAGCTGCAATGCTCTTCTGCTGGGATACCTGGTTTGACACAGATTATGACAGTGAATCTTATGATTATGTAGGTGATGATTTCGGAATCATGCCTGTATTTATGGGAACCTGCGATGAGGGAACCTATGAAGGCGGAAATGTAAACCTGATGCTTGTAAACAAAAATGGTGATAATGTAGAGGCTGCCAGCGATTTCGTAAACTTTATGGCAGATCCGGAGAATTACAACCAGGCATTTGATGGTGTTTCCACAGCAGCAGTATTCAAACAGGAGACAACCAATGTAAATTCCACTCAGTATGATGGAAACAAAGACAGCGTAGATAAACTGATCCGTGCATCTTCCGCACAGCCGAAGATCGTTGGTTTCAACCAGCAGGAAGGTGGCAAGGCTCTGCTTCAGCTTATGAACGGAGACATCAGCGTAGAAGAATGTGTAAAACTGATCGATGATGACAGAGTTGCAACACTTGAGTCTTTTGCCCAGTAAATAAACATCCGTTTTAAAGATGGTTTCAGGTTTGAGGGTAAAACTTCAAACCTGAAATTGTTTAAGGAGGAAATTCATGAATCGAAAAAAAATATATCCGCTGTATCTGGCACTGATCCCTGCTGTGGTATTTTTTATCTTCTTTATTGTACCGTCCACTGTGGGTTATTACTATGCATTTACCAACTGGAGTGCAGCCAGAACAACCAATCTGAAATTTGTGGGATTTGAAAATATCATGTCAGTTCTTACGAGTACGAAAGTGCCGGTAGCCTTTGTAAATACCCTGATCTACGCAGGCGTAAAAACCATTACCGTAACACTTCTGGGCTTTGTATTTGCCTATATCCTGAACCGTGAGATCAAAACACGGACTGCTCTGAGAACGGTTTATTTTATCCCGTCTATCTTTTCCTGCCTTGTTGTAGGCCTTATCTTCAGTGCTGTATTCCAGACACGTCACGGTACGATCAATAATATCCTGAACCTTATGGGAATTGCAAATATACAGTGGCTGGGAAAACGAGGCACAGCAGTTTTTGCTATCTGCGTAGCTGAGGTATGGAGAAATGTGGGATATGCGATCATCATCACACTTGCGGGTCTGCAGTCAGTTTCTTCTGATTATCTGGAGGCAGGTAAGCTTGACGGTGCATCTGAGTGGCAGCTTTTCCGCCATATCACACTTCCGCTGATCATGCCTACTGTAAACGTTAATATTCTGTTCAGTCTGATTTATGGATTGAAAATGTTCGATCTGATTTACGTTATGACAGGCGGCGGCCCAGGAAATGCGACTGAGAGTTTCGGAACGCTGATGATGAATGAAATGTCTGCAGGACGTTATTCACAATCTGTGGCTGTCAACCTTGTATTCACAGTGCTTCTGGTCATTGTTTCAGTTGTATATCAGAAGTTTTCATCAAGATGGGAGACGGTGTTATAATATGAATAAGAAAAAAACTAGGATCAATCTGATACTGGAGATCATTCTCTGGCTTGTGAGCATCGTGACGATCTATCCGATGCTGATGGTGCTTCTCACTTCCTTTAAAAACAAAGGCGAAGCTGCTTATATGAATATCAGCCTGCCAAGTGAGTGGCATCCGGAAAACTACATAACAGTTCTGGAAAAAGATTTTATGCGTTCTCTCGGGAACAGTGTGTTTATCACCTTTATATCAGTGGCACTGATCGTTTCTCTTTCTGCATTCTTAAGCTTTATCATTGTACGAAGAGATACAAAAGGATGCAGGATCGGGTATAAGATCATCACTCTTGGAATCATTGCACCTTTTGCTGCACTTCCAACTATCCAGCTGATGCAGAAAATGGGGATTTACGGATCAAGAATCGGTCTCTGTCTTGTATATTCTTCTCTGTACATGCCGTTTACAACAATGATGTTCAGCGGATTTATTAAAGGAATCCCGAAAGAACTGGATGAGGCAGCAGTTATGGACGGTGCAGTAGGCGGAAGACTGTTCTGCACAGTGATCATGCCGCTTCTGAAACCGGTTCTTGCAACAACAGGCGTTCTGAATTTTATGTGGGTATGGAATGAGCTTCAGATTCCGATGTATCTTCTGAATTCTTCTTCCAAGTGGACGCTGCCTCTTTCTGTATACAATTTCTACGGACAGTTCAGCAGAAGCTGGAATCTTGTATGCGCAGACGTTGTACTGGTTTCTTTGCCGGTAATCCTGGTATACATTTTTGCACAGAAATGGGTGATCGCAGGTATGACAGCCGGTGCTGTAAAGGGCTGATGCGGATAATATCAAGGAGGATATGAAAAATGTCAAAAAAATATACAGGAACATGGAATTCTGTAAATGAGCATGAGGTACCGAAATGGTATGACGGCTGTAAATTCGGAATTTTTATCCACTGGGGAATCTATTCAGTTCCTGCCTTCGCGCCAAGAACATGGGAGCTTGGTGCGGTGGAGACCAATGAAGAATGGTTCTGCAACAATCCTTATGCGGAGTGGTATTATAATTCCATAAATGTTGGAAAAGGACCTTCTTATGAACATCACATTGAGAAATACGGCAAGGATTTTTCTTATGAAGATTTCCTGCCAATGTGGAAGGCTGAGAACTGGCAGCCACAGAAGTGGGCAGAACTTTTCCGCAAATCAGGGGCAAAATATGTTGTGCTGACAACGAAGCATCATGATGGTTTCTGCCTGTATCCCAGTGAATATACAGATTTCAACTGTGAAGAACTTGGTCCGAAGAGAGATATCACAGGAGAGCTGACAGATGCTGTGCGCAGTGAAGGTCTGAAAATGGGACTTTATTATTCAGGGCTGATCGACTGGCAGTTTGCCAATGATCCGATTTTCAAGGAAGAGGACAATTTCGGAAATGCCTGCCCGACTTTTGAGTATGCAGACTATTCTTACAACCAGATGAAAGAGCTGGTAGACAAATATCACCCGTCCGTATTCTGGAATGATATTGGATGGCCAAAGCAGAGTGAGCATATGATGCCGTATTTCCTGGCACATTATTATAATGTGGTGGAGGAAGGCGTGGTCAATGACCGGTTTAATGGACTGTATCATGACTTCAGCACAAAAGAATACAAACAGGGCGAAGCTAATCGCAAGGAAAAGTGGGAAATGTGCCGCGGTATGGGACTTTCTTTCGGATACAATGAAAATGAAGGAGATGATCAGCTGATCAGTGTTCCGGATCTGATTCATCTTCTGGTTGCAACAGTATCTGATAACGGAAACCTGCTTCTCAATATCGGCCCGAAACCAGACGGAACTATTCCGGCTGAGCAGGAAAAACGTCTTCTTGCGCTTGGAAAATGGCTGGAGATCAACGGAGAAGGTATTTATGATACCAGTTGTTCCGCACATCTTCCGGAAACAGCAGGAGATGGTGTACAGCTGTTTTTTACAGCAAAAGAAAAAGATCTTTATGTATTTATAGAGGGACTTTCCCAGGAAGAGAATACAGTGCTGATTCCGGGCGTAAAAGGAAGTGCAGAGACACTGGATTCAACACTTAATGTACAGTGCGAAGAGACAAAAGAGGGAATGAAGGTCCGTATTAACGGATATGACAAAGAGAAACATATCATCTGTCTGAAAGTAAAAGACGGCGAATGAATATGATGCAGAGCATATAAGGCTGACAGTTTCAGACTTGGGTTCCAGGCTGTGAGGGTAAGAAAAACCGTGCACAGCCCGGAACCTTTTTTGCAAATATCCTTGACACGAAAAAACATTCTGGTATAATTAAATCCAGTCAAAAAACAACTGGCTTAGAGTTCGTCTGTCCACCAGAGATGACTTGAAGAGAATGAAGTCATCAGAAGTCTTTTTTATACAAGGGCTTGTACTGGTTTCGACGGGGGCTTTGAAGTTAGGGAAGCCATCCGCAGACTCCTGGACTGCGTACCAACCGGGAACTAAATATAAACGCAGACGAAAAGTTAGCGTTAGCAGCCTAAGCTGCTCGTCAGCCCCGTTGCACTCACACATCGGGAATCTGGCGTCGACCATGTGAGAAACCTTGCCGGGTAAGCTTTGCCCCGGTAGATGTATTATGAAGCTACTGAAGCAGTAAGCCTGTCGGTGGGCGTGCTGCCGAGGGAATGTTAAATCAGCGACTGTGATGGGAGATGCCTTAAGGGATAGGCTTTCGGACAGGGGTTCGATTCCCCTCAGGTCCATTTATGGAACGTCCCGGAAAGACAGCATTTATGCGGCTTTCCGGGAATTTTTTTTACTTTCTTTTTTACGATATCAGAAATTTCTTCGCAGATACAGAAAGCGATGGTGATAAAATGAAAAATCCTCTGCTCAATTTAAAAAAGCAGAATACAAAATCGGATTACTATGATTATAATCTTGTTGCTGTCATTGTGCTTCTGGTATGTTTTGGACTGGTGATGCTGTACAGTACCAGTTCTTATATGGCAGAAGTGAATTACGGCAATGATATGTTTTATTTTAAGAAACAGGCACTGATCAGTGCTGCATGTCTGATCGGAGCGCTGTTTATTTCAAAAATACTGGATTATCATATCCTTCTTCCTTTTACAACCGCACTGTATGTAGCTTCGCTGATCCTTATGGGCCTGGTTCGTACTCCGCTGGGACGTTCTTCTCATGGTGCAACCAGATGGCTGTATATCGGACCGATTAACTTTCAGCCTGCCGAGGTGGCCAAGATTGCGGTCATCATCATGATGGCCTACATGATCGGGAAGATGGGACGAAAGGTAAAAACCCTGAAAAGTTGTATGATTCTGGGCCTTCCGGGAGCAGGACTTGCGCTGGCTGCCTATGTGCTTACCGATAATTTAAGTACCGCCATGATCATTCTGGGAATTACGGTGGGAATGGTGTTTGTGGCACATCCGAAAATGCGCCCCTTTATCATTATAGGAATCGTCGGTATCGTTTTGATCGTGATTGGGGTGCTGTTTCTGGTTGCGACAACCAAGAGCAGTAACAGCTTCCGTATTATGCGAGTACTGGTATGGCTTCAGCCTGAGAAATATTCCGATGAAGGCGGATATCAGACGTTACAGGCACTGTATGCGATCGGCTCCGGTGGCTTTTTCGGAAGGGGACTTGGAAACAGTATCCAGAAACTGGGAAGCGTTCCTGAGGCTCAGAACGATATGATCTTTTCCATTATCTGTGAGGAACTTGGGATTTTCGGAGGTATTTTTGTGCTGATCCTGTTCGGGTATCTTCTGTACAGACTGTTCTTTATTGCACAGAATGCCCCGGATCTGTTCGGCTCTCTGATCGTTACGGGAATTTTTATACATATTGCACTTCAGGTAATCTTAAACATTGCCGTTGTGCTGAATCTGATGCCGAATACAGGTGTTACATTGCCCTTTATCAGCTACGGAGGAACATCGATCGTATTCCTGATGTCGGAGATGGCAATTGCCCTCAGTGTGGCCCGTCAGATAAAATTTCAAGAGTAAAATAGTTTTAAAATCAAAATATTTTTGCTCTGGAGCCATTTTTTGGGAAAATCCTCTTGACAACTGTTTTTGCAGACTATATACTTTGCTCAAAAAGAGGAAACAGATTCGATCTGTAACGATTAAAGGAGAAAATAAGACATGTTAGAAAAAATGAAAGAAATGCTTGCAGAGCAGTTAAATTGTGAGGCGTCTATAATTACACCGGAGACATCTTTTAAGGATGATCTTGGAGCAGATTCTCTTGATCTGTTTGAGCTGGTTATGGCTCTTGAGGATGAGTACAACGTTGAGATCCCGGCAGAGGAGCTTACAGATCTGAATACAGTCGGAGACGTAATCGAGTACCTTAAAAACAAAGGCGTGGAAGCATAAGCAGGAATTAAGAGATCCTCTGGGACAATGGTGTCTCAGGGGATTTTTCTGTGTACAGGGAAGACGGGGGGATTCCGTCGGAAAACCTATGGACATTTTGAAGGATTTAGGTATATAATATCACTTATAATGAGAAACAACAAAACGAGGAGAAAAGAAATGACAAAGATCAGAACAAGATTTGCACCGAGTCCTACAGGAAGAATGCATGTGGGTAACTTAAGAACAGCTCTTTATGCTTATTTGATCACAAAACATGAAGGCGGAGATTTTATCCTCCGTATTGAAGATACAGACCAGGAACGTTATGTGGAGGGAGCAGTAGATATCATTTACCGTACCCTTGAGAAAACCGGACTTCTCCATGATGAGGGACCGGATAAAGACGGCGGTTTCGGTCCGTATGTACAGAGCGAGCGTCAGGCAACCGGTATGTACCTGAAATATGCGAAACAGCTTATCGAGCAGGGAGATGCATACTACTGCTTCTGTGGCAAGGAAGAGCTGGAGAGCATGAAACGTACAGTTGCAGGTAAGGAGATCTCCATCTACGACAAGAGATGTCTTCACCTTTCCAAAGAAGAGGTTCAGCGTCGTCTGGATGCGGGAGAACCTCATGTTATCCGTTTCAATATGCCGACAGAGGGAACTACAACCTTCCACGATGTTATTTACGGTGATATCACAGTCAACAATGAAGAGATGGAGGATCTGATCCTGATCAAATCTGATGGATATCCGACATACAATTTTGCAAACGTAATTGATGACCATCTTATGGGGATTACGCATGTTGTAAGAGGTAATGAGTATCTTTCCTCTTCACCGAAATACAACCGTATTTACGAAGCATTCGGATGGAATATTCCGACCTATGTTCACTGTCCGCTGATCACAGATGAGACACATCAGAAACTTTCCAAGAGATGTGGCCATTCTTCCTATGAGGATCTGATCGACCAGGGATTCGTTACAGAGGCAGTGATCAACTATGTTGCACTCCTTGGATGGAGCCCGGCAGATAACCGTGAGATCTTCACACTTCCGGAACTTGTGGAAGCATTTGACTATCACCATATCAACAAATCACCGGCAGTTTTCGATATTGCCAAGCTGAAATGGATGAATGGTGAGTACATCAAGAAGATGGATCCGGATGCATTCTATGAGAGAGCACTTCCATATCTGAAAGAAGTACTGAAGAAAGACTTTGATCTCAGGAAGATCGCAGGTATGGTTCAGACCAGAATCGAAGTATTCCCGGATATTCCGGACCTTGTAGACTTCTTTGAGGAAGTTCCGGAGTATGACAGTGCAATGTACCGTCACAAAAAAATGAAAACAACAGAGGAGACTTCCCTTGCAGTTCTCAAAGAAGTACTTCCTGTACTGGAAGCACAGGAGGATTACACCAACGATCCGCTGTATGCATCTTTAAGTGCTTTTGTAAAGGAGCATGGCTATAAGAACGGTTATGTAATGTGGCCGCTTCGTACAGCAGTATCCGGCAAGCAGATGACACCGGCCGGTGCAACAGAGATCATGGAAATCATTGGCAAGGACGAGACACTGAAACGTGTACATGCGGCAATCGAAAAACTTGAGCGCGAATAAGTGCGTGGTCAATCATCCAGTTATGAAACGAAATCCATCTCAGAAAAGGGCGATCGCCCACCTGTCAGGACCGATGATGGTTCTGGCAGGCCCCGGTTCGGGGAAAACTTCCGTCATAGTAGAAAGAACAGCACATATGATTCATGAAGGGAAGATACCGGCTTCCTCTGTTCTTGTTGTGACTTTTTCCAGGGCAGCAGCTGTAGAAATGAAAGAACGGTTTCTGAAATTTACCGGAGTTCCGAGGACAGGCGTTACATTTGGAACTTTTCATGGTGTATTTTACGGAATCCTGAAACAGGCATATGGTCTCAATGGAAGCAATATTCTCTCTGAAGAGGAAAAATATGCGATCTTAAGAGAGCTGGCAGTAAACTGTGCCACAGAACAGTCCCAAGAGGGGGATTTTGTGGAAGATCTGGCAAAAGAGATCAGCGTTGTCAAAGGGGGAAGAATTTCGCTGGAACATTATTATTCTTCCTGCTGTCCGGATGAAGTGTTCCGGCAGATTTTTAAAGGGTATAGGAAAGTTCTGAACGAAAGAAGAAAGCTTGACTTTGATGACATGCTTTTAAGCTGCTATGAACTTCTGCGTAAAAGAAAAGATATCCTGGCTGCATGGCAGAAAAAATTTCAGTATATTCTGGTGGATGAGTTTCAGGATATCAATCATCTTCAGTATGATATTGTAAAAATGCTGGCAGCTCCGGAAAATAACCTGTTTGTGGTGGGAGACGATGACCAGTCTATCTATCATTTCCGTGGGGCACGTCCGGAGATTATGCTGAATTTTCCGGAAGATTTTAAAAATGCGGAAACAGTGCTTCTGAATATTAATTACCGGTGCAGCGGAAATATTTTAAATACAGCTATGAAGGTAATTGATCATAATGAAAACCGTTATGTAAAGAAACTTTTCACGCCCAATGAACCGGGAGAACCTGTAGTGGTAAAAGAGTTTAAAAACCCCAGGGATGAGTATATGGCAGCAGCAGGAGCCTTAAAAAACCGGATGGAAAAAGGGGAAGATATTGAAGATACGGCCTTTCTTTTTCGGACCAACCAGGAAGCAGAGGGACTGGTTGCTGCTCTGATGGAATACGGGGTTCCTTTTACCATGAAAGAGAAATTGCCCAATCTGTTCCGACACTGGATCTGCAAGAATATGATCGCCTATCTGAAGATGGCACAGGGGGACCGGAGCAGAAGTACATTTCTGGAAATTATGAATCGTCCCAACCGCTACATAGCCAGAGAGGCTCTTACCGAAAAAAATATAGATTTTAAAGTTCTTGGAGAATTTTATAAAGATAAGGACTGGATGTGTGACCGGATCACAACGCTGGAAACACATCTCCGGATCCTGAAAACAATGGCCCCTTATGCTGCCATTAATTTTATCCGAAATGGTATGGGATATGAAGAATACTTGCAGGAATACGCAAGGTATCGTAAAATAAAACCAGAAGAGCTCTGGGAAACCTTAAACCGGATACACGAAAGTGCCAGAGGAATGAAAACACTGGAAGAATGGCTGGCCTATATGGATGAATATACCAGAAAACTGGAAGAACAGGCGAAGAAACAGGACGTAAAAAGGGAAGGATGTGTGATATCTACCCTTCACGCAGTAAAAGGCCTGGAGTATGACAGGGTATATATTATGAATGTCAATGAGGGCAGTATGCCTTACCGGAAGGCAGTTCTGGAGGCACACCTTGAGGAAGAACGGAGACTTTTCTACGTTGGGATGACGCGGGCAAAGAAAAAACTTTCCCTGTGTTATGTGAGACAGCAGTATGAGAAGGAACGGGAGCCTTCCCGGTTCCTTGAGGAGGCCGGATTATGAACGGGATCATATATTATACAAAAATAAAAGACGAATATGACAACAAGAACATGGAGCACATGATCGGAGAAAAGCTTCTTGAGATCGGGCTCGAGAAAGAGTTTGGCCGGAAACTTGCCTTTGAACCCCGTGCAAAAGGGGAGCATGGGAAACCGTTTTTTACCCTGCTTCCCAGAATTCATTATAATATCACCCATTCCGGAAAATATGTGATGTGCCTGTTTGCAGGAGAAGAAGTGGGCATTGATGTGCAGATTCACAAGAAAGTAAATTACGAAAGAATTCTTGAAAGAATGGTGCCTGCAGATATGGTGAGGGAAATTCTGGATGCGGATGATATGGAAAAGGCCTTTTTTACCCAGTGGGTTTTGAGGGAGGCCTATATCAAATGGACTGGAGAGGGTCTGTCCAGAGATCTGAGAACCATTCCCATGGATAAGGGAAATTACATCATGCTTGAGATGGAGCCAGGATACAGTGGAGCGATCTGGTCCAGAGACAGCCTGGAATTACGGTTTGAATACGAAGACATCATTTTGAGATAGCGAATAGAGACGATGAAATGAACAAAGAGATGAAACGTAGCTTCCGGATCTTCCTTCTGAAGATTCTGGCAGTTGTTTTTGTGCTGTGCATGTGTTATTTTTTATATGCGTTTGTTTACAGGGCAAAGACAGAACTGCCCACAAAAGCTGTGGTGACAAACAGAGGTGCTGCGGTGTATACGCTGCGGGGCCAGAAACAGATGCTTTCCCAGAAAGAGGCATTTTCCTATTTTGCCTTTGACGGGAGAGAAAAAGAGAAAGAATATGGAACTTATGTCATTCCCGGACTGAAAAATACAAGGACGTTGCTTACGGAAAAAGGTGCGACACCGGCCATGTGTACGTCCATGACTCCTCAGGGACTGGCAGTTACCGATGATTATGTGCTGTTTAGTGCCTACTGCAGCACACAGAAACATAATTCGGTCATCTATGTGATCAATAAAGAAAAGCATAATTTTATAAAAGAAATAATACTGCCTGGACAGCCTCATGTGGGAGGCCTTGCCTACGACCCGGAGCATAAGATTCTGTGGTATTTTTCCAATATCAACGGAATCGCACAGGCAGTAAGTATAAAGATGGATACAATAGAAGCCTATGATTATGATGACAGTCACCTGCCGGTGGATACTTTCCAGACAGTCAGCCTTTATGGAATTGTAAGGGACTCGTTTATGACTTTTTACGAAGGGTGTCTGTATGTAGGCTGCTTTGAAAAATATAACGAAAGTGTAATTGCACGATACGGAGTTGACGCAGATGGAAATCTAATCAATACCATGGATGAGGAACTGGGCATGGATTTTGAAATGGCAGTTCCGCTGGATTATTCTACTATATCGGAGCAGGTTCAGGGGATCGCTTTTTACAATGACAAACTGCTGATCTCCCATTCTTTTGGAATCCTGCCATCCAGACTGGTATTTTATGAACAGTCCGACAAGCGTCTGTATGTAAACGAAAATTCGGCCAGAACTTACCGTTTTCCGGAGAGACTGGAACAGATCGTGGTGGAAGGTGACAATCTCTATGTAATGTTTGAATCCTGCGCCTATGCATACCGTGCGTCCTCCGTAAATATTGTGGACCGTGTACTGAAGCTGAGTCTTCCGAAGATGGAAGCCTATGATGAGGAAGAAAGTCTGTTTTTCCTGTCGGAATAAGGGAGAAACAGATCTTTTTCGAAGGAGACAAGGGGTACTAAATCCGGCACGTCCGCAATATATTTAAGTGTAAGAGGTGAAAAAATGGACGCAAACCAGATTCAGAACCTGTTTGCCAGTAATGTCCGCCAGCTTCTGGTGGATGCAGACCTTGATTATGATAAATTATATGAGATACGTCTCCGTGTGGGAAGGCCCCTGTTTCTTACCTACGATGGGGGAGAATGTTTTCTGCGGCAGAAAGACACAGAGCCTTATCTGGTGACACGGGAGGATCTGAAGGAGACACTGGAGTATGTCAGCGGGTACTCTCTGTATGCCTATGAAGATGAAATACGTCAGGGATTCTTAAGTGTACAGGGCGGACATCGTGTAGGAGTTACCGGAAAAGTAATCCTGGACGGAAACCGGATCCGGGGAATGAAATATATTTCCTGCATTAATGTACGGCTGGCTCATGAGATCCAGGGATGTGCCCAAAGTGTGATGCCTTATATTCAGACAAGAGAGCAGATCATGCACACATTGATCGTTTCCCCACCCAGATGCGGGAAAACGACGCTTCTTCGGGATATCATCCGCCAGATGAGCAATGGCTGGGGGAACATTTCCGGTGTTACGGTAGGAGTGGTAGATGAACGCAGCGAGCTTGCCGGCTGTTATCAGGGAATTCCGCAGAATGATCTGGGAATGCGTACGGATATTCTGGACGGATGTCCCAAGGCAGAAGGAATGCAGATGCTGATCCGGTCCATGTCGCCGGTTGTGGTAGCTGTAGATGAGCTTGGAAAAGAGGAAGATTTCAAAGCTGTGGAATCTGTCATCCACTGTGGATGTCGTCTGATTGCAACTGCACATGGAGATTCTATGGAAGAAACACTGGCACAGCCGTTTTTCCGGAAACTGTGGGAGGCGCGGGTTTTCCAGAGATATATTTTTCTTGGGAAACATGACCGTGCGGGAATTGTGGAAGCAATTTATGATGAAAACGGAAAATGCATATGTACCGGATTGTAGGATGTATTCTGGTGGTAGCTGCAGGAGCCGGGCTGGGAGTTTCTGAAAGCATAAGGGTTTCGGAAAGAATATATACCCTGGAGATGCTGCTTAGGATGGTGATCTGCCTGAAAGGGGAGATCCGCTGCGGGAATGCATCGCTGCCGGATGCTTTTTATGGAGCCGCCGGAAGAATGAATGGAAAATACAGAGAATTTCTCATAACTGCCGCTGACAGAATGAAAGCGGGAAAAGGAGAAAAACTCTCACAGATATGCAGGGAATGTGCGGAAAATTCCCTGAAAAAAAGCTGCCTTACCCATGGGGAAAAGGACGCTTTTTTTTCTGTCGGAGAATATCTTGGATATATGGATCTGGAAATGCAGATAAAGCAGCTTTCTCTGTATGAGAAAAATCTGGAAGAGGAGATTTCCCGGCTGAAAGAAGAAGCCTCCGGAAAAAAGAGACTGTACCGGAGTCTGGGAATTCTGGGAGGATTGCTTCTGGCAGTGCTTTTGGTGTAAAGATTCTGTCTGGACAAATAAGATGGGACGGGCTTTTGAAGAAAAAGGAGGGAGCTTTTGGAGGTCAGTATCATATTTAAGATCGGAGCAGTAGGGATCCTGGTCTCAGTTCTTTCCCAGATCCTGAAGCACAGCGGAAGAGAAGAACAGGCATTTCTCGTAAGTCTTTCGGGACTTCTGATTGTGCTGTTCTGGATCGTACCGTATATCTATGAACTCTTTGAAAATATCCAGCAGCTTTTTGTTCTGTAAAGGAGGGAGAAAACGTGGATATTTTAAGAATTTCCATTCTGGGAACCGTTGGTGTGCTTCTGGGAATCCTTCTGAAATCACGGGCTCCTGAATATACAAGTCTGATTACTATGGGAATCGGTCTGGTGATCCTGGGCCTGGCGGTAGGAAAGATCGGATATCTTTTTCAGTCTCTTGAAAAGCTGAAGGAAAGTCTTCCGGTTGATGGAAGTTACGTCACTACCTTGTTAAAAATGATTGGGATCACTTATATTGGACAGTTTTCATCCGGTATATGCAAAGATGCAGGGTATGCTTCCACAGGAGCACAGATCGATCTGTTTTGCAGGTTGTCTGTGATGGTTCTGAGCATGCCGGTGCTGCTGGCACTTCTGGATACAATACAGGGATTTCTGGCATGAACGGAAGGCAGAAAAAACGAACAGTAGTGTTGCTGATAACAATCTGGATTGCAGGAATATTCTGGGTATGTTTTTTGTCAGGACAGCCTGTTTATGCGGCAGCAGAAGAACAGCTCACCGATCAGCTGGAACTTACAGATCTGCAGTCCATGGTGGATGAAATGCTTGGTGATAACAGCTTTTCTGTCACAGAAGCTTTCCACAGGTTGTTGTCCGGTGAAGAAGTGCTTTCGGAGGAGAGTGTGCGGGAATTTCTGCACAGTCTCCTTTTTTCCGGCTTTGAAAAAGAGAAAGGACTGATCGTAAAATTGCTGCTGCTTCTTTTATTTGCGGCAGTTTTTTCCGGATTTGCAGGTGCTTTTGACAATGGACAGATCGGGGAGATCAGTTTTTATGTTGTGTATCTTCTTGTTTTTACGTTGCTGATGAACAGTTTTTCTGGGTTAAGTACATCTCTACTTTCTATGCTGCGGTGGATCACGGAATTTATGAAAGAGCTGTCGCCGGTGTATTTTATGGCGGTAGCTGCCGCACACTCTAGCTGGCGCGGGTGTTTTTTAGGGCGGTACCTGCCGCATCCGGAGCATCTACGGCCGCTGTTTTTTATCAGGGAGTACTTTTTCTGGTGTGGCTGTTTCAGTGGATACTGGAGAGTATTTTGCTTCCTGGAGTCAGTTTGTATATACTTCTTAAGTTTGTAAATCATCTTTCCAGGGAAGAGATGCTGGGAAAAATGGCAGAACTGATCGAGACTCTGATTTCCTGGGGCCTACGGACGCTGCTGGGAGTTGTCGCAGGGCTTCAGGTAGTGCGGGGACTGGTAACTCCGGTGATGGATTCTCTGAAAAGAAGTGCCATCGGAAAAACCGCCGGTGCACTTCCTGGGGTAGGAAATGCAGTTAATGCAGTGACGGAACTGGTGCTTACAACAGCAGTTCTTGTAAGAAACAGTTTGGGAGTGGTGTTTCTTCTTGTGCTCCTGGTGGCTGGAGCCGGTCCTGTGATCCGCTACGGACTGCTGGCACTTGTATACAGGTTTCTGGCAGCAGTGGCGCAGCCGGTGTCTGACAAACGGCTTGTGGAAGTGTTCAGTACTATGGGAGAAGGGTGCGGCCTTTTGATGCGGATCCTGTTTACAGCGGAAGTTTTGTGTATGCTGACATTTCTGATCTTGATGGCAGGAGGAATCTGATCATGAGGCAGGAAATTTATCAGTGGATGAAAAATCTGGCTTTTTTTCATGTGCTTACTACGGCAATCCTGCATATTCTGCCGGATAAGCGGTATGAACAGTATGTCCGTCTGTTTATGGGCCTTCTCCTGATACTTCTTATCTGTACGCCAGTTTTTGCTGTTGTGGGAAAAAGCCAGGAACTTCTGGAAGGGTTCCGGAAAAATTACAGCCAGGAAGAACAGGAGCGGATGGAAGTGGAAGCACAGGGGATCCGGGAAACCTTTCTGAAGGAAGCTTACGAAAGTGAGCTGAAAAAACAGGTGGAGGAGATTTTAAATGAACAGAAGATTTTTTGTGGGGAAATTGAAGTGGATATGGAGAAAAATCTCCGGGTCATCATAAGGCTTTCTGAGAAGATCACAGAAAAGCAGAAGGAGGCGGTACAAGATGGGTGTGAAAGGATCTGCGGACTCGGAAAAGATCAGTATCAGATCCTGGATCCTGGCGATGGAGTGGAAGGAGTGGGGAATCGTACTTCTTCTGGGGATCCTTCTTCTGGTGGCAGGGCTTCCGGTAACCCAGAAAAGCAATAAGAGCATCAATACTCAAGTGGCCGAAAAAACAAGACTGGAAAGCCGCCTGGAGGAACTGCTTTCCAATGTGGAAGGAGTCGGGAAGGTGGAAGTGATCATCATGACCGGGGATGAGGGAAATACGGACAGTTTTTCCATAAGCAGCAAAAATGAAGTTACCGGTGTTCTGGTAGCTGCCCAGGGAGCGGGCAGCGCAGTAACAGTTCAGAATATTCAGCAGGCAATTATGGCATTATTTCAGATCGACGCTAATAAAATTAGAATAATGATAATGAAATGAGGAGAGTAGAAGTGAAAAAGATCATGAAGAAAAACCAGGTAATCATCACCTCGCTGGCCATTCTGATCGCTGTGGCCGGGTATCTGAATTTCGCAGATGTGGATCTGGGATTTAAAGATAAGGAGGCAAGCACCGACAGCAGCAGTATCCTGGACGATGTGAATTATGACCTGACCGATGAAACAGCCCTTCTGGATGAGAACGGGGCAGATGGCACAACCCAGTCGGAGGTGATGGATACCGCATCTCCGGGTGAGGCCGTACTTACCGGTGCGTCGGATTTTGCGGCGCAGGCAAAAATCAGCAGAGAACAGGTACGCTCCCAGAACAAAGCGGACCTGCAGGCGATCATCAGCAACAAGGATATCAGCGATGAGGAGAAGCAGAATGCCATCAATACCATGGTTTCCATGACAGATCTTACAGAAAAAGAGGCGGCAGCAGAGCTTCTTCTGGAAGCAAAGGGATTTGAGAATGTGATCGTAAATCTGACCGGGGAAACTGCGGATGTGGTAGTGCCGGATGCGGATCTTGAAGATGCAAAACGTGCACAGATCGAGGATATTGTAAAAAGGAAAACCGGTGTGGCGGCAGAGAGTATTGTGATCACACCTTTGAGCCAGAGCAAAGAAGCAGCAGATGAAAGTGCATCGGATGCTGCAGGTACAGAAAATACAGAGGAGAGTACAGGCGATGAAGCACAGGATACCGCAGCATCTGTGGAAAATGATTCTGCAGATTCCGCGTCGGAGAAAGATACAGAGACATCCGCAGAAGCCCAGAATGATTCCACCATTGATACAGAGGGAATTTACGACTGAATTGCCTTGACAGCAAAGCCTTGTCTATACTAGAATAGGTAAGGTTATAGTAAAATAGAGATATTAGAGAATATACAGGAGGCTCACGTGTCGAAGTATACGAAAGAAATAGAAAAAAGAAGAACTTTTGCCATCATCTCCCATCCGGATGCCGGTAAAACAACATTGACAGAAAAATTTCTGCTGTATGGAGGGGCCATCAATCTGGCCGGAAGCGTAAAAGGTAAGGCTACGGCCCGCCATGCAGTATCAGACTGGATGGAGATCGAGAAGGAGAGAGGTATTTCCGTCACCTCTTCCGTTCTTCAGTTCCATTACGACGGATATTGTATCAACATTCTGGATACACCGGGACATCAGGATTTCTCCGAGGATACCTACCGTACCCTGATGGCAGCGGATTCCGCGGTCATGGTCATCGATGGTTCCAAAGGTGTTGAGGCACAGACCCGTAAACTTTTCAAAGTCTGTGTTATGAGACACATCCCGATCTTTACATTTATCAACAAGATGGACAGAGATGCCAATGATACGTTTGATCTTCTGGATGAGATCGAAAAAGAGCTTGGCATTGCTACCTGTCCGATCAACTGGCCAATCGGTTCCGGTAAGAAATTCCGAGGCGTTTTTGACCGTAATACAAAGAAGATCCTTACCTTCTCTGATACACAGAAAGGTACCAAGGAAGGTGTGATCGAAGAGATCGATATTGATGATCCTCATGCAGATGAGGTCATGGATCCGGAACAGAAAGAACAGCTGATGGAAGAGATCGAGCTTCTGGATGGCGCAAGTGCGGAGTTTTCTCAGGAAGAAGTCAGCAAAGGACAGCTGACACCGGTATTTTTCGGTTCCGCCCTTACCAACTTCGGTGTGGAGACATTCCTGGAGCATTTCCTGAAGATGACCACATCTCCGCTTCCGAGAACTGCAGACTGCGGACCGATAGATCCCATGAGCGATGATTTTTCAGCCTTTGTATTTAAGATCCAGGCAAATATGAACAAGGCTCACAGAGACCGTATCGCATTTATGAGAATCTGTTCCGGCAAGTTTGATGCAACCAAGGAAGTTTATCATGTGCAGGGTGACAAGAAAATGCGTCTTCTTCAGCCGCAGCAGATGATGGCAGAATCCCGCCATGTTGTGGATGAGGCTTATGCAGGGGATATCATCGGTGTCTTTGACCCGGGTATTTTTTCCATCGGAGATACTATCTGTGCACCTGGAAAGAAATTTGCCTTTGAGGGAATCCCGACTTTCGCACCGGAGCATTTCGCACGTGTGCGTCAGATCGATACCATGAAGAGAAAACAGTTCGTAAAAGGTATTAATCAGATCGCCCAGGAAGGTGCAATCCAGATCTTCCAGGAGTTTAATACCGGTATGGAAGAGATCATTGTGGGTGTTGTCGGTATTCTGCAGTTCGATGTTCTGAAATATCGTCTGGAGAATGAGTATAATGTGGATATCCGTCTGGAAACACTTCCATATGAGCATATCCGCTGGATCGCCAACAAGGAAGCTGTGAAGGTAGACAAGATCGTGGGAACTTCAGATATGAAGAAAGTTACAGATCTTAAGGGAAATCCGCTGCTTCTTTTTGTCAATGCATGGAGCGTCGGCATGGTTGAGGACAGAAACCCGGATCTGGTACTGACAGAATTCAGTAAATAAGCCCTTTTATTTCATAACATTTTTTGGTATAATAGTATAAAATTACGAACAAAAATATTATATCCGTAGGAGGGTTTCCCATGGCAGAAAAAAGAACAACATATAAGATACAGGATCTGGGCGGAATCGGTGAAGTTCACATTGCAGATGAGGTTGTTGCAATCGTTGCAGGACTTGCAGCAACAGATGTGGACGGAGTTGCTTCCATGGCAGGAAATATCACCAATGAGCTGGTAAGTAAACTTGGAAAGAAGAACCTGTCCAAGGGTGTACGAGTAACCATTCTGGAAGGCGTCGTTACCGTGGATCTGTCACTGAATATCGAGTATGGCAGAAACATTCTTGAGACAAGCAAGAAGGTCCAGGAAAAAGTAAAATCCGCTATCGAGAATATGACAGGACTTGAGGTTGCAGATGTAAATATTCATATTGCCAGCGTGGATATGGAGAACGAAAAAGGAAAGTAAACCTTTCCTTTTTTCCGTCTTAGGAGGAAATTATGAGAAGAAGAGAACAGAGAGAACATGTATTTAAACTTATGTTTATGACAGAGTTTAATTCAGAAGAAGAGATGACAGAACAGCTCTCTCTTTATTTTGAAGGTCTTGGAGAACTTTCAGAGCAGGACCAGGAATATATGAAGAAGAAATATGCACATGTAAGGGAGCATCTGGAAGATATCGATGCACAGCTGAACAGTGCAAGCCGTGGATGGAAGACCAAACGTATGAGCCGTGTGGATCTCGCAGCACTTCGCCTGGCAGTATACGAGATGGAATATGATGAGGATGTACCGACAGGAGTAGCCATCAATGAGGCTGTAGAACTTGCCAAGAGATTTGGCGGCGATGCTTCCGGTTCTTTTGTAAACGGAGTCCTCGGAAAGATCGCATCCGAAAAAGAAGAGAAGAACGAGGAGAAAGCTGCTGACACAGAAGAGAAAGCAGCGGAAGTTCCTGAAGAGAACGCATGAGAAATGTCTATTCTGTCGGCCAGGTAAACCATTATGTCAAAAATATGTTTACCCAGGACTACTTTCTCCGGAAAGTCTATGTAAAGGGAGAAGTATCCAACTGTAAATATCATACCAGTGGACATATCTATTTTTCCCTGAAGGATGAGACGGGTACATTAAGCTGTGTGATGTTTGCGGGACACCGTCGTGGCCTTGCCTTTCGCATGAAGGACGGAGATAAGGTGGTTGTAGGCGGCGCTGTAGATGTATATGAGCGAGACGGGCGTTATCAGCTTTATGCGAAAGAGATTACTCTGGAGGGCGCCGGTGCTCTCTATGAGCGGTATCTGGCACTGAAACAGGAACTTGAGGATATGGGGATGTTTGCCCGGGAATATAAGCAGCCCATACCTCATTTTATTCATACTCTTGGTGTGGTGACAGCGCCTACCGGTGCGGCTGTGCAGGATATCCGAAATATTGCGGGAAGAAGAAATCCCTATCTGCAGATTATCCTTTATCCGGCACTTGTGCAGGGAGAAGGTGCGGCACAGAGTATTGTAAAAGGAATCCAAATGCTGGATGAAGCAGGGGTGGACGTGATCATTGTCGGCCGTGGAGGTGGTTCTATTGAAGATCTCTGGGCTTTTAATGAGGAGATCGTAGCCCGTGCTATTTTTGAGTGTAAAACACCTGTGATTTCGGCGGTAGGCCATGAAACCGATTTTACTATCGCGGATTTTGTGGCGGATCTGAGGGCTCCCACACCTTCGGCTGCGGCAGAGCTTGCGGTAGATGATTTTCGCAGCGTGATGGAGAGTTTTCGAATATACAGAGAACGTCTGCAGAGTGCCATGAACAGCAAAACAGAACTTTTTGCCGAAAGGCTGAAAGCATATGAAACGAAGCTGAAATATTTAAACCCGGAATCTGTGCTGAGAGAGAAAAGACAACATGCCGCAGATCTGGAAGAACGTCTGCGCTCTTCCATGGAGCATAAACTGACAGAAAAACGTCATGAACTGGCAGTATGGATTCAACGGTTTGAAGGACTTTCTCCACTGAAGAAGCTGAATGGCGGATATGCGTTTGTGTCCGACACAGACGGACATGCAGTTACGGAAATCAGTCAGGTTAAAAAAGGAGAAAGACTTTCTGTTGCAGTAACAGATGGTGTAATAGAAGCAATTGTGGACAGCATCAGGGAGGAAGAACGATAATGGCAGAAACAGAAGAAAAGAAAGAAGGAAAATCCATAGAGGAGACTTTCGGAGAGCTTGATCTGCTTGCCCGGAAGCTGGAAGACAGAGAAACATCTCTGGAAGAATCCTTTTGCCTTTACAGGCAGGGGATGGAACTTCTTAAAGATTTAAATGGAAGACTGGATACTGTAGAAAAAAAGATGCTTCAGATGAATGAGGATGGGACATTTCGTGAATTTTAATGAAGAACTGAAAAAAAGAACAGAAGAAGCGGAACGGGTGATCCGGAAATATCTTCCGGAAGAATCCGGTTTTGCAAAAACCATGGCAGAGGCCATGAATTACAGTATGACGGCAGGCGGAAAGAGACTCCGCCCGATTCTGATTATGGAAACATATCGTTTATTCGGAGGAGAGGGCGCGCTCTGTGAGCCTTTTATGGCGGCGATGGAGATGATCCATACGCATTCGCTGATCCATGACGATCTTCCGGCACTGGATAACGACGATTACAGGAGAGGAAGGCTGACCACACATAAGGTATATGGAGAGGCTATGGGTGTTTTAAGCGGTGTGGCACTTTTGAACAGAGCCTATGAGGTGATGCTTTCCGCTTTCGACCTGACTGAAGATAAAGAACGTGTGATATCTGCCATGAGGATTATGGCAGATAAGACCGGCATCAACGGTATGCTTGGAGGACAGAGTGTGGACGTGGAGAATGACGGCAAACCTCTGGAACGTGAGATGCTGGATTATATTTACAAGAACAAGACCTCCGCACTGATCGAGGCTTCCATGATGGCCGGTGCCGTGCTGGCAGGGGCATCGGAGGAAGAACTTGAAGTTGTGGAGCAGGCTGCAGAGAACATCGGGCTGGCTTTTCAGATCCAGGATGATATCCTTGATGTGACCAGTACCCAGGAGGAACTGGGAAAACCGATCCACAGTGATGAGAAGAACAATAAGGTTACCTATGTAAGCCTCATGGGAGCCCCGGCAGCAGCCGGCAAGGTTAAAGAACTTTCTGAACATGCGGTAGAGCTTTTAAACAGTCTTGACAGGAAGAATGAATTTCTGGATCTTCTTGTGGAAAGTCTAGTAAGCCGCAGGAAATAGAAAGAACGAAGGAAGGATACGAATGATTCTGGAAAAAATTAAAAAGCCAAATGATATTCATAAAGTTTCATTGGAGGATTTTCCGCGCCTTGCCGAGGAAATCAGGAGCTTTTTGATCCAGAGTATAAGTGAGACAGGCGGCCATCTGGCATCCAATCTGGGTGTGGTGGAGCTGACCCTTGCTCTGCATAATGTGCTTGATTTTCCACAGGATAAACTGATCTGGGATGTGGGACATCAGGCTTATACGCATAAGATTCTTACAGGCAGGAAAGACGGCTTTAAGGATCTTCGTAAAGAGGGAGGCTTAAGTGGCTTCCCGAAGAGAAATGAAAGTGACTGTGATTCTTTTGATACCGGACACAGTTCCAATTCCATTTCCGCAGGACTTGGTTATGTCCGTGCCAGAGATCTGCGGGGAGAGAAACATCATGTGGTTTCTGTCATCGGAGATGGTGCGCTTACCGGTGGAATGGCATATGAAGCATTAAACAATGCGGCTGAGCTGAAGACAAATTTTATTATTATCATCAATGATAACAACATGTCCATTTCCAAGAATGTTGGAGGAATGTCCACCTATTTAAGTGCCTTGCGTACAGCGGAGACTTACACGGGAATGAAAATCGGCGTGACAAAAACGCTCAAAAAAATTCCACATGTTGGAACAGCCGTGGTGGATACGGTCCGCAAAACCAAGAGCAGTATTAAGCAGCTGATCATTCCCGGAATGCTTTTTGAAAATATGGGTCTGACTTATCTGGGGCCAGTAGACGGCCATAATATGCGTCAGATGATGAAGCTTTTTAATGAGGCAAAAAGAGTGGAGGGACCGGTGGTTGTCCATGTCCTTACGGAAAAGGGCAGAGGTTATGGACCGGCATCTTCCCATCCGGAGCGTTTTCATGGAACCGGTCCTTTTGAGATCAAAAGCGGCAGACCTCTTGCAGAAAAAACAGCGCCCACATATACGGACTGTTTTTCCAGCGCAATATGTTCTGTGGCAGAGAAGAACCAGAAAGTAGTTGCCATTACGGCTGCCATGCCCGATGGAACCGGACTGAACCGGTTCCGTAAGAAATTCCCGGAACGATTTTTTGACGTGGGTATTGCAGAAGAGCATGCGGTAACCTTTGCGGCAGGGCTGGCTCTTGGAGGAATGATTCCGGTTTTTGCGGTCTATTCTTCGTTCCTGCAGAGAGGAATTGATCAGATCCTCCACGATGTGTGCATGCAGAATCTTCATGTGATCTTTGCTATTGATCGGGCAGGTTTTGTGGGAGCAGACGGAGAAACCCATCATGGATGCTTTGATCTTTCCTATCTGTCTATGATCCCTAATATGACAGTTATGGCTCCCAAGAATGGAAAAGAACTGGAGCGGATGCTGAAATTTGCAGTAGAAGAGCTGGATGGTCCCTGTGCGATCCGTTATCCGAAGGGAACAGCATGTACAGATATGGAAGAGCGTGATGAGCCACTTGAGAAGGGCAGAAGTGAAGTGATCACCTCGGGCAGTGAGATTGCTGTCCTTGGTGTTGGAAGTATGGTTTCTGTCTGTCAGAAAGTCTGTGAGGAGATAAGAGATCACAGAATTGCAAGAGCTACATTTGTCAATGTACGTTTTGTAAAACCGCTGGATACCAGCCTTCTTGACCGTCTTTCACAGAATCACAGTCTTTTTGTGACTGTAGAGGAAAATGTAAAAAGCGGCGGATTTGGAGAACACGTATCTGCTTATATGGAAGCCTGTCATCCGGAAGTAAGAGTGCTTCCGTTGGCGATCCCGGATCATTTTATCGAGCACGGAACCGTAAACAGCCAACGGGTAAAAACCGGTTTAAATGTACAGGGAATCCTGGATGCCATAGAGCAGAGCTGGGAAGATCTTGGGAATAACAGAAAATAAAAGAGACAGCCTTTGTGGGGGAATAAGGACCTGCGGGGCATTTTACAGCCCGGCACATAAAAAGCCGGGCTGTTGGAGGATAACATGAAAAAAAGACTGGATATCATGATGGTGGAACAGGGACTTGCACCGTCACGGGAAAAAGCAAAAGCTTATATCATGGCCGGAGAGGTATACGTTAACGGCCAGAAAGAAGACAAGGCAGGCTCCATGTTTGCGGAGACTGCCAAGCTGGAAGTAAGAGGAAAAACGCTTCCCTATGTCAGCAGAGGCGGACTGAAACTTGAGAAAGCCATGAAAAATTTCGGCGTAACGCTGAATGATAAAGTATGTATGGATGTAGGCGCATCCACCGGCGGTTTCACAGACTGTATGCTTCAGAACGGAGCAGTCAAAGTTTATTCCATTGATGTGGGATACGGACAGTTGGACTGGAAACTCCGGAATGATCCGAGAGTCGTATGCATGGAAAAGACAAACATCCGTTATGTGGTACCGGAAGATCTGGAAGGGCCGGCAGCATTTTCTTCCATCGATGTTTCTTTCATCTCCCTGACAAAAGTTCTTCTTCCTGTAAGAAATCTTCTCACAGAAGACGGAGAGATCGTATGTCTTATCAAACCGCAGTTTGAGGCAGGCAGAGAAAAAGTTGGAAAAAAAGGCGTTGTCCGTGATCCGAAAGTCCATGAGGAAGTCATTGAGAAGGTACGGGATTATGCCATGAGCATTTCCATGGAGCCCTGTCATCTTTCCTTTTCCCCGATCAAAGGACCGGAGGGAAATATTGAATATCTTCTTCACCTCAAAAAACATCCGGAAGGAACCGAAGTGCCTATGAGTCTTGAGGTATCCGTAGAGGATGTGGTAAAGGAAGCCCACGGTCAGCTGGACTGATGTTTGGAAAGGACTGAAGCAATATGGACAGATTTTATATAATTCCAAACAGTGCCAAGGATCCGGAACTGACATTTTCCAATATGATCATCGACTATCTGGAAGAACATGGTGCCAGGTGCCATGTGCAGAAGATCACCGAAAAAATGGAAGGACCGTATCATTATACAGATCCGGACGGAATCCCCGGGGATACACAGTGTATTATCGTACTGGGCGGAGACGGAACACTTCTGCAGGCTGCAAGGGACGTGGTACATCTGGATATCCCTCTTCTCGGAATCAATCTGGGAACTCTGGGATTTCTTGCAGAGGTGGACAAAAATTCCGTATATCCGGCGCTGGACAGACTTCTGACAGACGATTATGAGCTGGAAGAGCGGATGATGCTGGAGGGAAAGATCTATCGGGGAGAAGAACTGATCGGAAAAGATATCGCGTTAAACGATATTGTGATCGGAAGAGAGGGACATCTCCGTGTGATCCGTTTCAAGAATTATGTCAATGATTCATATATGAATTCCTACAATGCGGATGGAATCATCATCTCCACGCCAACCGGTTCTACCGGATACAGCCTGTCAGCAGGAGGCCCGGTAGTTTCTCCAAGTGCCAGTATGATGATCATGACACCCATTGCACCCCACACTATGAATACCCGAAGTATCATTCTTTCCGGGGAAGAGGCGGTTACAGTGGAGATCGGCGAGGGAAGACATAATACCATTGAGAAAGCGGTGGCATCTTTTGACGGGGATACCCAGATATCCATGGTCACCGGTGACCGGATCGTCATCCGGAAAGCCACAGTCAGGACAAAGATCCTCAAGCTGAATCATCTGAGCTTTGTGGAGGTTCTGAGACAGAAAATGAGTAACAGCTGATGCAGGAGGTTCAATTTTGAAAGTAGCAAGACATGAAAAAATTATCGAACTGATCCGTCAGTACGAGATCGATACACAGGAAGAACTTGCGGCAAGACTGAATGAGGCCGGTTTCAAGGTTACACAGGCTACCGTATCCAGAGATATCCGGGCTCTGAAGATGACAAAAGTTGCAGGCAGCAACGGAAAATCCAGATATGCGATCCTGGAAGAACATACACCGGATATGTTAAGTGATAAATATTCCAGAGTCCTGAAAGATGCAGTGATCTCCATGAATATCGGACAGAATATCGTAGTGGTAAAAACGATTCCCGGAATGGCCATGGCTGCAGCAGCAGCTCTTGATGCCATGAAATGGCCGGAGATTCTGGGGTGCATTGCCGGAGATGATGCCATCATGTGTGTGGTAAAAACTTCCGAGCAGGCGCCTGGAGTAGTACAGAAGCTTGGCGGGATCTTATCCCGTGGAAAATAAAATGACAGAATATGTAGACACTTTATACCAGAAAGGAAACCAATGTTAGTACATCTGCATGTAAAAAATCTTGCACTGATAGAGGAAACAGAGGTGGAATTCGGACCGGGATTAAATATCCTGACCGGTGAGACCGGAGCCGGAAAATCCATTCTGTTAGGATCTATACAGCTCATCCTGGGCGGAAAAACTTCCAGAAGCATGATCCGCGAAAATGCTTCCTATGCCCTGGTAGAGCTGTTATTTCAGGTTGAAAACACGAAAGCCAGAGAGTCCCTTGCGGCGCTTGATATCTATCCGGAGGACGGACAGGTGCTGATGTCCCGTAAGATCATGGACGGCAGAAGTATCAACAAGATCAACGGAGAGACAAGCACAGTCAGCCAGATGAAAGCAGCAGCAGCCTGCCTTCTGGACATTCACGGACAGCATGAGCATCAGTCCCTTCTTTACGGTGACCGCCAGCTGGCGATCCTGGATGTATACGGAAAAGAACGGATCCTTCCGGCCAGGGAGAAGGTCCGGGAAGCTTACCGGGAGTATCGGAACTGTATGGATCAGCTGAAAGCGCTGGACATGGATGAGGAACAGCGTAACCGGGAAAAAGCCTTTCTGGAATTTGAGATCAACGAGATCGAAGAAGCAGCTCTTGTTCCGGGCGAGGATGAAATGTTGGAAGACCGTTACCGGAAACTGAGCAATGCCAGAAGGATCATGGAAACCGCACAGATGGTTCACGGGCTGACCGGATATGAACAGGGTGCCGCGGACATGACCGGAAACGCATTGAAAGAGTTTTCCAGAATTGTGGATTACGATAAGGAACTTGCACCTTTACAGGAAGCCCTTGGAGAGATCGATTCTCTTCTCAGTGACTTCTGCCGGGATCTGTCCTCTTATATGGACAGCCTTACTTTTGATGAAGAAACTTTTTTTGAAACAGAAAAACGTCTGGATTTGATCAATGGCCTGAAGGCAAAATACGGCCAGACGATCCCGGAAATTTTGTCTTATCAGAAGGAACAGCAGGAAAAACTGGAAAAACTTCAAAAATTTGAAGAAAATTTCCAGTTTCTGAAAGAAAAACTTGTACAGACAGAAAAGGTTCTCGAAGAAGTTTCGCATGAACTTTCAGAAATCCGGAAAGAATACAGTAAACAGCTGGATGAAAAAATCATCGACGGACTGAAGGAGCTGAATTTTGAGGATGTGGATTTTTCCATCCGTTTTGACCGCAGAAAAAATTATACAGACAATGGTTATGATACGGTAGAATACGAGATTTCCACAAACCCGGGTGAGAGCAGAAAACCGCTGGGGCAGATCGTGTCCGGTGGAGAGCTTTCCAGGATTATGCTTGCCATCAAGGCGATCCTTGCAGATAAGGATCAGATTGATACGCTGATCTTCGATGAGATCGATACAGGAATCAGCGGCCGTACCGCACAGAAAGTATCCGAAAAAATGGCTGTGATCGGACAGCACAGACAGGTGCTTTGTATCACCCATCTTCCACAGATTGCGGCAATGGCGGATACCCATTTTGAGATTGAGAAACATGTGGAAGGAACAGAGACCATCACCCAGATCCATCCTCTTGAAGGAGAGGAATCTGTTCGTGAGCTTGCAAGACTTCTGGGTGGCGCAGAGATTACGCCGGCTGTTCTTGAAAATGCTAGAGAAATGAAGGAATTGGCACAGCAACAAAAAAATACAAGACTGAAATAATTCATACGTTACATACTAAGAGAGGACGGCCGGAAGGTCAGTCCTCTTTTTTAACCGAATGTGGATTGCAAATAGCCCCTTGTTAAAAAAATACAAAGGATGTGACGTATGATGAACAGAAAAAGGAAGTACCGTTATCTGATCCTGGCATTTCTTGCACTGGATCTGATGCTGATGGGATGGCTGGGCTACCGGATTCTGGACCGGAAGATTCCGGATCAGATCCTGGTGGATCACGAGAACAGCCGGGAGGTGGCCAGCCTTCTTAAGCGCCCTTTTGTCAGCTTTGATGATGCCATTGCAGTCTCAGGAAAAGACAGCTATACTTTGCACTGCAGAGTGTTGGGAGTGATTCCTTTTAAGGATGTGAAAGTAAAACATACAACTGCAAAAGAAGTATACGTAAGTGGAGCTGCAGTGGGCATTTATATGCAGACAAAAGGCGTTCTGATCATTGACACAGGTGAGATCCTCTCAGAAAGCGGCGAGACGGAAGAACCTGCCCGGGACATTGTAAAACCGGGAGATTATATTGTGGCTTTTAATCAGAACCGGATCCAGTGTAAGCAGGATCTTCTGGAAGATCTGGCTGATCTTGACGGGGAATCTGTGACACTGAAGGTTCGTCGGGGAAAAGAAACGATCCCTCTGTCTTTAACTCCGGTGAAAGATGAGGAGGGGAAATACAAATTGGGGATCTGGGTGAGGGATGATACGCAGGGAATCGGAACATTAACTTATGTGGATGAAGAGGGAAGATTCGGTGCTCTTGGTCATGGGATCAGCGATGTGGACACAGGCGAACTCTTAAGTATCGCAGACGGAAATCTGTATGATGCTCAGATCCTTGGAATCCGGAAAGGAGAAAAAGGAAATCCCGGAGAACTTTCCGGGTTGATTCGATACGAAGCCGGCAATATCCTGGGAGAGATTTCTGAAAACAGAAAAAACGGTATTTTTGGAACGATGGAGGCCAGTCAGCTGAAAAATATGAATCTGGAGAAAGTTCCCATAGGGTACAAGCAGGATCTGAAAACCGGACCTGCATCTGTTTTCTGCTGCACAGATGGAGAGGTAAAAGAGTATGCGGCAGAGATCACCAGGATCGATCTGAATCATGAAGATTCCAACAAAAGCTTCGTGATTCAGATTACGGACAAAGAACTTCTGGAAAAAACAGGCGGGATTGTCCAGGGAATGTCCGGTAGCCCTGTGCTTCAGAATGGAAAGCTCTTTGGTGCGGTAACACATGTTTTTGTACAGGATTCCACGAGTGGGTATGGAATTTTTATTGAAAATATGATGGATGTGGCATAATCAGAAAAAGAGGCACGGAAAAATGCTGTAAAAACACAGGAAAAGTGCCTCTTTTTTATGTAAGAAAAAAGTAGATCATTGTGAGGAAAAGTGTCTGTAAAGTGAATTTTGTGATATAAACCAAATAAAATGTCGAAAAATATCGTACGAAAATAAGGAAAAGTACCAACTTTTATCTTGATTTCGGCATAGGATTTCCACTATAATAATTTTGTCGCCAGCAGAGGGGAAAAAGAAACCGTAGGCAGAAAACAAGGGTGAAAAGGGTAGAATATTAATTTCTGCAGACGGTCATACGGGGTAGGTCTGGAAATTGAAGGAGATAGAAGTTAGGAGGGAATGTCCTCATGGACAAATTAAATGTAGCAATTGCAGACGATAACACAAAAATGGCAGATATGCTGGGTCAGATGATCGAAGAAGATAAAGACCTTGAACTGGTCGGAAAAGCACACAACGGAGAAGAAATCTGTAACATTATAAAAGATAAGGAACCGGACGTGGTGATATTGGATATTATCATGCCGAAAATGGACGGGTTGTCTGTGATGGAGAAATTCTCCCATGACACCAGCGGCAGTAAAGTTCCTGTGTTTATCGTAGTATCCGCAGTTGGACAGGAAAGGATCACGGAGGATGCATTCAGTCTGGGAGCAGACTATTACGTGCTGAAGCCTTTTGATAACACCATGCTTCTGAACCGGATTAAACATATCCGGAGAGCTGGAGACAGAAGAATTCGGGAGATCAGCAGACCGAATATCGCAGAAAAGAGAGAACGGAAACCGGAGAGAAATCTGGAAACCGATGTGACAAATATTATTCACGAAATTGGTGTTCCGGCGCATATTAAAGGTTATCAGTATCTCAGAGATGCGATTATTTTATCTGTAAATGATATGGAAATGCTGAACTCCATTACCAAAATACTGTATCCGACCATTGCCAAGCGTCACCAGACGACGCCAAGCAGAGTGGAACGGGCTATTCGCCATGCAATTGAGGTGGCGTGGAGCCGTGGAAAAATGGATACGATTGATGAATTATTTGGATATACCGTAAGCACCGGAAAAGGGAAACCCACGAATTCAGAATTCATAGCACTGATCGCGGATAAAATCAGACTGGAATATAAAAATCAGTCTTTAAATTGAATGAATTTTGGAGTATAATTACAAATAAAAACGGGTGTACCCAGGGAGGGGAATACAGATGAAAAAAATTCTGTTTGCTACATCAGAAGCAGTACCTTTTATCAAAACAGGAGGACTTGCTGATGTTGCCGGCTCACTGCCTAAGTGCTTTGACAAAAAATATTTTGATATCCGCGTAATCTTACCGAAATATGCCTGCATGAAACAGGAATGGAAAGATAAAATGGAGTATGTGACCCATTTTTATATGGATCTGGGATTTAAGAACTGCTATGTGGGAATCATGCAGATGCAGTATGACGGGATCCAGTTCTACTTTATTGACAATGAATATTATTTCAGCGGTCCGAAACCATATGACAGCGCACCATGGGATCTTGAGAAATTTGCTTTCTTTTCCAAGGCTGTGTTATCCGTTCTTCCTGTAATCGGATTCAGACCGGATATCATTCACTGTCATGACTGGCAGACAGGACTTGTTCCGGTTTATCTTCACGATTCTTTCCAGGAGAATGAGTTCTTCCGCGGAATCAAGACTGTTATGACAATACATAACCTGAAATTCCAGGGTGTATGGGATGTTAAGACTGTTAAGGACATTACAGGACTTTCTGATTACTACTTTGCACCGGATAAACTGGAAGCATACAAGGATGCAAACTTCCTGAAAGGTGGTATGGTATTTGCGGATGCCATCACCACAGTAAGTAATACTTATGCGGAAGAGATCAAGACACCGTTCTACGGTGAGAAGTTGGATGGTCTTCTCAATGCGAGAGCCAACAGCCTGCGTGGTATTGTAAATGGTATTGATTACAATGAATTCAATCCGGAGACAGATCCGAACATCACCAGAAATTACAATGCCAAGAATTTCCGTAAAGAGAAGATCAAGAACAAGATCCAGCTTCAGAAAGATCTTGGACTTGAGCAGGATCCGAAGGCCATGATGATCGGTATCGTATCCCGTCTTACAGACCAGAAAGGATTTGACCTGATCGCTTACATCATGGATGAGCTGTGCCAGGATGCAGTTCAGATCGTTGTTCTTGGTACCGGTGAGGAACGTTATGAGAATATGTTCCGCCACTTTGACTGGAAATACCATGGCAAGGTTTCCGCACAGATCTACTATGATGAGGCAATGTCTCACAGAATTTATGCAGCATCCGATGCATTCCTGATGCCGTCACTGTTTGAGCCATGCGGTTTAAGCCAGCTGATGAGCCTTCGTTATGGAACCCTTCCGATCGTCAGAGAGACCGGCGGTCTGAAAGATACCGTTGTTCCGTACAATGAATTTGAGGGAACAGGAACCGGATTTTCCTTCGTAAATTACAATGCACATGAGATGCTTGCTACGATCCGTTATGCGGAGAGTGTATATTACGATAAGAAGCGAGAGTGGAATAAACTGGTAGATCGTGCGATGGCAGCAGACTTCTCCTGGAATAATTCCGCACGTCAGTATGAAGAGATGTATAACTGGCTGATCGGTGAGTAAGTTCCTTTCTTTGTACACATAAGAGTGATATGGAAATGCAGACGGCAGGTTCTTCTGTCGTCTGTTTTTATACGGTAAAATTGTGCTCTAATGAGAAAAAATAATAATGTTAATGATAAATAACTTTTAAATTTATGTTATTTACATAAAACTTATGAAAATAATCAGTTATTGTCAAATAACTTAAACTATGTTACATTTATACCAGTGGATAATACATATACGGGTATTAGCCATATAAACTGTACTTATGATGAGGTGACGAAATGACACTGGATAAATTAAACACCGGTGAAAGTGGAAGAATCATCCATGTTCATGGAGAGGGAGAATTAAGACATCATCTTCTGGATATGGGACTTACGCCGGGAACAGAGGTATCCCTTCGTAAAACAGCTCCCATGGGAGATCCCATTCAGCTGGAACTGCGGGGATATGAACTGACGCTGCGGCTTGCGGAGGCTGCAAAGATTGAGATTACGGAGATTGAGACGATTCCGGAAGAACCCTGTGAGGATAAGAGACATCGTTCCATTGCACATCCGGGAGTAGGAGAACTTGGAAAAGCCAGGGATTACCGGAAGAACAGGATCGGAGAACCGATTGCAAAGGGGCAGGCAATCACATTTGCGCTGGCCGGTAATCAGAACTGTGGAAAGACAACACTTTTTAATCAACTGACAGGTTCCAATCAGCATGTGGGGAATTTTCCAGGTGTAACTGTGGACAAGAAAGAAGGAACGATCCGGCGTCATCCGGAGGCTACGGTGACGGACCTTCCTGGAATCTACTCGCTTTCCCCGTATTCCAGTGAGGAGATCGTGACAAGAGATTTTTTGCTCAATGAAAAGCCTTCCGGTATTATCAACATTGTGGATGCATCCAATATCGAAAGAAATCTCTATCTTACCATGCAGCTGATGGAATTGGGCATTCCTATGGTTCTTGCTTTGAATATGATGGATGAAGTAAGAGCCAACGGAGGCTCCATCCGGGTTAACGAACTGGAAGAGATCCTGGGGATTCCGGTAGTTCCCATTTCTGCAGTGAAGAATGAAGGAATCGACGAACTGATCGATCATGCGGTCCATGTGGCCATGTACCGGGAAGCACCTGGAAGGATTGATTTCTGTACGGAAAACCAGTCACCCGGGGATCCGGTAGGCTCTGTTCACCGCTGTATCCATGCGACGGCTCATCTGATCGAACCTTACGCAAAGAAAGCAGGACTTCCGGTTCGTTTTGCAGCAACGAAGATCGTGGAAAAAGACCGGCTGATCGAAGGCAGGATGGATCTTCCGGAAGGTCAGAAAAAAGTTCTGGCAGAATTGGTAGATGTGATGGAAAAAGAGGGCGGACTTGACCGGGAAGCCGCACTTGCCAATATGCGTTTTAATTTTATAGAAACGCTCTGTGAGAAAACTGTGGTAAAACCGGCAGAGAGCAGGGAGCACAAAAGAAGTGTGTCCATTGACCGCATACTTACCGGAAAATATACGGCAATCCCATGTTTTGTAGGAATCATGGCATTTGTGTTTGTCATGACATTTAATTACCTTGGCGCATGGCTGTCTGACTGGATGACCATGGGCGTAGACTGGGTGATCAGTCTTATCGGAGCAGGACTTGATGCAGCCGGTGTCAGCCCGGTACTTCATTCTCTTGTTGTAGATGGAATCTTAAGCGGTATCGGAAGTGTGATCGGTTTTCTTCCGACCATTGTCACCCTGTTTTTCTTCCTGTCGATCCTGGAGGATACCGGGTATATGGCGCGTGTTGCCTTTGTTATGGATAAACTTCTTCGAAAGATCGGACTTTCCGGAAGAAGTTTTGTGCCGATGCTGATCGGATTCGGCTGTTCTGTGCCTGCTATTATGGCAACGAGGACTCTTTCCAGTGAGCGTGACCGGAAGATGACGATCTTGCTTACTCCATTTATGAGCTGCAGTGCCAAGCTTCCGATCTACGGGCTTCTCACCAGCGCATTTTTCCCGAAACAGTGGCGTGGTGTTGTGATGATCAGCCTTTATTTTGCGGGAATCCTCTGTGGGATTTTGTATGCACTGATCCTGAAAATGACGAAATTTAAAGGCGAACCGGTTCCTTTTGTTATGGAACTTCCAAACTACAGGCTTCCTTCTGCAAAAAGTGTAGGGCAGCTGATCTGGGAGAAGGCGAAAGGTTTTATCCAGAAAGCGTTTACGATTATTTTTGCGGCGACATTGATCGTATGGTTCCTGCAGAACTTTGATGCTGGTCTTCACCTTGTTACCAGCACAGATCAGAGTCTTCTGGCACAGATCGGCAGTCTTGTGGCGCCGTTGTTTGCACCGCTTGGATTTGGAGACTGGAGAGTATCTACAGCCCTGATCACAGGATTTATGGCAAAAGAGAGCGTGGTATCTACACTGACGGTTCTTCTTGGCGGAAAAACAGCATTGCTGACGACTTTGTTCACACCGTTTACTGCCTATGTATTTCTGATCTTTACCCTGCTTTATACGCCCTGTGTGGCAGCAGTAGCAACTGTACGAAGAGAAATGGGAACCGTAAGGACGGCAGCAGGCATTGCACTTCTCCAGTGTGTGACTGCGTGGATCGTTGCATTCATCGTGCATGGAATAGGAATGTTGTTTGGATTATAAAAAAAGTTTACATATGGCTTTTCACAAACTGCAGAAAACATTCTGCGGAAGATGTGAAAGCCATATTTTTTTTATGGGCGATTCCGATCGATAATTTTTCCAGTCCGTTAACCGGGACAGCAGTAAGAGAAGGCTGGCGGAAAAACTGAAAGCTGCTTTCTGTAAGGAGACTGATCCCCTCACCGATCTCCACAGCACTGACGATAGACTCTGCACGGGCAGTACGCAGGATCTGCGGATGGATGTCTGCATCGTGAAAACTTCGCATACAGAAACGATAAATGGAAGTGTGCGGAGGCATCAGGATAAAAGTTTCTCTTTTCAGTTCAGTAAGAGAGACCGTTTTTTTGGACGCAGAAGGATGATTTTTTGGAAATACGGCAACCAGTCGGTCTTCTGTGAGAACGTGAAAAGTATAAAGGTTCAGATCCAGCATGTGTTTCCGCACAAAGATCAGGTCAAAGAGATCTTTTTCAAGACCGGAGAGAAGTTCCTGATCTTCCACCTCCTTCAGAGAAAAAGAAAGCTCCGGATGTGCGGCACAGAAACTGTGGATCACAGAAGTAAGATGGTACTGGGAGAGAAAAGGAAGAGTTCCGATATGCAGGACCTTGGATTCACTGTCCTTAAAATGGGACACTGCTTCCATAGAACGATGGTACTGCCTGGAAATCTTAAGTGCTTCTTTGTAAAAAAACTCTCCTGCAGGAGTAAGCACAGCTGTGCGTTTGCTGCGGTCCCACAGGGTAAGTTCCAGTTCTTTTTCCAGTTTCATGATCTGTTTGGAAAGGGAGGACTGGGAGATATGCATGGTTTCCGCTGCATCAAAAAAAGTCCGGGACTGGGCTGCACAGATAAAATAGTCGATCTGTTCAAGAGTCATGATAACACCTGCCTTTTAATTAATCATTCCATATTGGAAACAATTATACCATAGAAAGAATTGATTCACCATGTGAAAAAGAGATAAAATAACTTCAGAAAATAAAGAGAATGCAGGAGGTTTTTTATGGCAGAGAAAGTAAGAGATTTAAGAAGTGCCCTGGCACTTCTGGAACAGATGCCGGATCAGCTGATCGAGACAGATGTGGAAGTAGATCCGATGGCAGAACTTGCAGGGGTATACCGCTATGTAGGAGCCGGCGGAACGGTAAAGCGTCCTACAAAAGAAGGTCCTGCCATGATCTTTAATCATGTGAAAGGACATCCGGATGCAAAGGTGGCCATCGGTCTTCTGGCAAGTAGAAAGAGAGTTGCCGCTTTGCTTGATACCCGGCCGGAAAATCTTGGAAAGATGCTCTGTAAAAGTGTGGAGAATCCTATTCCACCGGTAGATTTTAAAGGGGATGCACCGTGCCAGCAGGTAGTGCATAAGACAACAGATCCGGATTTTGACCTTTATAAACTGGTTCCAGCACCAACCAATACGCCGGATGATGCAGGTCCGTATATCACACTTGGCATGTGCTATGCCACACACCCGGATACAGGAGTTCATGATGTAACGATTCACCGTCTCTGCATTCAGGGAAAAGATGAGCTTTCCATTTTCTTTACACCGGGAGCAAGACATATCGGAGCTATGGCGGAGCGTGCTGAGGAACTGGGACAGAAGCTTCCGATCTCTATCAGTATCGGAGTTGATCCTGCTATTGAGATCGGTTCCTGCTTTGAGCCGCCTACAACACCACTGGGATATGATGAACTGTCTGTAGCCGGTGCGCTGCGTGGAGAGCCGGTGGAACTTTGTAAATGTGTGACAGTTAATGAGAGAGCCATTGCCAATGCGGAATATGTAATTGAGGGAGAAGTGATCCCTGGTGTGCGTGTAAAAGAAGATCAGAACAGCAACACCGGATACGCTATGCCGGAGTTTCCTGGATATACCGGACCTGCAAGTGACCAGTGCTGGCTGATCAAAGTTACGGCAGTGACACACCGTGAGCATCCGATCATGCAGACCTGTATCGGACCAAGTGAAGAGCATGTTTCCATGGCTGGGATCCCTACAGAGGCCAGTATCTATGGCATGGTGGAAAAAGCAATGCCTGGAAGACTTCAGAATGTGTACTGCAGCAGTGCCGGCGGTGGAAAATATATGGCTGTCCTTCAGTTTAAAAAACTTTCTCCAAGCGATGAGGGAAGACAGCGCCAGGCTGCTCTTCTTGCCTTTTCCGCGTTCAGTGAGCTGAAAAATGTATTTCTTGTAGATGAAGATGTGGATTGTTTTGACATGAATGATGTTCTCTGGGCGATGAACACAAGATTCCAGGGAGATGTGGATGTGATCACCATTCCGGGTGTTCGATGCCATCCCCTTGATCCGTCCAATGATCCGGCATTTTCTCCAAGCATCCGTGACCATGGAATTGCATGCAAGACTATTTTTGACTGTACAGTACCTTATGATCTGAAAGATCGTTTCCACAGAGCACGTTTTATGGAACTGGATCCGGAGAAATGGCTGAAAAAATGAAAAAGAGAATTATAGTTGGTGCGACAGGTGCAAGTGGCCTGCCGCTCCTTGTAAAATGTCTGGAGATTATCCGGGAAGATCCGGATTTTGAGTCTTATCTGATCATGAGTTCCAGCGCAGAGCTGACTCTCCGGCAGGAGACAGAGCTGGAAGTGGATGATGTGAAACGGCTGGCAGATCATGTGTGTGCACCGGAGGAGATCGGGGCAAAACCGGCCAGTGGTTCTTTTAAAACAGAGGGGATGCTGATCGTGCCCTGCAGTATGAAAACGATTGCTGGTATCCACAGTGGTTATGCGGATAATCTGATCCTGCGTGCGGCGGATGTGACGATCAAAGAACAGAGAACGCTGGTACTGGCTGCCAGGGAAACGCCTTTAAGCGGAATTCATCTTCGGAATCTTTATGAGCTTTCTATGCTCCCGGGGGTGAGGATCATTCCGCCGATGATGACGTTTTATCATAGGCCGGAGTGTATTGATGATATGGTTTATCATATTGCGGCGAAGCTTCTGGAGCCGTTTGGGATTGAAGCGAAGGAGTATCGTAGATGGAATGGATTGTGACGGAGTGTGTGGTGGCTGCTGGATGCCAGCTGGAGATCAGTGCTGCATTGATTGGTGAGGATGTGCTTCTTTGTCTGCAGGGCGGAGAGAGGCCGCATCTGGGGTGTGTGGTGCAGACGGAACCAAGGGAATCCCTTTCAGGAGATGGTAGTGTGAGTGCGACTTCTTCGGTTTTGAATTTTCCGGGGCATAAGGATGAGGTTGTCTGCCGGTGGATGGCGGAGAAGATTTCGAAGGAGCTTGGAAAGAGAGTGGTTTGTACTGGGGGATTTCATAAAGATGGGATTTCGGCGGAGGAGATCCGTGAGGTGCAGATGGCGGTGGAGCAGTTGACGGAACGGATAGTTGGGCGGCTGCGGTAGTATTGGCGGATGAACGGACGCCCGGGAGACAGTATCTGTCCGGCTCTGCGGCTTTGTCGGGGGCTGGCTTCTAAGACGCCGGAAATCTGCTAAAACCGTTTTCCAAAAGTCCGAACTCGCTTCGCTCAAACAGCGAA
>OGQK01000132.1_pt1 | contig 51463 bp, 37 predicted proteins | sample 1553221 | NCBI WGS metagenome assembly OGQK01 (sample SAMEA2579996, study PRJEB22360) | human gut metagenome | biome: human gut; feature: human-associated habitat; material: faeces | place: Denmark | collected 2008/2010 | reverse complement strand
TGGTGTTGCGCAAGCCGGTGATCCGGTTGAACAACTGGGTGAGCCGCAATCTGGAATCCACCAAGGTGATGTGACGAGGTGGATTTGAACGGGCTGGTTTAAGCCGGTTTAGATCGGTTTCGGCTGGCACACATGGACGCGTCATTGGCGACGCATCACCATCACCGCCAACGGCAACACACACCAAATACCAGCCGGCAAAAACCTAAGCTAGCGTGGATGCGTAAGGGCATTGTCTTGCCCGGTCACTTCCCTTACGTACCGCTGCGCCGCCACTACCCCACATGTCGCCTCCTCACACACCAACAAGCGTCCGATTCTGCAGAATCGGACAATCAGCGGCGTCGTGCAAACCACACGTTGATCAGCGAGCCGACCACCACCAGCGCGACACCGATCCAGAATGGCATGCCCAACGTCACGCCCAATAGGAGCGTGCTGGAAGCAGTGGAGAACAGCGGCGTCGCATACGAACCGATCGCAAGCGTTTCCATACTGCCATGTAGCATGCCATACCCCCAGCACGCGTAGCCGCCAGCAATCGACGCGGCACATGCGAGCAGCGAAATATAGCCGCCGATGCCAGGCGCTACAGCTGGCAAACCGTCGCCCGAAACGAAATGGATAATCCACAGCACAACAGCAACGCAACAGAAGAAAATCGTCGTACCATCGTAACCATCGGACATCGATGGCGTCACGGTCGCGTAAAACGCCCAAATAAAGGCGCCTGCGAACGCGAGCGCGTACGGCAATGGATTGCTGGCGATATTGGCAACCGCTTCCTGCACGTCAAGGTTTTCACCGCCGACCGCCATTGCCACGCCGACGGTGGCTACGATTGCACCCGGCAGCGCTTCGGAGACCGAGCCGCGTTTGTGCGACACGGCGGCGGTCATCAGTACCAGCAGCGTCGGCCACAAATAATTGACGAGGCTGACTTCCACAGATTGCGCGTTCGTTGTGGCCAGACCGATCGACAGCGAGATCGACGCCTCGTATGCAATGAACATGAGTCCGCCTGCGACGAGGTACTTGCGTGGCGCTTGGCTAATCGGTTTCGGCCGTCGCACGATGAGCAGGAGCATGCCGCCGACAGTGTAGATGAGCGCCGAGCCGAGCGTGGCGCCGAACGATTCGGAAACGAGTCGCACGAGGCCGGCCATGAAGCCCCACAGGACGATTGCGAACAGGCCGATGAGTGTCGCCGCGTGTGATATGGCATGACCAAATAGGGGGGTACTGGGGCGTTCGCCTGCGGATTCGGCGGGAAGTTTCTGATCCGTATTCACGGATTCCAGCCTACCTGCCGCCCACCCCGCATGTCCGATTCTGCAGAAACGGACACTATTTGTTGGTTTACCGCCGCCTGGCCTCCTTGACCAATGACACGATGATGTCCACGACGCCACACAGCACACCGCCGATCGGCCACGGGACCCAGAACACCTTCATCCACGCGTCAGCATCACTGCCCGCCGTTCCAAGAAAAAGCATAAGCAACGCGACAACAGTCGCTAACAACATGATCACGCCACAAATTGCACCGGTAAGTCTTCTGTAAAATCTGTCCGACTCGCTCATCGTCGGGTGCGGCACGGAACGTCCCTCGCGCACGCTTTCCTCTGCGGCTTCACGATTGTATTTGTCCACATTCACCTTGTCATGCGTCATCCCGGACATAATGAAACAGAACACCGCCGCGGCCACGCAAGCCAGCAGAACGCTGTCCGGCCACCCCGCGTCTCCGTCGGCAACAAACTCGTCACAAAACACTCGCACGCACACGCCCGCCAAAATCAGCACGGAACCAATCGCAACACCAATCGCCAATACGACCGACGCACGTGACTTGTCCTCATCCGTGTAAAAATCCTGCACATACGGGTGGCGACGGCGGAAATCGCCATGCATGATTCCGGCCGGTATCAGCAAAGCGAGACCGACCATCGCGCCAACCAACGTGCATACTGTGACCAGCACGTCGTTCACCGGCGACGGCCCCAAGACAGACCCCTCCGGCGAAAACAACATGCCAACCGCGACTCCGAGGATAATTGCGGCCACACCAATCGCAATAAGCCACGCAAAACGCCTCATATGACTGTCGTAGCCAACCACATCCTGCACGATATGTCGGGGCACGCTTTGCGGAATGTCCGTCCCATCTCGCGTGTCCGATTCTGGAGAAACGGACAATTGAACACCGGTTTTGGCACCTTGTGCGTCCGATTCACCAGAAACGGACGCACAAACATTCGGATTCGTATCCCTCACGTCCGATTCACCAGAATCGGACATTCCTGCGACCTGCGATGCCGCAAACCCGATTACCCCCGGAACCGCGCCAACAGCAGCGTCGGCCACCCCAACCGACGCGGCCACACCATCCGTATCAGCAGCCAAGTCCACGCGTCCCGCACCCCCACAGCCCGCTGACGCGCGCACGTCGCCCATGACCAAATCATCCAACGTCACGCCGAACATGTCGCAAAGCATCAGCAGCTTGTCCATTTCGGGGTATGCCTTCTCGGACTCCCATTTCGAAATTGCCTGCCGGGAAACGCCCAGCAGCATTGCCAGCTGTTCCTGCGTCATGTTGCGCGAACCGCGCAGATACTGCAGATTCTCTTTGAAACTCATGTCCGCCCTTTCGTCGAGTTTCCATATCGCCTCGACTTGCGATTATTGGCGATTGCCAAGCAACAGCTTGGCATAAGCGTCGCGTTCCACGCCACCATCTTTCGGTTGCATTGCGATTCGCAACCAAATTTTGCGACGCAACCGACAGTTGCGCGGCGCGAAGTTGACTTCACGGGTCTTTTACGGCAATAGAAAAAACCTTGGAATTCCAACGATTCCAAGGGTTTCGAATGGAGCGGATGACGGGAGTCGAACCCTACCTGACCGATGCTATAAAGCCGTTAAATACCAGTGATTTAGCGGCTTTAACCGCTTGACTACAGCACTGTATGACAACATGGTGACAACAATTTGGGAACGAATCGTTTCGAGGCGTTCTCTCATGTACCGCATGGTCCATCGCATTAGCTGTTCCTAATGAATCGGCTGATTGGGCCCGCCAGCTTCGCCAGATAGATCAGGTGCGCGGCAACAGTGAGAAGAATCCACCAAGCGGGCCAGCCCACCGGATTGTGCGGGATCATGGCGAGACGGTCGGCCAGGACGAAGCCCACCATGACAGCCAACGTCCAAAGAACGATATGGACTCCCAGGGTTCCTTCCGTAAGCCAGCCTCTCATCGTCGTAAAAACAGCCACCGCATATCCGCCTGCTACGAGCAGAGGCATGCCGCAGACCACGGCTGCCAACAGCAGCATGAGCAGAAACACGAGTGGCCGATCCCACCATCCGCTCGGGATGATCTCATCCAGCCGCGCATCGATATCCGCAAGCCATTGGCCGACCACCGCGAGCTGCCTCCCACACATACGAAGCCAGTCGAGCAACGAGTCGGCGAAGGCTTGCCAGCGTCCTTGCATGACGACGGCGAACATCGGCACCACGGCCGAGCACACACCCAGGCACAAGGCAAAGAGGATGCGCTTGTCACGCTCACGCTGCCTGTCGCTGCTCTCCTTAAGACGCCGACGCATCCGCTCCGATTCCCGTTCGACTTGTTTGGCGATGTCCTCACGTATCCGCTTCCGCTCGTTTTTAAGACGTTCGCGTTCATCCCGAACTCTGGATTCAGCGGTTTCGACCTTCGGATTCTCCAATACGGCAAGGCCCTCACGACGGCATAGTTCGTCGCTGACCGCGCGCCACTGGTCGATGCTTCTGCGGGTCAGACGCATCTTTCTTCCCGTCCTTCGGTTCGCCGCACAGATGACGATGTGGTTGTGCAGGTGATGCCGATCCATGTGCGGGGAGACCACATACTTGTAGTCGCCGCCCGTGATCGCCTCGGTCAGCATGACGCCCAGCTCATGCACCTGTTCCGCGTTCACATGCTCGTCGGGACTGAACGAATGCTTCAGATGCAGGGCGAGCACGCCGTCCTTGCGCAGCCCATTCGCGCATCGTTCCAGGTCCCGGATCATCGGTTCGGCGAGCATGTTCGCGTCATGCCGCTCGCTGCTGTAGCTCGCGTATACGAGCCTGCCGCCATCGTTCTTCTCGGGATTGATGACGTAACGAATCATATCCGGAAGATTCGTCTTGACCTTGTTCCCAAGTTTGACCACGGCCATCAGTACAGCCCCTGTACCACATCTATCTCCGCTTTCTCGCGCTCCATCCCCGTCATCCTCTCATCCATCAAGAAAGCGGAGACCAGTTTGGACGTTGGACAAGCTGCTGGTTTAGACGGCAATCGGGGTTCCGCAGATTTTTCTGCGGAACCCCGATTGCCAAAAGTATGGTCCCCGGTGTCCTCATTCCGTTTCGGCCCCTGGGACGGCCGTTCCCTCACATTCCGACGAAGCGATCGAAGTATTGGCGGAACCGTTCGACGACTCGGCTCTTCATCAGCTCGTACGCGTTGCTCGGCGCGAAGCGTGACACAGGGGGCAGCATTGACACTATTCTGGTGCCGTCCGTGTCGACATAGCCTTCCTTGAAGCAGTCGATGATGAACTGCTCGGCCAGTCCCGTCTTCAGGTGCTCCTCGCTGACAATGCGCTCGAATTCCTCCTGCTTCTTGCGGACGATGTATTCCTTCCAGTCGCGCTGCACGTCCGCGCCTGAGGACAGGGACTCGACGAACGAGTCGATGAGGTCCTTTTTGCTGCGCAGGTCGGGCGAAGACATGATGGTGCGGCTGATATCGGCGAGAATCGCCTTGTCCTCCATATGCCCGTCATGGTATTTGGCTACGAGTTCGAGGATGTAGTCGATGTTCACTTCGATCTGTTTGACCAGTTCGGCTTCGAAGACGACGTCATCGTTGATGATTTCCTTGTCGGCTTCCTCATGCGAACGCCGCTGTTGGTAGAGATCGATGTACAGGCTCTGGTAGTCCTGCAGGTCGCGCAGACTCAGCACATCATCATTGGAGAAATCGTCGAAGGCCTGCAGGATGTTGCGTAGCCGCAGGATCGAGCCGAACAGGGTGAGGAAATCCTTCTGCGCCTGTTCTCCGACGATTTCCTCGCCCAGAGGGAACCGCTTGAGCAGTTGCGAGACCTTCTCGTTGTATGCAGCAAGATATTCCACATATGGCTTAAGCACCACCGTGCCCTTGGCGTCCTTGTCTCCGAACAGCGCCAGGGCGTCATCCACCTCCTGCCGCAGATCACGGAAGCAGACGATGTTGCCGAAGGTCTTCACCGAGTTCAGGATGCGGTTGGTGCGGCTGAACGCCTGCATCAGGCCATGCTGCTTCAGGTTCTTGTCCACCCACAGGGTGTTGAGCGTCGTGGCGTCGAAGCCGGTGAGCAGCATGTTCACCACGATGGCCATGTCCAGATCGCGGTTCTTGAGCCTGAGGCACAGATCCTTGTAGTAGTTCTCGAACTGGTCGGAGGCCGTGCTGAAGCTGCTGCCGAACGTTCGGTTGTAATCGCAGATCGCGGCGTCGAGGAAATCCCGTGATGACTGGTCAAGGCCAGCGGTCTCGAAGTCCTCGTCATCAATGAAGCCCTGCTCGCCGGGGTCGGCCTCGTTCGGCGCGAAACTGTAGATCAAGGCGATTTTCAACGGTTCCCCACCGCGCTCGGCCTGCTGGCGCTGGAACTCGGCGTAATACTGCTTTGCCATGCCGATGGAATCAGCCGCGAACAGCGAATTGAAGCCGCGGACGCGCCGGTCCTTGAGCATGTAGCTGGATTGCCGCTTGGTTTTCTGGTCGAAATGGTCGAGCACATACGACGTGACCGCGCTCACGCGCCGCGGGTCGCTCAGCGCCTTGGCCGCGTCGATGCCGTACACCTGTTCGTCCCTGACGCCTTCCTTACGGCGCACCGTGTCCACGTAGCCGATACGGAACGGCAGCACGTTGCCGTCCTTGATCGCGTCCACCACCGTGTATGAGTGCAAGCAGTCGCCGAACGCCTGTCCGGTGGTGCGCAGGTCGGGGGAGCCACCGGTTTTCGCGTTCACGGCGAAGATGGGAGTACCGGTGAACCCGAACAGATGATAGTTCTTGAAATGCTTGGTGATGGCAGTATGCATTTCTCCGAACTGGCTGCGATGACATTCGTCGAAAATCAGCACCACATGCTGCGCGTAGACATCGTGCTTGGGCTTGCCGCGGATAAATGAGGAAAGCTTCTGAATCGTGGTGACGATGATCTTCGCGTCGGGGCTGGCAAGCTGGTCGGCAAGCACCTTGGTGCTCTTGTTGGAGTTGACCGCGCCTTTTTTGAAGCGTTCGTATTCCTTGATGGTCTGGTAGTCGAGGTCCTTGCGGTCCACGACGAATAGCACCTTGTCGACGCCGTCCATGTTGCTGGCGAGCTGCGCCGTTTTGAAGCTAGTCAGCGTCTTGCCGCTGCCTGTGGTATGCCACACGTATCCGCCCGCCTCGGGCGTGCCGAGTTTCTTCGGATCGTATTCGCTGATGAGAATGCGGTTGAGGATGCGTTCGGTGGCCGCGATCTGGTATGGGCGCATCACCAGCAGGTCATGCTCGGCGGTGAACACGCAATATCGCGTCAGGATATTGAGCAGTGTATGCCGAGCGAGAAAAGTCCTGGCGAAACCCGTCAGGTCGGCGATGACATAGTTGCGCCCGTCGGCCCACCAGCTGGTGAATTCGAAACTGTCGGAGCTCTTCTGCGAACGGCCGGCTGCGGGACGGCCTTCCATTCCATGGATGTGCTTGAAGCGCGTGGTGTTGCTGTAGTACTTGGTGTGCGTGCCGTTCGAGATAATGAAGATCTGGGCGTACTCATAGAGTCCCGATCCGCCCCAGAAGCTGTCACGCTGGTAACGGTTAATCTGGTTGAACGCCTCCTTGATCGCCACGCCCCGCCGCTTCAATTCGATTTGCACCAACGGCAGGCCGTTGACCAAAATCGTCACATCATACCGGGTCGGATGGCTGCCGCCCTCCTCCTCGAACTGGTGAAGCACCTGGAGGCGGTTGCTGTGAACATGTACCTTGTCGATGAGACGAATGTTCTTCGTCGTGCCATCGTCACGGTTCAGGATCTGGATGTTGTCTTCCTGGATCAGCCGGGTCTTGTCCTCGATGCCCGCCGTCGAAGAGGCGATGATCTCGTGGAAGAAATGCGACCACTCATTGTCGGTGAACCGGACATCGTTCAGCTTCTCAAGCTGGGTGCGCAGGTTTGCGATAAGCTCGGACTCCGTATGCGCGGAAAGTCGTTCATAGCCCTGGGATTCGAGGATTCGCAGCAGCTCCTCCTCCAGATCCGCTTCGCTTTGGTACGCGGTCTCACGGCCGTGGCTAGGCTCGTATTCGGCCACCACGGTGCTTTCCGCGCCCTCGGCCACGAGCTTGTACGACTTGCCGCCATCCGGCAGATCCATATCCGACCGCTCCGTCATCAGGGGCTCCTTCTTCATCCGTATTTATCCGCCATCCTACTCAAAGGAATTCGGATTCCGCAGCGCATATGGGATTCCTGGATCCTGCGGCTTATTCCCAATGCAGGGCCGTCCTGATTCCAGAGGCGTATGTCTCATTCGAGTCGAGGAAGCGACGAATCACCATGGCGTAGCCATCGTCGCCCTCGATATTCCGCACAAGATATATGAGCGCAAGCAGCGACGATGCCACGGATTTCTCGCCGTATTCGAAATCAGCGAACGCGGTTTTCATGTCACGCGTCATAGGCGATGGAATGACCATCTCCCGATGCCACAGCCTGGCATGATGCGAGCACAGATTACGCAGATAAACCATGGCATGCACGACCTCCGAGGAAGTCCGCAGATTGGTGTGCAATCCGACCGATCTGTACAATTCCCTGAGCGCCCTGGCATCCGCGTGCAGGGAAAGCATCCGGGAAAGCGTATCGAACGGGAACGTCTCAACGGCCGCCCACACGGGCACCGGTCCGCCTTTGCGCCGGTAATGCCGCATGCACACCTCATTGGACATTCCCATCCATTTGCTCATGTTACGCAGCAGATTGTCACGCAACAGTTCGCCGCGTTTGCTGCGCACGCTCTGATAGGATTCGGGATCCATATACGTGTAAGCATTGCCGTCTGATGCCAGCAGGTATGCGAACCTTGAGCGCAGGGTGAGCTCCACTTTCGCGGTGCCCTTGAGGATGATGTTGCGCAGTTCCTCGTCCATCATGTAGGGAATGAGGAAGTCAACGTCCCGGGTGCCGGGCCTGTACCTGTTGTCGCCAGCCGCTGGGTTGACTTGGAATGAACGGAAATAGCCCGAGAGACGATAGTAATTGCAGTCAAAGAGTACCTGCCGTAGTTTCGCCTCATCCGTGATCGCCAAACCGCGATCCGACATCAGCGCAATCATCTGGTCGATGGTCTTCGCAGGCTTGGATTCCGCCCCAGTATGAGAAGAGCCCCCTGGTTTGAGCACTGTGAGTAGGCTTAGGGAGCTGCTGTTATCTGCCATGCTAGTCGTGTCCTCACGTTTTGAAAAGTCTGCGGCGCGTCTCAACCATGCTATGCATCCCCATAGTCCGGCAGCCGACCATGCACCAACTCGGCCGTTCCCACAACCAGGCGTCACGCGGCGAGCTCATCGAATGACAGCAAACGGTCGCGGTAATACTCGTATTGCTTATGCCGGGCCTCGATCTCGGCGGGCAGGCCGGAACTCAAATCATTGGTGAGCTTGTCAAAACGATCCAGGATGGAGACAATGCGCTGCTGCTCCTCAAAGGGCGGCAAACTGATAGGATACAATCTCACCTTCTTAGCGTTAATATTCGATTGCGAGCCCTCTCCCAATGCCTTTAGATGTTCATACTCATTGGAAAGCCAGTGGAACACATATCGGACATCGGCTTTGCTCTCGTCAATCTGCAAGTTACAACATGCTTGATTGGTTGTTAGGGGAATGCTGTTCACTGCTACCTTTGCCGCCGTTGCCCCATACATTGCCACAATCACACAATTGGCCGGTATCCACTGGGCAGCCGAATTTTTCAATCCTTCATCTGAAATGGTGGCTGAAGTTTGATTAATAACATTGAAGTCAATATCCTGAGTTCTCAACCATGGGACATTCCCATCATAGTAATCATGGCGCTTTGATGATGGTGTTCCGCCTGAACAGATTCGGGTGCAAATATCCTGAATACAAGCGGTTATGACTCTCTCTCTATCGAATGTGAGGAGTTCATTGCGGTAATAGGCATACTGTTTCCTCCGCGCCTCCAGCTCCGCCTCCAGCGAGCTAAACGAATCCAAAATCCGAACAATCTCCTCCTGCACTGGCAATGGGGGGACGGGAATCTCAATTTTGTTCAGCGCCGATTGCGTGAGCGACGGTCTAGCGGCACTGCCGGTGCTGTAATTCTCAATATGGGCGTTCATCATGAGTGGTACAAGTAACGCGGTATCACTTGCTCTTCGTCGATGACGGTATAGAAGATGGTGTCCACGTTCCAAAAAGGCCCATCGACATAGAACACATTAGCGATGGAGCCCTTACGAGGCAGAAGAACAGTTGGTCGGTTGTATACGCTGGTATCGACCCTAACGTCCATAACCCCGCCACTCCCGTACACCGGGATGTCACCGGCACTGAGATGCTTGTAATCTTTGCCATTCTTTATCTTGCAGACGTCACCAAGCCGCTTGTACTCCACCCCATCAGGGCAATATTCCGCAATCAAATCGTCAATCCTGCTCATTCTCGGCCTCCTCAACTTTCGAAATATGCATAGAGATAGAACATGGCCCATAGGAACAAGTCTTCCATGGAATGCATCTTGTCGGATAGTGCGTCGCCCGACATGCCGTAACGATTAGCAGCGGAGCTATCTTTCAACGCGTACAAAGCTAGATATCCGGCAATCATAGAGGCCAGTTGACATGCTTCGATCTCAGGGCAACCGAAGAAATTATATTCAACACAAAGTTGATACACCGGACAGGTCTTTTTGTCCTCTTCCCTAAATGCGGTAACCAAGACGTCCGTTAAGTGATTTCCATATTCAAATTGCTTGTGAGGAATCGCTTCGGATGAATGGTGATCAATGGCATAAAACAAATATTTTCCGTTGTCATAGAAGATATCCCTATCCTTGGGAAAATGGTCCCGAACTATTGACCTAAGAACAGACAGACAGTGATCGTAGAAGAGATCGTCCTCATGAACGACAAGATCTAGCTGCAAGTATTTCAGAACCGTATTCTGGGTTTCTTCCGTCAGACAACAGAAATCACGGTACATCTGCCGCGAATAGTAAAGGAGGGGATTGTACATAGCGGCTATTGCACACAAGGGAATCAACTCCTTGTCCACGTAATAACGCGAAATAAACGATACGGCTGACGCTTTAACTTCCTGGACACGCCTGCGCTCGTCACGTTCGTCCCAAGCGCGCTCCATGGATGCTATCTTCTTGCTCTGTTTGTACTGAACGACCGCGATGACAATCGTCAGAACAAGCGAGGCAAGAGCTCCGATGAGACTAATCCAATCCGATACGTCCATCAGCTCTCCAAATCCGCGACGATGGCGTCGATCTGAGCACGAAGTTCGTTCTCTCGTGCCACGATGCCGGAGATCTGCCGGTTGAGTTCGGCGATGTCAATCTTCTCGCGTGTGTCTTTGGGCTGCACATAGCCGCTGACCGACAACACGTAATCGTTCTTACAGATGTCCTCAAGAGAGGCGACGGCGGAGAAATGCTCAACCGGTTCGCGTTTCACGTAGGCGTCCATGATGGCGGCGATGTCGTCGGGTGAAAGCTGGTTCTGGTTACCGACGTGCACGAACCGTTCCGACGCATCGATGAACAACACGCTGTCGTCGGTCTTCGATTTCTTGAGCACGATGATGCAGGTGGCGATGGAGGTGCCGAAGAACAGGTTCGGCGGCAACTGAATCACCGCGTCGATGAAGTTGCCCTCCAGCAGATATTTGCGGATCTTCTGCTCCTTGCCACCGCGATAGAGCACGCCGGGAAACTCGACGATGGCCGCCGTGCCGTCGGCCGCCAGCCAGGAGAGCATGTGCATGGTGAACGCCAGATCAGCCTTCGACTTCGGCGCAAGCACGCCAGCCGGGGCAAATCGCGGATCGTTGATGAGCGTGGGGTTGTCGTCGCCCTCCCACTTGGTGGAGTAGGGCGGGTTGGACACAATCACCTCGAACGGTTCGTCGTCCCAGTGCTGGGGATTGATCAGCGTGTCGCCGTAGGCAATGTTGAAATGGTCGTAGTTCACATCGTGCAGGAACATGTTGATGCGGCACAGGTTGTACGTGGTCAGGTTTTTCTCCTGGCCGAAAAACCTTTGCCGGACTTTATCCTTGCCCAGTACCTTGATGGATTGCAGCAGCAGGGAACCGGAACCGCACGCCGGGTCGTAGACCTTGTTCACTTCGCTCTTGCCATGGGTGGCGATTCTGGTCAGCAGCTCGCTGACCTCCTGCGGCGTGAAGAACTCGCCACCGGACTTGCCGGCGTTCGCCGCGTACATGGTCATCAGATACTCATACGCATCACCGAACGCATCAATTTTATTGTCCGCGAAGCTCTCCGTGCCCAGGTCCAGATCGCCGATGGCGTTGAGCACCTTCACCAGCTTGGCGTTGCGATCCACCACGGTGTCGCCGAGCTTGCGGCTGTTCAGGTCCAAATCGTCGAATAGGCCGCGCAGACTGGATTCTGAACGCGAGCCGATGGCTGAGCCCTCGATGTTCTTGAACACCCGCTGCAGCGTCTCGTTCAGGTTCTCGTCCGCATCGGCACATCTGCGCACGTTGGCGAACAAGTCGGACGGGAGGATGAAATAGCCCTTCTCCTCCACCATCGATTTACGCACCTGCTCGGCCGTGGCATCGTCCAGCTTGACGTAGTCGAAATCCACATCGCCGGCCTGGTGCTCGTACTCGTTCAGGTATGAGGTGATGTCCTCGGAGATGAACCGGTAAAACAGGAACCCCAACACATACTGTTTGAAATCCCAGCCGTCCACTGAGCCGCGCAGCACATTGGCGATACTCCAAATCGTTTTGTGCAACTCCGCGCGCTGCGCTCCGCTATTCATCATGCCATACCTTCTTCAAAACCGTAGATATAGCCTTCAACAATACCAAGTACGCAGATTCACACACCAGTAGAAGTAGACGACACCCACACTGTGCGTCATGCTGGGGGTCATGGCTTTCCCATGTTCCAGTTTCGATAGCCGGGGTTTAATCGTCGGTCAGAATTGGTCTATTCCCAAAAACCTACCAACCTACCGACCTACCCGGTGGAATTACTGGGATTTGGTCGCCTACCGACCTACCTTGGATTCCCGCAGGTAGGTCGGTAGGTCGCAGAAACCCTTACGGCAGTAGTGAGTAGGCGGGTAGGTCGGTAGGTCGCTCACGCAAGTGAATACCAGTGGCCGCCCTTCATGCCCTTCCTGTGTTTGATCTTTCCTGAAGCCATCAGGTTCTCCAGAGCGGCATCCAGACTGGCTTTCTGTCTTTTGGACAGGGAACGGGTCAATTCCCCTTTGGACACAGATGGCTTCGGCGAGTTGGACAGTACCTCCATGATGCGCTCCTCGGTGGCGAGCTGGGAACGCATATCGACCTGTTCGCGGACCAGCTCGTCCTCCTCCTTATAGTCCGCGCGTCGTTTGAGGTTCTCATTCCTATACTCTTGCAGGTTCTCCTCGTAGCATCGACGCGAGTAACGCATCATCATGCCCGCAAGTTCCCAGTCCTCCTGCATGATTTCGAATGACAGCGGGTCTTCAAGCAAGCGGAAGGCCGCCGACAGTTTGGCACGCAGGAACATGCCGTGGGCCCGGCGCGGATCGCCGCCATGCTCCCTGTTGACCCGTATTTTGTCGGCTCTCATTTCGGCTATCGCTATCGGCGGCAGACGCATGGGGTGCTTCTCCAGATGGCTGGAATCCGGCGTGGAGTCATTGGCCTTTGCGTAGCTGCCGCACTCGTAGAGCCGGTTCATCTGCTCCGGAGCCAACGTCAAGGCCGTACAACGTATGTTGGGCCATAAGAATGCAGCCATGACGCTGGATACCTATGCAGACCTATTCGACACCGATCTTGATGATGTGGCAACATCCATCAGCAACAAGATCACCGCAGCAGAGACATTGACCACGGGAAAACTCTTGAGTCCAAACCACTCTCCGAATCCTCTTTTACACGCCTCGTGACAACGAGGTGACAACAATTCAACAAAAATCATGTGATTGAGCGAATGCTTGCAAAATTGAAAATCGTTGGAATGATTGAGTTTCATAGCTTCATCGTGAAGCGAATGGAGCGGATGACGGGAGTCGAACCCGCCTTTAAAGCTTGGGAAGCTTTCGTTCTACCGATGAACTACATCCGCAAGGCTGTGCCTTTTGGGCACGAAACTCCAGTTTAGCACGCAACGGATGCGTATGCGGACACAGACCGACATGCGATATCAATTTTCCGCAATATCACGGAAACTCAGCCGCGCGACCGCTGCGAATAGTCACGAGAATATCTGCCAGCCGAGCCGCCCGAATCATGCCCGGACCCATACTGCGTTCCAAATTGCGGACCACCGGCACCAGCCATCGCAGAACGTCCGACTTGCCGAATATCCGCCGCCGCAACGCCGCTCGTGGCATAACCACCGGCCAGATATCCGGACTGCACGCCCTGCTGACGCATCTCCTGACTCATCTGCATCAACCGGGCAATACGATCCTCAGTCGCCGGATGCGTGGAAAACAGGCGAGAAAAACCTTCCGCAGAGAACGGATTCGCAATCATCATCGCAGCAACCGACTGCGTACCGGCAGTCTTCTGCATCGGCATCGTCTCAGCGCCGTTCGAGATCTTATTCAATGCGGACGCGAGCGCTTCCGGATCTTCCGTAAGTATGGAACCATCTTCGTCGGCATCATATTCTCGTGTACGCGAAATCGCCATCTGAATAAGCGAAGCGGCAATCGGCGCAAGAATCGTGCTCAACAGCACACCCAGCAATCCAAGACCATTAGAAGACGAGCCATTGCGATCGTCACGCGAATTGCCGCCGCCGAAATACATGAGCGAATAGCCGAGATACGAAATGACCGTCGCCATTGCGGAAGCGATCGCAGACGTCAGGATATCGTGATTGTACACGTGCATAAGCTCGTGCCCAAGTACGCCGCGAATCTCGCGTTCGTTCAGCATCTGCAGAATACCCTGCGTGCAGCAGACCGCCGCATGACGTTCATTGCGTCCCGTTGCGAACGCATTGGGGCTCATGGTTGGGGCGATATAAATACGCGGCATCGGCTTGCCCGCCTTCGCCGATAGTTCGCGCACAATTTTGTACAGTACCGGCGCTTCCTGCTCGCTGACTTCCTGCGCATGCATGGATGCAATCGCAAGTTTGTCGGAAAACCAGTAGGATGCGAACGTTGAGCCAAGTCCGATGAGAATGTAGATACCAAGCGTACGCTGGCCGCCACCGGTCGCCCACCAAATGAGCATGATGACGCCCCACATCAACGCGAATAACAGCGTTGTCTTCAAGCCATTGCAATGGCCATGCACCCGCAATTTGCCGTTCATGGTCACTAGCGTAGAAACGGAGCCTGAGTTTTTGCTGGATATGTGCTGGAGACTGGACTGCGGAAAGGACTAGGGGGCAGTTGCGGAAGTTCGCATGCTCAGCTTCTCCCCGGGTGTCCGATTCTCCAGAAGCGGACACCCAAGACGCATGAAAGAAGCCTGAAACCTATCAGACTGGGTTTCAAACACCCACCTTAGGCGTGAGCCAGGGCGCGCATCTGCTCCGGGTCGATGACCTTCTTATGCTCGCGACCTTCCTTCGCACCGTCGGCACGTTCGTACGCGTCGACCTTCTTCCAACCGGCGAAGTCGATCGGCTTGACTCCACGGGAGGCCAGCAAACGGTCGATGGATTCCGGATCGCGGTCCGCCGCCACACGACCACCTTCGGCTGCCTTGGACAGATCTTCCAGCATGTTGGTGACGATGAGCAGCGCGTCGGACTTGGTGGAGCCGATCAGTCCGACTGGGCCGCGCTTAGCCCAACCGGTGGCATACAGACGTTCACGCACCTGCGCGCCGTCCTCGGCCGAAGCGGTCGTGGTGATGCGTCCGTCACCGTTCGCGTTCGCCAGATGCGCGTGACGCTCGTCGTACGCGATGCCCGGCGCGGTGGCCGGCTTGTAGCCGATCGCATGGTACACGGCCTGCACCGGATACTCTTCAAACTTGCCGGTACGGCTCATCTTGCCGTCAGCCGACGTTTCGGTCTTCTCCACGCGAATGCCAACGACCTTGCCGTCCTCGCCCAGCACTTCGACCGGCGCGGAATTAAAGTGCACATAATACTTGCGATCAGCCGTATTACCCTCGTAATCCACGTCACCGTCATCTTCCATGTCTTCCGCCATCTCACGAATCGTGAACAGCTCTTCGACCATCTGACGGGTCAGCTTGTCTTTGCCGGCCTCTTCAATCGTGTCTTCATCCAAATCGAAATCGTCTTCGTTAATGATCAGCTGCACTCCCGGCAGCTTCTCCATCTCACGCAATTCCTGTACGGAGAACTTGGCTTGCGCCACACCGCGGCGGATGAACAGGTGCAGCACGCGAGCCTTGTTCTCCTTGATGCCCTCGTACACATTGTCCGGAATGTCAGTGCGTTCCTTCAGATCGTCGGCATTGCGCATGAGTTCGCGCGCCACATCCATGGCCACGTTGCCGCCGCCGATCACGGCGACTTCCTCAGCTTCAAGCGGCCATTCGCGAGCGCCGGTCGGATAACCGTCGTACCATTCCACAAACTTGGCTGCGCCATACACGCCATCCAGGTCGGCACCCGGCAGTCCAAGAGGCTTGTCCTCAACGGCACCGGTGGCGAACAGCACGGCATCGTAACGCTCAAGCAGCTCGTCGAGGGTCACGTCCTTGCCGAATTCCACGTCGCAATACAGGTGGATGTCGGGGTTGTCGAGCGTCTTTTCGAGCGCCGACGCGATGAATTTGATGGACGGGTGGTCGGGGGCCACTCCGTAGCGCACCAGGCCGAACGGCACAGGCAGCTTTTCGAACAGGTCGATGCGAGCGGCAGTGCCGAGGCCAAGCTCCTCGCCGAGCTTCTTCAACTGGCGCAGGAAAATGTCAGAGGAGTAGACGCCTGCAGGGCCGGCGCCGATTACAGCAATACGAAGTTCATGAGTTTCAGTCACGCGCTCTAGCCTAATGCATTCCCTGCATTTGCAACAGGGGCGCACGAGTATTTTCTTGCGACTTCCTCACGCATGCGCGCCCGACGGAGTACGGGGTCATGTCGCCGGCGAACACCACCGTAAGTAATAAACAAACCGTATACTATGTGCGACACTATGCACTGTCAATCGATTGACACCGCCACTGCAACGCGTTGTGGTGGGAAAATTTACGATTGTGGCGCGCACCGTATCACGAAGAAGAAGAATTATGAGTGACTCCAACAACTTGGCGCAATCCAAAGCACCGGAGCAAGGCGGCGTACGCAAGCTCGACAAGAGCGACGCCGGCTATGCGAAGGATCTGAAGCCCCGTCATATCCAGATGATCGCCATCGGCGGTTCCATTGGCACCGGCCTGTTTTTGGGCGCTGGTGGCCGTCTCGCGCAGGGTGGCGCAGGTCTTGCGATCGCATACGCGGTGTGCGGTATTTTCGCGTTCCTGATGGTTCGCGCGTTGGGTGAGCTTGCGATTCGCCGTCCATCGTCGGGCGCGTTCGTGTCATATGCCCGCGAATTCTTGGGTGAGAAGGGCGCCTACGTGACCGGCTGGCTGTTCTTCCTCGACTGGTCGGTCACCGTCATGGCCGATATCACCGCCGTGGCCGTGTATTTCCACTACTGGAAGGCGTTCCAAGGCGTGCCGCAGTGGCTGTTGGCACTGATCGCCCTGGCGTTGGTGTTCGTGCTGAATCTGCTGAGCGTGAAGATGTTCGGTGAGGCGGAATTCTGGTTCGCCGCCATCAAGGTGGCCACTATCATCGCGTTCATGGTCATCGCCATCTGGGCCATCGTCACCGGCGCTCCGGTGGGCGGCTCCCACGCCGGCGTGGCCAACATCACCGACAACGGCGGCCTGTTCCCGAAGGGCATCGCCCCTGTGTTCGCCCTGACGCTGGGCGTGGTGTTCGCCTTCGGCGGCACCGAAATGGTGGGCGTGGCCGCGGGCGAGGCGAAGGACGCCGAAAAGGTATTGCCGAAGGCCATCAACTCCATGATCATCCGCATTTTCGTGTTCTATGTGGGATCCGTCGTGCTGATGGCTCTTGTGCTGCCGTACACCGCCTACTCTTCTAACGAATCCCCGTTCGTCACGTTCTTCTCCGGCATCGGCATTCCGCACGCCGGAGACGTGATTCAGGTGGTCGTGCTCACCGCGGCGCTGTCCTCGCTCAACGCCGGCCTGTATTCCACCGGCCGCACCCTGCGATCCCTGGCGGTGGCCGGCTCCGGCCCGAAGTTCGCGGCCCGCATGAACAAGCATCACGTACCATACGGCGGCATCATCATCACCTCCGCGCTCGGTCTGATCGGCGTCGTGCTGAACGCCGTGCTGCCGTCTGACGCGTTCGAAATCGTCATGAACCTCGCCGGCATCGGCATCGCAGGAACGTGGGCCGCCATCCTCGTCACGCATATCTCCTTCCTCAAGAAGGTCAAGGCCGGCGAGGAGACCCGCCCCGCGTACCGCATGCCGGGAGCCCCGTACACCAACTACATCTCGCTGCTGTTCTTCGCCGTGGTCGTGCTGTCCAATCTCACCAGCGCGGCCGGCCGTTGGACGCTGCTCATGTTCGCGGTGGTGGTTGTGACCATGATCGCCGGATGGTTCTACGTGCGCGGCCGCATCAACGGCAATCTCATGGATGAGATGCTTGACGACAACGACAACGATGTCGCCGACGTGCTGGAAACCACGGAAGTGCCGGGCAAGTAGGCACGTCATCGCAAACCTTGGCGTCGATGGCAATCGCCGGCATTCCAGCGTTCCGGCATGCTTCGGCGTCAGGCGAACGTACAATCGCAATAACTGCAATCGGGCCCTCATCGAGCGAGGGCCCTCATCATAAGAGGTGGCAATATGCGCATTCACATCACATATACCGGCGGCACCATCGGCATGATTGACTCTCCGAACGGCCTGATTCCGGGAGCCGACACTCGCAGCTGGCTGTTCCGCCTGCTGGAGGACGCGCACATGGACGCAAGCCTGTTCACGTTCACCGAGCTTGATCCGCTTATCGACTCGTCGAACGCGACGCCCGACAATTGGCAGACGATGGTTGATGACTTGCGTGCGCATCACGATGATGCCGACGCGTTCGTGGTGCTGCATGGCACCGACACGATGAGCTATTCGAGCGCCGCGCTTTCGTATGCACTGGCCGATTTCGGCAAGCCGGTGATTTTCACGGGATCGCAGCATCCGCTCGGCAAAATCGAATCGGATGCCACTGCGAATGTCACGGGTGCGCTGAACGCTGCGATGAGCGGACGATTCCACGGTGTGGGACTGTTTTTTGGACATCACCTGTTTGCCGGAAATCGCGTAAGTAAGTCGTCGAGTTGGGCGTTTGAAGGATTTTCGGCGCCTTCCGTCGGCCCGCTGGCACGCACTGGCACGCCATGGCATTGGTATGCGGGCGATTCCGCTGCGGTTGGCTGCGGTTGGACGTCGCCTCAGCCTTACTCTCGCCATGATGTTGCGGTGATCGATATGGCACCCGGCATTTCCGCGGCACGGTTGGAAGCGATGCTTACGCCGCGGCCGGAAGCGGTTTTGTTGCGTGCGTACGGCGTCGGCAATGTGCCGAGCGACGAGCCTGGACTGACTGACGTGATTGCCGACGTGCTACATGACGATGTTCCCGTTGTGATCGCGTCGCAATGTCAGCAGGCGGAAGTGCTGCTCGGCCATTACGAGACAGGCGATGCGATCGCACGCGCCGGCGCAATTGGATCTGGCGATATGACGCTGGAAGCCACGTATGCGAAAATCATGTTCCTGCTGTCGCAAGGCGTGAGCGGAGCCGACTTTGGCAAGTGGATGCGCGTATCGATCGCTGGAGAAATCTCCCCGAGCTCGCTGTAAACAATCCCAAAACTTCCGAATCTGCCTTATACATGCCTTATGTATGGCAGATTCCGAAGTTCGTCCGGAGCTATCTGCGTTATGTATGGCAGAGCTGTTTTGAGAAACCGGACTTAGAGGGTGTATTCTCGCCCCCTAAGTCAGGTTTTCTCATATGGACCTGCCAGATATAAGCGAAATACTTGCTGACAGACCTCCAAATCTGCCATATATAGGCGAGATACGGGGTTTCGAGGCGCAATCAGGCTGATTCGCCACGGTCGAAAAGCACGGTGAGCGCCCACAGAATGCTGACAACATCAATCGCTTCCTGCATGAACGCGCCGACAACCACGGGAATCAGATTGAACGCGGCCGCGATCATGCCGATAATCGCAAGGCCGAGGCCGATCAGCACCGCCTGCAACATCACCTTTTTCGTGCGGCGCGCGATGGCGATGGCCCGCGGAACGGACGCAATGTCGTCATTCATGATGACCACTTGCGCAGATTCGGAAGCCGCGGTGGACGTGCCGTCGGTCATGGCCATGCCGATATCGGCAACCGCAAGTACGGGGGCGTCGTTGACGCCGTCACCGACCATCATGGTGATTTGACGATTCTTGGATTCGCCGGTTACGCGTTGCTTGATGCGATTCCACAACGACAGCTTCTGGTGCTTGGATTCAGTGGCGCTCTTGACGGCGGCAACCTTGTCTTCAGGGAACAGTTCGGACTGCACGTCGTCGATACCGACTTCGTTTGCGATGATGCGGGCGGACGCAGCCTTGTCGCCGGTAAGCATGGACAGTTCCTTGACACCCAACTCGTGCAGGCGAGCCAAAGAACGCTTCGCATTCTCGCGAGGCACGTCACGAAGTACGATGCGGGCGGCAAGACGGCCGTCAATCGCCACGTATGCAGCCATTTCGTCAGGAGCGAGCGGGGCAAACAGCGAGTTTGCGGTTTCAGGCTTGCGAGCGGCGGATTGGGTTGCGACGGACGCGGAAGTAGAGGGCGCGGCTGCAGGCTGCGCATCGTCAGGCACCCCGTTCCTCACTCCCATAGTGTCCGATTCTGGAGAATCGGACAAGTAAACACACGTTTTAGCCCTCTGGATGTCCGTTTCTGGTGAATCGGACATCCGCAGCGCATTCTGAGTCTCCCGTTTGTCCGATTCGGCAGAATCGGACACGTAATACGTCGCATCCGGCATATGCAGCACCGGCATGAATCCGGATTCGTCAGCCGTCACGTATGCGAACCGCCCCACGCGCACCTGATGCCCGTTCACTTCGCCGGATATACCCTTGCCGGACTCCTCTACAATGTTCTTCACCACCGGATAGTCGCGCCCGTGCCCCGGCAAATCGCGCTCGACGCACAGCCTCTGCCCCGCCGCATACCGCGCATACAAATCATCCATAGCCTTGCGTCCGGCCGCCGCGATGCCTTTCGACAGAATGTGCACCGAATAGCCTTCCACCACGCTGGCCATCATGAGAATATGGTCCTCATTGAACGGCGAACTCGTCTCAAACGGCTTCTCTACACGTACGACCTGCGGCTGCTTGACGGTGAGCGTGCCGGTTTTGTCGAAGAAAATATGCGATACGCGACCTAGATTTTCCAGCACATCCTGCGCTTTGATCAGGATTCCCGCTTTGGCAAGTCGCCCGGTTCCAGCCACATATGCGACCGGCGCGGCAATCAACAGCGGACACGGCGTAGCAAGCACCAATACTTGCGCAAATCGCAGCGGCAATCCGGAAATCGCCCATGCAATCCCAGCAATCGCAAGCGAAAGCACGGTAAACGGCACTGCAAGCATATCCGCGGTCTTCACGACAGCGGGGCGCGACTCTTGCGCCGACGAGACCAGCTCCAGGATCTTCTGGTATTGCGAATCGTGCGCAAGTTGCGTGGCGCGCATGGTCAATGTTGTGGAGCCATTGACCGCACCGGACATCACGCGAGCGCCCGCATATACTTCGCGGGGAACGGGCTCGCCGTTGATGTTGCTTAGGTCCAACGTGGCCACGCCCGACAGCAGCTCACCGTCGACCGGCACCGTTTCGCCGGGCAACACCAGGATCACGTCGCCGAGCTGTACCTGATCAACGGGGACCGTTTCGAAACGCTCTCCAGCCGCATCATACGTTTGCGAAGCACCTTTTGTGTCCGTTTCTGGAGATTCAGACGCAAAAGCACGCTTTTCACCGTCTTGGTTGTCCGTTTCTCCAGAATCGGACACTCTGACAGTACGAAATCCGTCGGCGGTCACGTCGGCCGTATGCTCGCTGCCCGACGCGTGCACATGCCCCCGCATACCGGGCAGCACGACCACGTGCGCGGTTCGCGGTGCCGCGTCGATCAGCGCGGTCAGGTTGCTTTCGGCCTTTGACTGCGCAAATTCCTCGATCGCCTCGCCTGACGAGATCATCAGCACCACGGCCCATGCGGCCCAATATTCCTGCACTGCGACCGTCGACGCAATCGCGACGACCGCCAGCAGATCGACGCCAACATGCCCGTGCCGCAGATCGTCGATCATGCCGCGTACCGTCACCACAATCGTGTACGCAACCAACGCGATCACAATCCACTGCCCAACGCCCGGATTGAACGCACTCAACCCGTCAACGCCGACTTGCGAAATCCACGAATCCCACGCAGCCTCGCCCCACGGCTTCCACTCCCCCAGCAATACCAACGGAATCGCGGACAGAATGGTAATCGGCAGTAACGGAACCTGTTTGCACAGTCGCCAGCAAATATCGATGATTCTACGCATGAGAATCTCCTTACGCTCGTATCGGACGCCTTGTTAACCCATCGGCGCCTCGCCCGCGCGAGCCATCGATACACGGCGTAAAAAGATATTTTCAGCATAGCAAATATTTGCGATTTTTGTGCCGCAATACAGCAATAAGGGCTGTGCGATTGCTCACACAGCCCTTATTGCATTCTTCTTTTGGCTTGCTTTTTGTTGATTTTCGCGGTTTTCGTTGTACTTGCGATTTCGTGGTGCCAGCCGCGTCTTCGCCGTCAGCCTATCGGGTGGCTTCCGTCCGTTCGCATGTCGCGAAACGTTTTAGCCAGCCCAACAGTCTTGACTTGCGCACCGCAACAACTTGCGTCCGTCAATTCACGCACCGCATCAACATCTCGCTTTACCACAGGCCGAACGGGTCGAACAGGCCGCCACCGTCACCGTAGCCGTTGCCGTCGCTCTGTCCATTTCCGTTGCCATTGCCGTCATTACCGTAACCGTTGCCATTGCCGTTCTGGCTCTGGCCATCATTGCCGTTGTTCCGCTGGTTCTGGCTGTTGGCGGAGTTCGTTTGGGATTCCTCCTGGTCGAGTGTCACGTCAAGCTCCATGGTGTTGCCGTCGCGCACGACCGTCAATGTCACCTTGTCGTTCATGGCGGAGGCGCGCACGTAGCCGAGCAGCGAATAGTTGTTGTTCACCGCCTTGCCGTTGAACGCCACGATGGAGTCGCCGGCCTTCACTCCGGCCTTGGCCGCCGGGCTGTTGTCGACCACGGACTGCACCTGCGTGCAACCGCGGGTCACGCCGTCCGCCTCAACCGTGGAGCTCTTGATGGTGACGCCGAGCGCCACATGCTGCACGGTGCCGTTGTCGATGATCTCGTTAGCCACACGCTTTACCAGGTTCGACGGAATGGCGAAGCCGATGCCGATGGATCCGGCGGTGCCGGAAGACGTTGTGGTGGATGCGATGGATGAGTTGATGCCAATCACCTGGCCGGCCGCATTGAAGGTCGGACCGCCGGAATTACCTGGGTTGACGGCCGCGTCAATCTGCACGGCGTTGGTGACGATGTCGTTGTTGTTGTCATCGGACACGGTCACCGGGCGGTTGAGCGCGGAAACGATGCCGACGGTTGCGGTGTCATCGTAGCCGAGCGGATTGCCGATGGCCATCACGGATTCACCCACGGCAAGATTGTCGGAATCGGCAAATTCCGCAGCCTTCAGACTGCTCGGAGGATTGTCGAGCTTGATTACGGCCAGATCGGTGGTGGTGTCAGTGCCGACGATTTGCGCTGAGTAGATGGTGCCGTTGGCAAGCGTCACTTGAATCTGCTTCGCGCCGGAAATCACATGGTTGTTGGTGACGATGTAGCCTTTGTCGCTAATGATTGCGCCGGAGCCTTTGGCGCTGCCGTCGCTGGTTGCCACGTCAATGGACACCACAGAATCGGACACTTCTTTCGCCACTGCGCTCCAGTCTGCGGCCTCGCCGGATTTGGCTTTCGCCGAACCAGATCCGGACGTGTTGGATTTCACGCTGGCCAGTGAGCTGGAGGTGGGTACGGTCACCCATCCATTGGTGATTGCCGCGTAGCCGACTCCGAGGCAGAGGACCGCGGAAACAAGTGCCGCCACCACGCCGGTCATCACATGACCGGTCACGCCGGAAGCGAACTTCGGCTTGGGTGCAACGCCATTTTGCTGCGGGGTACCGAACGGATTACCGTTATTCGGATTTCCAAACGGATTACCATTATTCGGATTATTCGGCCCGGCCGGCGGCACGTTGGCACCGCCTTGCGCCGTGGGCTTCATGAACGGATTACCGTTATTCGATTGCGCGTTCTGCTGATTGTTCTGCTGATTTCCACCCACATACGGATTTCCGAAGAAAGGATTGCGAGGCCGCTGCGACTGCTGCGGAGCCTGCCCGTATGTGCCATATTGCGGCTGCGGAGGCATGTTCGGCGCGTCACTCGCCGTACCGTTCGCAGTGCCGTTCGCGGCTGCGGTGCCATCAGTCGGCTGCGTCGGCACGGGACCGTACGCACCATATTCCGGTGCCGGACGGTACTGCTGGGCCGGCGCATCCTGCGCGGAACCGCCAACCACGGTACGCTCACCCGCTGCGGAAGCGTAATCCGGAGTATCACCCGCCGCAGCCGCGGATTCCGCCGAAGCGTCGTCGTTCGCAACAGGCATGGCGGCCGTCGGCTGATTCTCAATACCGCTCTGCACGTCAATCGGTTCGGTAGCCGACTCTGCAGCATACGGCTCGCCTGCGTAAGTTTGCGTCTGTTCCGCATCAACCGGCGGCATCGGCACGGTCTGCTGTTCGTCATTCTGCGGCTGCACGGCGTTCTGGTCGTTCTCTTCAGCCATTTTCGCTCCTTATTCGTCTCGCGGCATTTCACAAATCAGCAATCGTGCCGCTCGAACTGCTATCTACGAGTAAAGATACTCGCTCTGGAAGTTTCCTGAATGTTTGTTGAAAGTAGCAACCGAATCTCTTGGCAGTTCTCTCCATACGGTGCCAGAGGCTATGCGATGCAACTTGACAAACCTCAGCCGATACGCCTTCTCACAACCATCGCAAGAAATTCGATAACTCATTCGCGTTATATGTGGCAGAAATGCAGCCACGCAAAAACTCATTTGCGCTATATGTGGCACTTTCCTCTGCACAGATGGGTTCAAAACGTCGTTTCAATACCCCCTAATGACTCTTGTTTTCGGAAAACTGCCACATATAAGGGAAATCACATTTTTCAACGGAACGAATCTGCCACATATAAGGAAAATCGTATTCAGCCGGCGAACGACGTAGCCACCGTCGGCAATCGGCGCTATCGCATACAGTTGAAAGCATGACAAGCTTGAACGAACCACAGATCAACGCGGCGGCGCACGAAACCGCGGCAACAGCCGCAGCGAACATGGCGACACCAGTCGAAAACCTCATCGAACATCCGCGTGGAGCGGAACCAGGCAAGCCGGGCCGCCGCGACGCCTTCTATTTCGAGCAGAAAACCCGCCTTCCCGACGCGGCCGACGGCAAGGGACGCGGCGGCGCACGATACGGCCGCACCGGTACCATTCATACCCCCCACGGCGATATTCACACTCCGGCGTTCGTGCCCGTGGCCACGCAGGCCGCGATGAAAGCCGTTCTGCCCGAAACCATGAAGGACCTCGGCGCGCAATGCCTGCTGTCCAACGCATTTCACCTGTATGAACGCCCCGGCGAGCAAGTGCTCGACGAAGCCGGCGGCCTTGCCAAATTCATGAACTGGAACGGTCCGACCTTCACCGATTCCGGCGGTTTCCAAGTGCTTTCGCTCGGCGCAGGCTTCAAGAAAACCCTCGCCATGGACGTGACCGGCATGAAATCAGACGACGTGATCGCCGAAGGCAAGGAGCGTCTCGCGTTCGTGGACGAGGACGGTGTAACGTTCAAATCGCCGCTCAACGGCTCACTGCACCGTTTTTCCGCCGAAATTTCAATGGGAATCCAGCATAAGATCGGCGCCGACATCATGTTCGCGTTCGACGAGCTGACCACACTGATGAACACGCGCGGCTACCAGGAGCGTTCCGTGGAACGCACCTACCGTTGGGCGCAGCGTTGCGTTGCCGAGCATAAGAGACTTACCGAAGAGCGCGTCGGCAAGCCGTATCAGGCGCTGTATGGCGTGGTACAGGGCGCGAATTATGAGGATTTGCGCAGGCATGCGGCCGAACAGATCGCTTCGTTGGATTTCGACGGCGTCGGTATTGGAGGTGCGATTGAAAAGCGCATTATCGGCGACACTTGCGCCTGGATTTGCGATGCGATGCCGGAAAGCCGACCGCGCCACGTGCTCGGCATCGCCGCAGTCGACGATATTTTCGCATGCGTCGAGAATGGTGGAGACACGTTCGATTGCGTCGCACCGGCGCGTTGCGGCCGAAATGGCGCGATTTTCACGCGCGGCGGACGTTACAACATCAAGCGCGCGCAATTCAAGCATGATTTTGGCCCACTTGAAGAGGGCTGCGATTGCTACACATGCACGCATTATTCGCGCGCTTACGTGGATCATGCGTTGCGTGCCCGCGAATTCAACGGTTTCACATTGGCGACGATCCACAACGAGCATTTCTTCGTGAAGCTGCTGGACGATATTCGCGCGTCGATTGACGGCGGATATTTCGACGAATTCCGCGACGAAACCCTGGCCCGCTTCTACGCCAACGGTTCCCGCGGATGATGCGCTGCCAGATGTTCCGTCCAAACGGACGCTAGGCCACACTTCCACATTCCAAGGCGCCGACGAACAAACCCGTCGGCGCCTTTTCATGCATGGCGAGCCCGCACTCGCCGTCTCGTTCTCAGACTTGTCACCAGATGTGTCCGATTCTGGAGAATCGGACAACCACACCACATGTTTCATGCCCTACATGTCCGATTCGGGCGAAACGGACAACCACAATGCTTATCTCACGATCTACTTGTCCGATTCTGGAGAAACGGACAAGTAAGCAACCTAAAAACACTCGCTGGATGTCCGAAACGCCAGAATCGGACACACAGAGCGTCGCGCCGCTTGAATTTTCCTACGGAAAATGGCGGGATCAAGGATGGCTCCGTCGTACGGAAGCCCACAGGGCTTCCTCCCTCCTCGCGTCGCGCCGCTTGAATTTTCCTACGGAAAATGGCGGCGCGACACGCCGATTTGAGGTTGCGCAGGTTTTGGTGTAGATTAGTCGATTGTCTGCGAGCGTGGCGGAATGGTAGACGCGCTGTCTTCAGGTGGCAGTGAGTGTATGCTCGTGGGGGTTCAACTCCCCCCGCTCGCACCATGGTGAAAGGTCGGAGCCGAAAGGTTCCGGCCTTTTCGTTTCCCAAGCGGCAGTAGAGCTCAGCGGCTCCCGACAACTCCAGTGACTGGAACAATCAGAACTCGTGTTCGTTTCGGTAATGGTTCCCCCATGTCTTCATCGCATCGATGATCGGGCGCAGGCTTTCGCCGACTTCAGTCAGCGAGTATTCGCCGTGGTCGTGAACGCGGTCGGCGCTTGGACCGAAGAGACTCTGCCGGCAATCCCGAACACTGCCAAGCATCTGGCCGACGTGCTCGCCGGCACCGACGTGCGCACCAATAAGTGTCCGTTTCTGGTGAATCGGACAACTAAGGTATGGGTTTTGCGTTCTGGATGTCCGATTCTCCAGAATCGGACAGTTTATGGCTATGGCGAGCGGTCAGCGCACGAGGAAGACCATGATGATGATCATGGCGAAGCCGGTCAGGTCGGTGAAGGTGAACGTTTCGCCGGCCCATGCCACTGCGGTGATGGTGGCCATGACCGGTTCGCTGGTGCCGAGCATGGTGGCACGCACCGCGCCGACGCGCATCACGCCTGCCATGTAGAGCCAGAACGCGAGGAACGTGCCGCATACGATGGTGTAGAGCAGCAGAAGCACGCCTCGCGCGTCCAGTGCGGGAATGTTCGCCCACGGTTGCGCGAACGGGCATAATATGAGTCCGGACATGAGGAATGTGATGCCGTTGATGGTCATGTTGCCCCATTTGAGCATGAGCACGACCGGCAGGATGGACATGGCCGCGGTGCTCACCGCGTCAACCAGTCCCCATGCGAGCCCCTGCCATGGCAACGACAGCGAGGCGAAGTTGCCGCCGGTGGCGATGAGGAACGTGCCTGCGAACGCCAGGAGCACGCCGACCAATTCACGCTTGAGGGGCAGTCGTTTGCCGCGCAGGCATACCCAGGCGAGCACGAAGATCAGGTTGAGCGTCTGCAATACGGTGGCGGTTCCGGAGTTCGTCCAGTCGATGGTCATCAGGTAGGAGACCTGCACCAGAAGCACGCAGAGCAGTGTCGTGACCAGATATTTCGGATACGATTTGACGTCTTTGACTGCTCCGGCGAGTTTCTGCGGTGTGGTGATGGCCGATCCGACCAGGAAGATCAGGCTGGCGAATAGCGCGCGTACGCAGGAAAGCCAGATCGGATCCAGCTGGTAGTCGCGCATCAGCAGTTTGGCCACGGTGCTGTTCATACCCCACATGGCACCGCCCAGCAATGTCATGCCAGTGCCGATGAGCAGGCTTTTCGGCGTCTGTTCCAGCACATGTTCCGTTTTTTTCGTAGTTTTTTTCGCGGTTTTTTGCGATTCGGAAGTTTTCTGCGATTGCGACGCCTGTCCCGACGTTTGCTTTGCCACGGCCTGTCCTCGCTCTCTCCACGGCTTTCACGGCAAATTCACGGCGATTGTAACGCACACGGTACGCATATTAAACGTCAGTTATGCAAAACAGATTTATTCCGCCAAGCTTGCGTTCGGCGCTGACAAAAAATCGAGGATTTTGCCGAGATATGATCCGAGCACAGCATTCGGCATGGAGAAAATTTCGTGCAATGACTGGCTGTATCGCACTTTTTCGATGGAACCGCCGCCTTCTCGCACACGTTCGACGAAGTCATCTTGTGGTCCGTTGAGCACCCACACGTCGCGTCCGGCTTGGAATAGCAATACCGGAGCTTCGATAGCTCCACACATGTCAGGTTTGAGCACGGCTCGGGAAAGCGCCATCGCCTGGTTTGCCCAATCGAACGTGGCCGCGTTGGTCTGGCACGTCACGTCCGCCAAACGTTGCTTGTGGAACCAGCGGATGCGTGCCTCCGAGGCCCCGCGGTAGTCGTCGAGATTGAGGTTGCCGTCGAAATCGGCATGCCCGAACACACGCGATTTGCCGAAGCCAAGCCCGCAGATTACGCCGACCACAATGCGTGCGGCCCACGTCGGCATGCCGACCACCGGCGCGATCATCGGCGCGGACAGCACCGCCTTGTCGAACAGCGACGGGTAACGTTCCAGCGCGGCCGCGCCGATGCCGCCGCCCATGGAATGGCAGTACAGGTACATTGGGCCACCATCCGCCGCCTCACGCCCCACAGTCTGTGCAAACGTGGCGAAATCGGCCACATATCGCCGCCAATCGTCAATCCATACCAAACTTGGATTGCTCATATCGTGCGCGGAATGGCCATGCCCGCGATGCTCGAACACGCACACCGAATAGCCGGCCAACAGAAAGTACCACACCATTTCGCTGTATTTGCGTCCGAATTCGGTGAATCCGTGCGAAATGACGATCGTGCCACGAAATACGCCCGAAGCGCCTTCCTCGCGCAACACGTCGAATGTGCGCGCGTCGTAGCGGTAGTAATGCAACCGGCCGGGGCGCTCCAACTTGGGCAACGCCTTGCCTTCCCAATCGACGGTGGCCGGTTCCATCCAACCTTCCGTCATGCAAGCCTGCAGCGCAGGCAGCACCGTAGCGTCCATTTCGGCGTCATAGCGCGCCTCGTCGATGAGCGTGATAGTCATGGTTCCATCTTAGGCGAACGGCGCCAAGACGAAACTAAGCACAGGCCTACGCGCTGTATAACGATGCGTCAGTGCATCAACGGCGTACCGGAACAACCGAATCGTCACCCCCGCGCGCCATCCTCGCATACTATGGAGGTATGAAGTTCGTTTCACTGCTGATGGTGGTAACGCTGTCTCTCACCGGCACACCAACGTATGCGTACGCGGCGGCAACTCCCGTTGACAACAACGGTGATATCTCCGCTGCCCAAGATTCCAACTGCCCAACATGGCTGCAATGGCTGTGCGGAAAAGGAAAATGATCGCATGATGTCCACGCGGGAAAAGCATCCCAAGATTCACCGCATCGCGCTGGTCGACAATGATCCGCGAGCGCTGGATTCGCTCAGTGCCGTCATTGCCAGCAAAGTGCCGACCGCGTATGTGGTGTGGACGGCGGCTTCAGGCTGTGAGGCGATAGAACGTTGCCAGGATGCGAACGGCCATGTCAGTTTGTTGATTCTCGATATGTCGATGGAGGGATTGCAAGGCCCCGCCACGTGTCGTCGGTTGCGTTTGATGGGCCAGCGCATGCCGATTCTCGGTGTAACCAGTTTTTCCATCAATAGTTATCGGGACAAGCTGGTTGAGGCTGGTGCGCAAGGGTTGGTTGGTAAGGAGAATGCCGACCAGTTGGCGCAGATTATTATGCGTATGTGCAATGGCGAGGTGATGGAGGGATTTGAGCCGCCTGCGTTGGCCAATCTGCGTATCAGCAGGGAGGCTGAGACCACTCCCGCGCTTACCGTTCGTGAGGAGCAGATTATTTCCTTGTGCGCGGAGGGCATGCTTGACCGGGACATCGCCGAGCGTTTGGGGATTTCCGAAGCCACCATCCGCAAACATATGCAAAGTATTTTAAGAAAACTCAACTGCAAGACCTCGCGTCAGGCAGTGGCACTGTGGGTGAGGTCCAATGCGCTCTAAACCCGCAACTCAGTACATTGCGTGGCGCAACCGTATGCGCACGCAGCATCCGAACCTGTGGCATCCAATCCGTTTCGCCATTATGCTGATCGTGCTTGCATGGACCATATACGGCGTTTGCTACGAGCCTCCTACCGACATATTTGGCGTGATATGGGTTGCGATGCTGGTTACGGCGCTCGTACTGTCTCCGCTGTTTCTGAAAAGTACATCGGTGGCGATTCTCGTGATTGCCTCCATAGGCGATCTGTTTACTCCCTACGCGCATTTGGGAAATTCTCTTCCCGCGCAGCTTTACGCCTATGGCATGCTCGCATACAGCACTAATGCCATTATCGTGGCAACGTTACTCATATATTACGTTGTTAACATTCTGCTGATTGACCCCCCTGACCCAAATACCAACCCCGTCGCCATGGTCAGCATGTATGCCATGGTGCTACTGCTTGGTCGGACGTTGAGTTGGAGCGAAAAAACAACGCAGAAAAGCTTCGAAGCGGCGCAGAACAAGAATCGTCTGCAGGAATTGGAAAGCCGCGCACGCATTGCCGATGCCATTCACGATGCGGTGACGGGCGATTTGTCAGCAGCGTCGTTTGTGGCGCAACGGCATATCGGTGGCAACTCTAGCGGCCCTGGCGTCGCTGCTGACCCTGCCAACGCAACCACAACTACGGCAACCACAACAGCCGATGCCGAAGACTGGCGTCAAATCAACGAATATATTCTTTCCGCATTGACGAACGTGCATCGCGTCATCGACGAATTGAATATGGACGCCACCACTCTCCCCGGCGACGCCGACGGCGAAGCGTTGGCCAATCTGCTGCGAGCAACACTGGATGACGGCGATCGTCGCTTGCGCAAGCTTGGCTTCAATATCACGTCCATCCGGCACTGCGCGGGCGGCAAGCCGAGCGCATCGCAAGCAATCGCCGAACTTGCCAATAATCTGCTGCGCGAGATCTATGCGAATATCGCACGCCATGCCGCTCCGGGAAGCAAGGTCGATCTTTCGGTGATGCTCCGGCCGAATGCCATCGAAATCACGCAAATCAATCCCATGAAAGAGGACATGGCTGGAGCTGACGAGCGCGATGACGAACTACCGGGCGGCCACGGGCTCGCCTCGTTCAAGAAGCAGCTCGAATCGTATCAGGGCACGCTCACCACGTCTGCGCAGGACGGCAGTTGGACGTTGTTTGCGTACATTCCGGTGACCGTCATCGACGATTCGCCCGGTTTGCTTGAACAAGTGCAGGTTTGACCATAGCTGCGGATCAGGGTTAGGACGAGCCCGATCCACCGATTTCCGTCTTTTTCAAGCCCAGATTTTTTTTGGGGGGGGGTACACAAATGTGGTACCCCCTCGCTTGCGAAGTCGTTTTCGCCTGTTTTATGTTGGCATTCGAGAAGGGAACGCGTTCGCCCACGACGTTCGGATGCTTGGCAGTCCGGGAGTCGCAGGGGAACGCGTTTTGTCTTCCTACGGCGCTTTGCAGCACTTTCGTTTGCGATGTTGCCGTTACCGTTACTGCACTGTCGTCACGGTGCCGTCACCCCAACGCTTCCGCAAGGAAATCGCGCTGCAGGATCAGCAGATTTTCGGCAACCGTCTCGTCGTTGGTCATGTGCGTGATGCCGGTCAGCGGCAGGAACGTGTGCTTACGTCCGGTTGCCATCAGCGCCTGGCTCAGGCGCAGGCTGTGCGCGATCGTCACATTGTCGTCGGCGAACCCGTGGATGAGCATGAGCGGGCGATCAAGCTGCGGCGCGTCGGCGATGATGCTGTTGCGTTCGTACACGGCCGGGTCAAGGCCGAGATAGCGTTCGGTGTAATGCGTGTCGTACAGCGTCCAGTCGGTCGGAGGCGCGCCCGCGCAGGCCGCGGCGAACGTTTCCGGCGCCTCCAACACGGCGAGCGCGGAGAGGAATCCGCCGTACGACCAGCCGATCATGGCGACGCGGCTGAGATCGGGTTGCGGAACGTTGGCTGCCGCATTCTCGCCAGCCAGCGCTTCCAACGCTTCCGGCAGCGCGCGCACGGCGTCGATCTGGTCTTCGAGCGTTACGGATTTCATGGTTTCGTAGATGGCGCGGTCCCATTGCGGGCCGCGTCCGGTGGTGCCGCGTCCGTCGGTGGTGACCACGATGTAGCCTTGGTCGGCCCACCATTGCGCGTCCCAATAGAAGAATTGACTTTCGATGACCTGTTGGAAGCCGGGGCCTCCGTAGGGTTTCATGAGTACCGGCAGGATGGCTTCGTGCGCGTATTCACTATCGGATGAGGGCAGCACGATCGCCGTGTACAGCTCACGTTCGCCGAGTCGGGTGAAGTGCACGTTCGGCGTGAATCCGGGGGTTTCGGCATGGTTTTCGATTGGTGCGACCACCATTGACGCCACGTCCGTACCATTTTCGTCGGTTGTGGCGATGTTCATGCAATGCTGCATTTGCACGGTTGCGTCGTCCATGCCCCGTCCGGTCACCACGCAGCCGTTGCCGGCGCGAGACATGCTCCACTGGCCGGGCGCGTAGGTGAGGGGTTCCCATGTGCCGTCATAGCGGATCGACACCACGTCGAAGCTGCGGGCGTCATGGTCGGAGGCATTCGACTGCCAGAGGAACGGCAGGTCGCTTTCAGGCAGGATTTCAGGGGTGCGCTGCACCACGCACAGCACGTCGTCGTCGGTCACGTCGAGCACTTCGCGCACCTGCAGTCCGGCCGGAGTGAAGGGCGTACCATCAACGGTGAGTCGGTTCGTATCGACGTCCATGTCGTTCATCGCGCAGATCAAGCGTCCATCCGGAGTGAATGCAGGGGTGCCGTGGATGAGGTCGAGCCAGTAGTCGTTGCCGTGTTCCTCAAGCACGCGCGTGGTGCCGGGGCGTTCGCCTTCCGCGTATTCGGGAATGGCGATGGAGAAGGTTTCGACCTCGTCGCCATTGTCGTCGGTGAAGCCGTTTTCCGCGTCACGCATGGTGGCGATCGGCTCGCCTACATGGATGGCGAGCACCTGATCGTGCTGCTGGAGGCGGTCTTGCACAAGGATGATCGGATCGTAGCCTTCACTCCAGCTTACGGCGGCCAGATATTCGTAGGATTCATGGTCCCACTGCACTTCGTTGGCGATTGCCCCGTAGCAGCAGTTGTCGCTGTCGTAGCCGAGTTCCAGCAGGGTCAGCCGCACGTCGGCATTGGCGGTCAACGCTTGCGGATAGCGGTTGGCTTGCGCCGGATTGGTTGGATTCGCGGGGTCCGACAGATGCCAGATCGGTTCGGGGGATTCGTCGTAGGTTTCGAAGAGCACGTATTTGGAGTCGGGTGACCACCAGAAGCCGTCGTAGCGGTCCATTTCTTCGCCTGCGGCGAATTCCGCCAATCCGATTTTCCATTCGCCGTTCTGCGGTGCCGAGGCGACCACCGAAATCGCGTCGCCGGTTTCTTCATCGTTGGCAAGATCCACGTCCACCAGATACGTGCCGGTGGTGTACATGATGTGCCGTCCGTCGGGACTGATGCGCGGGTTCAGCACCGGTTTGAGTTCATCTTCCTCTATCGTGATGGCTCGCGTCGCGCCCGCCGTAAGGTCGGTGAGGAAAAGCTGCCCGTTGATGGTGAAGGTCACGCGGTTGCCGGCATCGTCGACGCAATACGAGACGATGCCGGATCCGCCTTCGCGCGCACGTTCGCGTCGCGCCTTCTCTTCCGCCGGAACGTCTTCCGCGTCGGCGTCGGCAAGCAATACGCGCGGATCGGCGAGCGGAATCTCACCGATGTTGCCGTCTTCGTCGATCACGCTCATCCACAGCGAGGTGACGGTGTCTTCCGGACCGTCGGAACGCAGGAACAGCGCGCGGGAGCCGTCTGCAATCACGCGCGCCGAACGCGGAGCGCCGCAGGAAAATCGCAAGGTACGTGCTTTTTTACGGGGGAACTGTCGAATCGCATCTGTCATGCTCCCAACCTATCACCATCCCAATTCCACCTTCCGTGAATTCGTACATCGTGGAAATCGGGGGCGAAGGTAGTCATATTCGCGGATAAATACCCCCTAAATGATGCTGGGGATGGATTTATGCATGAAATTTTTGCAATTAAAGGACTTACGAATTGGCGCTCGGCGCTCTACCGCGTAGGATGGGTGAGGATAGAAAGGGACAAGCATGAGTGTTCTCGACCGATTTGAGAAAAGCGTGGAAGGCGCCGTCAACGGGGTTTTCGCCAAGTTCGGGTCCAAGGACCTGCAGCCCGTCGACCTTTCCAGCGCTCTGGAACGTGAGATTGACAAAGAGGCCATGCCCGTCACGCGAGACCGTACCGTGGCGCCGAATGAGTACCGTTTCAAGCTGAGCACGCCGGATTTCAACAACATCGTCGAATGGGGCGCGGAAGCGTTGGCCAATGAGCTGGCCGACAACCTCACCCAGTACGCGAAGGACCAGCATTACGCGTTCGTCGGTCCGGTCGTGGTGATCTTCGAAGAGGACCTTGACCTCACCAAGAGCAATTTCAAGCTGACGAGCGAATCCGTGCAAGGCAATACCGTGCCCGTCACCACCGACGCGCAGACCGAAGACTGCCCGATGCTGGAAATCGGCGAACACCAGTATCTGCTCACGGAAAGCAAGACCATCATCGGCCGCGGATCCGACTGCGATATCGTGATCGACGATCCGGGCATCTCCCGCCGCCACATGCAGATCGACATCACCGACAACGGCAACACCGTCATCGCACGCGATCTGGGCTCCACCAACGGCATGTATGTCGAAGGCCATCATGTCGAGGCGGCCACGTTGCTCGACGGCAACACGATCACCATCGGCCGCACCCGAATCCTGTATTGGGCCTCTTCGCAGGATCAGGAGTAACCAACCCCAACCTCGGGAGTTGCCTCTATGCTCACTGAACTTACTTTCGCGATCCTCAAGTACGGCTTCCTCGTACTGCTCTGGATCTTCGTGGCCTGTACGGTGCGTTCGCTGTACAGGGATGTGGAAACGCTCAGCCCGCGCAAGTCGCGGGCTCATCGCCGTAAGGAGCGTCGCGCGCGCAAGGCCGTCGAAGCGCCCGCGCCCGTGGCCGTCCCGGCACCAGTCGTCAGCACCACATCAAGCGCCAAACCCACCTTGCTGGTCATCATCGATGGCCCCCTTGCCGGCAGTTCCGTCCCTTTGTCCGGCAACACCATCACGCTTGGCCGTTCCGCTTCGAACACCGTGGTTCTGGACGACGAATTCGTCTCGTCCCACCATGCGCGCGTCTATACGGATCCCGCCACCGGCAAGTGGGCCATCGAAGACCTGGGTTCCACCAACGGCACTGTGGTCAACCAGCAGCGTCTGAACGCTCCGATGATTCTCGGATCGCGCGTTCCCGTACGCATTGGCGCAACCACCTTTGAATTGAGGTGACCCGTTTGCCGACTTCTCCCGCTTCACAACCGCTGTTCATGTATTCCACCGTCGTTTCCGACGTGGGTACCGTACGTTCCAACAACCAGGATTCCGCGTTCGCCGGCGAGCATCTGATCGCCATCTGCGATGGCATGGGAGGCCATGCGGGAGGCGACACCGCCTCCACCATCGCCATCCGTTCATTGGCGCATATCGAGCAAGACAACGTGCAGGGCGATGTCCAGATTATCGCCCACATGATGGAAACCTCGGTTATGGCCGCGCATGACGCGATCGTTGGCAAAGCGAAGCGCGAACGTCGTCTCGCGGGCATGGGCACCACCGTCACGTCGGTCGCATTGGTGGCCGGATATTGGGTTTTGGCGCATATCGGCGATTCCCGCGCATATCTGCTGCATGACGGCCGTCTGATCCGCATGACGTCCGACCACAGCTACGTGCAGCATCTGATCGACACCGGCCGCATCAGCGAGGCCGAGGCGCGCAACCATCCGCAGCGCAACGTCGTGATGCGCGTTCTGGGTGATTTCGATATCGATTCGAGTCCGGACATCGCCATACGCAAGGCACATCCGGCCGACCGCTGGCTGCTCTGCTCCGACGGTTTGTGCGGCGTGCTTGAGGATTCCACATTGCAGGAGGTGCTGTCCGCCTGCTCCGATCAGGAGGAGTGCGCGCAACAGCTGGTTTCGATGGCGCTTCGTGCCGGCAGCACCGACAACGTCACCGCGGTCATCGCCGACGCGACGCTCGCCCTTGACGCGGACGCGTTCGATCTGCCGCATCAGACGCCATTGGTTGGCGGCGCGGCCAGCGCAAGCCTTGAGCCGATCGCCGACATCATCAACGAGCCGGTCGCATCCGCTCCCGCACTGCGCGAGGGCAAGAAGTCGCCGGCCGCCCGTGCCGCCGCACTGCGCAACGGCAAGAATCCCAACGAGGACGACAATCCTCCGGAACAGCGCGTGGCGCAACCGTCCACGGTACGCGAGGAGAACGGCGACCGCACCAATCCCGACACCGGTGAAATCCCCGTCGTACAGAAGGACGACGGCCGCATTTCCGCCGATCCGAACGATCCGGAAGTCGCCAAAGCCATCCGCAACGAGCATATCGAGCAGCGCAAAACGAAGCGCACGCGCACCCGACGCAACCGTGTGATCGCCATCATCGTCACCATCGTGGTACTGCTGGGACTGGCGGGCGGCGCGTTCGCAACCTACCGTTGGAGCCAAACCAAGTACTACATCGGCGACGACAACGGCGAAGTGGCGATTTTCCAAGGCGTGCCGACAAGCCTGTTCGGCTTCCAGCTGTCGCACGCCGTCACCGACACCCATATGAAGACAAGCGAACTGCCGCCAAGCTGGCAGGAACAGCTTGCGCAGGGCATTTCCTTCGACACGTACGGCGAGGCGAAAACGCATACGCGACTGATCAAAAAGCAGCTGAAGCAACAGCAGGACGAAGCCGCGCAGAAGGAACAAGACAAGGCAAACGGCGAATCCGACAACAAATCCTCTGGTACGACTTCCGACAAGTCGTCGGGCAAATCAGACAAATCGGACGACGCTTCGGCAAACAAGTCAGGCGGTGACCAGTCATGATGGCAACCCGTCTGAAGCAATTCGGCCTGCTGCTGTTCAGCATGCTGATTTGCGGCGTCGCGTTCTTCCAGATGTTCGAACGCACCACCGGCGGTTTTCCGCAGAATTATTTGTGGATGCTCGCTTTTGTCGGCGCATTGTTCCTGACTTCCTGGGGATTGCCGCTGCGTTTCCAGCCGTATGCCAACCAGGCGATCATGTGTTGTGTGATGGTGCTGACTGGCACCGGCATCATGATGATCGCCCGCATCGACCAGGATTCGAACACGTCCGTCGCGTTCAAACAGTTGCTTTGGCTGTCGATAGCGCTGGTTTTGGCGAATCTGCTGGTGATCTTCATGAAGGATTACCGTGTGCTGAGGCGGTTCTCGTACGTCAGCATGGTGATCGGTTTGGTGTTGCTGCTGTCACCGATGCTTCCGGTGATCGGTTCCGAACAGTATGGCGCGCGCATTTGGGTGAAGATTCCCGGTTTGGGATCGTTCCAGCCAAGCGAGTTCGCGAAGCTGTTCCTCGCGTTTTTCTTCGCCTCCTACCTGTATGACCACCGCGACCAGCTGGCGGTCGGTGGCAAGAAGGTGCTGGGCCTGCAGCTGCCGCGCATCAAGGATCTTGGGCCTATCATCGTGGTGTGGATCGTGTCGATGGGCGTGCTGGTCGTGCAGCATGATTTGGGCACGTCGTTGATGTTCTTCGCCATGTTCGTGTCCATGTTGTACGTGGCCACGGGGCGCACCAGTTGGATTGTGATTGGTTTCATCGCGTTCGCCGTGGGCGCGTTCGCCGCGGCCAATATTTTCAGCCATGTCGGCGCGCGCGTCGACGCCTGGCTGCACCCGTTCGACTCGGCGCAGTACAACAAGGAGTACGGCGGATCCTACCAGCTCGTCACGGGTATTTTCGGCCTGGCATCAGGCGGCTTGATGGGCACCGGCCTTGGGCAAGGTCACCCGTCGCTCACTCCGATCGCCAACTCCGACTACATCTACGCGGCACTTGGCGAAGAGCTGGGCCTCACCGGTCTGATGGCCATTCTGATGCTCTATCTGCTCATCATCGCCGCCGGGATGATCACTGCGATGAAAATCAAGGATGGGTTCGGCAAGCTTCTCGCATCGGGCCTCGTGTTCACCATGGCCTTCCAGGTGTTCACCGTGGTGGGAGGCATCACGTTAGTCATCCCACTTACGGGTTTGACTCTTCCGTACATGGCCGCCGGCGGATCCTCACTCATAGCGAATTACATGTTGGCAGCACTCCTAGTGGTGATTTCCAACTCGGCGAACAAACCCGAATCCGATATCGATAGCGACACGTTCCAATATGAGGCGATGCAGGCGCTGCGCGCCCGCAAGCAGAGCCGCGCCCGCAGAAGCGTGGCCTCCGCGCAGGCCTCCGCGCAGGCCACTGAAATCATCTCCACGGAGACGCCGGTTTCAGGCACGCCAGTCGTACCACCCGCTCCCCCATCGGGCACGCCGAACGTATCGGACAGCATGTCAGAGGGGAGCCAAGCATGAATAAGTCACTCCGCCAACTCTTCACCATCGTGGTGGCGCTGTTCGTCATCCTGGGCATGTCCACCACCATCATCACGGCGATTCGCGCGAACCAACTCAACAACGACCCGCGCAACACCCGCGCCCTCTACCACGAGTATGGCGCTCCGCGCGGTGCGATCCTCGCTTCGGACGGCTCCGTCATCGCCAAATCCGACCCTTCGAACGACGCGTTCTCCTACCAGCGTTCCTATACCGCCGGCGAACTGTACGCGCCGGTCACCGGCTTCTTCTCGATCAGCCAACGCGGCTGGAACGGTATCGAAGCGTCGCGTAGCTCGCTGCTGTCGGGCCAATCCGACCAGCTGGTATGGCAGCGGTTCAAATCGCTGTTCACCGGCCAGGAAAACAAGGGCGCGACCATCGAAACGTCCATTGATCCGAAAATCCAGCAGGCCGCCTACAACGGTCTTGCCAACAATGACGGCGCGGCCGTGGCCATCGAAGTGAAAACCGGTCGTATTCTCGCCATGGCAAGCACGCCAAGCTACGACCCGAACCAACTGGCGAGCCACGACACGTCCGAAGCGAACGGCAATTATTCCACGCTTTCGCAAGACGAGTCGAATCCGATGCTCAACCGTGCCACCTCGCAGCTGTATCCTCCGGGATCCACGTTCAAAACGGTGGTGGCGGCGGCCGCGCTGGAAACCGGCGAATACCAGACCGACACCGAGATTCCGGCCGGATCGAGCTACACGCTTCCGGGCACGGTCACACAGTTGACGAACGCGGTGTCGCAGGCCGACGGTTCGGACGGCAAGATCACGTTGGAAGACGCGATGGCGTATTCGTCGAACACCGCGTTCGCCCAGCTGGGCGTGGCTTTGGGCGATGACAAGGTGTCGTCCATGGCCAAGAAGCTTGGTTTCGACAGTCCGATCACGGTTGACGGATCCGATTCCACGGGCACGCCGTGGATGAGCGTGGCGTCGAAGTTCCCGACCGACACGACCGACGACAAGCTCGCTTTGGCGTCCATCGGCCAAGGAGACACCGTGGTGACTCCGCTGCAGAACGCGCTGGTGGCGGCCGTCGTGGCGAACGGGGGCAAGGTCATGCAGCCGACGCTGGTGGATCGCGTGCGTTCCTCCGACCTGTCTGTTATTTCGCAGACCAAGCCGCAGGTGATGAGCCGCGCGTTCAGTTCGGGCACCGCCAACAAGCTCACGCAGATGATGGAGGCGGTGGTCACCAAGGAGAACCCGAATCTGGCCATCGACGGCGTGCAGGTGGCTGCGAAAACCGGCACCGCGCAGATCGGTGACGGCAATACGTCCATCGACGGCTGGGTGGTCGGCTTCGCCCCGGCGGACGATCCGAAGATCGCTGTTGCCGTGGTGGTGCACAATGTGGATTTGTATGGCTCGTTCGCGGCGGGTCCGATTATGAAGGCGATGATGCAGGAGGCGCTGGCAGAGTGAAACTGATTGAAGGACAGCTCATCCACCGACGCTACAGGTTGGATGCCCGTCTGGCCCAGGGTGGCATGGGCGAAGTATGGAAAGGCTATGATATCCAGTTGGGTCGTCCCGTGGCCATTAAGGCGTTGCGCGGCGACTTGGGCGTCACGCAGGAGGCCAAGCTGCTTCGCCTGCGTGCGGAAGCGCATAATTCCGCCAATCTTGCACACCCGAATATCGCTGCGTTGTTCGAATATTACGAACATGACGGCATCGGCTTCCTCGTTATGGAGTACGTGCCCAGCAAGTCGCTGGCCGACCTGTTCCACGAGCAGAACGGCCCGATGGAGCCGACCCGTCTGCTGCCGATTCTCATCCAGACCGCGCGTGGCCTGTTCGTCGCGCATTCGCATGGCGTGATCCACCGCGACGTGAAGCCTGCGAACATCATGGTGTCCGATTCCGGCGAGGTGAAAATCACCGATTTCGGCGTCTCCTACTCCACCAATCAGGAGCAGATCACGCAGGACGGCATGGTGGTGGGCACCGCACAGTACATTTCCCCGGAGCAGGCGCAGGGCCAGCATGCCACGCCTCAATCCGATATCTATTCGCTTGGCATCGTCGCCTACGAGGGCCTGTGCGGGCATCGTCCGTTCACGGGTGCCACGCCGGTCGACATCGCCGCAGCACATGTCAACAATCCGGTTCCGCCGCTGCCAGACTCCGTCGACGTGCAGCTGCGTGAATTCGTCATGTCGATGCTGTCCAAAGACCCGCTTGACCGTCCGAAGGACGCGTTGACGGTGTCGCGCACGTTGTCCCGCATCGAACGCCGTCTGCTCGACCAGCAGACACAATTGGCTGACACGATGGTGGTGCCTACAGGCGGAAGACTTCCGCGACGCGTGGTCAGCAGACCTCATATCTCCTTGAGCACTGATGGGAAGGAACAGGGATGAACATCAACATGCCTACCTCTTTGGCTGGTGGACGTTACCAGCTCGGCCAACTGGTCGGCCGTGGCGGCATGGCCGAAGTGCACGTGGCGCTCGATACGCGCCTTGGGCGTACCGTCGCGGTCAAGATCATGCGCGCCGACTTCGCCAACGACAAGATCTTCCTTGAGCGTTTCCGTCGCGAAGCCCATTCCGTGGCGCAGATGAACAATCCGAATATCGTGAACATCTACGATTCGGGCGAAGAGGTCGTCGCCACGGAAACCGGCCAGACCGAACATCTGCCGTATCTGGTGATGGAATATGTCAAGGGCCAGACCTTGCGCGACATTCTCAAAGTGAATGGCGCTCTGAGCCAGCGCGACGCCGAACAGGTGATGATGGGCGTGCTCAACGCGCTTGAGTATTCGCATCGCATGGGCATCATCCACCGCGACATCAAGCCCGGCAACATCATGATTTCCGAGCAGGGCGTGGTCAAGGTCATGGACTTCGGCATCGCCCGCGCGCTCGACGATTCCGCCGCCACGATGACGCAGTCGCAGGGTGTGGTCGGAACCGCGCAATACCTGTCTCCCGAGCAGGCACGCGGCGAAAGCGTCGACATGCGTTCCGACCTGTATTCCGCAGGTTGCGTGCTGTATGAAATGCTTACCGGAAGGCCGCCGTTTACCGGCGATTCCGCGGTTGCGATCGCCTACCAGCATGTTTCGGAGGTCGCCACTCCCCCAAGTTCGGTCGTTCCCGGCTTGCCGAAGATGTGGGATTCGATTTGCGCGAAGGCGATGGCGAAGGATCGTCAGAACCGTTACGCCACGGCTTCCGAATTCAAGAACGATTTGCTGACGTTCATGAACGGCGGCGTGCCGATGGCGGCCGCGTTCAATCCGTTGACCGATCTGACCAATATGAAGGCACGCAAGCAGGCCGAAATGGACGCGAACACCGTGGCCATGACTCCTGCCGGTGAAACCGCCGCGACGCAGGCGTTCAATCCCGTTACGGGCCAGTTCGAGGCCGTACCGAACCCACAGAACGGCGTATCCACAAAAACCCGCGCGGAACAGCGTGCCGAGGCCGCTAAGGCGCGTAAGAAGAAGCAGATCATCATCGGCTCCGTGGTGGGCGGTCTGGTGGCGCTGCTGGTCATTCTGGGTGTGTTCTTCATGCTGAACAAGAGCGACTCCACCGCCGACATGGTGGAAGTTCCTGAGTTCACCGCCACGGCGAATATTTCCGAGGCGCGCGTCGAAGAGCAGCTCGCGGCCAAGGGTCTGAAGCTCGATGCCCGAGAGGATTCCGATTCAAGCGAGCCGAAGGGCACCATCACCAAGCAGAATCCGGCGGGCGGCAAGAAGGTCGCCAAGGGCTCCACGGTTTCCGTGTGGTTCTCCACCGGCCCTCAGTCGGTCGCCGTTCCGGATGTGTCGAACAAGAGCCAGGATGACGCGAAATCCATTCTTGAGGCCGCCGGCTTCAAGGTGGGTAACGTGCGCACGGTCGACAATGCCTCCATCGAAAAAGACAAGGTGGTAAGCACGGATCCTGCCGCCCATTCAAAGCAGACCAAGGGCACGATCATCACGCTGTACATTTCGTCCGGCATGACCAAGATTCCCGACAATCTGATCGGACAGCCGAAAGACACGGTTATCGAGCAGCTGAAGCAGGCCGGTCTGACGCAGATCACCATCGAAAGCGAATATTCCGATTCCATCGCTTCCGGAGCCGTCACCCGCGTCGAGCCGGGTGTTGGAAGCACGGTCGAGGCCGGTACCGCGGTCACGATTTGGGTGTCTACCGGCAAGCAGCAGATCAGCGTGCCCAGCGTGGTCGGCATGGGCTATGCGAACGCCAAGAGCCTGTTGGAAAGCTACGGTTTCCAGGTCACGGTTTCCGGCCCGGAGGATGGCACGGTCACAGGCATGTCACCGACCGCCGGCACCCAGTCCGACAGCGGAGCCACGATCACGTTGACCACGAAGTCGTCCAGCACCAATAATGGCGTCAACAACGGCGGCAACGGCGGCAACGGCGGCAACACCGACGGAGGCAACAACACTCCCGAAGGCAACTGATCGGTCGAGATAACCGCCATCATTCACAAGGAAGGCCCAGCTGAAATGCCAGCTGGGCCTTCCTCATTACGGTCTTATGTTCTTTTGCGATTCGTGTTTTCTTACGATTTTGTATTTTCTTGCGATTGAGATTGCGCGACTTACGTTTCCACGCTTGTACCATGCGTTTTCGCACTTCCCACGTCTTCTTGCTGCGACCTTAGGCCGCGACCTTGGGCTGCAATCCCTTGGAACGTTCCACGGCGTTCTCCTGGCCGCACACCTTCAGCCAGTTCGCAAGCAGACGGTAGCCGTCCTGCGTCATCACGGATTCGGGGTGGAACTGCACCGCATACATCGGCTTGCTGCAATGCTTGATGCCCTGCACGATGTGGTCGACCTGCGTCCACGCGGTCACCACCAGCTCTTCCGGCACGGAATCGGGCTCCACGGCCAGCGAATGGTAGCGAGTGGCGGTCATCGGATTGGCGACGCCTTCGAAGATCTCATCGTCGATATGCTCCACCAAGCTGGTTTTGCCGTGCATGATGGTCGGCGCGTGGCTTACGGTCGCGCCGAACACTTCGGCCAGCGCCTGCATGCCGAGGCACACGCCGAACATGGGCTTGGACTGCTCCGCGCACAGGCGAATCATGCCTTCGCTGGCACCGGAATCGGCCGGAGCGCCCGGGCCGGGAGAAATAAGCACGCCGTCGTATTCGTCGATCACATCGGCTTCGCCCGGATCGATCGCATCGTTGCGCACCACCGTCACCGCGGCACCCAACGTCTTCAAATAGCCGACAATCGTGTAAACGAACGAATCGTAGTTGTCCACGACCAAAATGCGTGCGGAATCGGTCATCATGCTCCTATCAACGTCGGAATGTCGGCGTTCGAATATTCCGAATGCTTGCGCTGTGCGAATACTTGCGTTTGAACAGCAGTCTACGTGCGCAACATGTCTGACATGACGCGCGTCTCACGCAGCAACCGCAGCAACTGCAAAAAACGCCTTACACGGCCGTGTAATTCGACATTTCCTGCAATGCCGGAATATTCGTCGCAGCCCACGGGAACAGCCATTCAAAGCACGATGCGGCCGCCGCGAAAATCAGCAACGCCATGAGCACAAGTCGAATCGGAAGCACACCCGGCTGCAATCGCATCAATCCGCCGTACAAGCTGAATTCCGGCTTTTCGCGGCGTCCTGCGCGCACGTCGGCGAGATACGGCCAACGCCATGCCACCAGCGCGGAAAGGAAGATGATCGCATATGCGGCGAGCGCGCCGAGAATCCACGGTTTGAGTGAGCTGACGGATGCGACGATCGACGATTTTTCGTTGTTGACGAATTTGACTTTGCCGTTGGAGTCGGTGGAGGCGAGCTCCTGGGGGATGCCGTCGGACACCTTCGCCCAGTATGAGAATTCCGCGTAGCTGATCCAGCGGTGTGTCGGCGTGGAGTATTTCGGTTCGCATGTGGTCATGGTCAGCATGCGTTTGGTTGGCGTCGCGCCGGGGTTTTCGGGGTTGGCGGCGACCACTTCGATGTCGGTCGGCAGCACGATTTTGTAGCTGGTGTAGTGGTAGACGTACCAGTAATCCTGCGTGCGCACGATGATCGGGTCGCCTTCCTGCAGTTTGTCGACGTCGCCGAGTGGCTGTCCGTAGCCGTTGCGGTGCCCTGCGAAGGCGAAATTGCCGACTTGGCCAGGCATTTGCGAATCCTTGTAGTGGCCGAGTCCGTGCTTGTTGAGTTCGGTGAGAGAGGTGCCTTCAACGAGGTTGCGCTGCCATTGGCTGCCGAATCGCGGAATGTAGACCTGGGCGATGAGCTCGCCTTCCTGTGCGCTTTGCGGTTGCGTTGGCGGGTCGCCTTCCTGCGCTTGCGCAATGGTGACGCTGTCGGATTGGCCGGGGTCGGACCATGATACGGATTGGCGTGTTTCGATTTGGTTGTGTTCGGCCTGCACGCCCGTCCACCACATTTGCCATGCGATGTAGAGCGCGCAGACGGCCGCCGCGGTCAGCATGAGTTCGGCGAGGATGCCAAGTATCGTCCAGACCACGCTTTTGCGACGCTGTTTTGGTGCCACGTGCTTCATCGGTTACTTCCCCTCTTGCGATTCCTGCGTTTCGTCCGTTTGCTGCGATCCGTCTGTTTCGTTGTTCATCGCCTGCGCGTATTGCAGCGGCTGTTGCAATGCGTCGGTCGCGTCGAAATGGAGTTTTTCTTTTTCGTCGACCTGCCATCCCAAGCCGAACGCGCTGACGTACTGCCGGTATATGGTCACTTCCTGCGAATTGTCGAGCGCCTTTTTCATTGTCTCGACCGGGCCGATCGCGGAAATGGTGAATGGCGGCGAATACTTTTTGCCCTGCAAAAGCAGCACGTTGCCGGAACAGCGCACTGCGGAATTGAACAGCACACGCTGGTCCATGATCATCATGGATTCCGCGCCGCCCGCCCAAAGCGCGTTCACCACGGCTTCGACGTCTTGCTGGTGCACCACGTAATCGTTGATGTTGGAGGTGGAGCCGCTGGAATCGACCATGTTTTCCCAGAGTGGCGAATCGTCGAGCGTCACCACGAGTCCGGGGCCTTCCACCGCGGGCAGCATGGTGCCGTTGCCGGCGCTTTCGCTGTCTTGCTGGTCGGCGTCGTCCTGGCTGTTCAGGGTTTTGCTCAGATCGTTCACGCGGGAGCTGAGCGCGTCGACTTCCGTCTGCAGGGAGTTGACTTTTTTCACGCGTTGTTCCACGAGTTCGGCGGTGTCGTTGGTCACCACGACGGAACGGTTCACGCGCAGGTTCGTGGCGAGCAGGAATCCGGAGAACATGAGCACAAGGAATGCCGCCACTCCGGCCGCTTTCGACCGTTTCGCGGTGTGCTTGCCGGTGTGCTTCGCCATGCGGACCTTCCTGATTCCCATTAAGCATTTGCTCTGATTATGAACAGTTTTACGCTGTGAGTTCGCCGCTTTCGAGTCTACCCACTATTATGACTTTTAGCCTATTAAAGGAGACTATGCTGATGGCTGACGAAGAGCTGCACGAAACCACCGCGGACGATCAGAACGATCTGCAGTCCACGGACGACACCGCTGCCGTTGAAGAGAGCAACGAAACCGTTCAGGATGCCGCTGAGGAAACCACCGTCGATTCCACTTCTGACGAATCCGCTGATTCCGACGACGATGACGATCACGACATTCCGATGGATCGCGTCGAAGCGGTGCTGAACGCTACCGCCGATAAGGACTCCCTGAGCCCGCAGATGCAGCGCATGATGAACCGTCAGGCGGAGAACACCCGCCGCGTGGAGGAAACCATCAAGGGCACCAAGTCCAATCCACGCTGGTTCGTGCCGCTGTTCTGCGCACTGATGATCATCGGTCTGATCTGGGCGGTCGTCTACTACCTGACTTCCGACTACCCGATTCCGAACATCGGCGCGTGGAATCTGGCCATCGCATTCGCGATCATCATGATCGGATTCATCATGACCATGTGGTGGCGCTAAAGCGTAGTTTCGCCTTTCCTGCGATTTGAGGGCGTCTGTACAACGTGCGGTCAGACGCCCTTTTCGCATGCCCTTTTACGATTATCTCGCAATCTTTTCGTAGGTTTTCTTCGTAGGTTTCACGCTCTTTCGCAAACGTACGCGGTCTTTCGCGACTGCCTTGCCAATCCCGGTTCGCCTGTTTCTTTTTTCGATTCCGGTTTGTTTTTCAGATTTTCGACGTGCGCAGCAGCACATGATCGCAGCCTTGCATGGTAGTGCCGAACAGATAGACCGGACCACCGTCGGCAAGCTTCAATTTCTTGCGTAGCTGCGGTGCGGTAAGCGGGAAGTTACGTACCGCGATATTGGCCTGTTTCGTGCCATTCAGCAGTCGTTTTATATCCTTTTTATTCATGCCGCCGATCGCTTCAATCGCGAATCCTCTGCCGGGAAAATCGGCAACCGGCGTTGCCGACACGAAAAGGTGACTGCTTGGACCGACCTGCGTCACACCGAATCGTTCCTCCACCAGATCGAAGCAACCGGCCTTCATAATCGACGCATTCGGCTCATACAAGTAGTTTTTCGCCTCCGGCAGCGGTTTGCCGCCAATGCGCAGGCCCTGCGTATATGCGGCGGAATCATAGTCGATCCGCTGATTGTCGTTCACGCAGAACACGCGCGGCGCGGATGGTTCCTCATGCACCTGCTGACCCAATACCAGCAACAGTTCCTTGCATTCGTTGCCGGTGGCCACGATATGCACTTCGCGTACGGTCCCGTCGAAATCGGCGACCGCCTTGCGCCAATCCAACATCGGCGAAAGCTTGACCAGCGTGTACTGCGATTTGGCGAGCAACAGGTCACGCAATTCGAGTACGTTCGGCGTGCAATCCTCGATCGCGTAAGTGCGCGATCCATGCTCGTCGCGGCGGGCCGGATCAAGGTAGATGAAGTCCACCGGACCCATCTGCCTGAGGTATTCCACGCCGTCGCCGCACACGATGCGCGCCTGGTCGAGTCCCAGTGCGGCCATATTGTGTTCGGCCAGATCGCACAGATGCCGCTGCCGTTCCACATAAGTGGCTTGGCTGAATCCGCGCGCCAGATACGAGAAGTCCACGCCGAACCCGCCCGTCAGATCCACCATCGAACTTCTCGCCACCAATGTGTCCGATTCTGGCGAATCGGACATCCACGCGCCCATTTTCATCTCTTGCGTGTCCGATTCTGGAGAATCGGACAACTGGAACGCACTTTTTGCCGTTTGCATGACCGATTCGGCAGAATCGGACAACTGTGGCTCACTTTTCGTGGTTTGGTTGTCCGATTCTCCAGAATCGGACACTCTGGCGCGCACGGTTGCGGCCGGCGCAAGCAGTGTTTGTGCGACTTCTGACTTGTATTGGGCTGTGAACTGCGATGAGCACTGTTCCATGGAAATGTGCGGAGGGTATACGATTCCCTCGCAGGAGGCCCATTGTGGCAGTTTTTTGCGTGCGATCTGCCATCCGGCAATCTGGTCGAGCGCCAACGGCAGGTCGAGCCCTTCCACACGTTTGGCCTTCAACGCCAGTTCGCGCACGTCCTCGTTACGATGCATCGCCACGAATTCGCGCGTCTCGTCATTCATGATTGTCATTGGTGACGTACCTGATTTCGTTGTGTTGATTCGTCGTCATTCTGGGGATTTTCTGGTTTCACACGATGTGGATAAGTCGTGGATTATTGTGGACGAATGTGGATAGCGTCTATATCTTGTAGGCAGTTTTATGGCCGTCCACAATATATAGGATGGTGTTTTTCCCCATTTTTCCACTATGCACAGTCGGGTTATCCACATTTTCCACCGTTGAAAAGCCGGGGAATCCACCGTTTTGTGAATATCCTTGTGGATAATGCACCGAGTTATCCCCGACTTACCCACAGCTCAACCCTCACTTATCCACACACTTATCCACATTTGTGGATAAGTGTGTGTCTGCGATTCCCCAAATCTGTTTTTCTCCTGCCTGCCAACTAGAAGAACATGCCAAGAAGGGGGTTTGCGCGAAGTGGATTGCTCATATTGCATGCGACGACAATCGCAATAATCACGGCCAACATGATTACGCCGTACATCAGCGTGCGCTGCTGCAGGCTTTTGCCGCGCAACGCATGCAGACCGGAAACCAACAGCCAGGCGAACACTCCTCCGATGATGAATCCGCCGACATGCGCCTGCCATGCGATGTTCGGCGTGATGATTGGCATCAGGAAGTTGATGAGCATCCAGATCAGCATGGATCGAATGTCGATGCCAATGCGCTGGTATACCACCAGAATTGCCGCGAACAGGCCGAATAGCGCGCCGGAAGCGCCGTATGCGGATGTCAGCCAACCGTCTTGCGAGAACAGTGCCCAGACCATCATGCCGGCGCTTCCACCGAGTCCTGACAGCACGTATAACGCGAGATATGGCAGATGCCCCATCATGCGTTCCAATACAGGCCCGACGCACCACAAGGTCAGCATGTTGAAAAGAATGTGCCATAGGGAGGCCGGCTGGTGCAGGAACATTGACGTAATGAAGGTCCATGGGCGGTGAGTCGCCAGCGCGGGCATGAATACGCCTGAGCCGACGAATGCATTGCAGCCGGTCGGCCAGACGATTTTCAATAGTGTTTCGACAATCCAGACCGCGACGCATATCGCCATGATCGTAACGGTGATCACAGGATCGCCGTTACGCCAACGGTATCGCATGGAACGTGCAGAGAAGAAGTCTTTGAACGACGGGGAATCGGGAAACAGACTGAAACGTTGATAAGCCATGTTTCAACCCTACTGGAACGTGCGAATCCGCGAATCTGCGAAATCATTGCAAATGATTGCATTCTTGTGAATCCCCGGCGCGTAAATCCACCCAATCAACACATTCAAGGAATTAATATAGTGAACAGAGTTGGCTTGAACGAGCAGGTCAGCCAATGTTCGCCGATATTTGGGAAAGGATCCGTCATGGAGAACAAGTCTTCTAACGGTTGGAAGTTCTTCGCACTGCTCTTCGGAGCTTTGCTTGCCGGTGTCGTCGGTCTGTATGTGTACAAGCAGCAGAATCCGGATTACGATCCGTGGGAGGAGCCATGGGAGAACAGCTCGTCTCCTGTCGATCTTGGCCTGACCAAGGATGCCGAGGATGGCGAAGCCGAAGTCGCTCCCGCCACCCCAGAAGCTGCCTGATTTCTCTTTCTTTCAAGCCCTGCGCCCCACGCGCAGGGCTTTTTGTTTTGCCCTGGAAAACGAAAAGGGACGATTCCAAAACGGAATCGTCCCTTCGTCATCACGCCCTATCTAACGCTACGAGTCATACATCACGCGATAATTCACGTCACATATGGCCCGTGCGAAGCGAAAGTAATGACGAGCGCAGTATCACAAGGCGTGGAAGGCGAAAGCGTACGAAGATACGTCAAGCCTTCCACAACGCAGATAACGCTCCGTCATTACTTGAGCGGACCGGTCATCCAGATGCGCTCGAGGTAATCCTCCATCGAGCGGTCGGAGCTGAAGTAGCCCGAGTTCGCCACGTTGATGAGGGCCTTGCGGTTCCATTCGAGCGGCTGGGCGTAGAGGGCCTCGATTTCCGACTGGATGGCGGTGTAGGCGCCGAAGTCGGCGAGGGTCATGAACCAGTCCTTGGTGAGCCAATCGTGGACAAGGTCTTCGTACACGGTCTTGTCGCCGTTGGAGAAGGTGCCGTCCGCGACCATGTCGATGGCGGCTTTGAGACGAGGATCGGCCTCGTAGTACTTCTTCGGATCGTAGCCTTCGGCATAGAGGGCATCCACCTCGTCGACGGTCATGCCGAAGAGGAAGAAGTTCTCAGCGCCGACGCGCTCACGGATTTCGACGTTGGCACCGTCGAGGGTGCCGACGGTCATGGCGCCGTTGAGAGCGAACTTCATGTTGCCGGTACCGGAGGCTTCCTTGCCGGCCTGGGAGATCTGCTCGTCGAGGTCGGTTGCCGGGATGAGGTGCTGTGCGAGACGCACGTTGTAGTTCCACGGGAAGTAGACGTTCAGCTTGCCCTTGACATCCGGGTCGTTGTTGATGACGCGGGCGACGTTGTTGATCAGCTGGATGGTCTGCTTGGCGAGGTAGTAGCCCGGAGCGGCCTTGGCGCCGAACACGATGGTGCGCGGCATGACATCGTCGGCGGCGATCCTGCCGGACTTGATGTCGGCGTAGCGTGCGATCACGGCGAGGATCTTCAGTGCCTGACGCTTGTATTCGTGCAGACGCTTGACCATGGTGTTGATCATGGTGTTCGGGTCGATGTCGAAGCCGTATTCGCGCTTGGCGTAGTTGGAGAAGTCAACCTTGTTGGCCTGCTTGACGGCGGCGAACTTCTTGACGAATTCGTCATCGGCTGCGAGCGGTTCGAGGCCCTTGAGCAGTTCGAGGTCGCTCACCCACTTGTCGGTGCCGAGGCCTTCGGTGATGAGGTCGGACAGACGCGGGTTGGCGAGCTTGACGAAGCGGCGAGGGGTCACGCCGTTGGTCACGTTGGTGAACTTGTCCGGATACACGTCGGAGAAGTTCTTCAGGGTGACGTCCTTGAGCAGCTGGGAGTGCAGCTCGG
>OGQK01000109.1_pt1 | contig 58759 bp, 51 predicted proteins | sample 1553221 | NCBI WGS metagenome assembly OGQK01 (sample SAMEA2579996, study PRJEB22360) | human gut metagenome | biome: human gut; feature: human-associated habitat; material: faeces | place: Denmark | collected 2008/2010 | reverse complement strand
ATTTTTCGACCCGGGGCCGGGGGCGGTGGCTTCTTGACGAGCCGATGCTCGGTCTCGATCCCCGCACGCAGAACGCCGTCATAAACTATATGCGCGAGTACGTGCAGACGGGCAAAACCATTTTGTTTTCGTCGCACAATCTCGACGTCGTGGAAAGGGTTTGCGACAGGGTGATTATAATTGCCGCGGGCGAACTCAAAAAAATCATCGTCACCGGCAAGGACAAATTCGACGGCGACGAACTTATCGAAAAGTATTACGATACTAATAAGGAAGACTGATGCTGGGCGTACTTCTGAAAAAACAGATGACCGAAAAGTTGTCTTATTTCAAGCGTGACAAAAAACGCATCGATATCGTCGGCGCGTTGCTTACGCTTGTGATGACGGCGTTCATTATGTACGTCGTTGTCGAGGTGTTCGGCGCGTTTGTCGCGAAATATACCGAAATCAGGCTCAACGGCGTACGCGACGTGCGTGCGCGGCAATATGAAATAATGACGTTCGTGTACGAATTCGTTTTCGCGGTCGACTTTATCGGCGGCGTCGTAGCAATAAACCGCGCGATTTTTGAAAGCGACGACAGAATGATTATCCAGACTCTTCCCGTAAAGGCGTCGGACGTACTGTACTCAAAAATCATTTTCATTTACGCAAAACAGGTGTTGTCGGCGTTTGTGATTCTCGTGCCGTTCGTGGCGGTGTTCGCAAGCGTGACGAAACAGGGCGCGGGATACGTGATCCTCGGGCTGCTTGCGGCGTTTATTATTCCCGTTATGTCGCTTTCGGTGTCGAGCGTGCTTGCGATGCCGTATTATTACGTCAAAAAGTTTTTCTCGTCGAAGTACGTTTGTCTTCTGGTGATAGTAACGCTGGTGCTTTTCGCGCTGTTTTATTGCTATGCGACGGTGCTCGACTTCTTAAAAACCCTTATGTCAACGGGCGAAATCAAGTTTTTCTTTTCCGAAAAGACGATGACGACGATAATTTCGTTGACGAAAAACCTTGTCCCCGCAAACTTTATCGCGGCGTTCACACTGAAAACGGACGTCTGGAAAAATCTGGGGATAATCGCGGCGATAACCGTCGCGACGGGCGCAATCGGCATTCTCATAACGTCGCTTTTGTACAACAAGGCGATGAAAACGCGCGCGACGGCGGGCGCAATAATGATTTTTGCAAAAAAATCCGCGGCAAGAAAACTCCCTCCGTTTTTAAGTCTTTTGAAAAAGGAATTCAATCTCGTGCTGTTCACGCCCGATTATGCGGTGCAGTACTTCACGGTGGCGGCGATAATGCCGCTTATGGTATATTTTTGTATGGGCATCGGCAAAAACTTCCTGACGTCGCTCGTTTTCGTTCAGAGCGATTTCGAGCTGGCGATTTTGCTCACGGTGCTTTTCGGCGCGCTTACGAACACGTTCTGCGCGACGAACGTCAGCCGCGACGGGAAGTCGTTTTACGTCGAAAAGACGTTGCCACTTTCGATAAACGAGATTATGGGCGCGAAAATCGCACTCAGTTTTGCGGTGGCGGTCTTGTCCGTCGGTATTGCGGCGACGGTGCTTCTTGCAAAGAAATACGTGTCGGCGGGCGAAGGCGTATTCGTGTTTTTCGTCGGCGCGATGATGGCGTTGTCGCAGATACTGTACGCCACAAGAAAGGATCTGAACAGTCCGCAGTTTTCGCTGGAAGAAGACAACGTCGTGAGGGAAAGCAACAACAACGTGTCGATAATCGTCGTGCTGGGGCTTGTGTCGGCGATGCTTCTTGGCGGAATACCCCTTTTCGTCAACGTATTGTCGAACGTCAGGGGCAAAGATATGCGCTGGTTTACTTACGTTTTCGTGAGCGTGTGCGCGGCGGCGGAGTTTGTCGGCTCGCTTTTATATTACCTTATCGGGATAAAAGCCCGCTTTGACAGAGTAACGGAGGGGGATTGATATGAAAAAGAAAATAATCGCGCTTATAATGATAATACCGATTGTGTTTCTGATCGCGCTGTTCTCCGTGGGAAAAGCGGCGGGCGTTTACGCGGACATTCCCGTGACGGGCATACAAATCACGACGCAGAACGAAGACGGGTTTATCGACGTGGACGTTGCCAAATACGAGCCCATCGCGTTTTTGGCGCAGGTGCAACCCGTCAACGCAAGGAATCAGAAATATTCGTTTGAAATATCGGGCGTCGGCGGCGACGAAGCCCCCGACGGATTTGAAATAATCGACGGAAAACTTCATATAGATAGCGTAGGAAAGGTGAAAATTACGGCGATTTCCGCCGAAAAAGGATTTAAGGACAGCGTCATAGTTTCCGCATATTCCACGAAAGTGTTGAAAATATTTCCGCTTGTCAACAGGATTGAGGACGGCGGCGAAATCGTCGAAATTGAAGTCGGCGACGAAATCGTCGAAATCGAAGGCGGCGACTACGTGTTCGGCGCAAAACTGTACCCCGAAAACCTTTCGGGCGAAACAAGGATTTTTGAAGAAATCGGCGGCAATCACATTCTGAAACTCAACGCCGTCACGGGCGTGGCGCAGGCGCTGTTTTCGGGCGAGACGCAGGTCAGAATTACTTGTCCCGAAGGACGAGAAGGGCTTGAAAAAGTGCTGACCGTCAAGGTCAACGTCGATACCGACAGCACGGGCTTTGCGGTCAACGGAAAAAGCAGCGGCGCGAAAGTCACCGTGAAAAACAACGCAACAACGGCAAAACTTTTCGTCGAAAGCAAAAACGACGCCCTTGAAATATCCGACCTTACTTTGCCCGAAGGAGTCACGGCAAGCGGAATCGAAAGGATTTCCGAAAACAAATTCGTATTGACATTGTCTTTTGACAAAGAATTTTTGAACGAAGAAATTTCGGGAAAGGTCGGCGCAACGGACTTTTCTTTGGAGTTTACCGAATATAACCTTGACGTGCGTACGTCGTATTATGACGGAGAAGGCGACGAAATCAAGCAAAAAAATAACACGAAAGTCACCTACGTCGCATATTCCGAAAGCGATGATGACGCGGACGTGAAATTTGAAATAATCGACGGCGCAGACGTAATAACCCTTGAACAACACGGGCGGTTTGCAACTATTACCGCAACGAAAAGGGGCTTTGCCAAAATCAAAATCACTGCCGAGCACGACGGAAAAGTCATCAAAGAAATCGAAAAGACAATCCGCGTCGTGCCCAACGTGTACTCGATGGAGTTTGCGGACAGCGCGAAAGAATACGGCATCGAAAACATACTGACAATCGGCGGCAAAAACCCCAAAGGAAGACCGGACACAAGGACGATTTTCGTAAGGGTTGTCACGGAAGAGGGCGCCGAAACGTTCACGGACGAATTTATGAACGTCGCGTTTTCCGACGATAATTCGCTCTTTTCCTGCAAGGCGCAACCGGCGACGAACGCCGACGCGGTTTCTGCGGAAATCAGGGCGACGGGCACGGGGCTTACCACGCTTAATGCGGAACTCAAAAATTATAACCAATACTTCGGCACGAACATCTGCGCGAAAATCAGACTTCGCGCGGTCAAAGACGGCAGAAACGTCGGCAATTACGAGGAGCTGAAAACGGTGACCGAAGCCGGGCATATCGTCGTGCTGACAAGCGACGTGATGCTGGGCGTCAAAAACGACGGCACGGCTATGACCGAAGCCGAGCTCAAAAAAGACGTCAAAAGATTCACAACCACGTACGACAAAACGTATCTTGAAAACAGCGGCGAGAACAAGTATGTTCAATACCTTATCGAGTTCAAAAACCACGTTTACGGCAACGGCTTTGAAATCAACGCCGACAAGTTCACGCAGTGCAAGGACGCGACGGGGCTTCCGAAAATTTTCAAAGGGCCTTTGAATTTCGTTGCGATATCGTCCGCAAGCGTCAAAGGACAGGACAACGTTTCTTTCCTTGTAAGGACGAATAACGTGCTTATAAACAACGTCGTCTTAAAAGGTTGCAGCGACGATAGCCTTCTTGAAGAAGACGGACAATTCAACTTGTCGAAACTCAACTACGTCGGCACGACGCTTGAAATCGCAAAAAGCGCAAAACTTCTGAACAGCCGCGTCTCGAACGGGCGCACCGTCGTCAGAATTTTTGCGGGCGGATCCACAATGGGAAGTCCTGTTGTTGAAGACAAATCGGCGTTTAACGTGCAAGATGAGAAGATAAACGTGCATATTGAAAGTTGCGTGCTTTCAAACGCGCGCGAATTCATATTGAAAATCGGCAGCAACCGCGCGCTGAAACAAACAAACGAAGTGCAAAGAAAACTCCGTAAAGAAAAAGACAACGAATATTATTCGCCTTACGACGAGAGCAACAAGACGGACAAATACTTCAACGACAATTATCTTATCAACGACGTTACGCTCAAAAACTCGGTGCTCGAAACGTCGGGGTTGTTCTCGGTCGGTATGGAAACGCACTTCTCGGGCGAATTCTTGTTAGGCGGCACGATAACGACGTGGGAAGGATGCGCGGCGACCTCGTATGCGTCGGCGCTTCGCATTGTCGGCGACGTAAAGATGCTTGACTGGAAAAACCTTTCAAACGTTGACAGCAGCACGCTTATCGAAGTTACCGGCGACGCAAACGATTGGCTTTCGATGAACGTTGCGGAAATGATGAAAGAAGTCGCAAAGGTAAAGGAGGAATGCCGCGATATAATCCTGAACGTCGGCGGGACGGAATACGTCCACGGCGGCATAGCGTTTTACGGCGGCGGATATAACTATTCGTACCTTGACCTAACAAGAGCGAACGACGAAACAAAGCAGTTCGGCGTGTACGACGTCAATATCTCGGTGCTTGAAAACAGCAAGGACGAGAATATCCAAAAGCAGGGCAAAATGTTGCCTATGGCTGCGGGCGCGGGCGATTTCAGATTTTACCTTTATAATAATAAATCGAGCAGAAACCTGTCATGGCAGGAAAGCATAAAAAACCAAGGAAACCAAGGGATGAAAATTCATCCCGTGGTAGCGGAGGATGTTGAATGAGCAAAAAAGGATTAAAAACAATGCTCGTGTGTATCGTGCTCTTAATCGGGCTTGTTACGCTGTTTGCATGCAACAAAGGCAACGTGGCTGACAAAGACGGACAAACGAAAGTGGTTGTGAAAATCCAAGACGAAGACGGCAGCATTTACAAGGAAAACGTCGTGTTTTCCGACTTATTCACGCTCAGTCTTCAAAAAGAAGGATACACCGGAAGACTGTATCGCGACGCGGACTTTTTGAAGCCGCTTACAAAGGATTCCAAAGTCAAAAACGGCGATACGGTTTACGTCAAATGGACGATCAATAAATACACCGTAACGTTTATGGACGGCGAAAAGGTGCTTGAAACCTTTACAAACGTCACGCACGGCTCTGCCGTAACCGCGCCAGAAGTCCCCAAAAAGGACGGCAAGACTTTTTCAAAATGGGACAAAGATTTTAAAAATATCACAAGCGACCTTACGATAAACGCGGTGTACGACGTCGATACGTTCACGGTGACGTTTAAGGACGGCGAAAAGGTGCTTGAAACCCAAACGGTGGAATACGAAGCCGCCGCGACCGCGCCCGATACCGCCCGGCTTTCGCCGCCCGAAGGCATGCATTTTGCAGAATGGGACAAAGACTTTTCAAAGGTGACGGAAGACATTGAAGTTTCCGCCGTGTACGAACTTAACGAGTATACGGTCACTTTCAAAAACGGCGAAACGATGATTAAAAACGAAAGGGTGAAACACGGCTTTGCCGCAACTGCGCCGAACGTGTTCGATACCCCAACTGAAAAGTTCGTCGGATGGGACAAACCGTTCGACAACGTCACAAGCGACCTTATCGTCAACGCAAAGTTTGAAACGAAGAAGTTCACGCTGACGTTTATTAACTTTGACGGCACGACGGTTTACACGGCGGAGGTCGAGTATGGCGCGTCCATCGACAGCCATTTTGAAACGGCAGTCAACGCCGTGGAGTACGACGATATTCTGGATTACGACGGCTGGTACAAAGCGGACGGAACGAGAATCGACGAGCTTGATTTGCCGACAATGCCGGCTGAAAACTTTACGCTTACGCTGAAATTAAGGCTTTTGGATTCCGCAATCGGCGATTTCAAGGTTAATACCCCTGCGGACTTCACGTTTACGGAAAGCAATTCCGCCAAATTTACGGTAACGCCGAATGAGGGCACCACTTTGCACGCGGGCGTTACTTATAAGTATATATGGACAATAAATAAAGATAACGTTATTTATAAGACGGAAGAAACAACTGAATCGTCGCTCACCCTTCAAAACCTTGCGGCGGGCGAATATCTGGCAAACGTCAAAATCGTCGCGTCAATTGAAAACTGCGGCTCTGTCGGGAAAGACTTTTCGGCAGACGAAACGCTTTTCGTATCCCGCGCGGACATTTCGGGCATTAAGGTAACGGGCGTCACGATGACGTACGGCGATAAAACCGCCAAAATCGGAATAAGCGAACTTCGTGAAGGAGACGTCGTAACATACGGCATCGACGGCACAACATTCCCGCTTCAAAACGTCGATTTGTCGGCGCTCGACTGCGGCGAATACGATTACTTTGTAAGAGTTAATAGGGGCGACAACTACAACCCGTACACGTCGGGAAAAATCACGGTAACGATAAATAAAGCGACAGTTTCCGCCACCGTTACGCCAAAGAGCGACAAGTTGACATACGGCGATAATTTGCCGAGCCTTACCGCAACCATAAACGGCGAAACGTACACGATTGAAAGCGGCAAATACGAATTGCACTTCGGCTATACCAAAATAACGGGCAACGTTGCAAATAACGTCGGCACGTATAATATCGAAAACGTGGATATTTCGGACTTACGCGCAAAGTATCCCGAAAAGAATTATAACATTGCGCTCACAACCGTCGGCACGATTACGATTAACGAAGCGGACCTCACGGTAACCGTTTCGCTGGACAAAACCGAACTCACGTACGGCGAAGTTTCGCCAATAATAAGTTATACTTTCAGCGAATTGAAACTTTCGGACAAGGAAGATGACTTCACAATTACCAAAACGGAACTTGCAGAAAAACTCGACGTGGGTACGTATACGGCGACAGTAATCCTTTCGGGCGAAAAGACGAATTTTTACAATATCACCGTGAAAACGGTCGAATTCAAGGTCAATAAAAAAGCGGCGACAATCACGATAAACGAAATTAAAGCTATCGTTTACGGCGATAAAGTTCCCGATATGAAGGCAACCGTCGACGGAGTGCTTGCCGGTGACAAACTTTCATACAAGCTTGAACCCGGCTATATGGTTGGCGCAAAACCCGGCAATTATACCGCAAGCGTCGCTTTTGACGAAAATGCCGCGGAAAACAAAAACTATGCAATCACCGCAACCGGCAGAACGTTCACCGTCGGCACAAAGGATCTTACGATAAAACTCAATAATACGCCGACCGTTGCGGTCGGGAAAACCTACAAGGTCGAGGCAGAACACCTTGACAAAATCGGACTTGTTGCGGGCGATACCGTCACGGGACACGTCACGATAACAAAGGACGTCGCAGGCACATATTACGCAGACGATTTCGACAAAACCAACCTTGTCGTTACGAACGCCGATTGCTACGTGATTTCGTACGAAATGAGCGTTACGTTTGTAGAGGTCAAATTCGCAATAGATTTCGCGGACGTTACGGTGACGTACGACGGGCAGCCGCACGGCATTAAGGTCACAAAGACCGACGAAAGCAAAAACTACACGATAACGTACGGCACGACCGAAAACGATTGCACGCTTAATTCTTCGCCCGTATATACAAACGCAGGCGCGTACGCGTACAAGATATACTTTAAGGTTGTTGACAACGACACCCTCGCGGAGTATGTCGGAAGCGTTACGCTTACGATAAACAAGAAAGCGGTTGAAATTAAGGTTAACGACGTCACGATAATGTATAAAGAAAAAATCCCCGCATTTTCGTGCACCGTCACGGGATTTGTGAATGGCGAAACGCATTCGGTCGAAGCGGATTACACCGTCAAAACGCTTTCGGGCGAAGAGATTAACATCGGCGCAGGCACGGATACTGATGCGGGCGAATACGTAATTTCCGTTTCGGGACGTATCGCAAGCGACAACTATACAGTGACTGCTGTCAAGCCCGGCAAACTCACGATAAACAAAAAATCCGCCGAAGTCGCCTGGACTATTGCGGAAAGTTACGTTTACAACGACGGACAGACTTTGCCCACGGCAACGTACGACAAAAAAACCGCAAGCCTTATATTCACAAAAGACGGCAAGGAATGCGAGTTCAAAGACGCAGGCACTTATACGGTAACCGTGGCGGACGACAACTATATTCTGACGAATAACGAAAAAACAATCGTCATCAATAAGGCAAGATACACGGCGGCTCCCGCGCTTTCTCTTTCCGGCACGTACGCTCCCGACAAAACGCTTGGAAATTACGCGCTTTCGGAAGGTTTCACTTGGGTTAACCCGGACGAAGTCCCCGTTTGCACAAAGACGGAGTATGCGGCGAAGTACAATATGGACTCCGACAACTACGAAGATTTTGAAACGAAGGTAACGCTCGTTCTTCAAAAGGCGACGGTAGCGCTCGCGGAAAATCTTTTCGAGTTCAATTATGACGGCGCGTCGCACGAAATCGGCACAACCGTGAGGTACAATAACATCGAAGTAACGGAGCCTTACATCCTGACGTTTGACAAGAATATGTTTTCTGCGGCAGGCACGCACAAAACAACCGCGACGCTTACGGCGGACAACTTCGCTTTGTCCGACAACGTCGTTTACGTAAAGGTCAAGGGCGTGAAAGTCGGCAACAACTATTACACAATCGAAGATGCACTTGACGTCGCGGCAAGCGGACAAACGATTTTCGTCTTGAACGACACGGCGTTTGCAACGCAAGAAATTGCAGGCGTGCTTTACAACGACGTAAAATTCAAAACCGTCAAGACGGGCGTAACGCTGCTTCTGCCGTTTAACGAGAACGACACCGTCGGTCATATCGGCGCGGGCGAAGACGGAAGTGCCAACTACAAGGCAACCGCCGCGCTTACGGGAACTGCGAAACTTTATAAGACGCTCGTTATCCCCGAAGGCATTGAAGTTATCGTCAACGGAAAACTTATCGTCGGCGCACAAAATGGAACAACAGCGGCAGGGCAAAAACAAAACGCGGTCTCGGGCAACTATTGCGAAATAAGTTTAGGCGGCACGATTACGCTCAACAACGCAACGCTTGAAGTGTACGGATATATCAAAGGAAACGGCGAAATTACCGCAAACAACACGACCGTGATTGAAAACCTGTATCTTTCGGGTTGGATGGGCGGAACGCAATCCGCGGTAAGGTACATCGGCAACGATAAAATTGACGGAGCGTCGCTTGCCATTTCCGGAAATCTTAAAATCGACAACCCTACACAATTCCCGTTCAGCCAATATGAATTGAGATCAATTCAATCAAGAATAACAATAAACAAAGGGAGCAAATTGCAAGGTTACGCAAAGATAGCAACCGGAAAACTGGAACAGTTCGGAGGGCTCATAAAAGTACCCGCACAAATTAACGAGGCGATTCTTACTTTTATTTCTTCCGATGCAAGTAATGCTTCAAGCGGATTGTTCAGACTTGTCGGGAACAACAGCAAAATCATAAAATCGATGAGCGGTGACAGAGTAAGGTTTGATTTGTTTGACGAGATTAAAGACGGCTACACGTCATTAAGCGTAAAAGTGATAAAGAAGACCGTAAATATGACATCAGAAAAAGTTTTCTTCCCGATTGACGGACGTACCGATATTACGCTCAAAAACGGCGCAACGTTTACGCAAAGTTATATGTTCAAAGCATTGCCGGGCGCAACGATTACCGTTGAAAGCGGCGGCATATATAACCTTAACGGAAAACTCGTTATGTACGATAAATCGTTCACCGATATTTCGACTTATCCGTATCCGGGCGCAAGCCGCGGCGACGCGAAACTTATTGTAAACGGCACGATGAACGTCAACGGCGCACTTGGCGGAAACGTAACGTCGGATAACGCGGGTGCGGTCGCCGTCGGGGCAAACGCCACGATAAGCGGTGTTCACTCGGCGGAAGGCGAAGGAACTATGGTAAGGAGCGGAATATATATCGTATTTACGTTCAACGATATATGCGGCGTAACCAAATCGCTGGTGTTTGTAAACGCGGGCAACTCGACGGTTGCGGCGGTGACAAACAAAACCTATAATTACAACAACGGAACGTGGCAATAACCGCGCCCCATCTCAAAAAAACAAAGTATGCGTCCGAAAGGGCGCATATTTCTTTGAAAATTGCTTGCAACTTTTCCCCCGCGGTGATAATATATCGTGAGAAAATTCAAGGTGAACTAATGAAAAAACCGCTTAAAAAAATCCCGAAGACCGCGGAACTTATGTGGGTGCTGGGCATATTCCTTGTCGCGCTTGGCGTGACGATGAGCAAGAAAGCCGATCTCGGAGTTTCGATGATTGCCGCGCCGACGTTTATCGTGTACGAGGCGATAAGACCGCTGTGGGCAGTGTCGGTGGGCACGGTCGAATATCTTGTGCAGGGCGCGATTCTCCTTATAATGTGCGCCGTCGTGCAACGGGTGAACTGGCGATACCTGCTGGCGTTTGCGGTGGCGGTGATATACGGCTACGTGATGGACATGTGGATGCTGGTTTTCAAAAACGTCGTGCTCACAGAAACGTACTTAAAATGGATTATGCTTATCGCGGGCGACGTGATGACGGCGGCGGGCGTGGCGTGCTTTTTCAGGACGTATATGCCGCTGCAAGTGCACGAACTTTTCGTCGCGGAACTGTCCGACAGATACTCCCTGAAAATAAACAGGGTGAAACTCGGTTTCGACTTGTCTTTTCTGGTGCTGTCCGTGGTGCTTGCTCTTACGATATTCAGGGACGCGAATACCTTTGACTGGAAAAATATCGCATCGACAAGTTATCATAGTCTGGGGCTTGGGACGATTGTCACGACGTTGATAAACGCCCCGATAATCGCGGTAATCGGGAAAGGACTTGACAAAGTTTTCGACTACACCCCGCTTTTCCCGAAACTTGAAAAGCTGATAGGCCGCAAAAAGAAAACGGACACGCCGACCGAAACGGAACAAAATACCCCAAAAAACGAACAAAACCAACCTGCGGAAGAACAAACCGCAAATGACGAGAAAGAATAAAACCTAAAAAACCCTCGCAAAATCGCGAGGGTTTTATTATAAGGTGCCCCTTCCGCGCGGCGCACACTGCACTTTTGAAATCGCATTGTCGCTTGCGGCAATGCTCACTCTTTTGCTTGTGTGCGCCTTTTCCCCAAAAGTACAAAAGTATCTTTTGGGGTCCCCTTTTTTGCTCGCAATGACATAAAGTGCGCTGCACGGGAAAAATATATTTTATCAAAATCCCCGAAAACTTAAAACGCTCCCGAAAACGGGGAAATTTAGATGAGATTGTGTTTTTCTCGGCAGGTTCTGAAAATTCCTAGTGTACTTAGAGTACACGAATTTTCGGGTTCTGTCGAAAAGGCAAAATATCGCTAAATTTCCCCGTTTTCTTCCTGACGTTTGTTTTCAATAATATTCAAAACTACGGTTATCGACGGCACGATTACCGCAAACAAGCAAAGTTCGACAACGGTGTTGATTGCAACCACGCTTGACAAAAGCCACTTGAAATTTATGACAAGTCCGTCGTAGTTTTTGCCGTGCGCGAACGCCAGAAACATTGAAAGGAACAATATCGTGTTGGTGATGACGCCGCAAATCGTTGAAAAACAGCCGATTGCAAAGTTCACGGCGCGGTTTTGTTTTTCGGTGCGCGGTTTTGTCGATTTCGCCGCCGCCTTGCACAGTCCTTTGTATACGAGCGCGCAGACAGTGCCGCACAATATGCGCGGAAGCACCGATACGAGCGGGTTTATCGCAACGGCGTACATGGGAATACTGCCCGAATAAATAAGCGCGATAAACAAACTTACAAGCCCGAATACGCCGCCCGAGATCGCGCCGAATTTCACGCCGTAAACCTGTCCGCAGACGAAGACGGGAATAAGTCCCAGCGCAAAACTTATCGGCAGCCCGAATTTTTGTATGATTTCCGCAAGAGCCTGCAACACGACGACAAGGGCAAGCGTTATCCCAAGCGTCGCGATTTCTTTGTTTTTCTTGTGATTTTCAACGTTGTTCATAAACGTTATTATACAAATATTTTCAAAAATGAAAAGCAAAAGCGCTTATAATTTATTCAAACGTCGATGTGGAGTTCAACAAAAACGCTTTCAGCTTCTCGGTTTTGGGATTGTCGAAGATTTCGTCGGGCGTGCCGTATTCGGCGACTTCGCCGTCCGCCATAAACACGACGCGGTCGGCAACCTTTCTTGCAAAGTCCATTTCGTGCGTTACGATAATCATTGTGCTGTCGCCTTTAAGCCCCTTTATGACTTTCAGGACTTCGCCCGTAAGTTCGGGATCGAGCGCGGACGTCGGCTCGTCAAAGCACAAAATATCGGGGGAGAGCGCAAGGGCTCTTGCGATTGCGACGCGCTGCTGTTGTCCGCCCGAAAGTTCGCAAGGATACGCTGCGCATCTGTCCAGAAGACCGACCTTTGAAAGAGTCTCTTTCGCGCGGGCGTCGATTGCCGAAAACTCGGCTTCTTTAAGTTGCTTTTTTTGCAAACTCAACGCTTTACCGCGCACTTTTTGCTGTTTTAACTCCTTAATTTGCTGTTTTATCTTGTCTTTTGCCAGTAGTTCCGCAGATATTTTCACGTTCTTCAAAACGTTCATATGCGGGAACAAATTGAACTGCTGGAACACAAGCCCGAAGTGCAGCCGTTTTTTCCGAAGGTCGTTGTATTTTTCGTTTTTGTCGCTTGCGCCGTCGAAAAGAGTTTCGCCGTCAACGATAATTTGCCCGTCGTCGGCGGTCTCCAAAAAGTTTAAGCACCGAAGGAGCGTCGTCTTTCCGCTGCCCGAGGAGCCGATAATCACGACGACTTCGCCTTTGTCCATTTCAAAATTTATGCCTTTCAGCACTTCCTGCGCGCCGAACGATTTTTTCAAATTTATAACTTCCAGAATTGCCATTTTTTATACCTTATAATAGTCCAGCTTCTTTTCGATGTAGCGGAAAAGAAGAGTGAGCAGTCCGCTGAATACGAGATAAAATACGCCCGCATAGAAAAGCGGCCACAACACGACGTAATTGTTGACGATTTGCTCGCTGAATTTGATGAGTTCCACAACGCCGATGACGCGCGCAAGCGACGTGTCCTTGACAAGCGTGATTATTTCGTTGGACATCGGGGGCATAATGCGCTTCACGACCTGCGGCAGGGTTACGTAAAAGAATGCCTGCGATTTCTTCATGCCCAAGACCGCCGCCGCTTCCGTTTGTCCGCGCGGTATCGACTGGATCCCGCCGCGATAAATTTCCGAAAAGTAGCAGGCGTAGTTTATCACAAACGCCACGAGTACCGCCGTAAATCGCGATTGCATCGGATAATCGAACAAAAGCCCCGGCACGTAAAATACCACGATGATTTGAAGCATAAGCGGCGTGCCGCGGATAATCCATACGATAAGTTTTGAAAGATATTGAAGCGGTTTGAACTTCGACATCGAGCCGAAGCAGACGATAAGCCCCAAAGGCACGGACAGGGCAAGCGTCAGAATAAACAAAAGACACGTTGTCCCAAACCCCGTGAAAAGTTGCCTCGTCACTTCCGAAAATGAAATTGTTGCTGCCGATAAAACCATATTTATAAGTCCGTAAAAAAGGTAGATTTCGCCGTTTGCACGGCGAAATCGAAAAAGTATTTTTTTGTTTAATTATTTTATGCCGAGAATTTCTTTTGCGGCGTCTTCGCCTGCCGAGCCGTCTTCCGCCACGATGCGTGCTTTTTTCAAAGCGTCGTAGGAGTTGTATTTATCTTTGTCGGCTTTTCTGATGACGGCGCATTGTTTGTTTTCAAGGTAGTTCATCGTTATCGACCATTGTGCGGCACGTGCCGGCGTTACGGTCAGACCGTTCCATACGCAGTCGATGGTTTTTGCTTCCATTTCGGATTCCTTCTTGCCCCAATCGATAAGTTTGAATTCAACATCGATTGTCTTGCCGACTTTCTCGCTGATTTTTGCAAAGACCGCTTTTGCAAGGTCGGTGTCGAAACCGCCCGTCGTTTTGTCGCCTTCGCCGAGAGCCATGGGCGCGTTCAAGGTGAATCCGATGACGATTTTGCCTTTGCTTTTGATATAGTCAAGTTCCGTATTGTCCGCTTCGCCCGCGGGTTTGGAGTAGACAAGGTCGAGCGTTGCGCCGTCAATGCCGTATTTTTCGGCGATTGTTTTGTAGTCGGCGTCTTTAAGTTCAACAAGAACCTGATTGACAAGGTCGGTGAGAGCGTTGTATTTGCCGTCGGCTGCCTTTCTGAAAGCGATGCCGTAGTATTCCTTTTCAAATTCCACGTCGGCGATCGTCAGATTCTTCGCCATTGCGGAGTCGACGCTTAAAAGATAGTTCGCCATTGTGTAGTCCATTATGCCAACGTCGGCGGTTTTGGAGTTGAGTTCCTTGAAAACGTCTGCTTGCGCCGAGAGCGCGGTGTAGCCGGGTTTTGTTTCCTTGTTGCAGGCTGCAAGCGCAAACGCCATCACGAAAACTATTGAAATAATCGAAACGATAACGGTGATTTTCTTTTTCATATTTTTACCTCGGTTTAACGCGTTAGTAATTTAGCGTAATAAAGTGTTATGAATGGATAATACCATATAAAAAAGGTTTTGTAAAGCAAAAAAACAAACATTTTCAAAAATTTTTTTGCTTATATAATAATAAAAATAGTTATATACGATAAAAACAAAATAATAAGCGATGATACGAGGTTTTTGCCTCCGGGAAAAGCGATGCATCTTCGGCGCGATGAGCCTAACGGCAGTGATATGCCTTCGGCGTGATATTGTCTTCGACAGTGATATTGCGTTGCAGTGATATTTGCCCTTCGGACAAGTTATGGATAAATACCTTAGCTTTGACGATAGCCAAAATATCACTTCGGCTGAAAGCCGAAATATAACTTTGACGAAGTCAAAATATAACTGCATAGCAATCTAAGCCCACGCAAGATACTTTCGTACTTGCGTGGAGAAAAGGCGCACAATGTGGAAAAGCAAATAAAAACGGACGCAGGGTTGCGTCCGTCTTGTGCGACATAACTCTTATTTGTGGTTGCCGTTAAGCAGCGCGAAGTTCTGTTTGTTCGCCTTATAAAGGTTTTTGAACACTTCAAAGCCCTTATCGTAAACTTCCGCTTTCAGCTTCAAATTGGGCTTAAACGTCTTTTTTGCGGGGATAAAGTCCTTAACTTTGTCAAACGAAGGAATAAGGTTAAGCCCGATTGCAACGCATACCGCCGCGCCGACCGCGCCCACGTTTTGCGGACTGTCAACCGTTTCGATAGTGTGTCCCGTGATATCGGCAAGGAGCTGGCAGGTAAAGTCGTTCAGCGCGCCGCCACCGACAAAACGAATGACGTCTGACGTTTTGACTTTCCTTTCGCTTGCTTCCAGCATCCAGCGTTTGTGATAGCATACGCCTTCCAGCACCGCGCGGATAAGTTCGGTTTTTCCGGTGTCAAGCGAAATGTTGAAGAACATACCGCGTGCGTTCGGATCCTCAAACGGGCAACGGTTGCCGTGCAGCCAGGGCGTGAAAATTACGCCGCCCGAGCCTGCGGGGATATCGTCGACGACGGTTGTCATATATTGATAAAGGTTGAGATATTTGGACTCGAAATCTTCCGCGACGTGTTTTTTCTGAATGTAAATGCCGACTTCGTCCAAAGCGATATGGTCTTTCACCCATTCCAGACACTTGCCCGAGGTTTCAAGTTCCGCAAAGTAGTTGAATTTGCCGGGTTGCGCCGCGACTGTCGCCGCAATCATTGTGGTTACGTCCACGGCGGATTTGTCGGTAACGGTCGAAACCCAGCCCGAAGTGCCGCTGTAAATATGAGTTTCGCCAAGTTCCGTGCTGCCCGCGCCGACGCCGATAAGAGAAGCGTCCATACCGCCGCCGAAGACTTTGATGCCTTTGACAAGCCCAAGTTCTTTCGCGGCTTTTTCGGTGATTTCGCCCGCGCAGTCGGACGACGCGATAAGTTTTGGCAGGTGGTCGTAATTCACGCCGCACATTTTGCACATTTTTTTGCTGATGCACTTGTTTTTAAGGTCAAGTAAAAGCGTGCCGAACGCGCTGTCGTACGTCATGACGAATTCGCCGGTCAGACGGCAGATGAGATACTCTTTTACGTCCAGCCATTTGTAAACGCGCTTAAAGTTTTCGGGCTCGTTATTTTTCACCCAGTTATATTTCCATACGGGGTCTTTTACGCTGACGGGTGCCGCGCCCGTTATCATAAGTGCGGGGATAAGTTTGAAAATATTTGCGCCTGCGATTTGAAGCCCATAGGAAATACCTTCCTTGATTTCCTTTCTCGCGCGCTGATCCATATAAGAAAAGGCTCTGCGGATTGCGACGCCGTCTTTGTCGACAAGGACAAGCCCCTGCGCCTGCGAGCAGAAAGAAACGCCTGCGATTTTATCGGGGGAAATGCCGGATTTTTCAAGTACGACGCGCGTTGTGGAGCACATTGCCGCCCACCATTCGTCGGGATCCTGTTCCGCGCCGCCGTCGTCGTAAACGTAAAGTTTGTAGCTTTCGGTTGCGGACGCCAGAATTTTGAAGTCTTTATCTATTTCGAAAATACAAGTTTTGATGCCTGTCGTGCCTACGTCGTAGGCCATAATATATTTTGACATAAGTGTCACCCTAAAAAATTTTTATACAAAAATTATACCATAGTGCATTTTTAATGTAAACAACTTTTTTACAAAGAGATAAAAAAGTATAATAATATCAAAATTGTGTCAGTATGACACACAAGAGCGTGCAAAACCGGCTCAAAAACGCAAAAAAGTCGGTATAAATGTCAAAATGACAGTTATGCCGACAGTAAAAACGCATAGTGTTTTAATTATTCGATTGAAGTTGTTTGCGATAACAATCGTTTTCGATGGAGCAGCCGCCGCATTTCGTGCAGCCTTCCTGTTTTTTGAAGTCCAGATTGTATTTCACGAGAAGGCCTGACAAATGCGTCGCGATTTCGATAAGATCCTGCGTTTTGCACCTTGTCGAAATGTCGACGGGCGCGTTGTCAAGCGGACGAATGGGCATAACCGTCGGGAACACGCCGATTTTTGCCATCTTTTCACATTCCGCCATAATGTCTTCTTTCGGTTGGATTCCCGCAATCAGCACGGAAGATACCTGTCCCCATCCGAAAACGCTCACTGCTTTTTCAAACGCCTTATAATAATGCTCGTACGAAATTTTCGATTTTCCCGGGCAAATCTTTTTCCTTAATTCGTCGTTTGCGATTTCCAGATTCATTATCGCGACGTCCGCGCCCGCATTTTTCAGCGCTGCGATTTTTTCAAGGTCGGACGGCGGGGCAAACTCGATTGCGATTTTCGCGTCCGAAAACGCACGGATTTTTTTGACAAGGTCAATCCAGTAATCCGCCATAACGTCCGGGTTTTTATAAGTCCCGCCCGAAAAGTTGAGCATATTGTCTTTTGACAGTTCAAAAAGTTTTTTTATGGAATCTGCAAGGGCGTCGGCGTCAAGCGGAGTTTCGCGCTCTTTCACGATACTGCAAAATCTGCATTTTTCGTTTTCCCTGTCATAACAGCAATTGCTGTTCGGCCAGATCGTAACGCAACCCTTGGAGTGAAGCCTTGCAAAGTCGTCCACGACCGTGCCGGTGTGTGGGAGCGCGCCGAAAAACGAAACGGGGAAACTGTTTTTTCCGTCCGTTATAAAAAAATTGCCGTCATTTTCGTCCAGAAGATAGGGCGATTCGTGCGCGAAGTCGTCGGCGATACTGACGTTGCAATTCGTTTCCGAAAACCTTACGTTCAGGCTGTGCATTATTCCTTTTGTGAAAAAGTCGGGAAATTCCTTATATAATATGGCTTTTGCGTTGTCGCTTGCGCGCATACCTTTGGTCAGGAGTTCCGCCTTATAAAAAATTTGGTCGTTGATATTCATAGGTACCTCAATCGTATTTTATAATATCTTTTCTTTTTTCGCAACCTCAGCGGAAAAATCGTAATCCGAAAATCATAAAAAAATTCAAAAACCCCTTTTACACGGCGGAATTTAGGTAATTTTAGGGTTTAAAAAATAAAATTAAGAAAAACAATTCATTTTGATAGGCAAACTATCAACAAGTTTTTTATGAAAAAGGAGGAATTATGGGAGCGAAAGAAAGAAACAAAAATTACGTGCTTGAAAAGGCAAAAGAAGTATTTTTGGAACGCGGGATCACGGGCGTTTCGATGGCGGACATTGCAAAAGAAGCCGATTTCGGCGTGGCGTCGGTGTATCGCTACTTCGGAAACAGGAAGGCGTTGATTATGGAATGCGCCGTGTCTATATGGCAGGACAAACGCGATAAATTGCGCGTCGTTTATGAAAAAAATCTGTCGGAAAGCGGATATGACCAGATCGTCGTGCTTACGAAATATTTTTCGTGGCTTGTCGTGAACGAAAAGTCGTTTTCAAAGTTTTTGCTGTCGCTCGATTCGTTTCTGATGACGGAAGACGCGACGCGGGAAGAAAGGAAGGAATACGACGCAATCCTGCTTGAAATTTACAAAATGTTTGAGAGCGCGTACAAGACGGGACTTTCCGACAAGACGGTCAGGGATATCGGCAGTTTTCAGGACTTTTATTTTGCGGCGACGCAGTCGCTTATCAGCCTGTCTCAAAGGCTCACGATGCGCGGCAACGTCGGCTTTGACGACGTATCGTTGCACGATAAGGTGAAACTTCTCGTGAGTATGTTTACAACGTATTTATCAAACGAAAAATAACTTTACCGTCAAATATTTGACGATAAAACGCAAAAACCGCCGAAACGGCGGTTTTTTGTTTTAAGCAAAAAAATTTTTGGCGTTACAGTCCGAGGAAAATCGACGAATTTCTGAGGCTCACGTCTTTGATTTTATCATTGATGCTTAACGCGTGTTTGTCAAGATTTTGCCCGTCTTCGTCGGATATTTTTTGCGCGCGGAACTCGGCAATGATTTTGCCCGAAACGTCAGCAATAATTTCGTTTTTGAGTTTTGCCTCGCTTGTCGAATTCCCGCATTCGGTAAGGAACGACAATGCCGTTTCGACGTCGGACAGAATGGTGAGTTCGCGCATGCCGCGGTATGCCCATTTGTAAAAAGGCTCGTAAACGTTGTTCAGCAAATACACGCACGAAATCGCGCTTTTTACAAATTCGAAAATCGCAAGTTGCGCCGCGCCTGTCTCTTTTCTTGCGATAAGGCGGGGGTAGTTGTATTGTCCGGATTGGCTAATAGAAAGCGCGTGCGCCGCGATTTTTTTCAGACGGACGTCCTCGGGGAATCCTTTTTGCAAAACTTCGCGAATCCTTGAAAACTCGGCGCAGTTATTTATAAACATCTTGCCCGATACGGCGGTGCGTAGGGCGTATGGCGGGATTTTCAGCCAGTCGAATGCCGTTTCGGGCGCGGAACTTCTGCCGATAATACTTTCGTAAAAGTCTTTGCACGAAAAAACGCCGTGGCGACTGCCGCCCGCGGGCGAAAATTTCAGACGGGAAAACCCGGAAAATTCGTCGGGAAGTTTATTGTACGCGCGGGTTAAGTCGAACCCGTATTTTTCGTAATCCGCGTCGCTTAAAAAAATGCAGAATCCCGGCTCGAAGTCGTGATCTTTTGAAACGTCGTCGTCGAAAAACAGACACTCGCTGCCTTGACCGACAAGCCCTGCGGACAACGTCGGCAAAAGAAAAGCGAAGTCTTTTTCAAGCAAAGGTTTTCCTGCCGATTCGAAATATTTTTCAGACAACTCAACGCCTTTCATAAATACTCCTTGCGCGCGCCGAAAGGTCTTGTGCGTCGATAAATCTTCCTGCGTCGGAAAAGGCGGACGCGCATTTTTCGCATACAAATGCGTAATATCCGTCGCGCGTTACGCTTTCGTCGTTTAAGAGAGACAGGGCGTTGTCAAGAGCCTTGTCGACGTTTTCGTCGTCAAATGGATTTCGCCTGAGAAAAGTTGTCGAAAGGTTTGTGTACGTCACCGCTTCGTCCAACTTATTCCCGTTATTTTTCGCAATTTCAAGTGCCTTTTCAAAATACGATATTGCGGTGTCGTAATCGCCCAAATCTGCATATGACAGCGCGGAATTATTGTATAAACCGCCGAATAGCGCATTATCCGCGTCAAGGTTTTTTGAAAAAACCTTGTTTACTTCGTCGTAAATTTTAAGCGCGCCTTTCGCGTCGCCAAAGGCTTTTTTGTTGGTTGCGACGTTCAGTAAAAACGTTGCGCCGCTTGTCGTTTCCGCCATATCCGTCTCGTCAATCAGCCGCAAAATCTCGGCGCAATATTTCTCGCTATCTTCCTTGTTTCCCGTTTTTCTGAAAACCCCGGTGAGTTCGCTCGTCACGACGAGTTCGCCCCGTTTATCGTTCAAGGCTTTTGCCTCGTCAAGCCAGTATCTCAAAAGTTTTTCGGCGGACGCAAGATCGTTTCGTGACAAAAACTCGTCTTCCTTTTCGATAATGCGTTCGACGGGAATCGTCCCGTGAGTTTCGGTTTCGGGATAATAAAACTCTTTGCCGCCGCACGTCGCGCAGGCAGGCTCCTTATAATCGAATTCGTCGATACCCATAGTTTCTCCTTTTGGCGCGACGGCGTGATTGTCGCGCGTTTGACCTGATTCAAGAATAACACAAAATTCACGCCTTGACAACGGACGGCGCAAAGGTTATATTATTACTATTGATATTTATAAATAACAAAAGGCGGTATGTTGAAAAAATGATAAGAAGAATCGAGTCGGCGGACAGGGCGGATTATATAAAGTTCACGAAAGAGTTTTATACGTCGGACGCCGTCACGCACGATGTTCCCGAAGAATACCTGACGCTGACCTTTGAAACGCTTGTCGAAGGCAACCCGTTTTCGGACGGCTATATGATTGAAAGCGACGGCGAAAACGTCGGATACGCTCTCGTTGCGAAAACGTTTTCGCAGGAAGCGGGCGGCATGGTTGCATGGTTTGAAGAATTGTATCTTTCGGAAAAGGCGCGCGGAAAAGGACTCGGCACGCTTGCGTTAATGTACCTTGAAGGCAAGTACGTTTCGGAAGGATACAAGAGAATAAGGCTTGAATACACGGCGGAAAACGAGCGCGCGGCGAAACTTTATCGACATCTCGGGTTCAAGACGCTTGATTATCTGCAAATGCTGAAAGATTTCAAATAAAAAAGGATTAAGGGACGATTTTCGACGCGGACAAGGTCAGAAAGTGGTCGGAAAAACTCGACAAAAAGGTCAAAGGAAAGAAAAAGAGATAAATCCGCCGTGAAAACGAAAGAAACAACAATCAAAATATTGTTCTCGGCAATCGTGTGTGCGCTGATATCGGCGACGATGTTTTCAATGAAACCGCCGCGCGCCGTTTCGTACGCCGAAACGGGAAATTGCCAGCACGAATACGACGACGATTGTGATGACGAATGCAATCTTTGCGGCGAAAAGCGCACGCCGAAGCATTATTTCGGCGAATGGACTGTCGTAAAAGAAGCCACCAACGACGAAGAAGGGCTGAAAGAGCGAACGTGCGTCAGGTGCCACGTAAAGCAGCAGTCGATTTTGCAAAAGACCGCCGTCCCCGAACCGCAAAAAGAAAAAATCCTTTCAAAATCGGATATCGCGGGGATTGTCGTAGGAAGCGTTGCGGCAGGGGGACTCGTCGCATTTATCGGGGCGACGCTGATAAAAAAGAGACGCAAAAAATAAGGCGCGCGAAAGTGCGTTTTTATTTTTAATAAAATGTCGAATTTCCTTTTGAAAAACGATTGACAATAATAAAGTTTGAGATTATATTTTTGTCGCTATGGAAAACGAAAACGAACAACTTGTCGTGCCACCCGAAAGCGAACGGGAAAAAACCGAAGAAGGGCAGACGAAAAGTGAAGAAAACGAAATAGTAAGCGTCGAAAACGCAGAAACGTCAGGCATCGCCGCAAAGATTGCCGCGACCGACAACGCGGAGGATTTGCCGAAAAAGAAAGGTCAGCGCGATATGACGGAAGGCGTCATCTGGAAACAAATTCTGGCGTTTGCGCTGCCGATACTTTTGTCCAACGTCATACAGCGGTTGTATAACGCGGTCGACTCCATCGTCGTAGGGCGGTTTGTCGGACACGAAGCGCTTGCGGCGGTCGGCAGCAACAACAGTATAATCAACGTTTTCGTGTCGCTGTTTTTGGGAATATCCGTGGGCGCGGGCGTTGTCGTCGCGCAATACTACGGCGCAAAGGACGATGAAAAACTCAAAAAATCCGTGCAGACCTGTGCGTTTCTGGCGATTGTTTCGGGCATAGTGCTGACAATCGGCGGATACTTCCTTGCGGAGCCCATATTAAAGCTTGTTCACACCCCCGAAAACGTAATGGCGCTGAGTCGCGAATATTTGCAGATTTATTTCTTGGGAGTTCTCGGCGCGCTTATATACAATATGGGGTCGGGCGTGATACTCGCGGTCGGCGACAGCAAACGGCCGTTTTTGTATTTGCTGTTCGCGTGCTGCTTGAATATCGCGCTGGACGTAGTGTTCGTAAAGACGCTCGGTATGGGCGTTGCGGGCGCGGCGTGGGCGACTCTTATTTCGCAATACGTATCGGCGATTCTGGTCACGTTAAGGCTTCTTCTGACAAAACAGAACTATAAACTGTCGTTTAGGCATTTTAAGATTGACAAGCCGATTCTCAAAAACATATTCAAAGTCGGTCTTCCCGCGGGGTTGCAGTCAAGCATGTACAGCGTCGGGAACCTGCTTATCCAGTCAAGTTTGAACACCTTCGGCTCGGTCGTTATGGCGGGCTGGGTTGCCGCGATGAAAGTGGACGATTTCACCTATGCCCCCATTTGTTCCTACGGCATGGCGATGAACAGTTTCGTCGGACAAAACGCCGGCGCAAAGCGCATGGACCGCGTGAAGAAAGGCTTTTACACCGCGCTTATTATGAGCGTCGTTACGGCGGTCGTAATCATTGTCCCCGTACTGATTTTAAGGGGCGACGTCGTTCGCATATTCAATAAGGAAGCGGACGTCGTGAGCGTAGGCTCGGACATCATTCTGCACATCTGCCCGTTTTACGTGATTTTCGGTATGTGCGAAGTTTTCTCGGGCACGCTGAAAGGGCTTTCAAAGTCGCTGACGGCGTTTATAATCACGTTTGTCGGCATACTCTTGACAAGGATAATCTGGCTTTACACGGCGGTGCTTATGACGCACAATCTCACGGTATTGTTTATGATTTACCCGATAAGTTGGGTTGTGACCGCCGCGATATACTTCATATACCTTGCCGTCAAAAAATGGGACGGAATGCTCGATATGACCGCAGAAGACAGGTTTATCGAAAAACTCAGACATATCGGCAAAAAGAAAACCGCGTGAAAACGCAAAAAGAAATATCGTTTGTTTTATAAAACATATAATATAATAAATATACAGACGGCGAAAAAAACTAAAAAATCGTAAAAACATTTTGAAAACCCCTTGACAAACGTATAAAGGGGTTTTATAATTACAAACAGTTGAACAGTTATTCAAATGTTTGACAAAAGGAAAAGAAAAATGGAAGAAACAAAAATCGAAAAAAACGAATTTTGCGAAGAAGTGCACGCGCACGACGAAACGGTGCAGAAAGTCAAAGCAAGCCTTTCCGACGCCGATTTATTGTTTGACGTTGCGGAACTTTTCAAAATCTTCGGCGACAGCACCCGCGTCAATATCCTTGCGACGCTTTCAAAAAACGAACTGTGCGTATGCGACGTCGCGGCGGTACTTAATATGACGGTCAGCGCGGTATCGCATCAACTCAGGATTCTTCGCCACAACAAACTCGTGAAGGCGAGAAGAAGCGGCAAAGAAGTGTTTTATTCGCTTGCGGACAACCACGTCGTGAAGATTCTGGAACTTGCAATCGACCACGTAAAAGAGTAAAAAATCAAAGAGGTAACAAATATGAAAAAGACGGTAACCATTAAAGACATCGACTGTGCAAACTGCGCCGCGAAAATCGAACGCGACGTGCAAAAAATCAACGGCGTTAAAAGCGCAAGCCTGAATTTCTTCGGACAGCGTCTGCAATTCGAATGTGACGAAGAAGATTACGAAAGAATCGCAAAAGAAATCGTGCATTGTGCAAAGAAAGTCGAACCGGATTGCGTAATCTTGGGTTTATAATACAAAAATGAAAGATAAAGATAAGAAAAAGTTAACAAAAAACCAAATAAGGCTCATACGGTTTTGTGTGTGTCTTGCCGCGTTTATCGTGCTTTACGCCGTCGGCAAGACTGTCGGTATGCCGTGGTACGTGGGACTTGCGACTTATCTTGTCGTGTACTTCGCGATAGGCTACGACGTGCTGTACCGCGCCGCGAGAAACATCGTGCACGGGCAGGTTTTCGACGAAAACTTTTTAATGTGCGTGGCGACGGTCGGCGCGTTTGCAATCGGCGAATATCCCGAAGCCGCGGCGGTCATGCTTTTTTATCAACTTGGCGAACTGTTTCAGGATTACGCCGTCGGAAAGAGCAGGAAATCCATTGCGTCGCTTATGGATATCCGCCCCGATAAGGCTGTAATATTTAAGGACGGACAGGAAACCGAAGTCGCGCCCGAAGAAGTTAAAATCGGCGACGTTATCGTCGTGAAAGCCGGCGAAAAAATCCCCGTCGACGGTGTGGTGATAAAGGGCGAAGGAAGTCTTGATACGTCCGCGCTCACCGGCGAAAGCGTGCCGCAAACCGTGTCTGAAAACAGCATCGTTTTAAGCGGCGCCATCAACCTTTCCAGCGTTTTGTATATCCGCGCCGAGAAAGAGTTTTACGACAGCACCGTCGCAAAAATTCTCGACATGGTGGAAAACGCTTCCGCAAAGAAAGCGAAAGCCGAAAACTTTATCACAAGATTTGCAAGATATTACACCCCCGCGGTCGTTATCACGGCGGTTGTACTTGCGATTCTGCCCCCGCTCGTCATCGATATGAGAAGCGGCGCGGTCTGGATCTCGTGGCTCAATCGCGCGCTTACGTTCCTTGTCATCAGTTGTCCGTGCGCGCTTGTCATCAGCGTTCCGATGTCGTTTTTCGGCGGTATCGGCTGCGCGTCCAGAAAAGGCATACTTTTCAAGGGAACGAGTTATCTGGAACTTATCGACAAGGCAAATATATTCGTGTTTGACAAAACCGGCACGTTGACGAAAGGTACTTTCGACGTCAAAAAGGTTATCCCCGCGGAAAACCGCGACGAAATCCTGCGCGTTGCGTGCATCGCCGAAAGCGGCAGCCTGCACCCCATCGCAAAAAGCATTTACAAAGCGTACGGAAAGTCCGTCGACAGTTCCGAATATCAAATCACGGAACGCTCGGGACGCGGTATGGAAGCGACGGGACCCGAAGGGCGCATACTTTGCGGCAGCGGCAGATTGCTTGTCGAAAACGGCGTTGCGATTATTCCCGTCGAAGAAGTCGGAAGCGTGGTGTACGTCGCAAAAGACGGTCAATATCTCGGCGCGATTCTGATTGCGGATACCGTCCGCGACGACGCGAAAGAAGTCATTAAAGAACTGAAAGCGCAGGGCGCAAAAACCGTCATGCTTACGGGCGATAACGAAAAATACGCCCGTGCGGTTGCCGAAGAAGTCGGCATCGACGATTTCAAATTCGGTCTTCTTCCCGCGGACAAAGTCGTCGAAATGGAAGCAATCATGGAAAATAAGGGCAAAAAAGACAAGGTCGTGTACGTCGGCGACGGCGTCAACGACGCCCCCGTTCTTATGCGTGCAGACGTCGGCGTTTCGATGGGCGGCGTAGGCAGCGACAGCGCGGTCGAAGCGTCGGATATGGTGCTTATGCACGACAACCTTACAGGGCTTGTTTCGGCGCGGAAAATCAGCAAAAAAACCCTTAAACTCGCATACGAAAACATCGTGTTCATATTGCTTGTCAAAGCCGTCGTGCTTATTCTCGGCGCGCTGGGGATAGCGAGTATGTGGCTTGCGGTGTTTGCGGACGTGGGTGTGGCGGTGTTGGCTACGCTCAATTCTATGCGTGCCCTTACTAGTAAAAAGTCATAATTTTGCGACCTTTTGAGTTTTTGGCAAAACCTTACTCGGTTACGTACGCCAAAGTACGCGCCCTCGTAAGAACTTGCCAAGAAACGTCAAAATCTCATCAAAATTCTGACTTTTTATGAGAACTATATTTAAGCACCCAAACGGGTGCTTTTTTATTAGAGCAATTTTAATTCCGAGCAACGCACTCTGTCATTCCAAAGTACAAACAGGGGACCCCGCGGGATACTGTGTACTTGTGGGGCTTAAAGACATCAAAATTCTGACTTTTTAAGAGAATATGAGAAGTTTATTTTTTAACTAAATCTTAACTTCGGATTAAAGTAATCTTTAACTTGCGCGGTTATGATTAAGCCATAAAGTTTCATAACATAATTTTCTCCCATTATTGAGAAGGGGCGTCCAAAGCGGACGCTCTTTTTCTTTTGGCGCGTGCGGGCAATAAAGTTGCCTTTTTTGTAATTGCATATTATAATAGACAGATGTAAGAGGATTCGAAATCGACCGTATGTTTTTATTGCTTGCGTTAATTTATCTTATTTTCATATCGTTGGGGCTTCCCGATTCGCTTTTCGGCGCGGCGTGGCCCGTCATGCACGTTGACTTCAACGTGAACGAAAGTTTCGCAAGCATATATATGATAATCACCGCGGTTGGTTCGGGCGGCGTAAGTTTTATTGCAGGTCCGCTCATCAGAAAATTCGGTACGGGCAAAGTAACGGTGGTGTCGATTCTGTTTACCGCCGTCGGAATGCTTATCATCGGTTTTTCGGTGCATATCGCGATGGCGATTTGCGGCTCCATACTTATGGGGCTTGGCGCGGGCGCAATCGATACGGGGCTCAACAACTACGTTTCGACGCATTATAAGGCGCGGCATATGAACTGGTTGCACGCGTTCTGGGGCGTGGGAGTTACGTTAAGTCCGATAATCATGGGCGCGTTTCTGGATAGGAACAACAACTGGCGCGGCGGATACAGATGCGTGTCGTACATACAGTTTGCGATATTCGCGGCTTCGCTTTTTTCGTTGCCGCTTTTTAAGAAGTACGAGCACTCCGTGACGGTTGAAACGCTTGACGGGGAAGTGCCCGACGAAAGCGAAGAAGAAAACGAAAATACGACGAAAGAACAGGCGGAAGAAGACGGCGAAAAGCCGAAAAAGAAGAAACCTGCAATTTTTGAAATATTGAAAATCAAGGGCGTGGCGTGGGCGGTTTTGTCGCTTGGCATTTACACTTCGATGGAATTTTTGATCGACACGTGGGGCGCAAGTTACGCCGTCAACACAAAGGGCGTATCGCCCGCAGACGCCGCTCGCTGGGTGTCGCTATATTTCGGCGGAATTATGGCAGGAAGGGTAATCAGCGGGTTTATCTCATATAAATTTGACGATAAAGTCCTTATTCGGTTGGGAATTGTCGTCATGACAATCGGAATGATAGTGTTTGCGTTGCCCATCGGGAAGCATTCGCTTGTGGGGCTTCTGCTCATCGGCACGGGCTTTGGTCCGGTGTTCCCGTCAACGATACACGCAGTACCGTTCAGGTTCGGTACGAAGTATTCCGCGGATATTACGGGAATACAGATGGGCGGCTCTTACGCAATCGGCTGGGCGGTGCAGCTCACGTTCGGATTCGTCGCGCAAAAGGTCGGATTTTCGTTCGTGCCGTACTTACTGCTTGCGTTTGTGGCGGCGCTGCTTATCGTAAGCGAAATCACGAACAAAGTCATCGCAAAACACAAAGTCGCGGCGGAGCAAATATCGTAAAAAATGAAACAGCGCGTTAAGAAATCGTTGATAATCGTTGCAATCGGCGTGGTGGTAAACGTCGCGCTTGCGCTCATCAAAATGTACGTCGGGCTTTCAAGCAACAGTCTTTGCATAATGCTGGACGCGATCAACAACTTTTTTGACATTTTGACGGCGATAGTGGCAGGGGTAGCGTTTTGCACGCTTCTTATCCCGCGCAGCGAAAAGGCGCCGTACGGCTACGGCAGAACGGAGTATCTTGCGGGGTTTATCGTCGCGGCGACTTCGGTTGTGGTCGGCGGACTGTTTCTGATAAGGTCGCTTAACCGTATGGCGATGCCCGAGCCGGTATGGTTCGGTGTAAAAAGTTGCATATTGATATCGGTGACCGTGCCGGTAAAACTCGGACTGGGGCTTACCTACTATTTTGCCGACAAGAAGATGAAGTCGCCTGCGCTCAAAGCCTTGGCGATTGACAGTTTTATGGACGTCGGCATAACGGTGACTTCGGTGGTGTCGTTTGCGGTGTCTGCTCGCGTTGACTACGCCGCGGACGCGATTGTCGGCATCGTCATAAGCATTGCGGTTATCGTATTTGCGATAAAGGCAGTCAGGGACAACGTAAAGGCGGTTGTGTCGGGCGACGGCGCAAACGACGAGAAAGAAGCGATATACAAAGAGTGCGAAAAGGTCGGCGTGACCGTTGTGAAGACCGAGCTTCACGATTACGGTTACGGCGCAAAAATCGGCGTCGTTATCGTGAAAAACGGCGACGAAAACGTATTTTCCGACATTTCCCGAAAAGTTCGCGAAAAAACTGGCGCGGAAATTAAATTTATCATTGAAAATAACGGCGAAAACGCCGAAGAACAAAACAACTGAGGTGAAGATATGAGAAAGAAGAAATTCGACGAAACGAACGACGTTTCTTTCAGCGTGGAAACAACCGAATTCGGCACGCGTGAAAAGAGAAAGAAAGAGAAAAAGGTCCTTTCGCCCGAAGAAAAGAAAAAGCGTACGATAAAAGCGCTGATTATCACGGCAAGCGTCGTGCTTGTCCTTGCGATATTCTTTGGCGGTTGCGCGATAAGTTCGGCTGTCGGCACGAAGTCGCTTATTAAGCAAGGGCAGAGCTTTGATAAAGTCGAATATACCGAGCATTCGCAACTTGTCCCGACGTTTGACGAAAGCCTCGGATACTACGTATTTACGAAGGAAGACGGCCGTGACTTCAAGGTGTTGCAGTTCACCGACGTCCATATCGGCGGCGGCGCGTTTTCGCACAAAAAGGACGCTTGGGCAATGAACGCCGTCGCGACGATGATACAAAAGGAAAAACCCGACTTTGTCGTGGTCACGGGCGACATCGCGTATCCCGTACCTTTCCAGTCGGGCACGTTCAACAACAAAAACGCCACGATGATTTTCGCGGAAATGATGGAAACCCTCGGCGTGTACTGGACGTTCGCGTTCGGCAACCACGACACCGAGTATTACAGCCGTTATTCGCGCGTGGACATCTGCAACTATTATAAGGAAAGAAACTTCAAGTATTGTTTGTTCGACGCGGGCGTTTGCGACGAAAAGGACTATATCGGTGACGACGCAATGGGCTTCGGCAACAATATGTTCGTGGTCAAAAATTCGGACGGCAGCATCAATCAGGCGCTCGTAACGTTCGACAGCCACAGCTACATCGACGGAGACTACTTCGGCGCGGCGTGGAAATACGACAATATCCACCAGTGCCAGGTCGATTGGTATACCCGCGAAATGGCGAAGTTGAGAAAAGCAAACGACAATAAAGCAGTCAACAACCTTGTGTTCTTCCACATTCCGCTGCGCGAATACCGCGACGCCTGGGCGAACGTAATCGACAAACTCGGCGACGGTAAAACACCGAACGTCGGCGATAAATTTGTATCCGACCGCGGCACGACCGAGTTTATCTACGGCACGATGGGCGAAAACAACAAAACCAAAAACGGTCAGCGCACCTATGGCGTCTTCTGCGGAATGCGTACGGACGAACTGTTCGAGGCAGGGCTTAAAAACGATATGCAGGGCGTATTCTGCGGTCACGACCACTACAACAACTTCTCCGTAAACTACACGCCGAAGGGCGCGGAACGCTCGATACGCCTGACGTACGGTATGTCCATCGACTACCTCGCCTACGTCAGCGTCAGGGATCACGCACAACGCGGCTGCACGCAAATCTTGCTGAAAGCCGATAACTCCTTTGAATGCGCCCCCAAGAACTACTATAAGGACTACAACGTGACGCCCGAAAAACCCGAAAGGAAGAAATAACTTTTTCCTCAATTCCAGACTACAAAAAGGCTTGCCACACGGCAAGCCTTTTTCTTTGCGTTGTTCGGCGTGCCGATGTCATAAAACCGTTTGTCTTTGTCTGGCATACAGCTAAAACAGAAAATTTTCCATAAGCTCGTTGACAAACGGAAAGGGTGCCGATTTATAATTTATAATATACGCGATATACGCGCGAAGATTTTCGTCTGGGGCGATGTTTTAACAAACGAAAAACAATCGTGGAGTGTTTGATAACAAGTCGCGCGTTTTCGAGACATCGTTTCGGGAAAGGCAAGGGGGTATTATGCACAAAGAAAGCAAACTCGCAAAAAGCAAGGCGTTCGGAATCTTTCTGATGATTCTCGGAGTGTTCGGTTTTCTGATTATCATACACAGGCTGTGCTGTTACAAGTTCGAATATGACGAAAAATTCAGCCCCGTAGATTACGGAAAATTTAATATCCTGTCTTTCTTCACAATTCAATCCAACGTGTTCGTATACGTTTATCTTATTTGCGCGGGGCTTGCGTCTCTCGGCGTCGAGGGGGCAAAGAAGGTTGCATACAATCCGCTTGTCGGCGCAATGGCAACGACGTATATCCTTGTTACCGGGCTCGTATACACCGCGGGCATTCCCATGGGATTTACTCCGCCGTTCAAGTGGGGCGATTCCTACCACGCGATGAGCAGTTTCATTCAGGTGTATTTCCATATGATTATCCCGCCGATTATGCTGATACTGTGGTTTTTCCCGTTCACGGACAGGCGCACGAATCATAAGACGGTATGGGCGTTTGCGATATATCCGTTTGTGTATTCGCTCTTTTCCATAATCCGGGGCGCGGTGGGGAAAATGCACTTTTATCCTTATCCGTTTTATCGTCCCGAATTTATATGGTCGATATTCTCAAAAGGCGACGTCAATTATCCGCTTGCGTATTTTCTGATGTTCATCGTGCTTATGGCGGGAATGTTGCTGTTTGTCGGCATAGGTAGGCTTATGATGTTCATAAACGATAAAATGATAGGTAAAACGTTTTGCCGTGGCGACGAGTGCACGGTGAGCGAACAAAGCGACGCGGACGCCGGTTAAGTCTTCCGGTATTCGGTTGTTGACTTTGGGGCGAAATGGTGATATTCTATCGTTGCAAAAAAGGAGAAAATATGAAAGCGGCAATTATAGGGCTGGGAGTTATCGGAAAGGTTCATTACGACGTTTTGAAAAGGCAGGGTGAAGACATAGTTGCACTTTGCGACATAGATGCGGCGAAGTTGAACGGCTACGACAACGTCAAAAAATATTTCGACTACAAGAAGATGCTGGATGAAGAGCAAATCGACGTCGTGCATATTTGCACGCCGCACTATCTGCATGCCGATATGACGATATACGCGCTTGAAAGAAACGTGAACGTTTTATGCGAAAAACCGCTGTGCATAAGGAAAGAAGACGTCGCGCGGATTATCGACGCGGAAAATAAGTCCGAGGCGATGCTCGGCGTATGCCTGCAAAACAGATATAATAAATCCAGTCAATTTGTCAAAAGGTATTTTCAAGACAAAAAAATCGATTTTGCTTTCGGCAACGTGTTGTGGCATCGCGACAAGGCGTATTATGCGTCGGGAGAATGGCGGGGCAAAAAAGAAACCGAAGGCGGCGGAGTGCTTATCAATCAGGCAATACATACGCTTGATCTGATGCAATGGATTTGCGGTGAGCCGACGAGCGTTTGTGCAAACACGTACAATTATTCGCTTAAAGACGTCATCGAGGTGGAAGACACCGCCGTCGCGCTGTTCAAAGGCGACACGGATTTTGAGTTTTTTGCCACTAATACCGCAAAAACCGATTTACCGGTCGAAATACGTTTCATTGCAGGCGGCGATATCGTTACGCTTTATCCCGATAAGGTGCTTATCAACGGCGACGTCGCCGATATCGAAAACGAAATCGAATGGAACGGGAAACGCTCCTACGGCAACGGACACGAGAAACTTATCGGTCATTTTTACGATTGCGTCGCGAAAAAAGAAAAATTTCCGATTGACGGCAGCGAAGCGGCAAAATGCGTGAAGGAAGTCCTTTCCGCGTATGAAAGCGACGGAAAATTCGTTGAAATATAAAAGAAAAATTGTTATTCAGGAAAAAACCGAAAAACAGCCCGAGCGGGCTGTTTTTTATTGCAAATTCTTCAATTAAGGTTGCAAATTTATCGATGCGTAAAATTGCTTCGGCGTTATGCCGAACTCGTTTTTGAACGCGCGGAAAAAGTGCGTATAATCCGAGAAACCGCATTTTGCAAACACTTCGGTTATCGGGAAGCCTTCTTCGATAAATTGTTTTGACAAGACCAGCCGTTTTTTAAGGATATATCGGTGGGGGGAAGTGTTGGTGTATTCCTTGAAAATGTGTGCAAAGTAGTATTTGTCCACGAACAACGCAGACGCGATTGCGTCAAGGGAAAGATCTTGCGAGATATGTTCGGAAATATAATCAATGGCTTTTGTCACGCAGGGATTTGCTTTTCCCAATATGGTGAAATCGTCGCGGTTTTGCAAGAAATACTGTCCCAGCAACACGAGCAAAGCCTTTATGCGCTCCTCGTTTTCGACGTCTGCGCCGAAGTCGCCGGTTTGTGAAACGGAAAAGCCGTCCAGAATATGGCGGATTTTGTCCGAAACCGCACTGTTGCGGATAAGAAAAGCGTTGTGTTCGTGCGCCTGCAAAAAACAGGTGTTCAGGTCGGTTTTTGCGGTTGAGATGCGTTTCAAATATCGTTGATTAAGCCACACAACAAACCTTTCGTACGTCATTGCGGAGTCTTTGATGTCAAGCTGATGAAGTTTGTTGGGCGGAATCAACAGCACGTCGCCCGGGCGCAGGGAATACTTGCAATCTTCCACGATGTACGACGCAGAACCCTGCAAAAAGAAATAGATTTCCGAAAAATCGTGAGAATGCATTTCCACCGTTTTGAAATCCTTGTCTTTTTTGTGATGCACCTCGTAAGTCGAGTTGCTCATTTGTTGATTTTCGTATTTTGTTCCGCTCATATCTTAACAATACTCCAAAACCGCAAGATATGCAAGTAAAAAAGCAAAAAATAAAATTTACTATGCAAAAGTTGTGTGATAAAATATTTTTAATAAGGAGAAAGGAAAATGGGATTTTTTGATGAAAATCTTTTGCTGACCGGCGATACCGCGCGCGGAATTTACAAAAGCATTGCGGATTTGCCGATTATCGACTATCACTGTCATCTCAACGAAGCGGATATTAAAAACGACAAGAAGTTTTCCGACATAGGGGAACTGTGGCTTTCGGGCGACCATTACAAGTGGCGCGCGATGCGTCTTTCAGGCATTGACGAAAGTTATATCACGGGCGACCGCTCTTACGAAGAAAAGTTTTTGAAATACGCAAAGATTATGCCAAAACTTTTCGGCAATCCGCTTTATTACTGGACGCATATGGAGCTTAAACAAATTTTCGGCATTACGGAGCCTTTGAACGAAGACAGCGCAAGCCGTATTTATGAAAAAGCAAACGAAATTCTGCAAGGGCTCAGCGTGCAAAAACTGCTTGAAAAATTCAGGGTGGAGTATATCGCGACCACCGACGATCCGTTTTCCGATTTATCTTGCCACGGCGACATAAACGGGGTGAAGGTGCGCCCGACGTTCCGTCCCGACAGATGTTTTTCGGAAGGCGTCGACAAGGTGCAACTTGAAAAGAGATTGGATTATTTCGTTTCCAAAGGCTGCAAAATCGCAGACCACGGATTCGACGATTTTTCCGACACGCAAAATATCGAATGGCTGATTGAAAAATGCTTTGAAAAGGGAGTCGTTTTGCAGCTGCATTTCGGCACTTTTCGAAACGTCAATACCGCGGCGTTTAACAAAATCGGGAAAGACAGCGGGTTTGACGTTTTCAGGGCAAACGTTGACACCGACGCGCTTGCACGACTTCTTGACAAAATGTACACAAAACTTGGAAGTTTGCCAAAAATCATACTTTATCCGCTCAACGACGAATGTTTAAGGGCTGTTTGTGCGATTTCTGGCGCATTTCCCAACGTTATTGTCGGTGCGGCGTGGTGGTTTAACGACACTGTGTCGGGCATAAAAAGACAACTTGAAACCGTGTCGGAATATGCGGTTCTCGGCACGAATCTCGGCATGCTCACCGACAGCAGATCGTTCAGTTCGTACGTGCGGTTTGATTTTTACCGAAGGATACTTTCATCGTTTATCGCAGATAAGGTTGACCATGGCGAGTATGACGAAAAGTCCGCGCTCGCGCTTGCAAAAGATATTGCATACAACAACGCAAAGGAGGTTTTGGGACTGTGAAAATGACCTTCCGCTGGTATGGAGAAAACGATTGCATACCGCTGAATTACATAAAACAAATACAGGGAATGAGCGGGGTTGTGACCGCCGTTTACGACACGCCCGTCGGAGAAGTCTGGAAAGAAGAAAAACTTGAAAGGCTCAAAAATCTTGCAAACGACGCGGGGCTTGATATGGAAGTTATCGAGTCCGTCCCCGTGCACGAAGACATAAAACTCGGCAAACCTACGAGAGACAAGTATATCGATGCGTACAAGCAAAATATCATCAACTGCGGGAAAGTCGGCGTCAGGTGCATTTGTTATAATTTTATGCCCGTGTTCGACTGGCTAAGGACAGACCTTTATTTCAAGCATAAAGACGGCTCGACGTCGCTTGCTTACGATCATGAAAAATTGCTTGCGCTCGATCCCAAAAACCTGCATTTGCCCGGCTGGGACGAAAGTTATTCATTGGTAGAACTCAATAAACTTCTGGACGAATACAAAGGAATCACGCACGAGAAACTGTTTGAAAACCTTGCGTATTTTCTGAATGCGATTATGCCTGCTTGCGACGAAGCGGGCGTCGATATGGCGATACATCCCGACGATCCGCCGTGGGATATGTTCGGCTTGCCCAGAATTATTTGCAAAGAAGAAGACTACGATAAGTTGTTTAAGGCGGTACCGAATAAGCACAACGGAATAACGTTCTGCACGGGAAGCCTGGGTGCGGGCAGGTTCAACGATCTTCCGAAAATGGCGGCAAAATATGCAAACAGAATTTATTTCGCGCATCTTCGTCAGCTGAGATATAACGGAGAAATAAATTTTTACGAAAACGGACATCAGACCGACTGCGGAAACGTCGACGTGTACGCGATAGTCAAGGCGCTTGTCGAAAACGGGTTTGACGGATACGTTCGTCCCGACCACGGCAGAAACGTGTGGGGCGAAGACGCAAAGCCCGGATACGGACTGTTTGACAGAGCGATGGGCGCGTGTTATCTCACGGGACTGTTCGAGGCGGTTGAAAAGGATATAAAAGGAGAGAAAAAATGAAAGTTCCTTTCAAAGTAGATTTAAGTGACAAAATTGTTGCAATAACGGGCGCGGGCGGCGTGATTTGCTCGGAATTTGCCCGTGCGCTTGCGGAGTGCGGCGCAAAAGTCGCACTGCTGGACGTAAACTTCGACGCGGCGAAAAAAGTCGCGGACGAGATTGGCGAAAACGCGTTTGCCGTCAGGTGCAACTGCCTTGACAAAGACGAAATCCGAAAAGCCAAAGAAGAAGTTGTCAAAAAGTTCGGACAAGTCAACTTCCTTATCAACGGCGCAGGCGGAAATAATCCCAAAGCGACCACCGACAACGAAGTTATGACGGCGGATCTTGAAGGCGCGAAAGACTTTTTCGCCCTTGAAGAAAGCGGGCTTAAATTCGTGTTTGACCTTAATATTACGTCGGCGTTTCTGGTGACGCAGGTGTTTGCAAAAGACATGGTCAAAACAGGCGGGAACATCATCAATATTTCGTCGATGAATGCGTTCAGACCGCTCACCAAAATCCCTGCATACAGCGCAGCGAAAGCGGGCGTATCCAATTTTACCGAATGGCTTTCCGTGCATTTTGCGCCGTGTAATATTCGTTGCAACGCAATCGCGCCGGGATTTTTCGTGACAAATCAGAACAGGGCGCTATTGTTCAATGCGGACGGCACACCGACGGCAAGAACGGGCAAGATTCTGAACGCAACGCCGATGAAAAAATTCGGCGAAATCAGCGACCTTATCGGTTGTCTGTTGTGGCTTGCCGACGACAAAGCAAGCGGATTCGTAACGGGTGCGGTTATCCCCGTTGACGGCGGATTTTCGGCATACAGCGGAGTGTAATATGAAACAAGTAATTCCCGTTGTCGTCATAAACGACGAAAAAGAAACGATAGAAATTCTCTCGAAATTGAGAGAAGGCGGCATAAACTGTGCGGAAATCACCTTCCGTACGGCGTGCGCGAAAGAAGCAATCGCAATCGGCACGAAAGCCTTTGAAGATATGAATATCGGCGCGGGTACGGTTATCAACGTCGAGCAGGCAAAAAGCGCGGTACAGGCGGGCGCAAAGTTCATCGTGTCCCCGGGGTTTTCCGACGAAGTGGCTCGCTATTGTACAGACGAGAAGATTCCGTATTATCCGGGGTGTGTGACTCCCACCGAGATTATGTGCGCGCTCTCGTACGGGCTGAACGTCGTTAAGTTTTTCCCGGCGGGCGTATATGGCGGTCTGAAAGCGATGAAAGCGTTGTCGGCGCCGTTCCCGCAGGTCAGATTTATACCGACGGGCGGTGTGGATTTGAGCAATTTGAAAGAATACCTTGATTTCGATAAGGTGTACGCCGTCGGCGGCTCTTTTATGATGAAAGGCGATATCGTAAAAAACTGTAAGGAGATTGTAAAGATATGCGAGTTGTGACGTTTGGAGAAATAATGCTTCGTCTGGCACCCGAAAACTATTTGCGGTTCGTACAGGCGGACAGGCTTGAAGCGACTTTCGGCGGTGCGGAAGCGAACGTTGCCGTGTCGCTTGCAAATTTCGGCGACGACGTTTCGTTTGTGAGCAAACTTCCGTCCCACGAGATAGGACAAAGCGCGATAAACTCCCTTCGCAAATTCGGCGTCGGCACGTCGTTTGTCGCAAGGGGCGGCGAGCGAGTCGGCATTTATTACTGCGAAAAGGGCGCGAGCCAACGCCCGAGCAAAGTCATATATGACAGGGCGGGCAGTGCAATCGCAACCGCAACCGACGACGACTTCGACTGGGACAAAATTTTCGACGGCGCAAAATGGTTCCACTTTACGGGAATCACGCCCGCGCTTTCCGACACGCTTGCAGACATTGTCTTGAAGGCTGTCAGAATCGCAAAAGAAAAAGGAATAACCGTGTCGTGTGACCTGAATTTCCGCAAAAAACTTTGGAGCAAGGAAAAAGCGAAAGAAGTTATGAGCGAGATTTGCAAGTACGTCGACGTGTGTATAGCAAACGAAGAAGACGCAAAAGACGTGTTCGGAATCGAGGCGGAAAACACCGATATCGAAAGCGGCAAACTCAACGAACAAGGTTACGTTTCGGTTGCGAGACAACTTGTCGATAAGTTCGGATTTAAGGCGGTTGCAATCACGTTAAGAGAAAGCATAAGCGCAAACGACAATAATTGGTCGGGAATGCTGTACACGGACGGCAAAGCGGTGTTCAGCAGAAAATACGCAATGCATATTGTGGACAGAGTCGGCGGCGGAGACAGTTTTGGCGCAGGGCTCATTCATTCGTTGCTTGCAGGCAAAAACGCGAGTGACGCGATTGAATTTGCAGTTGCCGCAAGTTGTCTGAAACACTCGATCGAGGGCGATTACAACATGGTCTCAAAAGAAGAAGTCGAAGCGCTCGCAAACGGAAACGCAAGCGGAAGAGTGCAAAGATAAAAAGGATACTATTATGAATGAAATTACAATATCAGGGTTTTATGATGAAATAAGCAGTGCGTTAAGTGCTCAAATCGCCGTTTTGCACCAACTCGGCGAAACTTATATGTGTCCGAGAAACGTGGACGGCAAGAACATTGCGGACTATACGTTTGAAGAATTCAAGGAAAAGATTTTCCCCGTGTTGAAAAAGGAAAACGTGAAGTTTTCGTCCATCGGTTCGCCGATAGGAAAAGTCGGCATCGACGACGAAGAAGGCTTTAAGAAACAAAAGAAACAACTTGCGGAACTCGTGAAAATCGCAAAACTTACGGGGTGCGAATACATCAGGGTATTCTCCTTCTTTTACGGCGACAAAAATCCGAAAGATTGCACGGAGAAAGTTATTGCCCGCCTCAAAGAAATGCTGAAAATCGTCAAAGGCAGCGGCGTGAAACTTCTGCACGAAAACGAGAAAAAAGTTTACGGCGACGTGCCCGAAAGAGTGCTGGAAATTTACAACGCGATTAACGACGAAGATTTCGTTTTGTGTTTTGACGCAAGCAACTATGTTCAGTGCGACGTCAATCCGAAAACGGCGTTCGATATGCTGAAAGATTACGTCGTTTATTATCATATCAAAGATTGCTCGAAATACAAGGTCGAAGTCCCCGTCGGCACGGGCGAAGGGTGCTATCCGTACATTCTGGGCGAACTGAAAAAGCGGGGCTATCACGGCTTTATGACGCTTGAACCGCATACTTTCAAATACGCGATATTCAAGCCGATTGTCAATTTCGTCCCGTTTGCAGCACTTGCGATGAAAGATTATTTCAAGGCGTTCAGGCTTATCGACAAAAAAATGCACAGAAACTATTTTGCGTGCGCGTCAAGAAAACAAGTTTTCTTGTGGCAATACTACAATTTGAAAAAACTACTTAAAGAGGTGGAATAATGGATAAGAAAGAAATCAGATACGGCATTGTAGGAATCGGTAAACAAGGCACGTTTTACACAAAGATATTCACCAAACTCAGCGGGCTCGTAAAAGGTGCAAAGCTTACGGCGGTGTGCGACATTTTGCCCGAACGTCGCAAGTATGCCGAAGAAAACCTCAAAGGCGTAAAAGTCTTTGATAACTATCAGGATATGTTTGCGTCGGGACTTATCGACGTCGTTATGGTCGAAACCCCGCACTATTTCCACCCGCAAATCGCAATCGACGCGATGAAAGCAGGGCTGAACGTGCTTTGCGACAAGCCTGCGGGCGTTTACACAAAACAAGTCAGAGAAATGAACGAAGAAGCGAAAAAGCATCCCGAACTGCTCTTTGGAATGATGTTCAATCAGCGCACGAATCCGTTGTACATAAAAGCCAAAGAGATTATCGACAGCGGACGACTCGGGAAACTCACTCGCATCGTATGGATAATAACAAACTGGTACCGCCCGCGTGCGTATTATGCACAAGGCGGCTGGCGCGGCACGTGGTGGGGTGAAGGCGGCGGCGTACTTCTCAATCAATGTCCTCACCAACTCGATTTGTTTACTTGGCTTGCGGGGCTTCCCGTCAGCGTAACGGCAACGGCGTCGACCGTCGGTCGCGATATCAGCGTTGAAAACGACGTGACGGCTTATTGCAAGTTCGCAAACGGCGCAACGGGTGTGTTTATCACCTCGACTCACGACGCGCCCGGCACAAATCGCCTTGAAATCACCGGGGAAGGCGGAAAAATCGTCATTGAAAACGGCAAACTCGTCTTCACCGAAAACGAAGAAATGGAGCCGGCTTTTTCGGAACATAACACCGTGTTTATGGGCAAGCCGAAAACAAAAAAATACAAGTATCGCGGAATCGGGCATTATCTTGCCGTCACGAAATATCCGCCTCAGCACGTCGGCATAATCAAAAACTATACCGATTATCTTCTCAAAAAGACGGACAAATTCACGGCTCCCGGCGAACAGGGCATCGTCGGACTTACTTTCTCCAATGCGATCCACCTTGCAAGTTGGACGCATAAGGAAGTCCGGATTCCGTTTGATGAAGATCTGTATATCAGCGAGCTTGAAAAACGCAAGGAAGCCGAAAAAGAAAACGGCAAAAAATAATCAAAATACACAAAAAAGGGAGTTATTATGAGCGATATTTCAAACGTCGCACAGGCGACGGAACAAAGTTTCATTTCGCGCACAAGCGGACTCAAAAACAAGGATTATATCGGGTACGCGATGGGCGATACGGCGTGTTGTCTCGTTTTCGGGCTGGTCACGTCGTTTTTGCAAAAATTTTACACCGACATTTTCAGTTTAAGCCCGTTGTTCATCATGCTTATGTTCATCGGCGCGAGAGTCTGGGACGCAATCAACGATCCCATTATGGGAAGATTGTGCGACACAATCAAACTTTCCAAATGGGGAAGATATCGTCCGTGGTTCTTATGGGCAGCGGGCCCGTTGATTATTTCGACACTGCTGATGTTCATCAAATGGCCGGGGCTTACGGGCGAAGAAAACTACGTCGGCACCTGCATTTATGCAACGGTTACATACGTGATGTTCGGCATGAGTTACACGATGCTTCAAATTCCGTACGGCGGACTTGCGTCGGTCGTTACGACGGACGAGAAAGAGCGCACGAAACTTTCGGTGTTCCGTTCAATCGGGGCGGGCGTCGGAAGTATCCCGGCGGTGCTTATCGCGTCGTTTTGTTACAAAAAAATCGGCGTCAACGAACAGACGGGCAGAGTTATTTCCGAGATGCAGTATAAGCCGGTAATAATCGGCGTCGTAATCGTGTCACTGGTTGCGCTTGTTATGCTTATCCTTGCTTTTATGATGAACAAGGAAAGAGTCATCGCTCAGCCCAAAGAAAAAATCGCAAAAGGCGAGACGAAACAAATCGTAAAAGGTCTGTTCAAAAACAGGGCGTTTCTGGCGGTCAGCGTGGCAAGTATGCTGTTGCTTGCAGGACAAATGTTCACGCAAAGTTTTTATTTGTACCTGTTCGACGACTATTTCGGAAAGCCTTGGATGAACCTTGTTTCGACGGCGTGCACTTATGCGCCGATGGTTGTATTTATGTTCTTCACCCCGAAACTCGTCAGAAAATTCGGCAAAAAAGAACTTTGCGGAATAGGTATGATTATCGCGGCGGTTGCAAACCTCGGAATGTTTGCTTTGCGCTCGGTTAACCCGAACATTCTGGCGTATCTGTTCCTGGTGCTTTGCTTTGCAAGCGGATGCGGACTTACTTTCATCATTTTGCAGGTCTGGTCAATGGCAACCGACGCAATCGACGATATCGAGGTAAAAACGGGACGTCGTGACGACGGCACCGCCTATGCGTTCTTTATGTTTTTCAGAAAGCTCGGGCAGGTCATCGCGGCAATCGCCGTAAACGGCGCGCTTCTCGGCATGCATTACGACTATACGAAAGGTGCGGTTCAAACCACGAAAAACCTTGAAATAATGTACGATATGGCAACCATTATCCCGGCGGTGCTTTTTGGAATTATGGCTGTCGTGTTGCTTGTATGGTATCCGCTTTCCAAAAAGAAAGTTGCCGATCTTCAAATTGCAAAAGAAGAACATCTCAAAAACGCATTCGAAAGCAACGCGATTGCAATCGACAATACAAGAGGCATAGAAAACCTTGGCGAGTCGTGCGCGCAACTTGAAGAAGAAGCCGAAGAAACGACTGATACAAAAATAGATTAAATTGCACAAAAACGACATTTACAATGATAATAGCGAGGGATAAAGTATGAAATACGGCGTACAATTGTTTTCTTTAAGAAAGTATCTGAAAGATGAAAAAGGATACGAACAAGTGTTCAGGCGCACGAAAGAAACGGGCGCGCAAGTGGTGCAGCTGTCCGGCGGAAAACCCGTCGCACCCGAATATATCAGGTCGCTTTCGGACAAGTACGACCTGCCGGTCTGCATAACTCACGATAACTTCGACAGGCTTGAAAACGACCTTGACGCGCTTATCGCCGAGCACAGGATTTACGGTTGCAATCGTATGGGCGTCGGCATGATGCCCAAAAAGTTCCGCACCGGAAAACTTGAAGATCTGGACAAATTTATCTCCTTTCTTAATTCCGCCGCGCAGAAGCTTGCGGGAGAGAATATGACGATTGCTTATCATAATCACTGGTTTGAATTCGACGAAATCGACGGCAAGATTATATACGACTATATAATCGAACATACCGATCCGCGCGTGGAGTTTATCCCCGATACGTACTGGATAAGATTTGCAGGAAAGGACATTGAAGAGTATCTTGAAAAGTTGAAAGGTAGGGTGAATACGCTCCATCTCAAAGACTACAAAAACAAAATTTTCAGAGCGGTGGGGAAGGGCACGCTCGATTTTAAGAGCATACTCGAAACAGCCGAAAAATGCGGGGTTCAGAACGCCGTCGTAGAGCTTGATTTTTCGCCGAATCCGTATAAGAGCGTCGAGTTTTCGATGAATACGTTAAAGAGGATTGCAAATGCAAACTAAAACGATACCAACGCCTTGCGGCAACGTTATCGGCGAAATTACGCCGTACGGATTGCGGTTCAGGGGTATAAAATACGCAACAGCCGGACGCTTTGAAATGCCCGCCGAAGTCAGGTCTTTCGGCGGTGATTTCGACGCGACAAAACAAGGCGTATGCTGTCCGCAAATGCGCGCGTTCTGGAACGAAGAACACAGATTTTATTATCAGGAGTTCAGAAAAGGAAAAGAGTTTACTTACAGCGAAGATTGCCTTATCCTTGACGTTCATGCGCCCGACAACGCCAAAAACTGTCCCGTGATCGTGTTTATTCACGGCGGAAGTTTCACGGGCGGCAGCATAAACGAAATGCAGTTCAACGGCTCGGCGTACACGAAGCGCGGCGTGATTTTCATTGCGATAAATTATCGTCTCAACGTGTTCGGCTTTTTTGCCGATGGCGTGCATTGCAAAGGCAATCTCGGATTGTACGACCAATATGCCGCGATCGAGTGGATCAGACACAACGTCAGTGCTTTCGGCGGCGATCCCGACAACATAACGCTTATGGGGCAAAGCGCAGGCGCGATGAGCATACAAACGTTGATTTGCTCGGATTATCTCAAAGGCAAAGTCAAGGGCGCAATTATGTTGTCCGGCGGCGGAAAACGCACGGCAATACTCCCGTTGTCAAAGCCGAACGCGCGATATTGGAAAAAACTCGTGAAAGCAAGCGGAGCAAGCTCTTTTGACGAGTTCAAAACACTGCCCGTCGAGCAGGTCTGGACGGCGTGGAAAACAAAATATGTTCTCGGGAAAGCACTTTGTACAAAGCCCGTGATCGACAACGAATTGGTCAAAAACGCAAAGTACGACACAGACGTCCCGATAATCTTCGGAACAGTCAAAAAGGACTTATTACCGCCCGTGCTCAATCATATGGCAAGAACTTTTGCAAGAAAACAAAAAAGAAAAAATGCGCCGTGTTACGTGTTTTCGCTCACGCGGCTGTTGCCACCCGATAACGCCTCATTCCATTCCTGCGATCTTTGGTATGCGCTCGGCTCGCTCGGGGATTCTTTGCGACCTTTTACGCAAGCCGATTACGACTTGTCCGACGAAATGGTTGACAGATTTTCCGCTTTTGCCAAATCGCAAAATCCTAACGTCGACGGCAAACCGCAATGGAACGTCTATTCATCAAAACCCGATATCAAAGTTTTCAAATAAATTAAAATAAGCATTTCAATTGCGAACGCCCGCAAGCGAGCCGTCATACGAAATAAAGAAAGAAGTCGCACAAGATTATAGTTTATACGAAAAAATCATTGCAAGCCTGAATTTGACGGAAAATATGCGTATTGCTTTGGAATGCCGCCAAAACGGCTTAAGTTATCCCGAAATCGGCAGAGTTTTATCTCGTGCGCAAGCTACAGTTTATGAATACTTCATCAAAATGCGACAACGATACTCGGCGATTTACGGATATGTTATAAATCGCAACATTTCCAGATTTTTAATTATAATTGAATACTTCAATATAAAAATAGCCCGTTTCAGATGAGCTATCTTTATTGAACAATACAGCTAACAATATAAACGGTTGAAAAATGCCGATAAAAATGCTATAATAATCAGGTTGGAAATTTGTAGGGTTTTTCTTACATTTGGTAGGATTTTAGGGTTAAACATGGCAAAAAATCATTATGTATCTCAATTTGTAATAAAACGCTTTTCGGATGCTATCAATATATTTGATATTCACTCCGGAAAAATAGATGAGAGTAAAAGACCCCATAAAGTATTTTATCATAATGATATATACGAAGATGAAACAGAAAAACTTTTTGCTCACATTGAAAGCAGAGTCGCCAACATTATCGACCAAAAGATACTTAAACACAATACGATTACACTTACAAGAAAAGAGCTGCTCCTATTAAAACGGTATATGTTAATTTGTAGTGTCCGCACTCAAACGCCTGAAGGATTTGCAAAGTTTATGCACAACTTTGAACGCAATGCAATGCATTACATTTCTATATACAACAATCTTTATACTCAAAAAATCACTTTACCGTATATAAAAGATTTGCGTTTGACAGATGATGAATTATATGCTCGCGCATTGAAAGTTTTTGCGATATCCGAAACGATTCGTGATATAGCAGATAATTCTGACGCCACATCTGAAATGTTGGCATGGGCGGTTCCGTTTCTTGAATCGTATCTTGCGTTTTGGGACACGCCGAACGAAAAAGAGTATATTCTGACCGATTGCGGAATGACAAGCGAGTACGAAGGCTTTCACCTTATTACAGGCGGAATAGACATTTCTAAAACGTCTTATCTATTAAACAAAATTAAAGATGAGCCGGGTTATGCTGGAATATTAGCGAGCCAATTCGTTATGTATGAAAACTATAATATATTTGTTTTGAGTTCGACGCGTAGTATGGTTATGATAAATCCGTTTTTCAGATTATATCACGGACAAGGTGTAACGTTCCTCTCTAATAATAATCCGACAAGTGAAATAACAACGTTGGAATGTCCCGATATCTGGCCCGCTGTTATACAAAACCGCTCTTTGTTTGGAATCCCGTCAAATGAATATTGTTTTAGTCCCACAATGCAATGTAATGAAGATCGCTTTATATACACACCGAAAACTTTAACCCAAGAAGATACGGTCTACATCAATACTCTTCTGTTATCGCAGGCAAAAGATATTATCGGGTTTAACGACGCTCGTAAAATTATCGATTCTGTCTACTATTTTGTATGGCATCAAGGCAATTATTACTCGGTAGAAAATTTAACCGATTCGCCGAAAGAAGTTTTGTTGCGGCTGGTAAAAAAGGTCGCAACCTCACCATTCCTCGATTTATGCAAGTATTGCGACATGCATGGCGGAGTAAATGAAACAGAATTTCTGTTTTTATTTGATAAACTGACCGACAACATATATAAGGATTTTAATTCAAATCCGTACATATGCGAGTATTATTTGGAGCGACCAGTGGAAACTATAAATTGTCACACTTTGGATTTTCTCGGAGAAGGTGAAAAAAGGTTGGAAGTATTCAGAAAAATTTTAGATAAAATCAATGAAAACAGAGGGATTACAGATGTTTGAGTATTTAATTGAAATCGAATCGCGCTTATATGACCGATTTTTAACGGTAGAAAGAAACGTAAAGGCGGCAAGCAATTCGTTTTACGACGCATACCTTGATTTACAAGAACAGTTTATTAAAACTGTTGCCGTTTCTTGCGGGTTTGATATAAAAGCTCGTGAAACCTGTGGAGAACTTCTACGTAGAACAGATGTGCAAAATTATTTTAAGGAAATTTTGCATATCGATAATTTTACATATAACAAAATGCAGGACTACACGTTAAAGGTTAACGCACATAAGCATAAGGGCGAAAAAAACATACAAATTGACACAATTGTCAGTTATATGAAGATTTTTTACAATGCAACGAAGGCATTCGCCGTTTATAAGAATATCGACGTTCCGAATTTTGATGCCGATTGTTTTATTAACATTTTTGGCTATTTTGAAAAAGAAAACACTTCCTTGAAAACGGAAATGCAAAAATTAAAAGAAGAATTACTATCTTCTGTCGAATCCGGTAAATTGAAAGAAAGCGACATCGAAAACTACCGCAATCTGCTTTCGCAGGCTGAAATAGACAAACTATCCTTAGAAGACCAAAACGAAGAACTTCAACGTCAAATCAGTGTGTTAAAGGACATAAAACTCTCTTCTATGGAAGAAAAACTCAACAAAACGATAGATTTATTACTTGAATTAAAGCCTGCCATTGTAGAAAACCGTATTCTCACGAAAGCCGTGGGAAGAAAAGTCGGCGGAATGATAAGCGGCGACACGAATATCGAAAAATGGATTGCGGACGAAAAAGATAAGGAGCAAATCTGATGGCTGACAACGTATTTGATAAGCTTGACGAACAATCTCTAAAAATTGATAAACTTATCGAGCAAGTAGCCAATATAACCGATACCCTTCAAAAATCAAACAATCAAGAGCAGCAAACAAAAAATATTGGCGGTGAGCCGGTCAACAAACAAAGAGTCATTAAGGATTTTTTGCTAAAATCTTCAAAGAATTATCGTTGGTTTGGAAACGAAAAAGATTTTTATAAAGATAAAACCAAATCCGTATCTTTTTTAGTATGTGTTATAGCGATAGGCTTGATTAGTACAGTTTTAACTTCGGCATCGCTTGGAATATATTCTACTTTTACCTTGTTTGAAAACATCATGGTGTTTGCAACTTGTTGGCAATTAGGATATGTGTGTAAACTTCAATTAACCATACCTGACGTAAAATTGGCATTACACTCAACCGAAGTTTTCACATTAAATAATGACAATTTGATGGTATCCACGAATAAAGAAAAGAAACGATATAAGATTTCCAGAATATTATGCTATATAGCAATTGTTTGCAATATTATCTCTATATGGACATTCCAAAATTCTTCCAAATCAGTGATTGCAACGATATTTGAAATAATATTTTTAGGCGTTATTATCGCGGCCAGATGGTTTTATTGTAATTTAACTTGCATGTACAATTTCGTGTATTTTTCAGGTAAAACTTATGACGGGCAACTTATTACACTAGTTTGGAACGGGCAGCAAGAGTTGATTACTAAGGAAGAATTTGATAAAAAATACATTTATCTGAAATAAAAAGCCACCCTCTCGGTTAGGAGAGGATGGATAAAGCGTCAACACCGAAGAAATCGGCAATTTGCTGTATCGTATCCAAGTTTTTAATACCCCTGTTGATCCATCTTCCGACGGTTCTGACATCGGTGCAGAATTCAAAAGCGAATTCTTCTTGAGTGCGATACTTCGATTCCTTGATAAGACGTTTTAAGTTTGCCCCGGCAACTAAGCCAAGGTCTTTACGTTTTTGCTCCATAACGTATACCTCCTTTGCTTAGCTTTCGCAGTGCTCCGAAGGCAACTATTAAAGAACGCTATTATTATATCATAACTTTAACAATAATTCAAGATATGCGAATAGGACAAAATGTGTCCTGTTCTTTTTTTATGCCCTGCCATACAATAAAGACACAAAACAAAAACGGAGGTAAATATGTACTACTTAGTATCGGGAACGGGCGACGGCTGGTTTGAATGGGTAATCAAAGCGGATTCTGAGGAATCTGCCAAACAAAACGCAATGAAAGACTTGAGTGTTGACGATAAAATCACGTCGATAAAAGAACTTTCAGTCGATGAGTGTATAGAACTCGGCTATAAGGTGTTGTCGAACGAAATAAAACGATATTATCTTGAAAGTCATCACGATATGAAAACAATTACCGTCAGAGAATACGCCAAACTCGAAAAACAATTCAAAGAAAATCAAGACGGATATTACGAGGCGTTAAAAGAGTTTAACGAAAAACTTCGTCTGATTCGTCTTTTGAATAGAATCGCCGATATCGATGAAATGAAACTCGGCAAACTAAAACACTACCTGAATTTATTGACGCAGGCAAAAACCGAAGAAGAATTCAATGAAATACTTAATAACGCAAAGGAGAGAAAGTAATGGAAATTATAAGCATTTTAGGTTTAATCGTAATGGTAATCGTCACAATCGCATGCCCTCTCATCGCACATAATAAAGGAGATATTACATTTAGTTGATTTTCGTCAGATTGTTTCTCGGCGGACCGGGCTTAATTATCGTCAATTGCTTGTCAAGCAAAAATAATTAACCCGACAAAAAGTGTCCTTCCCGGCAAAGAACCAAAAAGTTATACTTAAGACACAAAAACAAAGGAGCGCAAAAATGAGCTATTCTGAAAGTGTAAATCAAAAATATTTTGAAGTCGAGGCAAAATGCGGACACGTCGGCAGAACGAATTGCGTTTGGATAAGATTTGCAGTCGTTGCCGAAAACCGCAAAGACGCCGCTAAAAAGGCGCGAATGTTCGGGCGTGTAAAACATAATCACCCGAATGCTATCGGTTACGTAAAAGAAATAGATTTTGAAACGTTTATGATTTTGAAAGCAGAAAACGATGCCGATCCGTACCTACATTGTAAAAGCAAGCACGAACAAAATCAAATCGAAATGTTTTCGGCAAGAATCGAACCCGATGAATTCAATATCGCAAACCGGCAAAAGAAAAATACGAGAAATGCCGAGTTTAAGTTACGGAAAAGCAGCTATTTAGAACGCGACGCAAAGAGAAAAATCCTTGAGTATTATACTGCTTAATTTTGAACACTTGAAATAATCTGTATGAAATGTTATAATCATCTAGGGGATTTGGAATGAAAGTTTACATAAATTCTATTCGTTTTAACAGAAGTTTGGTTGATGGTCCTGGCGTTCGCACCGTAATCTTTTTTCAAGGGTGTGATATTCACTGTAAAGGTTGCCAGAATCCGTCGGCTTGGGACATGTCGAAAGGAACACTTTGCGAAACAGACGATCTTGTTAATCTTTTAAGAGAGAAAGTTGCCAATAAAAAGATAACGCTTTCCGGCGGTGAGCCGTTAATGCAAAAAAATGCCGTACTTGACATTGTAAAAAAACTACACGATTTTGACATTGCTCTTTATACGGGACACGAATTAAACGAGGTCCCCGCCAAGCTTTTGCAAAACGTGAACTATGTGAAAGCCGGTCCTTTTGTAGAAGAATTAAAGTCGTCCGTTACTCCTTTCGTAGGCTCAACAAATCAAACGTTTATGAGGGTAAAACATGCAAAAATGTAACGAAAATGCCGCAAACAGATATAGTTACGTCGGTGAAGTATATAATATCGGAGAAAAAGAGATCAAAAACCGCATATTAAACGAACTTAGTCCCGAATGGAAAAGTTTGCACGAAAACGGCTATATACATATTCACGACCTCGACGCTTACGGATTGACTTATAACTGCCTTACTTTTAACATTTTATACGACTTTCCATATGAAAAATTTAAGACATATGCAGTTTCGCGCAAAATCACAGCGTATTACGATTATCTTAAAAGTCTTTTCTCCGACATGGGCAACGAACAGTCCGGCGGAATGGCGCTTGCCAACTACGATAACGATACCGCGGAAATTCTTGAGCGAATAGGCGTTGATGTTATTCAAAACGAAGAACTTATCCGTTCCTGCACCGCAGACTTTATCGAATGGTGCAACGGAACGCATACCCGTATGGGACAAACGAGTTATTACGTTACGTTAAATATCGGGCTTGCAAAAACGGAGTCAGCAAGAAAAATATGCTTTATTTTACTTGACGAATTTGAAAAAAGCGGCGACCTCGTTTATAAACCGAATATCGTATTCAAAGTTTGTGGCGGAGTAAATCGCAACGAAAACGACCAAAATTTTGATTTATATAAAAAATCGTTGCTCTGTACGGCAAGAAAGATGATTCCGACATATCTCCTTTGCGACAGTGCGCCGAATAAGGACGTAAAACCCGAAAACATAGGAGTTATGGGTTGCAGAACACGCGTTGTTGCAAATAGATTTGGAGAGAATTCTTCTATCGGTCGCGGAAATATTGCAAATATATCGATAAATCTGCCTCGCCTCGCGTTGGAGACTGAAAAAGAATGTCCCGATGCTACAGAAGAAAATAAAATTAAAATTTTCACTGAAAAATGGAATTGCGTTGCGGCTATCACAAAAGACATTTTACTTGACCGTTATTACAAAGTATGTAATCGCAAACTATTTGATTTTCCGATCAATGCAAAACATAAATTGTGGCTGAAAGAGTTTAACGACTGCGCCGAAATATTCAAAAACGGAACGCTTGCAATCGGGTTTATAGGCTTATCCGAGGCAATTGAAGTTTTGACGGGAAAAAGGTTTTATACCGATAAACACACTTATGAAGTATCGATTTCATTCGTAAAACATATGCGAGAATATTGCGATAACTTGCGCGACGAATATAATCTTAATTTTTCGCTTCTTGCAACCAGTGGCGAATTGATTTCGGGACGATTTATCGATTATGATAAAGCGCTGTTTGCCGATAAGCACGGTGTTTTTGAAAAAGGGTTCTATACAAATTCCTTTCACGTCAACGTGGACAGCAATCTGATTGCTTTTGATAAAATTCAAATGGAAGGTCCTTTTCACGAAATATGCAACGGCGGTTGTATTACCTACGTCGAATTGAAAGAAGCTCCTATCGGCAACGACGAAGGACTTCGTGAATACGTTGAATGCGCGATAAAAAGCGGTGTGCATTATCTCGGTTTTAATTTTCCGAAAGACGTTTGCGATAATTGCGGAGCAAGCGGCGTTTTCGATATTTGTCCCGTATGCGGAGGCAATAATATTACGAGAATACGCAGAGTGAGCGGTTACCTTGAAATACTCGACGGATTCACCAAGGGAAAGAAAAACGAAGTAAAAACAAGAAAGGAGAACTAAAATTGCAACATATAGCGATTGAAGGAATGGACGGCGTAGGAAAAACTACTGCATCGAAATTATTGGCAAAAAGGCTTGGATATAAATTTATCGATAAAAACTTGCGCGAATTATTCGACGATGGCGACTCTTACAATAATTATATTCGCATAAGAGATAAGGTAAACGCAAGTCCCGACAGATTGTTTACAGCTTGGTTTTATGCGCTCGGAAACATTTACTTGCATACCGCTCACGAGAAGGAAAATATCGTAACGGATAGATATTTTTTGTCTAATTATGCTTGGAGCGGGACAGAAAACAACGACGAAGTGTATGATTTGCTTGTTAAAAAACTCGGTTTCCCTGATTTAACGGTAATTCTTTACGCCGACGAACACGCGATTTTAAGTCGGTTACGCCACCGCGACGAACTCGACAGCGATATAAAAAAGGTAACTCTCGCAAAAGAAAAATACGAAAAGATGATTTACTTTTGCGAGAAGTATAAGATGCCATATATGGTAATCGATACGAGCAACCTTTCTCCCGAAGAAGTCGTGGAAGTTATTATGAAAAGAATCGAAGGCAGAGAATGATTTATTATATATCGGATACTCATTTTGGCGATGAGCGCATTATGAAACTGTCAAAAAGACCTTTTTCAGACGTTGACGAAATGAATAAGGTTTTGATTAAAAAATGGAACGATAAAGTTTCAGCTTGCGACGACGTATATATTGTCGGCGACTTTGCGTTTAACGATAAGATTGCAAATGACGCGTTGGACTCTTTAAACGGGCGGCTTCACTTGATTATCGGCAATCATGACGAGTTAACCGAAGAAACGTTAAAACGGTTTTCAACGGTAAATCAAATTCTGACAATCGACGATTGCGGAAGAAGCGTGTGTCTTTGCCATTATCCCCTGCTGTCTTACGAAAACTCGATTTATGGGGGCTTCCATATATTTGGTCATATTCATAACAATACTGCGGATATTGCTTATAAAATCGCTGAAAACATACGACACATATATAATTGCGGAGTTGATGTAAACGACTTTGCTCCGCAAACTCTTGACGAATTAAAGAATAGAAAAAATGATAAGTAAAGATATGAAATATACCGCTCTGTATTGGGCTTTAAGATTCGTTGAAAACCAACTCGACGTACACGAAAAATCGTATAACGGCTACAAAGTTACGATTTACGCGGAAAAACATTACGTCGATTTCGGCGAAAAAATCAAAAACGGACTTAGGTTTGAACTGAATAGCCACAAGTCTTTTGTCGTGCTTGAGTGTGTAGACCGTTTACTGACGCAAGGCTATTTACCGGAACAGATAGCGATAGATGATTTTTTCGATATTTATTTGGAAACTAAAAGTGGGAATGTAGGAATCTATTGCGAGGCTTGGGACGATTATGTCGGCGGTATGAAGCAAGGGCTTGCCGATTACGAAGTGTTCTATACTTCTCGTCTTGTCAGCGGTTTGCTTGAATATAAAGGCGAATATTATTCAGGCGGTTTTAAGTTTGCGTTCGGGGTCGGCTCGGATGAATACGCTGTCAATATTTCCGCCTCATCAGACTTTGAAATACAGGGTAGCGAATTGATTTTATATAAAGGAAAATCAAAAACGGTAAAAGTACCGGAAGGTATCAAAACCATCGGCGCAAGCGCATTCTGGAACAACGTATTTGTAGAAGATGTAATTTTGCCAGAATCGCTTGAAAGACTTGGCGGCGATTGCTTTTACTACTGCAAAAACTTAAAAAAAGTAAATATTCCGAAAAAAGTATGGATAATGGGCAACAATCCGTTTGCCGGATGTCCGAAACTTCAGATTACGAACGAAAGCCCGAATTTTATTCTTGAAAACGGCGTTTTATATGATAAAGACAAAACAAATCTGATACATTATACGATATCCAATCCGCAAACTGAATTTATTGTTCCCTATGGTGTGACATGCCTCGGCAAACATTGTTTTTATGCCTGCAATAACCTGCGAAAAATCGTTATTCCAGAGTCGGTAATAAGGTTTGAAAATAATCCTTTTTCGGGATGCGAGCATTTATCCTTAGAAAGTCATACGCCGCATTACGTAATCGAAAACGGCGTAATTTACAACAACAAATTCAAAACGACGATTGTCGGGTGTCTGAACGGTAGTCAGGTTGACTGCTTGCGTGTTCCCGAAACGGTTTCGCTTATAAGTCGAAATTCCTTCTGGAATTGTAAAGGCGTAAAGAAAATCGTTATTACGAAAAACGTTGACAGAATAGGCTATAACCCGTTTGCGGGATGCGAAAATTTAATAATCGAAAGCGAAAACGATAATTTCGTAGTAAAAAACGGAATTGTGTACGATAAAACGCTTACCCACATGTTGTGCGCTACCGATAAAGCAATCGGTAAAAAATTTACTGTTCCGAACGGAATAACGCATATAAACCGAGGCGTTTTCAGCGGATGCAAATCTCTTGAAAATATTGACTTCAACGGCGTAACGTATATTGATAAGAGTTCATTTACAAACTGTGTCGGCCTTACGGATATTTGTGTTCCCGATACTGTTACTTATATCGGAGAGTGGGCTTTTGCATACTGCGTAAATCTGAAAAAAGTAAGTATAGGAAAAAACACGTTCGTGGACAAAAATGCGTTCAACGAATGTTCCGCCGTTATCGAAAGGAGAAACTGATGGAAAATTTGATTATTGAAAGCGATAATCTTATTGCAATGAGAAAATTGTTGCCCGAATACGAAGGGAAAATTGACGTAATGCCGATAGATCCACCGTATAATACAAATATTTCTTACGTCGGGTACAAAGATTTCGATAACGATTGGAATGTGTTTATGAGTGAACGACTTGAAGTCGCATATAAACTTTTAAGCAACCGCGGCGTTATGTTTATCCATATCGACGAAAATGAGTACGTTGGATTATATAATATCTGTTCCGAAATTTTCGGCCATGAAAACGTAAGAACTTTGATATGGAAGAAATCAAACGATTTTTTTGATAAAAATCGCATCGAAAAACCGCTTGAAAACGGAATTCGCCGTACACATGAATTCGTTTTGCTTTGCGGTAAAAATCTGAAAGAAACGGTATTGAAACCTATAATGCAACCAGCATTACAAAATGGCAAATTAGTTGCACAGAAAAAGCCGCTAGAAACGATAATCGACTTTCTTGGTACGACTTCTTCCGCAAAAGATGAAATTGGTGTCTTGTTTGGTGACAGAACAGCATTTTCCACCCCTAAGCCGATGAAACTGATTAAAGAATTTATAAGAGCGGCAAGCGAAAAAGATTCCATCGTTCTTGATTTCTTTGCCGGTAGCGGAACAACGGGACACGCCGTTATGGACTTAAACAAAGAAGACGGCGGTTCACGCAAATTTATTTTGATAACAAACGACGAAAATGATATTTGCAGAAATATTACCGTGCCTCGAATTCAAAAAACGATAGAATTTTTTGGCTATAAAGAGACTTTTGATTTTTGGAATAAACCTTTAATTTAGGTTGACTACCCGTTGACTTGCATTATAGCGGCGTAAAAAGTATAATTAAAATGTGGAGGATAAAAAATGAATAAAAATGACTTTATAATGAGACCGTTGATAACTAACATTGGTAAAGAAATTGGCGAGAGCATTTTTGTGCTTTCTAAAATTGACGGGTTTGATTTGCCATATATGATGATTTGCAGGGTTGGTTTTTTCTCTGTACCACAGTATCCAACCATGATAATGGCTCGGGCTATGGGGTTGGGAATTTTTAATGATGAATCAAAAAAGAATTATCCATTTACTAATCCTTATGAGGCACAATTAATGGTGGAAAGAAAAGGGGTAAGTTTAGATGATTTTGCAAACAGCCACAGAATGGATGAGAGTTTCATCAATGGTTTGCTTGAAAAATTAGCCCTTTCTATTTCAAAAATTGGGACATTTGAAGATGAAGTTAAAAGAATTAAAGAAGAGATAAAAAATTATAATTGAGGGGAAATTGAAAGTGAATAATAATAAAGTTGGAAGCACAGGGCTAAAATAGTGCCGATGTCACAGCTATTATTAAAGCAGACAACCAAAAACGGTAAGGCAAATGGTACAGCTTAGAGTGGTTACTATATAAAACAAGCCGACTTATTTTATGCGGTAGTTGTCTCTAAAATATAAGGCAAATCCTGTCCTGTAAAAAATATTTGCGCCATGATATAATTGGATCAGAAAAACAAAAGGAGTCCACTGTGCAATACTTAAGTTTTGATATCGAATGTTGTGACGGCAAACACATCTGTGAATTCGGTTATGTAATAACAGATGAAAATTTCAAAGTAACTAAAAAAGAATGTTATACTATCAATCCTGAGAAACCTTTTAATTTGATTGGACGAGAAAATCGTGAAGATTGTATTTTGTTCTTTCCCGAAGAGGAGTATTACAATAGTCCTATATTTTCCGCAGTTTATAATAAAATAAAAAATTTAGTTTCAATGCCGGAAACAATTATATTTGGACATGCCATGAGAAGTGATGCGATATTTTTAAGAGATGCATGCAAGCGATATAAACTGCCGTCCCTTAATTTTGATTTTATTGATAGCCAAGTGCTATACAAGGAATTTTCGGGAATTCACAAAGATATATCCTTAGAGAATGCAGAAACCGTCTTAGATCTCGACAAACCACAGTTTCATCATAAAAGTGATGATGACGCGCTACTTACAATCGAACTTGTAGAAAAAATTTGTAAAGAATTGAATGTAAATGTTTCGGAATTGATGATGCTTTGCCCCATGGCGTGTGGCGCAAGCCATAATTTTAATATTCAATATACGGGTGATGACCTACAATCAATGATGAATGCGTTAGGAAAAAATTCCAATGCATTAAGTCAAGGTCGCAAACAAAAATGTATCCAAAAGTTTGCGGAAACTGTTGTTTCAGAAGGTGACATTATTGAAAGTTGTTTGAATAATAAAAAATTGTGTTTTCCCCGTGTGTTTGAAAAGAGTAACACTGCAGACACATTAAAACTCATACAGGTCTTGGCTAATCATGGTTGTAAATATAACGTAAAAGTTTCAGAAAATGATTATTATGTTGCCGACGATGAAGAGTTGCTTGACCCGATTCCCAAAGAAAACACTCGCTATTTCGCCGCATTAAAAAATGACGATGGAAGAAATGTAAAAGTAATATCTTTTGAGGATTTTCTTGCGATTATCGATTTAACAACGGATGAGATAAAGCAACTAAAAATGCCGGTAGTCCCTAAACGAAATACGAAAAAGAAAAAAGTATATTCCACGGGAAGTAATTCATACACCATAGGTGATCAATTACGCGCACAGGGAATAGATTTGACTAAATGGTCTAACTAACTCGTAAACAGATTGCTTTTGTCTTCATAATTTACTCAAAAACGTCAAATGGCTCTTTGGCGGGTGCTTGACATATACAAGCGCACCGCTTTGCGGCGCGGTCAAGCACCCGCCAAACAACTTGCTAAAACTCTGATAAAAAGGTCAACTCAAAGCCGAGCGAAATGGGGCGTTCGCCGCTAACCCGCTTGGCGAATCGCTCCATAATTCTTCGCTCGTCGGCATATTTTGAGTCTTATTACTTTTATATATTCCGAGTGTTTTTTCGCTCCGTTTTGTTTCGGACGGCGTTTTCCTGCGCCGTGCTTTTTTGTTGCCTAAAATCCCTTTTGCAGCCATTCCGCAGTCGTTTTTCTTCTTTACAAAAACCATTGTAAATGGCAATTATCCATTGAAACTACATTTTGAGCCATTCGCGTTTTTTCTAATAAGCGTTGTAGGCTGTAATCGAGTGAAAAACGGCAAGAAATTTTTCAAACATGTCAAAACTGTCCGGTTTGAATTTTAGACTACCAATTGTAGTTTGCAAGAAACGGTTTTCCTGTGGAAAAGTTTTTGCATTTTTTCAAATAAATTCTCAAAGCCGCAAAAATCTTGCGAGTTTAAACATTAAGCTTGTGGACAAGTAAAACATTTTTCATTACGTCTTTCTCAGGTAAAGCCTAATCCAAGCCCGTCGTAGCCGTAAAGGGAAAAAATTATTGTGAAAACTTCCAACAGACAGATTCTATCCAATATTTTTTTCGTTTTCCTTGACGGCTCCGCCGTTCTCGAATTGTTCGGTTTCCGTCGAAAGACGAATCAAAAACAAAAAAATCAAAAGGAGTCAAAAACTATGAAACAAAAAAATATTATAGGACTTTATTTCAGACTGTCCCAAGAAGATGAGTGCCAAGGTGAATCGGCATCCATCGAGCATCAAAGAACAATTCTTCGTAAATACGCCGAGGAACGCGGTTTTGAAATTCACGACAAATATATCGACGACGGTATTTCGGGCACGACTTTCCAACGCCCAGAAGTACAACGTCTTTTAGACGACGCTAAAACGGGAGTCATAAACACGATTATAGTTAAAGACTTATCCCGTTTCGGAAGAAACTACATAGAAGTCGGACAGTATATCGACTATGTTTTTTCTGCGTTTGGTATTTGTTTTATTGCTATTCAGGATAACGTCGATACGGAAAACACGATACAAAGCGCAGATGAATTTATACAAAACGTAAAGAAATACCTTGAGAAGCCAGAACTTACTCGCGAAATGTGTTATGAACTCTTAGACCGTGTAGAGTAGTCGGCGGTCTGCCGAAAATAACAGGCAAAGAACGTGAGATAGATATCGTGTATAAGGTTGATATAGCATCCGTTTTACGGTATAGGCTAAAAAATAACGAAAAAGTGTGTTCCCATGCGATTCATACACTTTTCTTTTTAATATTGATAGTGTCCATAAAATTAGGTAACAACAGCCGCGCAATAAAAGCGCGGTTGTTTTGTTATTTGTCAAAAGCGCAGTGTATGACATGTTCCGCGCAACGTACTATGTCATTGCGAGCGAAGCGTGGCAATCTCCCGGAATGGTAACTGGTTAAAGCATTGCGTCATTACAAGCGGAAGCGAGATGTCCCCAAAAGATACTTTGTACTTTTGGGGATAAGGAATATGCAAGCAAAAGAGTGAGCATTATTTTAATAATGCGATTTCAAACGCGAAGTTAACGGGGACCCCGCGGGATACTGTGTACTCGCGGGGAAAAGGAGCACGCAAGCAAAAGAGCGAGCATTATCGCGAGCGATAATGTGACTTCAAAAGCGAAGTGTGCGACGCGGGGACAACAGGGCGTGCTCGGCATAGTGCAATCGAGGATAAACAGCAAAGCGACGCAATGTGTCTGCAAAGTTACACACGGTGCATAACGCAAGAAAACGCAAGCGTTTTCCGTCCGTCAACCGTTCGGTTGGGTTCTCGCCCGATGTTGTTTCCCGACACATAAAAAAAGCACAACACATAATGTTGCGCGTTTTTTAATGTGGTGGGGACAACAGGGCTCGAACCTGTGACCCCCTGCTTGTAAGGCAGGTGCTCTCCCAGCTGAGCTATAGTCCCATAAGTTTAATCTGGAGCGGGTGAAGGGGATCGAACCCTCACAGCCGGCTTGGAAGGCCGGAACTCTACCATTGAGCTACACCCGCATAAATTTTAGAGTTAATACTCTGAAAACTGCATATCATTTAAAATTGATATT
>OGQK01000102.1_pt1 | contig 60784 bp, 75 predicted proteins | sample 1553221 | NCBI WGS metagenome assembly OGQK01 (sample SAMEA2579996, study PRJEB22360) | human gut metagenome | biome: human gut; feature: human-associated habitat; material: faeces | place: Denmark | collected 2008/2010 | reverse complement strand
GTATTTCCAAGCGATACAGCTCTATTAAAGGCACTGTATCTTGCCACATTTGAAGCTACAAAGAAATGGACCAGTACGATCCGCAACTGGGCACAGGTGTATGGTGAACTGAGTATTATGTACGAAGGACGCCTCCCAGAGTAACGAATAAACAGGCGAATAAGACGGGCGGAAAACCGCCTGCTCTTGACATGCCATTCAACAACTGTTATATATAAAGCAAGGGTGAAAAGCCTAGTTTTTAAGCTACTCACCCTTTCTTATCATAGAAGAATCCTATTTACAGAGATTTTTTCATAGTCTCTAAAAAATAATCTCCGCTGCTTTTTTTCTACCACGGATATTTACCCTTTTTAGCATAAGGAAGAAGTTTACCATCGAATTTAATGATAACACGGTGATTTCCCTCTGCATCTTCGGTCACATCTACATCCAGTCCGAAATCTATAGCGCTCATGATGGCGTTTCCACCCTGTTCGTGAATAATGTCTTTGATGGCAGGACCGTAAGTATCAATAACTTCATGAAGTCGGTAAAGAATCGGATCAGTATTTCCCTTATAAGGATGGCTGTTGAGAAATGCAGTAGCGGATGGACTGATTTTAAGCGCTTCTGCAAGTTTCAGTGTGTATTCTTCCGGAACATACTGCTGTCCTTCAAACACAGAAGCGAGCCATACTTTATTGACTCCTATGAGTTCAGCTAATTGTTCGTAAGTCAGCCCGGAAGCTCTTTTTGCTGCTTTTAAAGATTCCAGTTCGTCAGCATGTTCCAGTCGGGTAAGATAATCAGCGTTATTCATTGGTGTCATAATAGATTCCTCCTTAAGTAATAATCTTAAATAAATAATTGTATAAAAAAAACGAGATGCCTTAAAAAGGTACCTCGCTGTACAAAAACAATTATAGTTCAGAGAACAGAATGTGTCAATGCTTTATTTATTACTATTTACTATAAAAAAGTATATAATTGCTGATAATTAGAATCAGGGGTTATCAAAATACAGATTTCATGGTATGATAAATCTATATCAGACAGCGTAAGACATATAATGGGGATATGCATCTTACAGCAGGAAAAAGGGAGGTTTTTACTATGGGTGAAAGTATGATCACATCGTTTGACGGAACGAAACTGTATTTAAAAAAGGAAACGGCAGCAGATAATAAGGCTGTGATCGTGATCGTTCACGGTCTCTGTGAGCATCAGGGCAGGTATGATTATTTTGCAGAGAAGCTTCATGAGGCGGGAATTGGTACCTACCGTTTTGACCACAGAGGACATGGACGCTCTGAAGGAGAGGAGACTTTTTATTCGGATTTCAATGAACTTCTGGATGACACCAATGTAGTGGTGGATATGGCTATTGAAGAAAATCCGGATATCCCGGTATTTCTTCTCGGACACAGCATGGGAGGATTTACCGTTTCTCTGTACGGGGCCAAATATCCGGCCAAAAAGCTCCGGGGAATCATTACCAGCGGTGCGCTGACTGCAGATAACGGAAAGCTGATCCGTGGAGTGCCGGGAGGAATGGATGTACATACACGTCTTACCAATCAGCTGGGTTCCGGTGTATGCTCTGTGCAGGAAGTGGTAGACTGGTACGGAAAAGATCCATATAATAAACAGTCTTTTACAGCAGGTTTATGTTATGCGATCTGTGACGGACTTGACTGGTTCAGGGAGAAAAAAGCAGAATTTTATTATCCGGTTCTTATGACTCACGGTGAGAAAGATGGATTGGTAAGCGTACAGGATACCTACGATTTCTTTAAAGAAGCAGGATCAGAAGATAAACAGATGAAGATCTACGGCGGACTTTTCCATGAGATTTTGAATGAATACTGTAAAGACGAAGTAATCGGGGATATGATCCGGTGGATGGAAGTACGGATCTGATTGGATACTTTTTGCTCCAGATTTGAAATTCGGTAAAGTTTCAGATCTGGAGTAATTTGCGTTTAAATCATGTAATTATCAGGGAGAAAATAGTCAGATTTTGTCGTATATAATAGGACGGTACAAAAATTATACGACAGAAGAAACAGCATGACGGATAAGTTATGTTATATCATAGCAGAGGGATTGGATAGTATGAGGAAATATTCAAAAGAATTGTATAGTAAAGATGTTTTGATGAAAGCAGCATATGCATTTACAGATGATGTATATGTTCACCTTGATTGTGATAATGAAAATTATATGGTTTCTGTAACTTCAAAATTGGATGAGTCAGAAGAAAATATTTTTAATAAATTTGAAAATGAACTGATAGCGCAGGAAACAAGAAAAATTATTGCGGGACAGACAAAAAATATTCGGGAAATGATTGTAGCAAGAGCTTTATCATCCACAATGGTTCATCTGAATGAAGAAAATGTAAAGGATGAAGAAAGTTTTGATGCAAAAGAAATTTCAAAAAGCTGGTTTGATAAAAATGAATGATTTAAAATTAAATAAAGAATTATATAAATACGAAGATATTATTTTAGTTACGAAAGTATTTTCTCATCTGGCATTGATTGAAGTTGAAGAAGACAATAATTATTGGAAATGCAGATTTAAAAACTGCAGATATAATACAGAACAGACAGAGTTGGAATTTGAAAATTATCTTATTGATTATATAAACAGCAAAGGGAGAAAAAATGATCATCTGTGAATCCGCTTTGATTGGAATTATTTTTATGTTGGGCATTTATACTTCTGTCACGGATATCAGATATGGAATTGTCAGTAATAAAAGTATAATTTTGGCATTGGCGGCCGGAACACTGGTTAATATTTTTTATTATCTGCGATATGAAGAAACATTTGTGAAATTATATTTTGTCAATCTTACAGGTATGATAATATTATCTGTTTTGTTATATGGATTTCATTTCTGGGCAGCAGGTGATTCGAAGTTACTTATATGTATGACAGCGTTGATTCCGGCAAGATTATATGAAACAGGAAACATGGTACTTGTTCCGGGAATCTATCTTTTTGTTATGATCTTTCTTCTGGCATATATTTATGTTCTGTCAGAATCAGTCATATATCTGTTCGGACAAAAAAAACGCTACCAGGGTAATAAGCTTACCAGACAAAAAGTGAAAAGTTTTGTTGTACAATATCTGATCAGCATGCTTTATCTGACAGCGCTTGGCAGTGTATGGAGAGTTTTTTTCGAAAGACTGTATGATGAGAATATTATTTTGTTTACAACAGGTAATATATTTGCTGTGATATTGATAAATAAAATTCAATTTCTTAGATCAAAGATATGTATACTGATTATTACACTTATTGATTTATATGTGATTGTATTTCAGCATGGAGTCCGGTTTCAGCTGATCAGTCTTTTGATCCTGCTGATAATATATTTACTCAGACATTTTATGAATGAATATAATTATGAGGAAATACCGACAGAAGCGGTTAAAAAAGGGATGGTTTTATCCTATATGGTGATCATGCAGTTTACCAGATCAAGAGTAAAGGGATTGCCGGAAGAAACAAGTGAAGATATGAAGAGCAGAATTACCGAAGAACAGGCAGAAGCAATTCGCAGATGGAAAGACAGCAAATATGGTAAAGAAACAATTATTATTGTAAGAAAGATTCCATTTGCAATATTCATTTTTCTTGGAACAGTGGTATTTCTGACAGTAAGGACAATAGGATGATAATTGGAAAAGTAATAAACTGGGGATTTTCAGAGGTATTGGCAAGGTATGTGGGGAGAGAGAACGATATATCACAAGAAATAACCCCGATGGTATCTTTGCTGGATAAAGATATTTATAATATATGGATAAATAAAAAAGCATATACTATAAAAATTTGGCTGAATGAAGGAGAACAGCTGGAAGATAACGATATTTTAAATATCAGAGAAAACGGAAACATAGAAAAAGTGTTTTCAGGTTGTGAAAGAGAGGCAGACATTTTTGTAACAAATCAGTGTAATTCCAACTGCATCATGTGTCCAGTGGCTGCTGCTGTACGAAAAAAAGAAAACAGGGAAAAAACGGAGTGGATATTAAATTATATAGAGGCGCTTCCGGATAATATTGAATATATTAATATTACAGGCGGTGAACCTACACTGGCAGGAGAAGACTTATTTAAGATTCTTGAATCTCTGAAAAATAAATTTCAGTATGCGGGATATCAGCTGCTTACAAATGGCAGAATATTTAGTGATATAAATTATACCGAAAATATATTAAACTATATACCTTATGGACTGAGATTTGCAATACCGGTTCATTCGGCAAATGTTGAAATTCATGACAAGATCACACAGGCTCCGAAAAGTTTTATTCAGACAGATCATGGAATTCGGAATTTGTTGAAATATAGACAAAAAATAGAAATTCGGGTTGTGGTATCGAAGCGGAATGTGAATACTGCTCTTGATACCGCAAAATATATTGTAAAAAACTATAAGGGTGTGTTTTGCGTCAATTTTATTGGAATGGAAATGATGGGAAATGCAGCTGTAAACAGAAAAGATTTGTGGATAGATTATAAAGATGCTTTTATCAAAATAAAAAGAGCAATCGATTATCTCATTTTAAATGGAATTGATGTTCAGTTATATAATTTTCCGCTGTGTGCGGTAGAGCCCGGGTATAGACCTATCGCAGTGAAGAGTATTACAGATTACAAGATACGTTTTAAAAAAGAATGTACACAATGTGCAGTAAGAAAGATATGCGGTGGTTTTTTCTGGTCTACACGGAACTTAATGGATCCTGATGTATATCCTATAGGAGAACAGTAGATGAAGTCAAATTATTACAATTTTAAAAAATATAAAGATAAGTATTTGCTGACAAATGAAGAGGGTAAATACATATTTTTATCGGAAGAAGAGTTTCATCATTTGGTTTACAGAGAGTATAATAAGCTGGAAGAGGGTATATTTGTCAGATTAAAACAAAATTATTTTATATATGATGAAAATGATGAGGTTTTTATAGAAAAAGTGAAAGAACAATATCGAGGTATGAAATCTTATCTGTTTTCAGCAACTTGTCTTCATATTTTTGTACTGACAAATGCATGCAATTTAAATTGTGTTTATTGTCAGGCACAGGATTCAGAGCAGAATAATAAAGGGAGCATGTCTGTGGAGACCGCAAAAAGAGCTGTTGATATTGCTTTGCAGTCTCCGGAGAAGCATCTTACTTTTGAATTTCAGGGCGGTGAACCACTGCTTTGTTTTGATGTAATTCGATTTATAATAGAATACAGCCAGAAAAATTGCAATGATAAAGAAATTGAATACTCTCTTGTAACGAATACGTTATTACTTACTGACGAAATGATAAGATTTTTTAAAACACATGCTGTGAAGATTTCCACATCACTGGATGGTCCGCAATGGATTCATGATGGCAATCGTTCAGATAAAAGTGGAAGAGGATCGTTTTCAGCAGTTCATGATAATATTGGAAGATTAAAACAATATAAAGTTCCGGTTGGGGCTATTCAGACAACAACAAGGAAAAGTTTGGAAAATCCAAAAGGAATTATCGATGCGTATTTGGAAGAAAGACTGCCATATGTTTTTATAAGACCGCTTACCCCTTTGGGGTATGCCAGTGAACACTGGGATGAAATAGGCTATACAGTTGATGAATTTATAAGTTTTTACAGAGAAATACTGGAATATATGCTCCGACTGAATCAGAAAGGGGTTCGCATAATAGAAGGACATGCCAGAATCTTTCTCAGGAAAATATTGGGCGGTTTTTCCGAAAATTATATGGAGTTGCGCAGCCCCTGCGGAGCAGCGGTGGGACAGATTGCATATTATTACGATGGAAATATATATACCTGCGATGAAGGAAGAATGCTGGCAGAAATGGGAAGTGATTCTTTTCGGCTTGGAAATGTCTACGATACATTAGAATATGATGAACTGATGAATTGCGGAGTGTGTAAGGTTACATGTCAGGCATCTGTATTGGAGGCGTTGCCGGATTGCTGCGAATGTGTTTATCATCCATACTGTGGTGTTTGTCCGGTCATAAATCTGGCGTTGGAAAAAAATATATATTCCAGACAGGCAAATTCTTATCGTTGCAGAATATATAAAGGGATGTTGGATACCATATTTGGTCTGATATACAACAATGAGAAAGCATTAGAGATTTTTGAAACATGGATATGAAAAAAGGAAAAAAGAATAAAAAAATCAAGGGTATTGCACTTGTTATAGCCGGAGTGCTGGCAGCTACAGCGTATGGTGGAGTTCAGTATCATGAAAAGCCAAAAAGTACAGAGGTTTCAGTCCAGGTACAGGAAAGTCAGCATGCGGCTGAGGCAATTAAAGTTAAAAATATATCAAAAAAAGCATTAAATGTAAAAGGCAAAACCAGACAATCCAAAAATACAGAGAAAAACAGTAACGTTGTGAAATATACTGTACTCGATGATTCTGAAACAGTAAAGATCACTTATAAGGACGGATCTGTATATGAAGGGAATGTTGATAAAAACAAAAAGCGTTCCGGGCAGGGGACATTATGGGTTACGGATGGAACTACATATACAGGAGAATGGAAAAAAGACGCTATAAACGGAAAAGGAGAATGCAGAACTTCTGATGGCAGCGTCCTTTCCGGGAAATTTAAAAAATATTCTTTGAAAAATGGAACTTATACATATACAGATGGAAAGCAGAGCATTACCAGATATATTAAAAAGGGAAAGCTGACCTCACAGGTACATATAACGGTGGAGGGAAATAATTATGATGGTAGCATCAGAGATGGTGAATTGGAAGGAAAGAGTTACATTGTATATGCAAATGGTGATATTTATGATGGAACATTGAGTGGAGGGCTGAAAAGTGGCACTGGTACTTATACATGGACATCTGGAGATCATTATGTTGGTGAGTGGAATGGCGATGTGATGTCTGGCAGTGGAAAGTATTATTTTTCAGCTGGAGAGGCTCCGGTTCTGGAAGGAGATTTTGCCAATAATAAACCGGATGGAAATTGCACATATTATCGAGATGATGGGAAAATATATGATACGCAATGGGCGAATGGTGTTTGTATCCGTATACAATAGGAGGAAAATAAAATGAAAAATGATTTTTTTCCAAAATTGGAAAGATCGTTGGAAGATTTTTTATATGAGGAAGAGGGCAATATTACAAGAAACAAAATGGTTATGGTTGGTTCGCTGGTATTAGTGCTGAGCTTATTAATGTATGATGAAGTGTTTGCGGGACACCGTTCTCATAGTTCTCATAGTTCACATCGTTCACACAGCTCGGGCAGTGGTGGTGGACATGGAAGCCACAGCAGTCATGAAAGCCATACGAGTCATGTCTCGGGAGAGACATATGGAACTCACAGTAACGTGGCAACTCATGGAAGTCACAGCAACCATGCGAATCATGCATCTCACAGCAGTGAAAGCCATTATAATAATGCAGATGCATCTACCGGTCTGCATTCAAATACTTCGGTTATTACACCGGATGAATCAATCAGTGTGGCAGATGTATCCGGAATATTAACACCTCAGAACAATTACATTGCACCAGTTGAAGGAACATTAAATACGGCAGTCAGTATTCCGGATGAGGTAAAGAACTGAAAATACATACGATATACATGGAACAGGAGAGAAAACAACAATGTCAAACATCATAGAAATCACAGATTTTAACGCACCGGAGCTGGATGTATATGCCAGGATTTCTGAGATTCAGCTTCTGAACCGGGCAGAACCGGAGAAGGGAATCTTTATTGCGGAGAGCCCGAAAGTTATTGAGAGAGCATTGGATTCCGGGTGCCGGCCGATTTCTTTTCTGGTGGAACATAAGCATATCGAGGGAGAAGCAAAGGAGCTGATCCGTCGCTGTGGAGAAATTCCGGTTTATACAGCAGAATTTGATGTGTTGACACAGCTGACCGGTTTCAAGCTGACAAGGGGAATGCTCTGTGCCATGCATCGGCCGACACTTCCGGGTGTTGCAAAGATCTGCAAAAATGCCCACAGGGTCGCGGTTCTGGAAAATGTAGTAAATCCTACCAATATTGGCGCGATTTTTCGTTCTGCGGCGGCTCTTGGAATGGATGCGGTGCTGTTAACGCCAGGATGCAGCAATCCCCTGTACCGCCGTGCGATCCGTGTCAGCATGGGAACTGTATTTCAGATCCCATGGACGTTTTTTGATGAAAAGACAGAGTGGAAGACCGAAGGCATCCGGCTGCTGAAGGCAATGGGATTTAAGACCGCGGCCATGGCATTGAAGGAGGATTCTTTTGATATTGACGATCCCCATCTGATAGCGGAAGAAAAACTGGCGGTTGTTCTTGGGACGGAAGGAGATGGACTTGCCTCAGAGACCATTGCGGACTGTGACTATACGGTATGCATTCCCATGGCCCATGGCGTAGATTCATTGAATGTGGCTGCAGCCAGTGCAGTGGCATTCTGGCAATTGGGGAAACATTAAAAAATCTGTGCCGGACAGGAAGAACGTATTCTTTTATAAGATGTAAGATTTTGTCTGGAATATCTATGGAAATTAAGAAATGCCGGTGTTATAATTTTCCTGAAAAACAGCGAAAATCCAAAACGGAACCAAAGTGTCATAGGATTTTCGAAAAAAGAGGGAGGAATCACAAATGAAAAAGTTTCTGGAGGAATTCAAAGCCTTTGCATTGCGGGGCAATGTCATGGACATGGCTATTGGTGTGATTATCGGAGGTGCTTTCTCAGGTATCGTAACATCACTGACCGATAACTTTATCAATCCGATCCTGAATGTGCTTACAGGAGGAGCAACGTATACACTGAAGGATGTATCCGGATTTGCTTCATCCTTTGTCTCCTCAGTGATCAATTTTGTGATCATGGCATTTATCCTGTTCTGCCTTCTGAAGACAGTTAACAAGATCACTTCCATCGGAGCAAAAAAAGAGGAAGAGCCTGCACCAACTACGAAGGTATGTCCGTTCTGCAGAAGTGAGATCGACATCGAGGCTACAAGATGCCCACACTGTACTTCAATTCTGAACGAAGCAGAAAAGGAAGAATTATAAAAGAGAATATCCGCTTTACATAGAAAAAACGGGAAATCAGGAAGCATATTATGGTATGCATGAGATTTCCCGTTTTTTTATGCGTTTGTGTTCTGATTTTCTTCTTCCATGTCCATCAGATGAAAAGAAAGCAGCAGATACAGGATTTCATCTCTGTCTGTGAGATCCGAATCCAGAAATGCTTTGATCTTATCCAGACGGTAAAGAAGAGTGGTTCTGTGGATAAATAAAGCGCTGGCAGTATGGGCAATGTTCTGGTTGTGTTCCAGAAAACAACGCAGTGTGTCATAGAGATGAGATTGTTTTGCCTCATCTTTGTATTTCAGTGACAGAAGCTTTTCGTGGCAGATCATGTAAGCTGGAAGTTTTCTGGTAGCCTGTTCCAGGATATAGGGCAGAGCGATGGAGTTAAAATAGTGGATACTTTCTGCAGGATTTTTGCGTTTGCCAACCTGTAAAGAGACAGAAGCTTGTGTGTATTGCCGGTGGAAATTAAAATGTCCAAGCATCTTCCGGCTGTATCCGGCACTTAACATGCTGTTTTTGATAAAACCCTCGATCTTATCAGAAATTTCATGGACAGTCATGGTACATAGGTCCAGATTGATAAAAAGCACAGCATTGCCTTTGTATTCGGTAGCACAACTGGCCGGGATCGTATTTTCCAGATAATTGCAGATGGCATTGAGGGTCAGATTTTTCTGGTCGATCAGTCCGGTCTGGATCAGGATGCATTGATACATATGGGAAGAAAGCCATCCTACATTTGTCAGCTGCTGGCTGACTTTTACGTAATCAGCTCCTGGATCAGTCAGGATAGATACAAAAATCTGGTGCAAAGGAAACGCTTTATCCCGGTTGTGCATGATACCGGTGGAAAGGGCATGAGATATCATCTGGGAAAGGTACTCCAGGATAAAACCAAATGTATCATCCAGAGGAACTTCGCCTCCGGAAAACATCAGTCGGTATACAGCCTTATCATTATTGGAAATGTTTACGCAGAGAGAAGGAACCGTAAGGCCATTTCCGGGATAATAAAAGTATCCGGTTTTATAAAAAGCTTCCTCATAATGGGGATCCTGTTTCAGACTGTCAACAACAGCCCAGGAATTTTCGTTGGAACCCAGAACGGAATTGGAAAGATCGCCCAGATCCCAGCCTCTGGAGGCAATGATAGTAAAATCCATACCGATCAGCATCATTGGGTTGGGAATAATGGAAGCGGTAAGATCCAGAAGTTCCTGAATAGAAGCGTTCCGAAGACGGGAATCCATCAGAGACTGATTCCATCGGTCATAAAGGATAAAAATTTCCTGAAGTTTGTTAAAAATGGTATTGGCAGGAAAATCTTCAGGAATGACGCACATGTTTGGCTGAGTTAATTCGTAATTCCGGTAAGTTTTTCCGATCATCAGGAACAGGATATTTTTGGGATGATGAAAAGTCGGTTGAAAATCAGGATCTGTAATAAGATAAACACGTCCTTCCTGAAGCGGTGTGTTTTTTTCGTAACAGGCAGGACATAGCAATGTGGGCTCTGTATCCAGCCTGGAGGTATCCATAGGAAATGATTTCTGCAAATGATAGCAGATAAGTTTTGCGCTGAGTTTCAAAGAAAATCCTCCTTCCTATATTTTATAGGAAAAAATAGGAATAATCACCATATTATGTGGAATTGTGATTCTTCTGATTTTCAGTATAATAGAATCATAAAGAAAAAACAAGTGCAGAAATAAGCCTTTTATATTGGGGTGTAGCAAAACAAGTGCGGAAAAAAGGCTTTCCTGCATAATAACGTAGCGGAGGTGTTTTTATGTTAACAAAAAGACAGAATATGATGGAAGTAATCCGTGGAGGAAATCCGGATCGTTTTGTAAAACAGTATGAGGGACTGACCTTTGTTCTGAATACTCCCTATCAGCAGCAGTATCCGATGATGCCGGAAGGACCTGGTGCACCAACAGTAAAATGTGGCTGGGGATATTATAATTCCTGGCCGGCAGGAACGCCAGGAGCGTTTCCACTTCATGATCCCGAACATCTGGTATGCCCGGATATCACAGAATGGAAAAAATATGTAAAAGCACCGGATATCAATTACACAGCAGAAGACTGGAAAGCATGCCAGGAGACCATTGCCGGAATTGATAGGAATGAAACAATGGTTGCCACACTGATCGCACCGGGAGTTTTTGAGATGTGCCATTATCTCTGTGAAATTCAGAATACTATGATGAATTTTTACGAAGAACCGGAAGCCATGCATGAACTGATCGAATATATTACAGAGTGGGAACTGAAATGGGCAGAGCAGATCTGTACCTATATGAAACCGGATGTTGTATTCCATCATGATGACTGGGGAACGCAGAAGTCTACATTTATCAGTGTGGATATGTTCCGCGAATTCTTTATGGATTCCTACAAACGTATTTATGGCTACTACCATGACCATGGTGTGGAACTGATCATTCATCATAATGACAGCTACAGCGCAACACTGGTTCCAACAATGATCGAAATGGGAATTGATGTATGGCAGGGATGTATGTCTGTCAATGATCTTCCGAAACTGATCAAAGAATATGGAAAAGATATCACATTTATGGGTGGCATTGACAATGGCAAAGTGGATCGTTTTGACTGGAATCAGGAAATGATTGAAGAAGCAACCGATCAGCTTTGCAGAGACTGTGGTAAACTTCATTTTATTCCATGTACCACCCATGGCCTGAATTTTTCCTGCATCCCAGGTGTTTATGAGGCAGTAGATCAGGAAATCGATAAAATGACGAAAGAAATGTTCTGATCGAATTCCGATTGGCGCATATAGCATATAATAGGAAGAAAATAAAATAAACAAAGGTCGGAAAAGCCTGCGAAACCCAGCAGAAAAGCGCTTTTCCGGCCTTTTCTCTGTAAAATTTTAGAAAAAATAAATTTGTAAAGCAAAAAGCCTTGACAGACATGGCGGAATCGTGTATGATAGCCAAGGTGATTACAGATGGAGAAATTTGTAGAGCAGACTTTTTTATTTGATTTTTATGGAGAGCTTCTGACAGAGAGGCAGCGGCAGGGGTACACCCGTGTGGGATTTGAGGATTATTCCTTGAGTGAGGTTGCCGAGGAACTTGGCATCAGCAGACAGGGTGTGCATGATATGATCAGACGGTGCAACCGGACGTTGGAAGAATACGAAGAGAAACTCCATCTGGTCGAGAAATTCCTGAACATCCGCAGTCAGGTTATGAAGATCCATGAACTGGCTGACAAGTACCACGCCGAAGATATTGCGGCGATTTCCAATGTGATATTAGAGGAGTTATGATCAATGGCATTTGAGAGTTTAACAGATAAACTGCAGAATGTATTTAAGAAGCTGAAAGGCAAAGGACGTCTTACAGAGGCTGATGTCAAGGTAGCGCTGAAAGAAGTTAAGATGGCGCTTCTGGAAGCGGATGTTAACTTCAAGGTCGTTAAGCAGTTTACGAAATCCGTTCAGGAAAAGGCTATCGGACAGGATGTTATGAATGGTCTGAATCCGGGACAGATGGTGATCAAGATCGTAAATGACGAGCTGGTCAATCTGATGGGAAGCGAGACAACAGAGCTTCCGATCAAACCGGGAATGGATCTTACCGTTCTTATGATGGTCGGCCTCCAGGGTGCAGGTAAGACAACAACGGTTGCCAAACTGGCAGGCAAACTGAAATCCAAGGGAAAGAGACCACTGCTTGTGGCCTGTGATGTTTACCGTCCCGCAGCGATCACACAGCTGCAGGTGAATGGTGAGAAGCAGGGCGTTGAGGTCTTTTCCATGGGAGATAAGCAGAATCCCGTGGATATTGCAAAAGCAGCTATCGAGCATGCGAAATCCAATCAGCAGAATGTTGTGCTGATCGATACAGCAGGACGTCTTCACATTGATGAGGATATGATGCAGGAGCTTGAGAATATCAAAGCAAATGTGAATGTGGATGCCACAGTGCTTGTAGTTGATGCCATGACAGGACAGGATGCGGTAAATGTAGCGCAGAACTTTTCTGATAAAGTCGGCATTGACGGTGTGATCCTGACCAAGATGGACGGTGATACACGAGGTGGAGCTGCACTTTCCATTAAAGCCGTAACCGGCAAACCGATCTTCTATGTTGGTATGGGAGAGAAGCTTTCGGATCTGGAACAGTTTTATCCGGAACGTATGGCTTCCAGAATCCTTGGCATGGGCGATGTAATGAGTCTGATCGAGAAGGTGGAAGCATCTGTAGATCAGGAGCAGGCCCAGGAGATGCAGAAGAAGCTGAAGAAAATGGACTTCGACTTCAATGACTATCTTACCAGCATGGAGCAGATGAACAAAATGGGTGGTATTTCCAGTATCCTGAACATGCTTCCTGGAATGGGCGGCAAGATGAAGGATATTGAGGGTATGATTGATGAGAAAGCTATGGACCGTACCAAGTCCATCATCCTTTCCATGACACCTCAGGAGAGAAGCAATCCGAACATTCTGAACATATCCCGTAAGAACCGCATCGCCAGAGGTGCAGGCGTGGATATCACAGAAGTAAACCGTCTTGTGAAGCAGTTTGAGCAGAGCAAGAAAATGATGAAACAGATGCCGGGCTTAACGGGCGGCAAGATGAATATGGGAAAAAGAGGCGGCTTTAAGCTTCCCTTTTAATAAACAACAATAAATTTTTAGAAAGATAATTGGAGGAAAACAAAAATGGCAGTTAAGATCAGATTAAGAAGAATGGGACAGAAAAAAGCACCTTTCTATAGAATCGTAGTAGCAGATTCCCGCTGCAAACGTGACGGAAGATGTATTGCAGAGATCGGAACATATGATCCGAACCTCGACCCAAGCGTATACAAAATCGACGAAGAGGCAGCTAAGAAATGGCTTGCAGCTGGTGCTCAGCCTACAGAAGTAGTTGCTAAGCTTCTTAAACTTGCCGGAATCGAGAAATAATACCTGACAGATTTAAGATCTGTGGGCCCCGTAAGGGCAGAGCAAGGAGGTATGTAATGAAACAACTTGTAGAAGTAATTGCAAAATCTCTTGTTGAAAATCCGGATGAGGTAGTCGTTACTGAGACTGAGAAAGACGACGCGATTGTTGTTGAGCTGAAAGTCGGACCGGCCGATATGGGCAAGGTTATTGGAAGACAGGGAAGAATTGCCAAGGCAATCCGTACTGTTGTGAAAGCGGCTTCTTCAAAAAGCAGCAAAAAAGTGATTGTAGATATTCTGCAATGAAAAATGAGACAGGAGCTGTGGATTCCATGGCTCCTGTTTTTACTCTGAAAGGGAGCAAAAATGGAAGATTTATTAAAAGTAGGAGTTATCACAACAACGCATGGTGTCCGTGGTGAGGTGAAGGTTTTTCCAACAACGGATGATGCAGAGCGTTTTCTTGATATTGAATATGTGCTTCTGGATACAGGAAAAGAACTTCGCAGACTGAATATTCAGAATGTGAAATTTTTTAAGAATCTTGCGATCCTGAAGTTTGAAGGTGTTGATAATATCAATGATATTGAAATGTATAAAGGCCGTGATCTCTGGATCCCACGTGAAGAGGCACAGGAGCTTGGCGAGGATGAATATTATGTGGCAGATCTGATCGGAATGGATGTACTTCTGGAGAATGGGGAGAAATTCGGAGTACTCCGTGATGTGATGGAGACTGGTGCCAATGATGTTTACATCGTAGATCGTGTGGATGGAGAAGAAATTCTGCTTCCTGCGATCCATGACTGTGTTCTTGATGTAGATGTGGAAAAAAATACCATGACTGTACATTTGATGAAAGGGCTTGTTTAAATGAATTATCATGTACTTACACTGTTTCCGGAAATGATCGAGAACGGAATGAACACAAGTATTACAGGCCGTGCCATTACAAAAGGACTGTTATCACTGGAAGCAATCAATATCCGGGATTTTGCCTTCAACAAACACCAGAAGGTAGATGATTATCCCTATGGTGGCGGTGCCGGAATGCTGATGCAGGCAGAACCCGTATATCTGTCCTACGAGTCCATTGTAGAACGTATCGGAAGAAAACCCCGTGTGATTTTTCTGACTCCTCAGGGAAAAACTTTCAACCAGAATATGGCGAAAGAGTTCGCACTGGAAGAAGACCTGGTTTTTCTCTGCGGTCATTATGAGGGAATTGATGAGCGTGTTCTGGAAGAAATTGTGACAGACTATGTTTCTATTGGTGATTATGTACTTACAGGCGGGGAACTTCCGGCTATGGTTATGATGGATTCCATTTCCAGAATGGTACCAGGTGTTTTAAACAATCAGGAATCCGGAGAGACGGAATCTTTTTCCGGAAATCTTCTGGAATATCCTCAGTACAGCCGCCCGGAAGAATGGCATGGAAAAAAAGTTCCGGAGGTGCTGCTTTCCGGACATCATGCAAATGTGGATAAATGGAGAAGAGAGCAGTCTATTATCCGTACTGCCAAATGGAGACCGGATCTGCTGCCAAAGGCCGATCTTACAAACAAAGAGTGGAACGAGGTCCGCAGGCTTCGCAAACAGTGGAAAGAGGAAGTGGAAAAATAATTATGAAAACATCAGATTTTTATTATGACCTGCCGCAGGAACTGATTGCTCAGGACCCGCTGGAGGACAGAAGTTCTTCCAGACTGATGCATCTGTCTCTGAAAGACGGAAGTATCGAGCATCGTCATTTTACCGATATACTGGATTACCTGCATAAGGGAGACTGCCTTGTGATCAATGACACCAAAGTTATTCCGGCACGTCTTTACGGACATAAGGAGGAGACAGGAGCACTGATCGAGATCCTGCTTCTGAAGCGTCGTGAGAATGATATCTGGGAGTGCCTTGTAAAACCTGGTAAAAAAGCCCGTCCTGGTGCTAAAATTACTTTTGGTGATGGCATTTTAAAGGGCGAGATCATCGATATCGTAGATGAGGGAAACCGCCTGATCCAGTTCCATTATGAGGGAATCTTTGAGGAAATCCTGGATCAGCTAGGAGAAATGCCGCTACCGCCGTATATTACCCACAAGCTGAAAGATAAAAACCGTTATCAGACCGTATATGCAAAGAATGAGGGATCTGCCGCGGCACCGACAGCAGGACTGCATTTCACACCGGAACTTCTTGAGAAGGTAAAAGAAATGGGCGTGAACATTGCTCATGTGACCTTACATGTAGGTCTTGGAACATTCCGTCCGGTAAAAGTGGATGATGTGGAGAAACATCATATGCATTCGGAATTTTATATTGTGGAGGAAGATCAGGCGAAACTGATCAATGACACAAAGAAAAACGGTGGAAGAGTGATTTCCGTGGGAACTACCAGCTGCCGTACCCTGGAGTCCGCAACCGGAGAAGACGGAATCGTAAAAGCCGGAAGTGGCTGGACAGAGATCTTTATTTATCCAGGCTATAAATTTAAAGCGATTGACGGACTGATCACCAATTTCCATCTTCCGGAGTCCACGTTGCTGATGCTGGTTTCTGCCCTTGCAGGAAAAGAACATATTATGGCTGCCTATGAGGAAGCGGTGAAGGAAAGATACCGATTCTTCAGTTTTGGGGATGCTATGATGATTGTGTAGCCTCCAAATCTAACAAATGTGAGGTTATCCCAGAAATCAGGAAAAGTAAATAATGGGACAAAGAGAAACCCAGGAGTGTAAATGCTCCTGGGTATTTTTGCATTAAGAATCCTTATAAGTGAATGTATGGGACAGCCCATTGCGGAACACAAGCGTTTCCGGACGCCCGTCTCTCAGGATGATAGAATCCAGAATTGAGACAAAGAAGTTTTTCAGGATCTCCGGATCCAGTGATTCAGCCAGATTTTCATAGTAGATGTACTGTTTATCTGCCAGCTTCTGCGTCAGGATGAAAGAAGATGCCTGGCGGATAAATTCTTCATCGTTCATGGTACGCATCCATGGTTCCTGAGACATCATGCCAATAGCCTCGTTGATCTCCTGGAGCCGATCTGTGATCTGTTGCTTCCGGACAAGGTACTCACGTTCAGATATAGAATCATCGCTGTAGAGGTACAGATCATTCAGACGATCCAGAGCACGTTGCTGTTTCTTCTGATCTGCCATCATGCGTTTTAACTCCGGATCCATCTTAGGTTTTGATCGTGGACGCTTCAAGAGTACCGGATCACTTCCGGAACATTTCTCCAGCATATTGAGAAGAGACGCCAACCCGTCAGGATCTACATGATCGACATTAGAAAAAGTGCTACCATGTAGCAAGCGCTTCTGGAGATCATCCGTGGAATGGATGTAAGCAAACTGCTTCTGAGCATTCAGGATATTCAGGATGTAGTTTAGAAGGAACTCGCCCAGGACAACGTCCGAAGTATATTTTGCATGGCAAGTTTTCGTTTTCCGGACATTCGGGCATCCGTATTTTGACGGACGATATCCGGAGACGTGGAGCTTGCCTGGAGAAGCAGTAAAAGCGGATCCGCACTCTGCACACCAGACAAGTCCGGAGAATACGTGAACATTCTTCTGAGCCGTCTTTCTTCCTGGGGTATTCCGATACCGGGCATTCTTATCAAGGGTAGCTTGGATCCGATCGAACCGATCCGGATCAATGGAAGCTGGGTGGTGGTTTTCTACGATAACCCACTCCGATTCGTCCTTAATCGCTTTTCTTCCTGGGATCTTGTAATAGTTGTACCGATACACGCCTTTATACCATGGATTCCGTAAAATAGTCCACACTGCCACTGGGCTCCACATATTTCCATTTCTGGAGCGATATCCAGCCTCATTCAGCCTCCTGGAAGTATGTACAATGGATTGTGTATCTTCATAGGTTTCTACCATGAAGTTGTAGATTTTGTTTTCCTCCGGATCTATGGAGAAAACCTGATTAGGCTTATCATAAGAGTAACCAAACGGAATACGACCGCCATTCCATACACCATTAGAGGCACGGTTAATCATGGTTGCTGTTACACGTTCTGAGGTCATGTTACGCTCAAGCTCTGCAAATACCAGGATGATCTTCAACATAGCTTCCCCGATAGCTGTACTGGTATCGAATTGCTCATTTTTAGATACGAACGTGACGCCCAGATCCTTTAATTCTGCATACATGTTTGCAAAGTCCAGAAGATTTCTGGAGATTCGGTCGATCTTCCAAACAAGTAAGTGAGTAAAAAGCCCTTGCCGGATCTGGGACATCATTTTCTGATATGCCGGACGGTTGGTATTCTTTCCGGAATATCCAGCATCCTCAAAAATCACAAAGTCATCTGTATTCAGGATATACTTGCAGTAAGAAGTGAGATCCTGTTTCATCATTGGCAGTGAATCTTTATCTATCTGGTACACCGTGGAAACACGGACGTAAATCGCCACCCGGATAGGCGTTTCTGAGCCCGATCCGGGCATCTTAAAGTTTTTCTTCATAATTCCTCCATCAAAAAGAAATAGCCCCTCCACGGGGCTATACTTAGTTCACATACGGCATGTATTTATTCAGTGCCGCCCATACTACATTTTTGTCATCACGGCTTGCGACCTGATAACAAGCCAGTAGCCGTTGCAATTCCTGGACTTGCTCCTGGCGTTCTTTTTCTTCCTGAGTTTCAGTGCTGCTCATAAGTACACCTCCAGATATTTTATTTACAGTTGTTCTGAGATCCTGAAAAGATACCGGATCCGAAAGCTCTCTTATCCTGGAAAGAGAAACAGTTTTTGCGTGTCCGAAAGAGGCGTTAATATCACTGGTAAGAACTGGATAAAATTCCCAATTATCAGTATTTGTCACTGGAAGATCACAGAGAAAGCAGAAAATGTACATATCCGAACATCGTTCCTTTTCACTCCAAGAATCTCCGGTAATATGATGGTGTCTATCTGCAATATCAAAAACAATCCGTTTGTTTTCAGAAATGGCACCACTTTCTGGATGCTTGCATGTGATCTTAGCTGATGATTTTATCTCAAAAGAAAAAGAGCCTGATACAAGATCACATTTTCCCCAGTGGCTACGCCGCTGCTCTATACCAAGAGCTTTCATCACAAGGAACTCCGCTAAGGCACCACGTACAGAAGAATCAATAGAGTACGATGCGTACCATTCCCAGAAGTCAACAGTAGAAAACCCAGAAGGGGAACCAAGGGTGCGAAAGTCCAACCAGCGATCCATATTTTCAGTATGCAGCTTATCGGATAATAAATTGGATATATTACCGATGCGGTTTTTCTTTGAATCCATTTTCATCTTCCTCGCTATGTATTAAGTGTCATGGTAATGATTTCTTCGCCATGTAAAATATGGTAATGATATTATCCCCTTTTACGATCTGCGTACTTTTCCGGAATAACCATATGAGTACGGAGAAAGTCTTTACACATTTCCTGTTTATCGTCCGGAATGTGCGTGATGATCTCAATCCATTCAGGATCCAGACCGGAAACTATCAATGCACTATCGTGCGTTTCTTGACCAGTGACAAGATAATCCATAGAAACACCGAGATGCTGGGCTATCTGATAGGCAATATCAACATTCGGTACGGATCCTTTTTTCCATTTACTAACGTTTCCACTACTAAAGCCAAGCTCTTTGAGCACTGTTGTAGGGGTAGTCCCCTTTTCGTTACATATCTTGTAGATATTGTCGTAAAACATAAATCCTCCATTTTCTAACGCACCAAAAGAAAATTCGTACTTGACGAACGCACCATAGTACGCTATACTAACAAACATAAACAACAAAACATAATCAATTTAATAATTGAAAAAGCACTTCTATCATACCAACAAATGTTAGGTAAGTAAAGAAGGAAAAGGAGGGAACTCATGGAAAAAAAGCTGTCTGCGTGGTGCAAAAACGCCAAGATCGAAATGATTAACCGTGATCTTAAAACCACGACATTAGCTAAGGAGCTGGATATGAACCGAAGCTATGTCAGTTCGATCTTGAACGGGCGTGTCTACAGTGCTCCGGCAGTCAAAAAGATTTCTGATTACCTGGGGATCGCTGACAGTGACACCACAACTGTATGATTAAATAGTAACTCACGGAGGGACGTTAGAACATGGAGAAAGAATGTATGAATTGCGGTGGAAGTATCTACTTTCAGTGTAGAAAAGAAGCTGCAAAATACAATGATAGGCTGAGTAGCCGTGAGGGAGCTTCCGAGATGCTGAATGTATCTGTATCAAGCCTGAGCAATTATGAGTTGGGACTGACACCAGTACCGACCGATGTTGTTGTAAGAATGGCTGACCTTTACGGAGCACCGGAACTGGAGGCTTGCTATTGCAAAAATGATTGCCCTATTGGAAAGAGGCAGAACATCGCAACAAAGATCCGGGGGATTGAGCAGATTACTTGTAGTCTCCTGAATCATGCAGACGATGATCGGTTACACAGTATTAAGAAAGGACTTCTCAGAATTGCCAGTGATGGAAAGCTGGATCGTGGAGAAGAGGAAGAGTTGAAAAAGATAGTAGCATGCCTGAGCGATTTTGCGGATGACGTGATGGAACTCAGGATGTATTTGAAAAAGCATGGAGGTACACCGGATGGAACTAATTGAGAAATTAAAAAAACAGCTGTCCGAGGAGTACGGGATCCATAGCGATCAGGAACTCATGGACGCTATAGCACATCAGAAACCTATTGACATTGGAGTATTCGTGAAGGAGGTAAACGGAATTGAGAAAGCTAGTTAAAGTATCGGCTATGCTTGCGATTGCGGCGATTATGCAGATCGGAGGATGCAAGCTGGCATATGCTGAGAGAGGATATAAGGCGATCGGGAGTGAAAGACTGATTTTCCCGGTAGTGCTCTTTCTTGAATATAAGGCTTTCTGCGAGCCGGGAGAATCCTTCTACGAAGATGAAGAGGAGGAGTACGATGCTTGATATTACAGCAGAAACAAAGAAAGTCCGTGAGGACATGGAAAAGCAGGGATATGTGCTGACCGAGGAAGAGTATCAGATCGTCCTGGAGTACACGATCAGAAAGAGTGATCGGTGCGGAAAGGGCAGGGATTATGTACCGCTGCTTCTGGAGGATGAAATTAAGAATTACTACTTTCGCAACACGGTAACAGCCATCTCACTTATAAATATGGCAGTAGCCTAAAGGAGGATAATATGGGACAGATGACAGCAGATCAGTACCTGGATCAGATCCAGAACCAGTTAATGAAAACTCTGACTGAGAAAAAAGACGCCATGCCACCTGGATTTAATCAGCAGAGATTCGCTCTGAACTGTATCACGGTAATCCGGGACATGATGAAGGATTACAAGAAAAGAGAACAGCTCCAGACGGTTGATATCAATTCAATCGTGCTCTGTATGATAAAAGGAGCATACCTGGGGTTAGATTTCTTGAACGGGGAATGTTATGCGATCCCGTATAAGGGCGAAATGACATTCCAGACTGACTACAAAGGCGAAATTAAGGTTTGCAAGCGGTTCAGTGATGATCCGATCAAAGATATTTATGCAAAAGTAGTCCGTGAAGGAGATGTCTACGATGAAGGAGTGGAGGCAGGCGTTCAGAAGTTGAGCTTTAAGCCAGTTCCATTCTCAAACAAAAATATCATCGGAGCATTTGCGGTAGTCATGTATGCAGACGGAACCATTAAATACGACAGTATGAGTGTGGAAGAGATCCAGCATACAAAAGATGTCTACTCAAAAGCAGCGAATAGCCAGGCATGGAAAGAATCATTCGGAGAAATGTGCAAGAAAACAGTCATCCGCAGACTGAGTAAGCTGATAGATCTGAACCTGGATAAAGTGGAGCTGATTAAGGCTTATGAAGAGGGATCCGGATTTGAATTTGAGAATCAGCAGATGTCCGGAGGATCTACCAGACAGCCAGCACAGCTTCCAGGATCGGACAATGTGGTTGATGCCTTTGCACCGGGGCAGACAGCCTGGAAGAAAACGATCGAACAGAAGCCACAGCCGGCAGTAACACCGCAGGACTTCCGGAAAGCACCGGAGAGAGAACCGATCCCGGCAGAAGAAGCACCACAGAGCATGCCGGAGGAAGGTTTTATGATGCCGGAGGATTTTCCGGATAACGAGTTACCATTCAAGTAAGTAAATGGAGGAAATGGGAATGAATGAATTAAAAGTAAAAGTACAGCAGACACCAGGAACAGTAACATGGAATTATGAAGATCTGAAAAAGGCGATCACGAACGCTCTGGAAGTATACAAGACCACGGAGTACGATGATTCAAACATCGGTCAGGCAAAGAAAGACAGAGCAATGTTAAACAATCTTTCCAAGTCTGTAAACGCCAGAAAGATCGAGATCAAGAAAAAGTGTTTAGAACCATATGAACTGATTGAAACCCAGGCAAAAGAGCTGATGGCGATTATCCAGGAACCGATTGCAGTTATTGATGAACGCCTGACAGAATATGAAACTGCCAGAAGAAAAAAAGCAAGAGCTGTGATCCTGGAATATATGCAGAAAGCATTTGAAGGGATCGAACATCAGATTGCAGATAAAGCCAAGAACGCTCTTTATGATGACCGCTGGGAAAATGCGACAGCTAAGAAATCAGAATGGCAGACTGCCATTGATACTAGGGCGGATGCAATCAGGTCAGATCTGCAGGTTTTGGCTGGCATCGAGGAGAAATTCAGATCTTACGCCATGGATGCGTACAGACCGAACCTGAGACTTGCGGATGCAATGCAGAAAGTCCAGGAACTGAGAGCACAGGAAGCAGCCATCCTGAAAAGACAGCAGGAAGAGGAAGAAAGAAAGAGACGTGAGGAAGAGGAACGCCGCAGACGTCAGGAGGAGCTTGCGAAACGTGAAGCAGAACTTGCAGCTCAGAATCAGCAGGAGGAGGCTGCTCAGACATCCGGATATCCGGAAAGACCGCAAACGGACATCGGAAGGACGATTGACAACATCGAAAGAGAGGCATTTACCCGTGCGACAGCATCAACTCCGATCCAGGAACCAATCGTTGAGCTGCCACCGGAACCAGTTCAGGATCCGGAAATTCCTTTTGATCCGAAACCGAGCCAGACGATCAGAATCACGGGATCCCCGGAGGATTACCAGAAGGTAATTGAGTACATTAAGGCAATGGGAATTGACTACGAGGAGGTATAATTCATGGGCTTTCAGCTAACATCGGAGAATTATTACTCCGACATAGCCAATTATGAGTACATGTCAGTTTCCCAGTTCAAAGATTTTGCCGGAACATACGGCAAACTGGGATGTGAAGAGTGTGCGATGGCTAAGATTCGTGGGAAATATAAAGAACCGGATCGAACAGCACTCCTGGAAGGAAGCTACGTGGATTCCTTCTATGAGGGTACTCTGGATAAATTCAAAGAAGAACATGCAGAGCTGTTCAGACAGGACGGAGAATTAAAAGCAAATTTCATAAAGGCAGAAAAGGCGATTGCAAGAAGTTTGAGAGATCCGCTTTTCCAGGAATACATGTCTGGAGAAAAACAGGTCATAATGACCGGAGAGCTGTTTGGATCCAAGTGGAAGATCAAAATGGACAGCTACCATCCGGGCAGAGCGATTGTGGATCTGAAGTACATGCAGTCACTCACAAAGTTCGGATATGTTCCGGACATCGGATATCTGGATTTTGTCCGTTACTGGGGATATGACCTCCAGGGAGCTATTTACCAGGAGATCGTTTACCAGAACACCGGAAAGAGATTGCCGTTCTACATTGCCGGAATTTCAAAAGAAGAGGCAATGAACATCGAAGTGATCTACATACATGACAACTATCTTAAAGAGGCAATGAAGGTAATAGAAAGCCGGATGCCGAGGATCCTACAAGTGAAATATCACGGAGCGAAACCTGACCGATGCGAGCAGTGCATCTGGTGTAGAGACACCAAGGTGCTGACAAAGCCGATCGGGATCGGGGATCTGACAGCGAGTTTATAGTATGGAGGTGCAGGAGATGGCATGGATCACGGTGGATCAGAAGCTGATCGGAGGTAAATTAAGGGATTTTGCTAAGAGATCCGGAATCAGCCAGAATGAGGCAATCGGGATCCTGATTCGCCTCTGGCTGTGGGGAATTGACAATGCGGAAGAGAGTGGACGGATTGTAGCTGCCGAACATGAGGATATCGAGGAAGCGATCCGTCCGGGATTCCTGGAGATTGACCGGAGTACAATTTCAAATATCGTTGACAATTTGATTGAGTGTGGATGGATCGACCAGGAGGATGGTTCCTTATATCTGCATGATTGGATGGACTGGAGAAGTTATTATACGTCATATGAGCAGAAGAAAGCGAAACATGCGGAACGGATGCGAGATTATAGAGCTGGAAAGAAAAAGAGCCAGGATCCGGAACCGGAGAAAAAGCCGGAGGGATCCGGAAAGACGAAACGCAATGAGTATGCAGTAGCTTTTGAGGAGTTCTGGAAGGTCTATCCGAGAAAAGTGGATAAAGGAAACGCTTATAAGAAGTACCAGGCAAGATTGAATGACGGATATTCGGATGCGGAGTTACTGACAGCTGCAACCAATTATGCGAACCAGTGCCAGAAAGATAAGACAGAGACAAAGTTCATAAAGCATCCAAAGACGTTCCTGAGCGATACAATGCCATTTACGGACTTCCTGGATAATAGAACCCAGGAGCCAGCGAAAACGTTCAGGAAAGGCGAAAATCCGTTCATGTAGACAGAAGGAGGATAACTGGAAATGGAAGTTGGAGGCATGTTGCCCTCTCATAGTCAGGAAGAGATAAGCCCGATCAAAGAGGGAGATTACGTTGGAGAAGATGGTCTGATCCGATGCGGAGTATGCGGCAAACGGAAACAGTTCAAAATTGAGATCTCAGGATTCAAGAAGATTGTGCCTTGCATTTGCAAGTGCAGATCTGACGAGATCGAAAAGGAAAAGCAGAAAGATGAATACGAACAGCGGATGCACGCTATTAACCGCCTGAAAGATGCTTCCATGATGGCAAGTAAGTTCCGGGATGCGAATTTCTCTGGATATAAGGTCAGGGAGGAGAACCAGGAAGCATACAAGCTGGCACTAAATTACGTGAAGAAATTCCGTGAAATGAAGGAAAAGAACCAGGGACTGTTGTTATACGGTCCGGTCGGAACCGGAAAGAGCTTCACTGCCGCTTGTATTGCAAACGCCCTGATGGAGCAAAACATCACAGTGATTATGACATCGTTCGTGAAGATCCTCCAGGACATCGGAACCGGAGACGAAGCGAGCTACATACAGATTCTAAACAGTGCATCATTGCTTATCATTGATGATCTGGGAGCCGAGCGAAATACAGATTATGCCCTGGAAAAGGTATACAACGTCATTGACAGCCGGATCCGGACAGATAAGCCAATGATCCTGACAACTAACCTGGAGTTGTCGGAAATGCTACAGACTACAGATATCCGCTACAGAAGAGTTTATGACCGGATCTTTGAAACATGCTATCCGGTCGAAATGCCGGGGAAATCCTTCCGGCAGATCGAAGCAGCACAGCGATTCAATGACATGAAAGAATTATTACAGTGAGGTAGGAAATGGGAAAGTTAGGAGAGAACATCAAGCGGATCAGGGAAGGGATGGGGCTGTCTCAGAGGCAGTTCGGGGAACTGATCGGAAAGAGTGATAGCCAGATCTGGAGCTATGAAAACGATAGAACAGACATCCTGGCATCAACGCTTTATAAAATTGCAGAGGTAGCAAACGTAGATTTCAATAACCTGATGGCAGGAATTATCCCGGAGGAAGAACCGGAGAAAAAGCCAGATTCGGAGTGGGATGCAGAGCTGAGGATCTATAACATGGAGGATCGCCTGACAGTGATTAAGATCCTGGCGAAAAACGGGTACGATGTGGGACAGAATAAACGCCAGAAAGGGAAAGGAAATTCTCTGGATTATTTCGTACATGCAAAAGATCTTGCGACCAACGCTGATACATCGAAGTAGGAGGCAGATATGGAAGTAAGATTTACGATAAGAGGGGAACCAAAGGGAAAAGGCAGACCAAGGTTCTGTAGAAATACCGGACATGCAATGACACCGAAAGATACCGTGAATTATGAAACATTGGTACGCACGGAATACAGTGCTGCATACCCAGAATTTAAGTTCCCGGATGGTACTATGCTGGACATGCGGATCATGGCGTATTATTCCATACCGAAGTCTGCATCAAAAAAGAAAAAGGCATCCATGCTGGCAAATGAGACCAGACCGACAAAGAAGCCGGACATGGATAATGTAGTTAAGATCATAGCGGATTCACTGAATCAGGTGGCATACCGTGATGATACACAGATAGTAGATTGCCAGTGCCGGAAGTTCTACTCCGAGACACCAAGGGTAGAAGTAATCATACGATCTATTGAGCCAAAATAGGCAGGAAGGAGCGAGATAATGAACAATTACGAAGAAATGAGGATTGAAAGCGATGTATTCGCCACAGCCAGGGAGAATTTTGATTTGCTGATGCAGAGGCTTTTTAAGAGCATGGAGAAGAATAACTCCGATGAAGGAAGCATTACTCTGAAAGTAGATCTGCAAATGAGCCAGGACTGGGTTCCGGATGGAAAAGGAGGATCTATTGAGATTAACAAGCCAGTAATCAAACATAAGGTTTCCATTGCGGTTCCGGTAAAAGATTCCATGGATGGTAAAAAAGACGCAGGAATGAACCTGGTATGGGACGAAGAGTTGAAAAGGTACGTCCTGAAATACATCAATGAGGGAGGACAGCAGAGCCTCTTTGATCCGGATTATGAAGAGAACCTGAAAGCTGGAGCAGATCTGGACGAAAGTACAATGCTTCCTGGTCCATCAAACGCACTTCCAGAGGATAACGGAGTAATTGATGCGGAATTTAAGGAAGTGGATCAGTCCGAGGAAGCCGAAAATCAGGCAGATGCGCCAGCTAATGAAGAAATTACCGATCAGGAGGAAACAAACGCTCCTGGAGGCGATACGGAAGCTACAGACAGCACGGATGACAACGGAGATTATGAGTATGAAGATCCAGAGGAGGGTATGCCGGAATGAGAAGAGAGAAAGCACCGGACAATTTCTCACAGTGTCGAAAGTGCGGAGCACGGATCATATTCGTGAGAATGAAATCCGGAAAGAGCATGCCAGTCAACCCGAACTTCGTAAACTTCCGGAGAGATGGTGGTAAGGACAGAATTGTCCTTGCCAACGGAGAAGTAACATCCGGAACTATCGTAACCGATCCTGGGGAAGCCCAGGGATTCGGTTATGTATCACATTTTGCAACATGCGAATACGCACAGACATTCAGGAGGAAATGATAATGTATTTAAAAGATATGGTAGGCAAATTAGCAATCAGAACAGCGGAGGCGTTCAATCCTGAACCATTCCCACCAGTACACTTAAATTTCGGCTTTCCAGTGTTTTCACCTAAACCCGGATCCACACGGAAATACATGGACGAGCCGGTAAAGATTATCAACGTAAAAGAAGATCAGGTTGTCATAGAAGAACACGGAGAAAGAAAGCTTCTGGAGAGAAGATACATTGACAATCACTGGGTTGATTACGACAAGTTTCTACATCCAGAGAAGGAAGAGCAGGAAAAGTTAGAGGATATGGCGAAAGAGATCAAAGCGGCTGCAGAGCCTCTCAGGAGATTTTTGGAGAAGTATTATGATCCGATGGTTGAGGTTGTTGTTGATACTGGAGTGGTTACAGTGAAAAGAGGAGAGTACATGACGATCTTTCAGAAAGAGGAGGTGCCAGAAGAAAATGAATGATTTTACAATCAGACGTGTGACGGATCCGAAAGAAGGTCCGATTGACGGAGTGAGTGCAGAGACTGTGGGAGTATATACAAAGTTCAGAGGAAAAGGTCTATTCCAGGCAGAGAAACGCATCATCAAGCAGGAAACAACGGATGTAGGAATTAAAGCAGCTGTATCAACCGGGTTAGTGAGCATCTACGACCGGAAGAGAGACTACGGGATTGCAGTTCCGATCACGGAGCTTGCAGCGATCTTGAATGAGGCACTGAGGGTTGGGATGACAAAGAAAGGAGAGTAAAGATGATTTGGAAATCAGCAATTTTACTATGGGTTGCATTCTTCCTGGTGAAATACCTTGTAAGAGTTAATATTTCAAGAGAAGAACAGATCAAGATGGCACTTGGAGGCCATTTGAAGTGGACGCCAGAAAGAGTAGTGCTTATGATTGTATTTTTCGCAGCGATTATCACAAGCCTTGCAACGTTGGTATGGTTCCTATTTTTTGTGTTATAAACTATAAATAAAAATCCCCTGGTGCCATGTAGCAGACAGAGGATCTTCTAAAAATATTCGCTGATTAAAATTATAAAATGAAGATCCAAAAAAGTCAATAAAACGGACACCAGGGAGGTAGTAAGATGGGTAAAAACACACCAGGAAAACAAAAGACAGTGAGACTGAGCGAGGAGGAGTTGAAAGAACTCTGCCAGAAAGCAGTCGAGGACGGCGTATCAAAATACATAACCGTGCAGAACCAGAAGAAAAAGCAGGAATGGAGAGGGCTTCTTTTCAGGACTAAGAAGCTCCTGGAGAATTACACAAAGTTGAAGGATTATGCAGAACAGGCAGTTGTCACTCTGGAACAGGCAGAGGAAGTCGATGAAACACTTGTGAACATGGACGTACTTATGAAGTTCAAATTGTTCGAGGATGACAAGACTTTACACAGACAGCTCAGGGGAGTAAATGCCGTGAAGTTTATCATGGCACATGTTGACCGGATGCTGGAGGTGTATAAAAGCAACTGTCTTAATTCTTCGCAGGAAGTCATGCACAGACGATGGTTTGTGATCGAATACATGTACCTGGAGAGGGAGGACGCCAAGAAAACAACAAAAGAGATCGCTGAGATCTACCAGACAGATATCAGCAATATTCAGAAGGACGCAAAAGAGGCAAGAAACGATCTGACCACATTATTTTTTGGGCTGGATGCGATGGTTTTATATGAGATCCGGGACTAATTTCCGTTTTTCTTCCTTTGACTGTCATTTCAGCCGATGATATAGTATAAACTGCAAATTGTGAAGCAAGGGAAACTGAGCTTGCATTTGCATGGTGCTGTGGTGTACTCATTCTTTCCCATGATTCCCAGGTGTCTTCGGATGCCTGGGATATCCGTGGAAGCATGATACACAGAATTGTTTCTACCCTGACGTATAATTCTTCCAAAGAGATCGTATCGGATGATACGGTCTTTTTTATTGCCGGAATGGGAAAGGAGTGGTGCAATAGCATGGATGAAACGAACAAAAAGAGGATCGAAGTAGTGGAGATGCGAGTAGGAGATATTAAGTTCGGATTCGGGAACCCACGAAAGATCAAAAAGAAAAAGAAAGAAGAGCTGGAAAGATCCATAGAACAGTATGGAGATTTCGGTTTATTCCTGATTGATGAAAATAATAACGCCATTGGAGGCAACCAGAGAGCAACCACAATGGCTGCTCAGGATCCGGACAGGATTGTTCTATGCAAGCGATTGATCGGCTATTCTGAGGCGGATCTGAGAGCTATCAACATAAAGGACAATACACACGCCGGAGAGTGGGATCTGGACTTGCTGGCAGACTGGACAGCAGATCTGACTACAGATCTTGGCCTGGATCTGAAAGAGCTTGATCCGAACGAGCGTAAGAAAAAAGAGATGGAGCTTATCAATCTGGAGAAATACAATTATGTATTGATCGTCTGCAAGAATGAGCTGGATTATAATGAGCTTACCCGGAATCTGGGAATTGATGGTGCGATCGTCCGGATGGGTTCCAAAAAGAAATTGAAAGCACGGGCTGTCTGGTATCACGATATGAAAGCCCAGATCGTAAGTGCTGCGGATGCCGGATCTCTGGATCAGGAAGAGGAAAGCCAGGAAGGAGTGGAGGATGAAGAGGGATAAAACCTTCGGGATCTACGTTCCATCCTACAAGAGGTATGACTGCATAAAGACTGATAAAGTTCTGAATGATTGCACCTATGTAGTCAGAGAATCAGAAGAACAGCTATACCGGGATGCAGGAGTAAGGAAGATACTAGCTGCACCGGATCAGGAAATAGACAGCTTGCCAAAAATCAGACAGTGGATCATAGACCATACGCCCGAGGACATTATCGTACAGATTGATGATGACATCGAGCGTTTTTCTTATGTGAATAAAGTCAACATGGAAGAGATCCCGGATCCCGACATCATAGACGCCGAGTTGGTGCGGATCGGACAGATCCTAAGTGATCTGAATCTAGGGTTTGCAAGTATCAGGATGCAGGAATCCGTTATCAAGTATAATGAGGAGTTCCGGTTTTCCTCTACGATCGGATTAGTGTGCTGGTTCAATAAGGCATCATTAAAATCCAGATATGATGAAAATGTCCGGTTTAAGGCAGATACAGATTTCCAGCTGAGCGAGCTTCTGAATAACCGGATCATTATTGTTCCGGAATACCTGAGAGCCAAAGCACAGTATGACAAGAACAGCGGAGGGAACAACACGAATAAAAATTCAAGCACCATGAATGAAACCATAGAGTACCTGAAAAATAAGTGGGGGAAATATTACGAACATAATTTCAAAACCAATCAGTCAAAAGTGAAAGTGAGGAGATAGAATGAGGATCCTGATAGTTGGACACGGGGTAGTAGGGAAGAACCTGGAGAAGGAACTGGAAGTGCTGCACTCGGACGTCATAGACAAATATAAACCGGAAGAGAACAAAATTGAAGTTCCTTACGGAGTCCGTTACGATATTGCATTTATTTGTGTGGACACGCCGATCCGAAAGGAAGAGAGAGTGCTATGCGATACCTCAGAGGTAAAAAATGCGATCATGGAGAATGAAGCGGAGATCTACGTGATTAAGAGCACGGTATCTCCAGGAACCACGGAACAGCTCCGGGTAAAAACTGGAAAGAGAATCATATTCAGTCCGGAATACTACGGAGGTACGCAACATTGCAACAACTTTCGCTTCGACTTTACAATCCTGGGAGGAGAGAGAAAGGCTTGCATTGAAGTCATCCAGGTTTTACAGCATGTATACGATGCCAGACACCAGTTTAGGATAACGGACAGTAGAACGGCAGAATTAACAAAATACATGGAGAACTCTTTTTTGGCAACAAAAGTTTCCTTTTGCCAGCAATTCTATTTTATCGCTTCTGAAATGGATGTAGACTATGAGGAATTGAGAGAGTTGTTCGTGCTGGATCCAAGAGTAAACCCTTCTCATACATTCGTTGATCGGCTGCATCCGTACTGGAGTAGCCATTGCCTGGATAAGGATGTGCCAGCTATTGCAGACACATATGAAGCTTCACTACTCCAGGAAATTATCAAGTTCAATGAGAATACAAAGAAATGTTTGGGGATCATCAGGAAAGCAGAGATCCCGGAAGGGATAAAAAACGATATGCTCATGTACCAGGCAGGAGTAAGGAGAAAAGAGATCCTGAAAGACCAGGAAACACCGTAAAATCAAGGTTTTGTGAACATTTCGTTAAAATGCAGTATACGCCTTTACATCGGTTTTTCTGTACGCTACAATAAAAGAAAAGGTAGGTAACAGAATATGGGATATGATTTGAGAACACAGAGAGGCTACGATTTTTACTTAGTATCTTCATCATTGCAGAAAGCAATCAGAAGAGGAGACGTCAGATGTGCAGGATATTTTGCACTGGAACTTTTCCCAAAGTACAGCGAGTATTGCTGGAAGAGATTACTGACAGTATCAGCGGAAGATTGCTACGGCCCGATCACAAAAGAGATCATGGCACTGTACGAAGGATTCAAGATAGTGAACAAGGGAAAGAGAGGGGATCAGCTCGGAGGAAGAATCTTTATTTCCAAAGCGGTCATTTTATTATGCACTCAGCCACACAGTAGAGATGCGGATGTGCTTTCCAATTTCGTTTACGATCGGAAAAGAGGGCTCACAGACGATCAGATCAACGCCTACATGGAAGAGGCAAGAAATGAAAACATTCCGATTCCTGATTATGCGTATGACGTACATACACGCCAGGGAAAAATGAAAGGCAAGACAAAGGCAGATTTTTTCATAGAAGAGGATCAGTCACTTGCATACAGACAGCTTTCCCTTTTTGATGATATCAACATAGGCGTGATGTAAAGCCGAGAGGCGGCAGGGAGGCGGAGCCGAGATCCTGCACCCACAATAGAACACAAAAGCAAATGAGAGGCATTTCCGGACACCCGGAGGTGCCTTTTTCGTTCCTCAGAAATATAACAAAAGTTGGTAGGTGGTGATGTGTCAAATGAGGAAAACTTAATACAAAACAGAACGGATATAACTCCGGAACAACGCCGTGCCAACGCACGGAAAGCTGGTCTTGCGTCAGCGGCTGCTAAGAAGCGGAGAAAGAACATGAAAAACTCCATGCAAGAGCTTCTGAACATGGAAATTACGCCAGCAATGAAAGCCCAGATGCAAAGCCTGGGACTTCTGGACTGTGATTGGACGTATGCTGACTGGATCAACGTATGTGCAATGCAACAAGCCATGAAAGGGAATGTCCGGGCGATGGAGTTCATCCGAGATACTGCCGGATTTAATCCGGAGCTTGCACTGAAAGAGCAAATGTTCGAGTATGAGAAACAGAAAGAACAGGGTGCGGCGGTCGAGATCGAGGATATCTCGGATGTCCTGGCTTTAATCCACGGGTACAGTGCATGGGAAGAGATCCTGAACGATGGCGTAGTTTGTATGCCGATCAAGACCATCACTTACAATTTCGGTCAAAAGCATCTGGATTATATCAAGAAGTGCCACTACAACACCTACAATATCGCTGAGGGTGCTGTTCGTGCCGGAAAGACGGTAGATAATGTTATTGCTTTCGCTTATGAATTGTGTCGTGCTCCGGATAAATTCCACCTTGCCACCGGATCCACGATGGCGAATGCAAAATTGAATATAGGCGATGCCAACGGCTTTGGACTTGAGTATATCTTCCGGGGACAATGCCGATGGAGTAAGTATAAAGACAATGACTGCCTGATTATTCGAGGTCCATACACGAACTTTGAAGAAAAGGTAGTTATTTTTGCTGGTGGTAAATCATCGGACAGTTACAAGAAGATCCGTGGTAACTCATACGGTATGTGGATTGCTACAGAGATCAACTTGCACCACGATAACACCATAAAAGAGGCGTTCAACCGACAGTTAGCCGCTAAGAAGATCAAGATATTCTGGGATCTGAACCCTGAGCACCCGAAAGCTCCGATCTATGTTGATTATCTGGATAAGTGGGAAGAGAAGAACCGGAAGGGAACGCTGGTAGGTGGTTACAATTACGAACACTTTACCATTTTTGACAATATCAACATTACCCAGGAACGTATTGACGAGATCATCAGCCGATACGATCCAGGAAGTATCTGGTACATCCGGGATATTGAAGGAAAACGAAGCATTGCAGAAGGCTTGATTTACGCTAAATTAGCCACTTCGATAGCAGCTAGGGATAACAAATACCTTATGCCTAAGAAAGAAGCCCAGAAATTGGCAAAACAAGGTGGATTCGCACGAATAAATATCGGTGTGGACTTCGGTGGAAACGGATCTGGACATTCTTTCGTTGCAATCGGAGAGACAGTTGGATTCGAGAAACTGATCGTCTTGAAAAGCAAACGATACCTGGAGGGATCTATTGATCCGGAAACCCAGAAGAGAGTAGCGGAGATTGATCCGGAAGATCTTGGCAAGCTGTTTGTGAAGTTCGTAAACGAGATCCTCAAAGATTATGGATATATCACGAAGGTATATGCAGATTCCGCAGAACAGGTTCTGATCCGTGGATTGAAAACAGCATTGCTAAAGAATGGACTTGCAACTATCAAGGTCGTAAATGCTTTGAAATCAAAAATCAATGATCGAATATTCGCCACAACCGCCCTTACTGCTATGGGGCGGCTTTATTATACCGAGGAATGTGAGACATTCCAGGAAGCTGTCAGCATGGCAGTGTGGAACCCTAAGAATATTGATCTGGAAAGATTGGACGATGGTACGTCCGATATTGATACACTGGATGCCTTTGAGTACACCTGGGAAAGAGATATAGGCAAATACATCAAGAAAGCCACATAGGAGGTGGAAACAGTTGGCTATTACAGATTTTTTAAGGAGGGTGGTAGGAAAGATGTTTCCGAAGCAGAATTTGGAAAGGAAGCTAAATGTGCAGATAGCAACATCCGGAGTAATGGATAATGCTATTTCCTTATGGCTTCAAATGTATGAAAATAAGCCCCCGTGGATGGGAGGCGAAGCGGACACCAGGACAATGAACCTTCCGGCTGCAATCGCAGAGGAGTTCTCCAGACTGATCCTGACAGAGTTTGAGTTCAAGTTGGAGGGGAGTGCGAGAGCTGATTTCCTCAACGATCAATTCCAGAACTACCTCAGCAATTTTGACAACATCGTAGAAATGTGGGCAGCCCTTGGAGGAATTGCGATAAAGCCGTATGTTTCCGGATCGGATCCATTAACCGGGAAGCCAGACAAGATCCAGTTGGATTTTATTCAGGCGAACAGATTCTATCCAACAGCATTCAACAGCAACAAAGAGATCACGGGAGCTGTCTTTATTGATTCTAAACGTGTTGGAGATTACCTCTATACACGCCTGGAGCATCACAACCTGGAGGGGGATCACTACACAGTAGTAAATAAGGCATACAGATCTGAGAGGCTAAACACGATGACAACCGAGGACGATCAGATCAGCGTGGAGCACCCATTCATGCAGGAGGTTCCACTGGAGACAATCGAAGAATGGGCTGGACTGGAGCCGGTAACGGAAATGGACGGGATCGAAAGACCGTTCTTTTTGTATGTAAAGGTTCCGAGAGCGAACAACATTGATCCTCATTCCCCACTGGGAGCATCGTCCTATTCCAGAGCAGTTGAAGTGATCCAGGAGGCAGATATCCAGTATTCCCGGATCCTTTGGGAGTACGAAGCAAAAGAGGCTGCTATTGATGCATCACAAGATATCTTCGATATTGACAAGAACGCACAGCCGATCCTTCCGAGAGGACGTGAGCGATTGTTCCGTACCTACGATATGGAGGGAAAGAACAATAACGCTATGATCCAGCCTTACAGCCCAGATATCCGGGATAGTTCCATGTTCAAGGGGCTAGATGAATTACTCAGGAGAGTAGAGTTTTTGTGTGGGCTTGCATACGGGACATTATCCAACCCGAACCAGGTTGACAAGACAGCTACAGAGATCAAGGCGTCAAAACAAAGATCCTATACAACGGTCAGCAACATGCAGAAAGCCTGGGATAATGGATTAAATAGTCTGATTGAAATTATGAACACGCTATGTGATCTGTACGGAATCACTCCGGCTGGAGAGATCCAGAAGCTGTGCTCCTGGGGGGATGGCGTTCTGGAAGATACTGAGGTTGAGTATCAGAGACGATGGTCCATGGTGCTTGCTGGCAAATTAAAGATTGAGAAATTCTATGCGTGGTACTTCGGTTGTACCGAGGAGGAAGCAAAAGAATACATCCCGGAGGAAAACACATATCCGCCGGAAGAGTAGGAGGAGAATATGGCAATGATAGGTAGTCCGGACAATGTTCCGGATTTTCTTATGTCCGTCCACCAGTGCCGGGACTGTGAAACAGATCCACCAGAGTGTACGGATGAAATAAAAAGGACATGCCCTTTTTACCATATCCGGAATGATCCGGAAGATCAGGAAAACGGCACATGCTGACACCAGAGTATCTGAACTCATGCACTGATTATCTGCTTGGCATGTATGACGCACTGAATCAGTCCATTGCGGAAGATATTGCCCGTAGGATTGTAAAGACCGGAAAAATGACGGATAGTGCGAAATGGCAGGTAAAACAGCTCAGAGAGAATGGAGAACTGATGCAGGACATCGTGAAGGACGTTGCTAGGATATCCGGAAAGTCACAGAATGAGGTAAAAAGACTTTTCCAGGATTCTGCACGAACCGGGGTGCGATATGATGCACAACCACTTCTGAAAGCTGGTTATGATATCGACCTGAAATTATCTCCGGCAATGAACCAGGTGTTAGAGGCTGCCATTGCAAAGACGAATGGCAATATACGCAACCTGACAATGACAACCGGATCCACCACAGGAGGCTTATATCTGGAGGCAACCAACCTTGCCTACATGAAAGCAACTTCTGGCGGATTTTCGTACTATGAGGCGATCAGAGAGGCAATCAAACAAGCTGCTAAAGATGGTGGGTACGTGTTGTACGGGAAAGGGAACAGATCACAGCTTGACGTAGCGGTCCGGAGATCTGTATTAACCGGACTGAATCAGACAGCCGGAAAACTGACAGAATTATATGCTGAGGACATGGACGTGGAATATTACGAAACCACAGCCCATGCCGGAGCAAGACCTTCTCATGCTGAATGGCAAGGGAGGGTTTTTAAGATTCACGGATCATCTCCGGATTATCCCAATTTCGTAGATTCTACCGGGTACGGATCAGGATCCGGGCTATGCGGCTGGAACTGCCGACACAGCTTCTATCCATACTGGCCGGGAATATCCAGTCCAGCATACTCAAAAGAGAAGCTAGCAGAATATGACCGGGCGAAATACTCATACAACGGCGATATGCTGACAGATTATGAGTGTTCACAGATCCAGAGAGCGTATGAAAGAGAGATCCGAGAGATCAAACGTATTCTTTCCAGCTACGATGCGGCAATGCAGGAATCACGAAGCGAAGCACAGATCCAGTGCATCCAGGAAGATTTCACATCGGAGAGCGTGAAGCTGAAAAAGAAAGAGAGGGAGTTGAAAAACTTCTGCAATGACACCAACCGGAGCTATGACAGTGCCAGAACCCAAGTAGTAGCATACAAAGATAGTGAAGGAAGGATTGTCAATTTTGGAAGATCCACAGCTCAAAAGGCTGTATGGGCGAATAAAAAATCAAATTAGGAGGTACATGTAACATGAAGAAAGAAGATCTGTTTAAGCAGTGGGAGGAGCTGAAAACAAAGGAAGAGGATATTGATTGCATTATCCTTTATATTCACATGCCGACTGGCGAAGAGGAAGTGATCGTCAATCCGAATGTGGTTGATAAGATGAAGTATATAGGCAAGACGTACAATGATGATCTGATTCACGCAAACTGCAAAGATATTTATATCAAAGACGTTATTTTCTCCGTGAATGATGATTCCTGCATGGACTTTGAAGAGGCTCTTGCGTTGATGAAAGAGGGGCACAAGGTGAAACTTCCTTCCTGGGGAGGTTACTGGAGCTGGGATCAGGAAAAAGAGACGGTTATTATGCACACGAAAGATGGCGAAGATCTGGATATCAGAGAAACACAGAGAGTTGGCTACACTCTGGAGAATATTCTTTCTGATGAATGGCAGATTGCTAACGAGGAGAATTGTCCTCAGCTTGGCGGAGAGGCTACATTCTCTTTTGGTTTTGCGATCAAATATCTGAGGAGAGGATTTAAAGTTGCCCGTAAAGGGTGGAACGGGAAGAAACAGTACATCCAGCTTGCCACCGGTATTTCCTACAAGACGGCGGATGGAGATATCGTGAATTGCGAACATGATGCCATCGGTAATATGGCTATCGCATTTTGCGGAACGTCTGGAGTTCAAATGGGATGGTTAGCATCTCAGGCAGACATGCTAGCTGATGACTGGATGTTTGTTGAGGAGGAAAACAACGACAGTTCCAAATATTAGAAAGGCGGTGATCCTGATATCTCCCACCTATGGGTTAAATAGGAGGCGGATATAGGTGATCAGCGGTAAGAATGGAGAAATACTCACACAATGGAATAAAAGGTGTGCATGAGGCTATACGAAGCTCTCAGGTACGCTTTACGCAGAGGGATTGTCAATAAAAGGCAATCCTTTTGTTTTGCCCTGGAGGAATGGCATATAAACTACTCAGTTCCCCATCGTGCCGGGATATAAATGCACGATAGCAGAGCCGGAGTGAACCGGAATCTAAATGAAATCAGCGAAGAAAGGAAGGTAAGTGACAATGGCTTACGATTTTTTGAAGAAACTTTTTAAGAAGGACGAAAACGGAGCAATCATTCCCATGACTGCCGAGGAGCTGGAGGCTGCCATTGATGCAGATAAAAACATCAAGGTAGTAGATCTTTCATCAGGTGGTTATATCGCAAAGGATAAATTCGATGCGAAGGAAACAGAGCTCAAGGGAGTGAAAAAGCAGTTGGACGATGCCAACATTCAGATCAAATCTTTTGAAGATCAGGACGTTGACGGAATCAAGAAAAAGGTTTCTGAGTGGGAACAGAAGTATAACACCGATACTCAGGCATTGAGAGACCAGATGGCAGCTCAGAGCAGATCCCACGCTGAGGATATGTTCCTCTCTGGATATAAGTTCACATCAAAAGCCGCAAGAAAAGGCGTACTGGACGAACTGAGATCCAAGAAATTCCAGTTGGATGACAACGGAACATTCCTGGGAGCAAAAGAGTTCATGGATTCCCTTATGGGGGACGAGGACTACAAAGGTGCATTCGTAACCGAAAACAAGGATGGCGGTGCTGGATCCGGTGCCGAAGGTGGCAACGGAGGATCCGGAGCAGGTGCCGGAGGTCAGGGCGGAAATCCACCGAGATTTTCTGCCGGAGCAAACGGAGGAACACCAGCCGGAGGAAATCAGAACCCATTCCTGAACATGGGCTTTAACAGATTAAGACAGCCTAAAGAAAATTAAGGAGGATAACAGAATATGGCAGCTTTAAATTATGCTAAAGAATATCAGCAGGCACTGGAGCAGGAGTTTCCTTATGTACTCTACTTCGGTGCTCTTTTTGCAACACCGAACAACGGAAGATACCGCTGGGTAAACTCAAACGTGATTGAGATCCCGACTATCACTACAACCGGACGTGTGGACGGAGACAGAGACACAATCGGTCAGAAGAAACGTAACTACAACAACTCCTGGACACCACTCCAGGTAACTAACCACAGAACATGGAGCACTTTGGTTCATCCTCGTGATATCCAGGAAACAAACCAGGTAGCCTCCATTGCGAACATTACAAGAGTGTTCAATGAGGAGCAGAAGTTCCCAGAAATGAACTGCTATCTCATTTCCAAACTGTATGCGGATTACACTGCAAAGAGCAAGACAGCAGATCAGACAGTCCTCACAACGGATAATGTCCTTGACGTATTCGATAAGATGATGACCGCAATGGACAATGCGAGAGTTCCGAGAGCTGGACGTATTCTCTACGTTACTCCGGATGTTCGTACTCTCATTACCAATGCAAAGGCTATCGTCAAGACTATTGACGTGTCCAAGAGATCTGAAGCATTAAAGAGAGCGATCACATCCATTGATGAAGTAGAGATCCCGGACAGTGTACCTACTGACATGATGAAAACTGCATACGACTTTACAGAGGGTTGGGAAGTTGATTCTACAGCAGATCAGATCAACATGTGCCTGGTGCATCCACTGGCGGTCATTACACCTACAAACTATGAGTTCGCACAGCTGGATCCTCCGTCTGCTGGATCTGAGGGTAAGTGGGAATACTTCGAGGAATCCTTCGAGGACGTATTCTTACTTCCGAATAAGGTTAATGCAATCGCATTCAACATTACAAAACACGCATAATTTGAACTATGTTTGTTATGGGAGAGAGCCAGAAATGGCTCTTTTCCCGTAGAAAGGAGAAATAATGTTAAAAGCAAGAAAAGCAAACAGAGTATTGAAGATCCCGGACGAAAAGAAAAAAACATATATTGCCCTGGGATATACGATCACAGATATGGACGGTAATATGATCCATGAACACGTAGAACCTTCTGAAAAGCTGGAACAGGCAGAGAAAGAGATCCAGGATCTGAAAGAAAAGCTGGAGGAGGCTTCCAAGTATGCTGAAAATGCAGATAAGAAGATCGAGGATCTGGAGAAGAAAAACGCTGAGGCAGAGAAAGAGATCCAGGATCTGAAATCCCAGATTGCTTCTGCAGGTGCTACAGAACAGGCGGCAACACCGGCTCCAGAAACAAAGAAAACTACAAAGGCATCCTCTAAGGCTGAGAAATAAGCCTCAGAGGTTCTTTCCTGTTTAGACGGGAAAATCTACGGGAGGTGTATTAAAAATGTCTGACGAGGCTATACAGAAGCCATACGTTGACTATGATTACTATTCCAAGGACTACAGAGGTACAGAGGCAAGTAAAACCACTTTTGAGCAGAATCTGAAATGGGCTACGGCTCTGATAGATACAATAACCTTCGGACGGATCAGGAGCCTGGAGGTTATCCCTGACTGCGTAAAAGATGCGATATGCTGTGCTGTTGAGAAATACTCCACATACCAAAAACTCCGGAACCAGGAATTGAAGTCTGAGAGCAACGATGGATATTCAGTATCATACGCTGATGCCGGGAAAGAATCAGATATGCGTCAGGAAGTGATCGCTGACATGAAGATCTATCTGTCCGGCACTGGCTTAACGTACAGAGGGAGGTCAAGGAAGTATGATTACAAACCAGGACATCACTATTTTTAACCTTCGCCTGGACAAAGAAACCCGGAGGGAGGTTTTTATCCCTACCAACATTTCGGAGGTATCATTCGTGGATGCGAGATCTTCCGGAGGATCAGCCTCAGAACGTGAAGAGAATCTGCATTTTAGAATCAGGATCCCAGTAAATGCCAGAGTGCAGGATTCACGGACATACATCTCAGAGGACAAATACAAGCTCCTAGACGATGAAGAGGCTAAGAAACATTGGACGTTGCAGAAAGGCTGTTACATCATTACCGGAACCATTTTCTACAATGGAGAATGGAAGTTTGATGATTTTGATTTCAGCAGTGGAGTTATTACATCGTCACGGATCCGGGACTTCCTGGATCTTTTCAAGTATGATCGTGATATCGTTCATGTTACCGAGTATGCAGACAACACCCGGAGGGGATCCGATGCCGTAAAACACTGGAGAGTAGGTGGTGCTTAGTGGCTTTTAAGGAGATCACGACACCGAAAGGCGTTATCATCCAGGGAAAGAACGGGAAAGCAGAACTAAAGTGGGATCCTTCATTTGTTCCAAAAACGAACCAGAAGTTTACCCGGATGCAGAAATTCGTTGATTCTGAGGTGCTGCGGAGATGCAGTCCCAGAGTACCTTTTCAAACTGGAACGTTGGAAAAATCCGGAAAACTGGGAACCACAGTAGGAAGCGGAATTGTGGAGTATATTGCACCATACGCCAGAAAACAATACTGGGACACTTCCGAAACGAGAGCTTATGATCCGAATAGAGGAGCTAAGTGGTTTGAACGAATGAAGGTGGCTGAGAAAGCCGAGATCCTGGAAGGTGCAAGGAAAATAGGAGGATAGCATGGTTGATTCAATCCTGGAGGGCATTGTCGAACATATTACGGCATGCCCTCTTTTGCAAGATGGGGTATTCCGTGTGGATGCCTTGGGGGATCAGGCTGTGGAGTACACGATCGAAACCGGAATCTTTGATCCCGTGATTAAACGGTACATCAACGGAGATGAAGTGAGACAGTATCAATTCAATTTTGGAAGTAGAGAGTATTACTCTATGGATCGGATCCAGAATATCCAGAACAGCGCATTTTATGAGAAATTCGCAAACTGGATTGAAGATCAGAACCGCAAAGAGGTCTTTCCGAATCTTCCGGAAAATTGCTATGCGGAGAAGATAGAGGTGCTTTCCAATGGGTACATGCATGATGGATCCATGAGAAACGCCAGATACCAGATACAATTAAGATTAATTTACCAGAAGGAGGTAGCACAAGAATGTCAAAACGAACAGCAGTAATGCGTCACATGATTGCCGATTACCTGAATGTAGGCACTACTGAAAAAGCGGAGTATGCACTCATGGGAACCGGATTTACTACCCTGGACGAAAGCCCAGGAGCACAGACGGAATCTGTGAAATACGTCAACGAGAAGAGTTCTTCTTCTTCCGTGACCGGATATGAAACCAGCTTTCCTTTTGAAGCTGATCACATCCAGGAGGAGAAAGCCGTTGACGCTCTTTACATGGTTGGAAGAAATCATTATACCGGATCCGATGCAGAGTTTGAATATGTAAGAGTTGAACTTTGGAACAAAGGAACCGGAACAAATGAGTTTGAAGCAAGAAAATTCCTCGTTTCATGCGAGGTATCTGATTATTCCGGAGAAAATAAGCAGGTTGTCAAAGGAAACTTGAATGCAGTTGGGGATCCGATCCTCGGTACATTCAATACGGAGACAAAAACATTCACAGCGGCTACCGAGTAGGGAGCTGCTGATTTTTAATTCAGGAGGTAAAGAAAAATGAGTAAAGTAACCATTAACGGAGTAGATCTTGAACTGGATCTGATGGATGCAGACGTAGTAGAAAAATTCGAGGATTTGAATAAATGGATCGTGAAAAAGATCCAGGATCCTAATGCGTATGAAGGCTTATCAACGGCTGATGGAATGAGATATCAGTGTACCTGCGTAAATGAATACTTCGATAAACTGTTTGGAGCCGGAACAGCCGAGAAGGTGTTCCACAAGAACAATAACCTGGGAATCCGTATGGATGGATTCGCCCAGGTAACTGCATTGTCTGGAGAGGCGAAAACCTTTATGGATGATCTTTCAGCAAAATACGGATCTGGAAGAGTGCAGAACAGACAGCAGAGAAGAGCCGAACAGAGAAAAGGTGGCAAAAACAAGCACCAGAACAGAAACAATTTTAATGCCGTAAACAATGGCTAACATCATTCTGGACGTGCTTCCTGAAACAGTAGAAATAGACGGTGCGGAGTATCGGATCAATTCCGATTTCCGCATTTCTATTCTGTTTGAATTACTCATGCAGGACGATGAGGTGGGAAAACGTCAGAAACTTATTCAGGGGTTAAAACTTTATTACCCGGAGATTCCACAGAACATGACAGAAGCGGTCGAGAAAATGATCTGGTTTTACAGATGCGGCAGAGAAACCGAAAGCGATCGCTCAGGATCCGGAGGAAGCGGATCAAAGCAAGTATACTCGTTTGAATATGACGATGACTATATCTATGCGGCTTTCCTGGAGCAATACGGTATTGATTTACAAGATGTGGAGGATCTTCACTGGTGGAAGTTCAGGGCTTTATTTAAGGCACTGGGAGAGGACACGGAGTTTGTAAAGATCATGGGGTATAGAAGTATCAACATAACCTCCACGATGTCTAAGGAACAGAGAGAGTTCTACAAGAAAATGCAGACTGTACACGCCCTTCCTATCCCGGATGCCGAAAGAGAGGCAAATGAACTCCTGACAGAAGCTCTGCTACATGGCGGAGATCTTACCGGATTGGTATAAGGAGGTGGCTGCATAGTTTGAAAATAGACAGAAAGAAGTATACCCAGGTGGTTTGTCCTGCATGTGGGTATCGGATGCCTCTTTTCTTTACTGAGGAGGCAGAGTGTAAGGGAGTGCAAGTAGCTTGTAAAGGGCGAAAGTGCTCTAATGTTTTTGAAGTGAAAATTAAATACGGACAACAGATTAAGTAGTGCCATTATGAGCCGATAATCCATTGTTTGCCCTTAAAGTGAGGTGAAAACATTGGGCTATGATGGCACACTAAAATTTGATACCTCCATAGATTCTTCTGGATTCCAGGACGGTATCAGTAAAATTGGTTCCTGTGCTTCCACTGCATTAAAAGCCACAACTGCGATCATCGGAGGGGCGGCAACAGCTGTAGTGGGGATCGGAACTGCGGCGATCAAAACCGGAGCAAACTTTGAATCGTCTATGTCCAATGTGGCAGCAATATCCGGAGCTACCGGGGATGAATTGAAAAGCCTGACGGATAAAGCAAAAGAGATGGGTGCTAAAACGAAATTTAGTGCCTCTGAATCAGCGGATGCCTTTTCATACATGGCAATGGCTGGATGGAAAACCGCCGACATGCTAGACGGTATCGAAGGTATTATGAACCTGGCGGCTGCTTCCGGAGAGGATCTGGCAACAACCAGTGATATTGTTACCGATGCTTTGACAGCTTTTGGTCTGTCTGCATCGGATTCTACGCATTTTGCAGATGTCCTGGCAAAAGCATCATCCAATGCCAACACCAACGTAGGCATGATGGGAGAGACATTTAAGTATGTTGCACCAGTTGCCGGAGCTCTTGGGTTCTCTGCGGAGGATTGTGCTACAGCAATCGGGCTGATGGCTAACTCCGGAATTAAGGCGAGCCAGGCAGGTACTTCTCTGCGAAGCATCTTTACCCGAATGGCGAAACCGACTAAGGAAGTCCAGGGAGCTATGGATGCCCTTGGAATATCTCTGACAAAGAGTGACGGATCCATGAAATCTCTGAATGAGATCATGGTGGATCTGAGAAAAGGTTTCTCCGGACTGACACAAGATCAGAAAGCTCAAATGGCTGCCGCTTTAGGTGGTCAGGAAGCAATGTCTGGATTGCTTGCAATCGTAAATGCTTCCGATGATGATTTTAACAAGCTGTCGGATTCTATTGCAAACTGCGATGGCGCTGCCGCTGATATGGCGGAAACCATGAACGACAACCTGAGCGGACAAATTACGATCCTGAAATCAGGTTTAGAAGGTCTTGCTATTTCCTTGTACGAGGAGATGCAGACACCATTAAAAGATATCGTCAAAGAAGCCCAGACGATGGTCCAGGGACTGCAAGAGGCATTCAATGACGGTGGACTTGATTCCCTGGTAACAAAAGCCGGGGAAGTTATGGCTCAGATCGTAACCGAGGTTGCACAAGCGGCACCGAAACTGATCGGAACTGCTGAAAACCTCGTAGGTTCCTTTATCCAGGGAATCGTAGATCACAAGAGCGAATTTGCGGCTGCCGGAGCAACGATGGTTGCGGAACTGGTACGTGCGATCATGGATGTTGCCGGGGACATGTGGTCGGCTGGAATTTATCTGTTTACGGAATTTCTCCAGGCGATGACAGACCATTCAGAAGAAATGGGACAGTCCTTCGGTGAAATGATAAGTAAAATTGGCGAGGCTGTTCAAACAAACTTGCCATTGATTATCCAGGCGGCAAAAGATTTTGTTGCCGGATTCTGCCAGGGGCTGAGTGAAGAGTTTCCTGGTGTTTCTGCTTTGCTGGATGGATTCTTCCAGGGATTTTTAGATACTGCCGGGGAAATTGTACAAGGTGTCGTAGATCTGATTGGAGATATTTTCTCCGTGATCGACAGCCAGGATCCGGCTACCATGGAAGCGATCGGAAAAGCGATCGGAACCATTGCAGCGTCTATTGCGGCACTGAAAGTTGCTAAAGATGTTGTAGGATCAGTAAGTAGTCTTTTCTCTATCCTGAAAACATTCAAGGGTGGAGTTTCCGGAATTGTCGGAGTAGTAGGAAAAGCAGTTGAAGGGTTTGCCCTCTGGAAGGGCGGAGCAGGAACCCTGGGAGAAGTAATTGCATTAGAGTTCCCTAAACTGGCTGCCTTTGGAACAAAACTCAGCGGACTTGCTACAACAGCAGGATCCGTAATGACAAAGATCGGATCATTTATCGGCTCTGCGGTCTCTGCGATCGGAGAGTTTTTTGCTACCTTCGGAACAGTCATTGCCGGGGTAGGATCTATCATAGCTGGTGCGATACTTGCGGTCACAAATTTCATTGACATGTTCAAGAACGGATTCAGCATAATAAAAGATATCCTGATGGGAGTTGGAATTGCCCTGGCTGCGGTCGGAGCGGTAATTCTGGGAGCACCTGCACTGGTAGCGGCTGCGATTGCTGGAATTGTATTTGCGGTTGCAAATCTGGTTATCGTGATAAAGGAGCATTGGGATCAGATCGTTGAATTTATCCAGCAAATTCCATCAAAAATCGGTGAAATTGTAGATGCCGTGGTTGCCTGGTTCGAGGCTTTGCCTGGACGTATTTCTGAGTTCCTATCTCAGGTTATTTCGGGGATCCAGGAGTGGGGATCTAATTTACTGGAATCTGCATCACAAGTGGTAAGCACTGCGATTGATGCGATCGTGCAATTTTTTACAGATCTTCCATACAAGATCGGCTACGCCCTGGGATTTGTCATCGGGAAGCTGATTGAATTTGGTATAAATGCGGTCAACTGGGTAAAAACGAATGTTCCGATCATCATTGATAACATTGTTACATTTTTCAGTGAATTGCCAGGCAAGATCTGGACATGGCTCACGAATACCTATAACAATTTTGTTACTTGGGGAAGCAACATGCTCCAGAAAGCACGAGAAGCGGCACAGAATGTAATTGATACAGTTGTGACATTCTTCTCCGAATTACCAGGAAAGGTACAGCAATGGCTCCATAACACGCTCCAGAACCTCATTACATGGGGATCTAATATGCTGAGCAATGCCAGAACAGCTGCAAGCAACACGATTGCTACAATCGTGAACTTTTTCTCTCAGCTTCCAGGCAAGATCTGGACATGGCTGTGTAATACAGCATCAAAAGTAGTTTCCTGGGGATCAGATCTGATGTCCAAGGGACGTGAAGCGGCTAATAAGCTGGTAAATGCTGTCCTGAACGGAGTAAGAAACTTACCGTCACAGATGATGTCGGTCGGACGAAATATCGTAACAGGTGTATGGAACGGAATCTGCAATGCGGCTGGATGGTTCAGAAGTCAGGTTAGGAGCTTCTTCTCTGGAATTGTTGACGGAGTAAAAGGTGCTCTCGGAATACATTCTCCATCAAGAGTATTCGCAAAAGAAGTCGGACGATGGATCCCACCTGGCGTTGCTGTTGGTATCGAAGATTCCATGCCGGATCTGGAGAAACAGACGGACAAAGAAATGGAGGCCCTTGCGGATCGGATGCAGGCGGCAGTAAATGTCGAAACCGGAAAGATTACACTGGATAAGAATACAAGCCAGACATACAAAGTTGAACAGGAAAACGGACAATCATTCGTTGAAAGCAAAACTGAGGTTGTAATCGAAGGGGAGACGCATGTACACGTTGACCTGGACGAAAAGGAGATAGGTCACGCAACAACACCTATCGTAGATAAAGATATGGGTAGAATAGACACCCATAAAAAGAGAGGGGGTTAATGAATGCCAGTAAAAGTAACGGGCGTGTCTTTCGATGACGCCCACTCATATAATGACTGGGGATTGAAGCTGAAAAGCGTGTCTATCGGAGTTCCGAAAGCAAAGACGGTATACGTTAGTGTAAATGGCATGAATGGATCCCTGGATCTGACAGAAGCTCAGAATGGTGGCGTAGTGTATGAAATGCGAACACTGAAATTTACATTTGACGCCAGAGATTGCAGCTACATCCGCTGGACTGGGCTAATCAGTAGAATTGCGAGAGCGATCGAAGGGAAGGAAAGGCGGATCATCCTGGATGTCGATTCCGGCTATTATTATACCGGACGGTGCCATATTGACACTAAGAAAACCAATGAGGAACTTGCAGAAATCAGTATCGAATGTACGTGTGATCCTTATAAGCTGGATGTCACATCTTCCAATGAACCGTGGAAATGGGACACGTTCAGCTTCATAGATGGAGTGATCCGGAATACTTCAGACATTGACATCAACAGTCCGACATCCTGGAAAGAGATAACCCTGGACGGATATCCGTATAACGACACGCTGAAAATTATTTCAAACGCCTCAATGAAAGTAAAATACAGAAACGGAACGTATGATATATACGCCGGAGAAAATATCATGTATGACGTTGAACTTTACGAGGGAGAGAATAAGCTATACTTCCAGGGTAAAGGGAAAATAACAATCGTTCACAGAGGAGGTATGTTGTAAATGTATACAATTAAGGCTTTTGTGGATGGGAAAGAGTACATGATCCATAACCCACGGGTTAAGGCACTAATAGTCGGGGATCCCTACTACCAGAAGGGAGACAATGTGAACGGGCAGGCTGAGTTTTCAGTCTACCCGACACACCCATATTACCAGTACGTGAAAAAGCTCACTACTGACATTGTTTTCTACAAAGATGGAGTAGAAAAATTTGCAGGGCGAGTTCTCTATGACGATGAAGATTCCAAGGGAGTTAAGAAAGTATTCGTCGAAGGAGAACTTGCCTATTTTTGTGACAGTATTCAGAGACCGACAGTGTATCACAATATTTCGGTCAAGAATTATCTGAAAACGGTAATTGATAATCACAATTCCCAAGTTGAGGAGCGAAAGCAATTCACACTGGGACGTGTATCGGTTACGGATCCAAATGATTCCCTATATCGGTACGCTAACTGGGAAACTACCAGAGAAACCCTGAAAGACAAGCTGGTAGACAGACTTGGAGGGCATCTTGTAATCCGGAAAGAAGATGGCATCCGCTACCTGGATTATCTGAACGATGATGAATTTTATACCCAGAACAGCCAGGAGATCAGGTTCGGAAAGAATTTGCTTGATTATTCTAAAAACATGGACGCTTCTGACCTAGTAACGTGTGTTATCCCTCTGGGGGCGAAATTGGAGGAATCCAGCATTGAAGGTCTGGAAGAGAGACTGACAATCAAAGATGTGAACGGGGGCGTTGATTACGTCTCCGATGACAGTGCAGTAGCAGCTTACGGAAGAATCTACAAGACCGTTACGTGGGATGATGTAAAAGTAGCATCAAACCTGATGAAAAAAGGACGGGAATATCTGAAAAGTGTACAGTTTGAGAATATGGTTCTTGAATTGAAAGCTATTGATCTGAATCTGACGGATGATGATATCCAGGAGTTCGAGGTCGGAGATCTGATTCGTTGTGTTTCTCCTCCGCATGGGCTTGATTCAAAATTGCCATTGTCAAGCCTGAAAGTATATATTAGCAATTTTGCTAAGAATACCATTACATTAGGCACGGAAAAACAGAGCAACACCTACACATCCTCAAATAGCCATACAGCCGAGGAAATAGAAAAGACTATAAATTCTATACCGAGCAAAGGAGAAATCCTCCAGGAGGCGTTGCGGGACGCTACGAACCTCTTAAATGACATGAACCAGACAGGTAATGCAATCCACACAAAAAATGAGTTCATTGTCTCAGATACTCCGGGAGTTGCTAATGCAAAGAACCTCTGGAGATGGGGACTAGGTGGACTGGCTCACTACAGTAATGGATATGACGGTCCGGCTGACGGAGTAGCACTCACGATGGATGGAAAGATCAACGGAAAGATGGTTATGGCAAACAGCATCGTGGCGGAATCCATAGATGCAGGTTACCGAACTTCCGTGGAGACGAAGATCTCTGAAAGTGAAACGGCTGCGAAAGAACATGCAGACAATTCCGTAAGAGTAGCCCGTGAGGAGATAGAGAACTCCATAACCAACATGGAGAACAAAATCGCACTGTCTGTAAGGAGCGTGAAAGAAACAGTTGCCAGAAAGAACTACATTGCCGGAGGAGAGCAGGAAACGCTCGATATCGGCAAATTTACGTTGTCTGGAGCAACCGGAAATTGCAAGATTGAAAAATCAGAGTTCCGGAACACGAAAGCATTCAAACTAACTTTTACTGGATCCGGATCAGTAACACTGACACAAAGCCTGGGAATCCTGGAAGCTGGAAAATACAAGATTGCTGTTGAAGCAGCATATCCGGAAGGATCGAAGTACCGACCTTCCTACATCCAGTATGGATTTTCAGAGAACAAAACCACCTCGTACCTGAGTGGATATAATCCGGATGAATTTAATGCTTTTAGCAAGGAAGTGCAGATTACCAGGGCGCCAAAATCTGTGGCGGTGACAGTATACGGATATTCCGGATCTGTATTGTATATCACAGACATCCGTTGCCTCCGGGATATGCAAGAGCTTCTGGATGACATAGACGCCAAGTTGGAGGTCGAAGTCGGGAAAGTGGCTGCATCGGTCAAAGAAGTATATACCAATGTTCAACACGATTACTGCCAGAACGGCAGTTTTTCTGATTCTGAGGATGCTTTCAAAAACTGGTACAGATCAAATACAACCTACATCACGAAAGTTCAGGATGGATCGAAGAACTGGGCGTTGTTGGATCGAGAGACACAGACATCCAGCTATTACCTGAGACAAATTGTAAAAGTTCCAAAAGCAGGCCCATTTACGGTGAGATTCAAGGCAAAGTGCGGAGAAGGTCAGACATCACGGATCCGGATCTATTTTGCCGGAACCAATAAGTACACAGATGCCGGAAGCGTAACAGAAACGTATAAAACTTTTGAGTTGGAGTTCGATAATGTAACTGCCAATTCTTGGTACTTCTATGTTTACAACTATACTTCCGGAACAAAAGTTTATATCACGGATATTGAGATCCTGGGGTATATCTCAGGATATTCGGAAAGCCAGCTTCAAGTGCTGAAAGATTCTATCGAATCCGAGGTGTCAAGAGCTACCGCCGGAGAAGAAAAACTTTCTTCGTCGATCAAGCAAAACGCCACAGCTATTACCTCAAAGGTAAGCAAAGGAGAAATGGGATCTTACATCACACAGTATTACAACAACGTGATTATAGCTTTCAATAAAAACTCAAAATACGTGCAGATCAACCCAGGAGAAATTGCTATTTACAATTATGGAGTAGAGAGCTCTAAGAAACGTGCTGTATTCGATGAAACGGGTAATCACTTTTACAGAGATGGGTATTATGTCGGAGCGATCGGCACAAACCAGTGGTCAGGGAACAATGCTCATAAGGGATTAGTGTTCGATTTGGAACCACAAGGAAAGTATATGGCATTTGCTCAAAAAGCAAGTTCCTCAGCAACTTCCTACACTACTATGTTGTGTTTTAGCCGAGCAAACAGTATTTACGATGAATATGGAGTGAATATGGGATGCAATTTGATTGGAAACTGGTATACATTGAAAAATTTCAAAATTGGAAGCATATCAGCAGGAGGATATACGGCTTTTAGCGGAGCGATACCGATTGTGTGCGAGATAACAAACAATGGCAATAGCTGGACGTATTCTCATTTGAGAGTATACAACGGAATTATTGTCGGCTACTGGAATTAGGAGGTGAGAGCATGGAACTTATTTTTCCAAAAGGTGAAGAACCTAAAAAAACAGCAAAAAACAGTGTAGCTGTAGGAACCATCAAAAGAGAGCAGGAGGTAGAAAAAGATGGAAGAGAGAAAGAAACCAACCAGACCGTTTAGCGTGATTTATGCAGATGCAAAACAAGCTCTGACAAGGCAGGTTGGAAATACAATGGCGGCTTACGGGCTGCCTATTTTCATGGCAGAAGGAATCCTGAGTGGAATCCTGGCTGAGATCCGAACTAATGCCGGAAATGAGCTGGCAGACGATACCGCAAGGTATGAGGAAGAACTAAAGGAGTATTACGAAGCCCAGACTAAAGAGATGCAAGAGACTTTTGAAAAAGAGAAAGCTGACCTGATCCAGGCTTTTGAAAACCCGGTCGATCCGGAGGATCCTGGAGAAACTCCCAGTGCAGAACCGGATCCGGAACCACAGACCACAGAAGAGAAACAGTGCATTGAAGAGGAGACTGAAATCGAGGAGGTGGACTAAATGGCAGATATCTCTCAAGAGGTTGAACAGCTGAGAAACGCTGAATACGGGGAAGAAGTACGAAGTGCCTTTATTTCCTGCATGGAAAAGATACATGAAGAAAACGAGAGTTACAATAACATCAAGACCGAAGTTGCAAAATCAGCTGCTACCATGAAACAGCAGGTGGAGGCGATCAACACGAAGTCTGCAGAAGTTCAGAAAGCATTGCAGGATCTGACAACTGCTATCTCGAACGGGAAAACCCAGCAGACAGCTCTTGAGACCGCCACAAAGAACGGGAAAACCCAGCAGACAAACCTTGAAAACGTCACGAAATCGGCAAAAACCCAGCAGACTGCGACCGAGACTGCCACAAAGAACGGAAAAAGCCAGGAAACGGCATTACAGAAAGTTGTAGACAATGCCAAACAGATTGATTCTGCGATCCAGACATCAGTAAGTGCTGCGAACGCTGCGGCTGCAAATGCAAACCAGGCAACTTCCCTTGCTTCTGCAGCAGCTGGATCTGCGAACCAGGCGGCATCTACAGCAAATACGGCTGCCGGAAATGCAGATAAAGCTACGAAAGCGGCGAATGAAGCTGAGACAGCTCGTGTCAATGCTGAAAGCTCCAGAGTGAGGGCGGAGGAGGCAAGATCCCATGCTGAGACAGCTCGTGCCAATGCCGAGACTGCCCGTGCTAATTCGGAGACTAGCAGAAATCAGAATGAAGAGAAAAGGCAGGCAGATACAGCAGATGCAATTGCCAAGGCAAAAGAAGCCACAGAGTTACTTGTCAACCAAGCCAATACCATTGCGTTCCGGATCAACGAGAGCGATAGTGGTCTTGACGTTGTTATTTTAAGTGCATAGGAGGTAAGTTAAGTGAGTGAAACTATAAACATTCCAAGAGACACGACAATGCAGTTACTTGTGAAAGTACACAGAGATCAGATCGCTGGAGAGATGGATCTGAAATACAAAGAGAAAGTTGCGGCGGCTACTTCTAAAGCAGAGGTGGACGCCCTTTTTGCTGAATGGTGGAAGATTCAGTATAACCCGGATCTTTTTACAAAGTCCGAAATGCTGGAGAGATGGTTCGGGAATGTCCTGGTTGATACTAGAGTGCATGGTGTAACCACACCGAGATATTCAAAAAGCACATCCATGATCGGAGAGTTGACCGATGATTCCACTGGATTAACTTGCACACCGTCTACAGAATCAACAGCCGGATCCGATCCTTTTGCACACCTTCCGCAGTTCTGGTGTCTTGAGGTTGCGGCAGAGAAAAAAGCAGATGGTTCCCATGAGATTTTTTATGTGGAGCATATTGACGATACTGCAAAGGTCAGAGGCGGAGAACACCTGTGCTGGGTTATCCAGAAGAATACCTATAAACGTGAATGGCAGGACAAGGACTATAAGTATCTAAAAACAAGATGCACTCCGGCACCGGGCTACAAACGTTGGAAAGAAGGAACCGACAGAACCGGAACAGTGCACGAGTACATGGCACACCCGAAGTATTATGCCGGAATTGATGCGGATGGAGGTATCACATGTGGAACCGGATTGAAACCGGTAAACCGAACATCCCACCAGACAGGCGTAAGCAGATGGCGAGGCAGAGGAGCACAGTATTCCGGAGCTTCTGGATCTCTTATCAAGTTCCTAGATGCTATGATGCGTTTGAAATATGGACGTAAAGGAAATTCCGGAAAGATTGAAGGCTGTACAAATTACAACTACCAGTACACAGTTGCAGTGAGTGAGACTGGAGTAGAAAGGGTAATTCTGACAAAGGAGCAGGCTGCAAACCTTTTTGTGGGATCTGCGGTCATGCTGGGAGTTCAGAATGGAACCGACCGAAACACAGCAAGCAATTATTCCATCTTTGATGCAAAGCTGATTACAGCGATTGAGACTGTGAACATTGGTGGTACGGATTACTCAGCGGTCTATGTGGATAACGGAGGAAAGACTTTTGATACCACAGCCGGAAGCACTTATCTTTCCACAAGTCCGTATTATTCCGGATGGAACGATAATGTACTTGGTAGAGATGGCAGCCGATACAGTCCGACTTCCGGAAAAGAACCGGGAATGATCCAGGGTGTTGAGTTTATGAACGGATCCTATCTGATTGTCTCCGATGAATTATGGCAGTGGAGCCAGGATGCGAATGAGAATTATTGTTTTGATTGCTACAAATGTTACGATCAGTCAAAAGTAGGCTCTGCAATCAATGAGAACTACGAAAAAGTAAATGTTCCAACATTGGTATTTCCGAAAGATACGGCTGCCTGGACATGGAAGTATATTACTGATAATGCAATCAATGATGATGTTCTCTGGCCAGAGGCAACCAACGCAAGCGGAAGCGGCGTTGGAGTGGGAGCTGGCTTCTCTTGCGGCCCTGCGGCGTCTGGTGTTCGTGCGGCTTGGTGCTTTGGTAGCTTGCTCTACGGTGGTCTTGCTGGCGTTCCTTGCCGTTACTCGAACCTTGGGGTGTCTTACGCTCACTGGTACGGCTCTCTCGGAGCACCTGGTCTTGAGGGTTAAAAACGGGGTGAATGCGAAGCAGAGGGGCAGTAAGCCCCTTTATTGTCTTATTTGCAAATAAAATAATTTTAGGGTTATACGGTGTCTGGGAGCTGGCTTCAATTGCGAACCTGCGGCGTCTGGTGTTCGTGCGGCTTGGTGCTTTGGTAACTTGAACAACGGTGGTAATGCTGGCGTTCCTTGCCGTAACTCGAACAATGGGGTGTCTAACGCTAACTGGAACGGCTCTCTCGGAGCAACTGGTACAATTTTGAAAAGAGTATTTAAAAATCATTGCACCGTATAATCCTCGCTTATGTGCGAAAATAACTTGAAACCAACGAGGCTAGTACCGAAAGGGAAAGCCACGGAAGTAACCAGATGAATATTAAGGAGGTTGATGTGTGAAAACATATTGCAAACCAGCAACGGTCAATATTGAGGACTGGAAATTTAATGAACTTGCCGTTGTGGAATGCTTCCGGAATAAGCGGAGCAGAAAAGATTTCCAACGTCTGCTATGCAAGACCGGGAAAATAACGAAGCGTGAGATCGTAGAGGATCAGTTGAATAAGGATTTTAAACGAACCCTGGAAGCTGAATCAGAAGTAGCAAAGATGCTGACGCAACGTATAATCAACCGAGATTTACAATTAAAACCGATTCGCCAATTTCAAAGAATTGACGGACTGACGCAGAAGCTCCGTGATATCTGCCAGGAATCTCCAGAACAGCAGGTGTTTGAATATATCGGAGTATATGCGTTGAAACCTCTTTTCAGAGCGAAGATTTTACCGATTCAGTACGGAAGCATCCCGAACAAGGGAGGCGTAGCCGGAAAGCGGAAAATCGAAAGACTACTCCGGAAGAAATTTCATGGTAAGGTAGTTGCTTTGAAAGGAGATGTTACAAAAGCCTATCCCTCAGTGACAATCCCGGTTGTCATGGAGATGCTGAGAAGAGACATAGGCAAGAATAAAGTGCTGCTATGGTTCCTGGGTGCTCTTATGAGCAATTATCCTGGGAACCATCTTTGCATAGGTGGATATCTTCCGGCATGGCTATTCAATTACGTGATGTCTTATGTATTGAGATATATCTATGAGCAAGCTCAGATACGCAGAGGAAAGCGGAATAGGCTTGTATATGCGATTGTATGCTATGCAGATGATTTCACGATCTATGGCGATGTTTCAAAGCTGAAAAAGGCAATGAAGAAAGCTACGATCTGGGCTCATGACAAGTTTGGATTGAAGATTAAGGATATCTGGCAATTCTACCAGGTGGCTTCTTTCGATGAAGAACGGGAGAACCTGGAAGAACGAAGAAAAGGCAGTAAGAAACGTACACCCGGAGTTGATATGATGGGCTATGTAGTCCGGAGGAGATACACGATCATCCGTGGGAGAGTATTCCGGAGAATCCGGAGGCAAGTGCTCAGAGCCTGGGAAGATTTCAAGACGAAAGGATTTATCCCATGGTGGAGAGCCTGCCGGATTGCAGCATACAAAGGCTGGATAAAGCATAGCAACAGTTTGAAATTCCGGATGGAGTATTGTTTTGATAAGCTATTCAAAATGTGTTCATACAGTGCAAGTAAGCACGGAAAGGAAGTAGAAAATGAGAAGAGAATCTTACTTATCACAGCCCTCAGCAGTTGAGGTCTATCCGGTATTTTCCGGAACAGATGTTATCATGCGTAAAAACATTGAGCTGGTGGATAAAGAGGACATCCAGGATGGGAAAAAGAATAAGTACAAGGTGTGGGAGTGTGAGGAGGTCCAGTTCCATTACCAGGGCAAAGTAACCCAGGAAGAGATCGAATCTGATTTTGATTACTGGTACGCAAAAGCGGGGGAGGTTCCGGATCCTTCCAGTGTAGAAGATCTGAGCCTGGAGGATGCAAGAAAAGCGAAATACCAGGAAATCGCATCAGCATGTGAGCAGACGATTTACGCTGGAGTAGATGTGAGCACATCTTCCGGAGTGGAACATTTCAGCTTGACAGAAAAAGATCAGCTGAATCTTTTCGGAAAGAAAATGCAGTTGTTAGCTGGAGAGGAAAAGCTGGAATACCATGAGGACGGACATCCTTGCAAGTATTTCTCGGCTGAGGACATGCAGAACATCGTCAATAAAGCAATGTTCTATGTATCATACTACACAACATATTGCAATGCTCTGAATATGTGGATCAAGTCGGTAACGAAACCTGGAGATCTGGATCAGATTCAGTGGGGAGCAAAAGTTCCGGAAGAGTTTCAGAATGAAGTTCTGAAAGATTACATGAAAGCCATTGCATCCGGAGGTATTGCATAGTGAAAAAAATCATAAAGTACCTGACACTCTTCCTGATCGGAGGAGTTTTTTATTATTCCCTGGAAGTGATCTTCCGGGGATATTCGTTTCCGGCAATGGCAGTGTGCGGAGGCTTATGCTTCATCATTTGCGGAGTGATTAACGAGAGATCACGATGTATGCCGTTGGTTCTCCAGCAGTTGATAGCTGCATCCGGGATCACAGTGATTGAATTTATTTCTGGGTTGATCCTGAATGTATGGTTGGGGCTGAATATGTGGGATTACAGTAACATGCCTGGGAATATACTTGGCCAGATATGTCCGGAATTTACGCTATTGTGGTTCTTTTTATCAGCATTCGGGATCTTCCTGGATGATCTGATCAGGTGGCTTTTATTTGGCGAAGAGAAGCCTCACTACCATCTTTTCAGGAAAAGGAAGGGCGATAAATGACAAAGTTACAGATTATCTCCAAATTATGGTCGGCAATCTATGATCTAATCTTCCTGATAAAGGGGACACCAACTAAAAGTTTGGAGGAGATCGAAGCAGATCTTGACATTATCGAGCACGCATGCCGGAGGTACGCAGATTGCGATGATGATGAGATATCAATTAGCAGCGAAGGAGGTGTTGCATATGCAGATACGAGCGCAGCCCGGAAAACGAATTAGCTCGAAAGTTCCGAAGTAACAGGAGAAAGGAGACACAGATCCAATGGACTTATTGATAGCTGCCGGTGTCCCGTCTGCGATAGTGGCTTTTTGCTTTTGGATGCTTGAAAGACGCATCCAGGCAAGAGCAGAAGCTGAGAAAGAGGAAAGGCTAAACCGACAGAGAGAGCAGGACGCCAAAGAAGAAAACAGGGAAATGCTCCAGTACATGACAGTAAAAGCCCTGGATGGAGCCCTTGCATTGTCAGAAGCTACAGCAAGAGCTATGCAGAGAATCCCGGACGCTAAGTGTAACGGGGACATGCACAAAGCTCTGGATTACGAGCAGGAAGCAAAGCATGATCTGGAAAATTTCCTGACACGTCAGGGAGTGAACCATATAACCGGAAACTAAAAGCACTAATCGGCTCAAATCCGCATGATAGTAGCTTATGCAAGGAAATTACCATGTAACCAATTAACAAAGCCCCATGAGGCTGTACGGAAGCCTGAGAGGGCATGAAAAGAAATGGAGGAAACAAGAATGGAATTAGTAAATGTATTATCTCAGATCCCATTGCCAGTAATTGCAGTGGCTCTTCTGATCTTAGCGATCATCACGATTGTTTTAGCTTACCAGTATGCAAAGATGCAGGGGCTGGACGGAATCCGTCAGGATGTATATCAGCTGATCTTGAAAGCAGAGCACATCTACAATGAATCTGGTCAGGGCAAACAGAAATTAAAGTATGTTGTAAGCCAGGCAAGAGGATTGTTACCTAAGTGGCTCCAGATATTCGTTACCGAGGAAGCAATGATGAAGGTTATTGATAAATGGTTTGAGGGGGTAAAAGATCTTCTGGATGACGGAAGAGTAAATGGCTCCCAGAAATAACTCTCAGAGAAGGGAGGGAGTGCTATGTGGGATGTAATCCTATTCGTGTACCTTTTAGGGATCTTATTAAGTCAGCCAGTATACATTTGGGCGATCGGGACGCTATGCAGAATGGAGGACGAGGACGAAGAGCTTTATTGCCAGGATAACGGTTTGTATTACGAACCGAGGAAACCGAACTACCCATTGGTAATGGTGCTCATGGTTTTGGCAGGGATCTTCTGGCCACTTGTAATTTTATTTGCAATATTTTTGCCACTCACATTTATCCTGATGGATAAAATGGGGCAGTTGCATCCGGAGGAGGACGAAAAGTTGGATCCGGAAGAGGACACGTACTTATAACTGGGTGGGGAGAAATCCCCACTCTTTTACGTTGGAGGAAGTTATGGCAATTATACGAAACACCTATACAGACGCATTATTTAATGGTTTGATGGCTGCTGGATGCACAATATACGGAGCATGCGGAGCTATGGGGAATATTTACGCAGAATCCGGGGCAAATCCCCGTAATCTGGAGAACCTCTGCGAGAAGAGGCTGAATTACAAATACACCGATGACACGTACACAACGGCAGTAGACAGCGGAGAGATCACAAGAGATCTTTTCTTGCATCCGTTGGGAGATTCCAGACAATACGGTTATGGTTTTTGCCAGTGGACGTCCGCCGGAAGAAAAGCAGGACTGTACGATCTGGTTAAATCAAAAGGCGTGTCGATCGGAGATCCGGACACTCAGGTTGAGTTCATGCTGAAAGAATTACAGCAGAGCTACAAGAGCGTTCTGCAGGTATTGAAAACGGCAACCTCAGTCCAGGAGGCGTCAGATATCTTCCTGGTAAAATTCGAGGTTCCGGCAAATACCGGATCAGAAGTCAAAAAGGCAAGAGCTTCCTACGGGGAGCAGTACCTGAAAATCTATAAAGACATCGAAAAGGAGGAAGCAAACATGAGTTTAATTTCAAACAGTGGACATGATGAAAACGGAAAGTATTCAGGAGGAAAAGCTGGAGATCAGACCGGGACAGAATGGGCTTTGATTCCATGGTATAACAGACCTTGGAAGTGCGTTCTGAGACATCCGGATGCAAAAGTCAGAGCGAAATTGGCGGAGCTTGGGATCAAAGCTGCTAAAAATGATTTGGTCGGTTACGATCAGGGACAGAGAGGTACATACTGGGAACACCTGAAAGCAAGTAATTACGATCCTTCACAGATCACAATCGCTTGCGAGGCGGATTGTTCTGCCGGAGTGATCGCTAATATTAAAGCGGCTGGTTATCTCCTGGGGATTGATGCACTGAAAAACATTAACGCAACATATACTGGCAATCTGAGATCCGGAGCAAAGGCGGCTGGATTCCAGGTATTGACAGAATCGAAGTATCTTACTGGTCCTGATTATCTTTTAGCCGGAGATATCCTTTTGAACGACAGCCATCATACGGCAACAAATGTCCAGGATGGTTCTAAGTCTGGAGGAGCCGGAACATCTGGCTCAGGATCAGCAAACAGCGGATCCGGAACAATTTCCGGAGGAAACAGTAAAACAGCGAACATCAAGAACGGCCAGCAATGGTTGAATAGTAATTACGGCAATAAGCTGATCCAGTTCTGCGGAGTTAAACTGGAGGTGGATGGATCCTACGGTTCAGCTTCCAGATGGGGAGCCCTTGCGATCTGGAAAGATCTTATGAACCGCAAGTATGGAACAAAGCTCACTCCGACAAACAAGAATTTCTATGGTTCATGCAAGGAAGTAGCCGGAAAAGCTGGAGTTCACAGTGGAACGGTTGGTACATTCACATTCATAGCTCAGTTCATTTTATCCGCAAAAGGATATTACACCGGAGCTATGGACGCCAGCTGCGGAAGCAAGCTGGTAGAGGCGATCACAGCATTCCAGAAAGCGAATGGTCTGGATGCTGACGGATGGTGCGGAGCCAACACCTGGTACGCACTTTTCAACTAAGAGTAATTTTGTAACCAGTAAACCAAGTCTGTAACGCATAAGTAACAGCAATCCTTTTGGTCGAGGAAATAATATGTCACACACGCCCTGGGTATCTTCGGATGCCTGGGGCATTTTTTATTGTCTGAAAATCTCGTAAAATTCTGAAAAAGGCTATACAGCAAACGGTCTTTTTGTCAATGTGGTTTTTCCACAAATCAGTAAAGCTTCAGTTGTGCAAAATTTTGATTTCGCACGAAAATAAATTTTAGGATCTGATTATTGCCCGTGAAGAAAAAGGCGATCTGAGGCATTTTAGACACCTCCAGGCGAGTGAGTTTGTTCCTGGAAAAGGTCAAAATCCGGATCAGAAGCCCGGCATGGTTGAAATGCACAAAAACAGGTTCAGAAAACGTACATTATCCACAACGCACTGTGGAAAGTGTGGAAAAGTACCATAGTGCGTTGCGTGACGTTCACTGTAGCATATACAGTGACTATCACAGTGATGTCACAGTGACATTTCACAAGTGACAAAAAGCATCAGATCCGGATCCTCGGCAAGAGCATTTTCCTGATCCCGGTAAAAAGGTATTCTCAACAAGTGTTAGGTGTTTCTTCCTTATATAATGCAAACAGTCCGTGATTATCACAGTGATTGCTACAGTGATTATCACTGTGACTATCACTGTATACGCTACAGTGATTTTTTATCACATATATATTATTTATTATATA